>Ga0180437_10000660_pt1 | contig 63595 bp, 86 predicted proteins | sample SS_ome_4_FD_132410 | JGI IMG/M metagenome (GOLD analysis project Ga0180437, IMG submission 132410) | Hypersaline lake sediment archaeal communities from the Salton Sea, California, USA - SS_3_D_1 metaG | ecosystem: Environmental > Aquatic > Non-marine Saline and Alkaline > Hypersaline >...
GAAGGGGAGCGAATCGTCGTGAACTACATGGACCAGAGAGAACGGCAGGTGCAATAAATGGCATGGTTCAAGGGAACAGCTACTGATTTTCAGGACTTCCTGGATACACTCAAGAATCTGGCGAAGGACGATCATATCTCTGCGGTTGCAGTGAAGAATGGCGGCAAAGACTACGCGATTGGTGACACAGTTACACTGGCGGGCGGTACGAAGTACCATGAGCCGGAACTGAAAGTGCAGTCGATCAACAGCGGCGACTATGCCTCGAACGCGGTGGTCTCGGCCGGAGGCACCGGCTACGTGGTCGGTGACATCCTCCTTGTGGCTGGGGGCACCTACAGCGTTCAATGCGAGGTAGAGGTCACGGCGGTATCCGGGGGCGTCGTCACTACGGTACAGATCAATAACCCAGGCATCTATTCGGCCCAGCCGTCGAACCCTGCAAGCACTACGGGCGGGACCGGCTCCGGCTGCACACTAACTATGTCCTGGACCGCTGGCACCGGCATCATCACCGGCGTCCATATCTCGGACTCCGGGGTGTACACGGCACAGGCGACCAATCCTGTGAGCCAGAACACGTCGAGCGGATCGGGCACCGGGGCAAAGTTTACGGTGACATACACCGATACCGCATGGGTCACGAAAGTTGACATTGAAGTTGACGAGGCTACCGGCGTATCAATCAGTGCGGCGGGCACTGGATACACCGCCGGGGACATTGTTACGGTGGTCGGCGGTAGTTTCATGGAAGCGGCAACGGTAGAAATCGACTCGGTATCCGCTGGCGTCCCTACGGCTGTATCCGTCAATACCTCCGGCCAATACAAGACCACGCCGTCGAACCCCGCAAGCACGTCTGGCGGGACTGGCTCCGGCCTGACATTGACCGTTACCTGGAGTACACACGCCAATCTATTGAAGTATCTGTTTCTCCAGAACTCGAACAGCAGCCTCAACATCGGCTGGCGAGGCGTGTACTATGCAGGAGCGGAGGACGCCTATTGGATCGAGAGCGTCGGATTTACCGGCTTCACGTCCGAGCTTACCCCCTGGGACGAACAGCCTGGGTTTGCAAGTCAATACTACGGTAGGACGCCGCTATCCGGTGGGGCGTCCCCAGCCACGATTAACTATTGGCTTAGCATTTCCGATCAGCGTATCACCGGAGCGTTCAAGGTGGGTACGGCCTACCCCAACCTCTATGTTGGACTGCTCGACCCATATCTTACGACTGACGAGTACAGTCACCCCATGCTGTCTTTGGGCTGCATGACTGGCTCTGTGCCGTACACCTATTCCGGTGCTGGGTACAGCGGCATGAACAATCCAGCAGCATACGATTCATCGGGTCGCGAGCAGGGTCCCGGTGTCCTTCGACTTCCTGACGGCACAACCTTGTCCGTCGTAAACTGGTATGACAATTCTGGAAGCCCCACGGTGGATACCACGCACATCGGTATTCTCCCAGGCTGGAATAACGCCTTTCCTGCTCCCTCCGGTGCTGGGGGTTGGTACTCTTCGGCGGCTCAGCGGTTTTGGCCGGAAATGTTCAAGGAGTCACTCAGCATCGACAGCAATCAGGACGCCCTTGGGCGTATTGGTAGTCAGTACGTGCTCATACCCTGCTCTCTGATTTCAGAGGCGGAGGGAAGAGCATACGGCAGTCTTAGGGGTGTATTCGCTTTGAACCCGGACAACGATGTGATTTCCGAGGATACCGTTACTATCGGCACCGATGTTTATCGAGTGTTCTCGAACTGCAACAAGTCCAATCGAAACTACTTTTTCGCGATAAAAGAGGAATAATATGGCGTATTCGACTGGAAGTGCAACCGATCAGAGTGACCTTATGAGCAAGCTGTCTACGTTTGCTCAGGCCAACGGGTTTACGCAGGACAATTACGACGGCACGAATAAGTTTCTGTCACTCAGTCGGTCCGCCGACAGCCTGTATGTGACGTTTCATTGGGATGGATCGAACCACATTCAAATGTGGCAGGCCCTTGGATATAACGGGACCTATGCCCAGACTCCGTGGCTCCAGGCCGATGATTCAGGAAATCCAGGCTCGTCAATTGCTGATCCCAGCCAAGGAAGAAACATCAACAGGATCGGAAACGGAACCTTCCCGACCTATCACTTCTTCGGATACACCAATCCGTACCGTATCTTTGTGGTGCTTGAGTATTCCGCTGGGCTATATCGTCATTTTGGTTTTGGCAAGATTAACAAGGCTGGCTCGTGGACTGGTGGGGCGTTTGTCGCAGGACACCGTTGGTCTGACGAGGGGTCTTCGATCTCCATTCCCGGAGCGGTGTACCATTCGCTCCTGTTAGATGGAGTCTATACGCCCTCGACGTATGCTGGTGTGAACAAAGCGGGAGCCACCATTCACATGACTGGTTTGCCGAACCAGAATTCGGCAACCAAGTGGGGGCAGTTCGGTGGGTTGAACGATAGTGGCACTCAGCACCCCGGCACAGACACGGCGAGCAACCCAAGGGACATTGCATACGGCGGATTCCGCAACGGCCTGGGCGTTCAGCAATGGGGCTGGATGCTGCCTGACCTTGCGAACGGTTTCTTGCCGATTATCCCGATTGAACTGTTTTACATCTATCAGGAAACTACTACAAGGAGCATCTGGTACTATCTCGGCAATCTGCCAGACATCGGACACATCCAGCTACAGGGTATATCGGCGGGACAAGAAATAACCGTTGGCTCTGATACGTGGATCGCATTTCCTGCCGTCCGGAAGGCCAACCTTGGCGGGGCAAATGAAGAATCAGAGAACATGGGTCTCATTTACAAGAAGGTGACATAATGAGTCTATCGAACTATTGCGAAAACTATCTGCTCAATCTACTGTTCACGAACAAGACGATCTATGTCGCCTACGGCACCGCTGCCTCGGAGACCTCGCTCACTGAGCCAGTGGGCAACAACTACGCACGGAAGGCATATGGATCGTGGTCGCTTACGTCGGTAGGTGTGGACACTCAGGAAGTGACCAATGACAACGACATCACGTTCAACGCATCCACTGGATCACAAGGCACAATCACGCATATCGGATTTTTCGATGCGTTGAGCAGCGGCAACTTCATCGGTGCAGTGTCACTTGACGACATGGGGCTTGACGACATCGTTGTCATATCGGGCACACAGATTCAGCTTGACGCCGGGGACTGTAAGTGCCAGATCGCATAAGGAGATAGTCTATGTCAGTTGTCCTTAATGGTAGTTCGCAGTTCTTGCGGTTGACAAGTGCCCTCGCGGGCGGTCTTCCTTTTACGGTTATAATCTGGTTCAAGCCAGATATTAACACCACCAATATGATCCTTGCTGCGGAGGACTGGCAATATACCTCTGGGTATAAGATTCATGGTTGTGTTGAAGCAAGTGGTGGAGTGGCCTCTGATCCCGTTCGAGGATATAGCTACAACGGTTCGTCTTTTGGGATTGCAACAACCACAACTGGCTTTTCAACCGGGTCTTGGCAAATGGCCTCCGGTCGATTTACATCAACCACGAGTCGGGCAGTGTCACTGGATGGCTCTGGCAAGGGCACCAACACGGACAGCATCACTGGCGACTCAAATGAGTTCATCATTGGGGCACGAAGAGGCGACAACCCAATAGGGCATTTTGACGGAAAGATCGCGTATGTAGTTGTTTGGGATAAAGAACTCACAGACGCCCAGATAACGTCATTGGCCGGTGGTACGTATCCGGGTGACATTGAGTCTGGTAGCATCATAGGCTTATGGAAGCTGCATGATGATAATACTGCGACGATAGGGACCAACCTTACAGAAGTTGGATCACCTACGTATGATGATACTGATGATCCTCCGGTATCTCCTCCAGCAGTAATTGAGCATGTGGCAGCCACAATCTCTGGAGTGGGTTCAATCGTAGTAGATGCGACCTCCATACTTCAAAAGACTTCGGCAACGATCTCCGGAGCCGGTGGGTTTAACGTGAACTACAGTGTCACGAACATCTATGACTCTGGCCTGATGTTCCCGACGCGGGGACAGTTGATTCTTCCTGGGTGGATGAACGATACAGACGCTGCGAGCCAGTGGAATCTTCCGGACCCGGCTACCGTGCCCACGCCTGCGGCATTGGTTGGTGACGACGACCGAACTGGACAGACCCCTGTTCGGCAGGCCAACGCCTCTGGGCTGATTGGCGGTAACGTGTTTGAGCAGCATTGGTTCGAGCACGCCCACATGCTGCCGCGCGTGATACAGAACGTCGGCAACGTGGTCACGGAGCAGCAAATCCAGTGCGAGCTCTACAACGCCGATCGGAAAGACTCCATCACGGTATCGTCCATCACCGACAACCTGGGCACTGGGTTCACCGTCGTAGGTGTACCAGCAACCCCATTCAACATCGCCTCCCAGGAGGGCCTGTCCTTTCAGATCAAGGTGCTACAGTCCGGTGACTTGACCATCGACGGCGATTACACCATGACCCTATCCACCGGTGAGACGTACACCATCTACATCATCGGTACACGTATCGTTCTTCTCCCGGTTCGCCCAGAGGCACCGTTGAGGGAGCACCTGATTTTCGATACCAAGATCGTCGAGCATATTGACGCATCGGAGCAGCGGATCTTCAACCGAGAGAAGCCTCGTGGTGAGTTTGAGATGCGGTTCAAGGGTGACGACCGCAAGCGCCTGGAGCTTCTCCTCTTTGACCGCCAGTCTAAGGTCATCGCAGTTCCGGCATGGCACGAGCCGTCCTTCCTGGCCTCGGCTCATTCTTCAGGGGTGGATACGGTCACAGTCAACACGACGAATTATGCCAACTTCTACGTTGGTGGCTACGCTGTGATCCTTCAGGACGAGCATACCTTTGACGCCTTGAAGATTCAGGCTATCACTGCGACCACAATACAGTTCGAGTCGAATCTGTCTAACAGCTATGCGGCAAACACCCAGGTGATGCCGTTGATGACAGCCTATGCCATGCCGACAACGCCTATGGTGAAGGCTGCCTACAACGAGCAGGACTTCAACGTACGACTCAGAGTGCCAGCAACGCCGAACGATATCGCATCGGCAGCGGCCTTCTCGACCTACAACAGTAAGGTCTTTCTGGATGATCCCAACTTGATCGAGCGAGACCTAAAAGAGGCGCTGGAGACAAAGGTCTACGTCCTTGATAACGGGACCGGAGATCTACAACAGTTCGCCCTGTGGGACCATGCCCTACGGCATTCCCGGAAGGGCTTCAAGACAAACAGCCGGCAGCAACTCTGGGAGCTCAGGCAGCTGTTCCATTATCTCAAAGGTATGCAGGTGTCATTCTACATCCCGACGTTCTCAAAGGATTTGGTCCCGAACCAAACGCTCCTGAACGCCAGCAGCACCTTCACGATGGACCACATCGGCTATACTGTGAACGCCGATAAGAGATGGCCAAAGCAGGTATTCAGGATGCACCTGAAGGATGGTACGATTCTGACCCGAACGATCCAGAACGCCTCCGAAGTCAGTTCCAGCGTAGAGCAGCTCACGGTTGATACGGCCTGGCCGTACGACATCGAGCCTGAGGATATCGAGCGCGTGGAGTTTCTGGAGAAGGTACGATTCGACACGGACGATATAATAATCGTACACTACAACGCTCTGGGTGAGTCCCAGAGTATCGTCGCCACAAAGGAGGTCAGTGACTAATGTCGTACGATGCCTATGAGGAAGCACAGGAGACCGGAGGGAAGATAGAGTTCTACACCCTCACCATAGGCAACGAAATCTACCGTATGCACGACGACATCGATGCCACGATCAACATCAGCGGCGATACCTTCTACAAAGTCAGCGTCAGCCGTGGCCGCATCGCCACCGGAGTAGAGCACTTGACGGTCTCGCTCCCCGGCGACCATCTCTTCTCGCGGAAGTTTGCGACGATAGCGCCTGGCCAGCAGGCAACTCTCACCATCCAAGCGTATCATCTTGGCGACACGGCGGACCTTCGCGTCATCTACAAAGGTGTCGTCCGTTCAGTTGCGTTCACAAAGGATATGTCTAGTTCTTCATTGTCTCTTGTCCCCATTAGCGAAGCGTTCAGCAAAGAAATACCAGAGAGGACTTTTCAGGCCTCCTGTAACAACATATTGTTCGACGCCAACTGCAAGGTATCAGCGGGATCGCACTACTACCAGACTACAGTCTCTGTGGAGAGCGGCAACGAGATCACCCTGCCGGGACTCACAGCGGCAAAGGGCAACGGATGGGCCACCGGTGGCTTCGTCGGGTATGGTGTTCTAGACTACCGACTCATCCTGGTGCAGACCTCCGACGTGTTGACCCTTGCCCTACCATTCCATGAGGCAGTACTGAGTGCGACCGTCACGGCCTACGCTGGCTGTGATCGATCGATAGGGACGTGTGCCTCGAAGTTCAGCAACGAGATCAACTTCGGCGGCTGTCCCTACGTGCCAACCAAGAACATCTTTACGACGGGGCTGTGATATGGGCTTCTGGTTTGTATTCTTCTTTTGGGCTGCGTCCTTTGCTGTCTCTCAGCTGCTGGCTCCCAAGCCTGAGATCGAGCACGCCAAGGCCGCAACCCTAGAGCAGTTCAACTTCCCGACCGCGACCGAGGGCCGCATCATCCCTCTGGGCTTCGGAACCTTCCGCATTCGTGGACCGAACGTCATCTGGTACGGTGATTATCAGGCGGCTCCCATTACCGAACGAGTACAGACAAGCCTCTTCAATACCAAGCGCGTCACAGTTGGCCACAACTATTATGTGGGTATCCAGTTTGGCATCTGCCTTGGCCCAGTGGCACTGCGGAAGATATGGGTTGGTGATGAGCTGGTCTGGTCGGGGAACCAAACCACCGATGGTGACATAACCATCAGCGCTAAGGACGTCAAGGGCACGTTCACGTTCTACACCGGCTCGAAGACGCAATCCCAGGACTCCTACCTGGCGACGCACCAGACCAATTGCCCAGCGTATCGGAACCTCGCCTACGGCGTGCTGAAACACGGATTCGTCGGCTCTTCCACTTCGATCAAGCCTTGGTCCTTCGAAGTCACGCGGCTCCCCTCTGGCTACACGAGTTATCCGGCGGTGAATACCTACGATGCCAACCCGATTGAGGTTGCGGCGGAAGTCCTGACCAACACGGAATGGGGATATGGCTACTCGTCGTCAGAGATCAACACGACAGAGTTCAGCACGGCCGGAACAACCCTCTACAACGAGGGCAATGGTTTCAGTTTCTGCGTCCAGCAGCAGATGAAGGCGACACAGCTACTCGCTGAACTTGAGCGACAGATCGACGGGAAATTCCGCATAGACCCGACGACGGGCAAGTGGCGGATCGCTCTGGCTCGCGATGGCTACAGCATAGGTTCCCTGAGAACGCTGGATGAGACGAACCTCATGGAAATTGAGGACTTCTCTCGAGGCGGTTGGGAGCAAACCGTCAACTCTGTCCGTATTTGCTATGAGCGCCGGTCTAACAACTACGGGACAAGCTATGCTCCGGCTCAGGACGGCGCCAACCTCCAAATCCAGAACCGTGTAGTGCCGGCAACGTGGACCTTCCCTGGAGTAAAGGACGACACCCTCGCGAACAAGATTGCATGGCGAGAGCTACGAGCCAACTCCTATCCCCTGGCCAAGGGCCGGTTCAAGGTAGATCGCTCCTTCTGGGACGCCTACGTCGGCGAGGTCTTCGCCCTATCTATAACGGTAAGAGACCTGACGATCACCGACCTGCCGATGCGTATCACGCGCCTGGATACCGGCAATAAGCAGGAGCCGGAGATTATCGTCGACGCGGTTCAGGATGTCTTCTCCTGGAAGAACGCCTCCTTTGCCGACCCAGATGCCACCAGCTGGACTCCGCCGGTAAAGACGCTGATCCCCTTCCCAACGGATGAGCAGATTGCCTTTGAGGCCCCATACGCAATCTCGCGGCGAGATCTCTATCCATCGGAAGGCCGCATCTGGGTTTCTGGTGTGAACCAGGGCCGAGGCGATACCGGCTACAAGATTCTCCAGAGAAACGACTCAGGCACACCCTCTGGCAATTTCTACAACGCTGGTGAGTCCAAGGGCTTCTCCTTTGTCGGTGAACTGGATGGGGCAATCGACAACGCCGATACGACCATCGACATTACGACCGACATGAACGTGACCGAGATTCTGGAGGCCACAAACAACGACATCGGCAACAACCTGACGAACCTTATCCTCATCGGCGACGAGTTCATCTCCTGCACAGGGGCGACAGCTATCACCGGAGGGATACAGCTCACTGGCTGCAAGCGCGGCCTACTGGATACGGCTCAGCAATCCCACGCCGATGCAACAGATGTCTGGTTCATCTTCGGCGGTGGCGATTTGACAGATACGGCGTTCACGATCACCCACAACGTCGACCTGAAGCTCCTACCGTACGATCACTCAGGAAACCAGGTATCGGAAAGTGACGGCGCTCTTGTCATCCTTCAGGAAACGATGAACTCCCGGGAGCGTCGGCCTTATCCACCCACGTTCATGGAAATCCACACGGTTGAGTATCCCACCGGAACCCAGACTCTGGACACAGCCTACGGTGGCAGCACCGAGGACGATAAGGGCCTTCGGGTCGACTGGAACCGTCGGGACTACCGTATCTATGACGAGATGTCTCAGCACGCGGTCGACGCCTCGACGATCAATGGAGACTTCCCGTCCAATAACACGACCCAGTATGCGGTCGAGGTTTGGAACGATCCAGACGGGACTCCAACGCTCCTATACACCACAGGGTGGCAGGCCACAGCGACCGACTACGTCTACCGAACCCAGATCCTTCGGCAGACTGCCGGTGTGGTCCCGTCCAGGATGCGACTGAAGATCAAGACGCGGCACACCTACAGCGCCGTGGTCTATGAGGCAACCCAAACCCTAGACTGGGATTTCGACACGTCCAGCGCTCAGCTGGCTGGCGACAAGAACTGGGGCGTCCTCGCGGCCAGCACGGCTTCTTCCACCTGGACCGCGCCGTCGACCGGCACATACAACTTCTACCTGGGCACGGCCATCGACTCCTCTGCCAAGGTCCAGGCTCGGATCAACAGCGGCTCCTGGGTAGACGTCATCACCGCCGGAGGCACGAGCGGAAACCTTGCCGGCGTCACCGCCGGAGATACAATCGAAGTTCAGCACGACGACTCCACCACCGGTGGAGAAACATTCCTCCTCGTAGACTCCCCGTCGTCAGCCGAGGACGCCTACGCCATCCTGGCGCTCAATTCCTAGACCGACAACTGCGCCAACAAGTCTGACCGGATACGAGCCCTGGAGTCCCCCCTGGGCTCTTATTCGTAGGTGGACGACTATAATAGGCCATGGCTGATAACGAATGCCCCAACCAGAAGCACGCCCTCCTGAGTGAGGAAGAGCTCAGGGCCCTCATCAGTGAATCCGTCCAGAACGGCGTTCACGAGGGCCTACTTCGCGTCGGGCTCGACACCACGGACCCGATTCAACTTCAGCGAGACTTCCAGTTTATCCGTGATCTGCGGCAGACTTCCGACAGTATTCGCTCAAAGGCTATACTCACTACAATCGGTGTGACCGTTACAGGCGCTGCAGCCGTTATATGGCTTGGTATCCGTGCACTCCTTAGAGCCGACTGATTTCTCGACTCTACCTTCGTCCTCGACTCTACCTTCACTCCAAGGTAGAGTCGGAATACAGAGTTCTGGATTCTCCTTATCGCGGTGAGTGGCCCAGTCGACTTCGCGGACTCTACTGACTCTACCTTGTCTCAACTTCCACAGGCCCAGAGAAGTCGACTCTCCAGCGGCGCTTCGATACCTTATTCTCTCTTTCAAGGTAGAGTAGGTAGAGTACGTAGAGTCTGCTCACTCCAGCACTAGACTTACGTGCGACTCTACCTTGACTCTACCTTGCGAAGGTAGAGTCGTAGAATTTCAAGAAACTGTTTTGCTTTCAGCATCTGTTGGTTATACTTTACGTAGAGAAGAGAACTCTAGCTGAAAGGATAACCATGGCAACTGAAACCAAAACCGTCAATCTCGGAATCGACCTTCCTCGCGGCAGCGTCATGACTCCTCGCGGTTTTGCCAAGCTCCTGACTCTGGCTATGACCAATGCCGACCGTGGGCTGCTCGAGAATCTGGCCACGGCGCTTGAGGATATCTGCCCTGACTTGGAACGAGAGGGCCTTCCCAACGCCTGCCGGTTTGCGGATGAGTTCGCTGATCAGCTCTACACCATGGCAAACGCCGAGTGGGAAAATCATCCTCTTCTGTAGGAATTTTGACCATCTCGTTTTGCTTCTGCCAGATGTAGTTTATACTTTTAGTAGAGCAATGGTGCTCAACGAAAGGCAAAGTCATGAAGCTCGTAAAAGCCACCTTGAAAATCAGCGTTTCGGAGGTTGAGCTGGAGAATAAGGGTCGCGGCGTGGTTCGCGTCTGGATCAACGGCCATTTCATCGTAGACGCTGCGGCTGGCGACGATGACCAGGCCTGGGTGGTCGCCAACGCCATCCTGGTGAAGGTTGTCGGTGAGCGTAAAGGTAGAGGCGGCAAGGGTGTCGCCAACGTAACGAACAGTGAAATCTGCGACCTGGGTCGCGTGATCGAACAAATCGCTGACAACAGCTAAGTGAAAGGGAGAAATCATGGCACACGAAATCGAAGCACAAGACGTCTTTGGTGAGGTCCGTGAGCATGGCCAGAGAGCCTGGCACGGCCTCGGAGTGGAAATCCCGGACGGTCTTGGAACCTGGGAAGCCTTCGAGCAAATCGGCCTCGGCTGGGAAACGGAGCTCCTTCCGTTGTTCGCCACCCATAAGGTCGACGGGAAGCAGAAGCAGTTCCGCGTCAAGAGCCACTGCGTCCACGTCCGGAAGGACACGCTCCAAGAGCTCGGCGTTGTGGGCTCCGGCTACAAGCCGATCAGCAACCGGACGCTGGCGGAGTTCGCCGACGCCTTGGTTGAGGTGGACAAGAAGGTGTCGGTCGAGACGGCTGGCTCCCTCCGCAACGGTCGCTGCGTCTTTGGGCTGGTCAAGCTCCCGAAGGACATCGAAGTGGTGGACGGTGACGTCCTCGAGCAGTATATCCTCATCCGCAACAGCCACGACGGCAGCAGCGCCTTCCAGATCTACCCGACTTCGGTCCGGGTCGTCTGCGCCAACACGCTCCGTATGTCCGAGCGGGACATCGCTCGCGGCATCCAGTTCCAGCACACCGGCGACATCACCACCAAGATCGACCACGCTCGCCTCGCCCTGGGCCTCATCACCCAGGAAAGTGCCCGGTTCGAGGCCCAGGTGAGAGTCCTCGCTGCAAAGCACCTGAACAAGGACGAGGTCACCGGCTACTTCCGTGCCTGCTACGACGCGACCTTCGGCGTGGTGCCGGATACGGCTCCGGATGATGACGACACCAAGGCAAGCCAGCGGTTCATGCGGCAGATCGCCAAGCGTGACGAGATCATTGCCGGCTGGGAGAACAACTTCAACAACGAACGCCAGACGATCACCGGTATCGCCGGCACAGCGTGGGCTGCCTACAACGCGGTCTCGGAATACCACGACCACCAGCGCGGTCGGTTCCTGCCGGTGGCCGAGAGCCAGGGTCGTGCCCACAGCAACCTCTTCGGAACCTCGAACCAGCAGAAGCTCGTGGCCTTCAAGAAGGCCCTCGTGCTGGCAAGCTAAGACCCTTTCACGGGGCGGTGGGCTTCGGCTCACCGCCCTCTTTGGAGCTGGCTATGTTCAATCTTGGAGGACAACGCAAGAAATACCGGCTGACCGACGTGGTCAGTCAGTACTGCAACAAACGGGATGAGTGTTCCTGTAGCTCCTGCCCGTTTGGTTCTATCAGGGGCAAGGGAGTCACTAAGGAGGACATTGCCTACACAGAGGGATACCATTGTCCTAAGTATCGGCCAAAGGACGGTGGCACAGCTGGAGCCGACATCGTAGAGACAGGAGTGTGGAAATAATGCTACGGCCAGGAACAACCCGATGGTGGTGCCAAACGTGCCAGGACTTCTTCGAGACAACCCTCGTCCACGCCAACATCGTACGGTGCCCGAAGTGTAAGCGAACGGTGAAGGCTCACGGAGCAGCGCCGTCTAAGGTGCAGGGCCGAGGCCACATGTACCAGCAGAACATCGGCCTGGAGCTCTTGCTCGAGGCACAGCAGAAAGGGCCGGGAAAACCGGAGATTTGATTTGGCTTCCTCCAGATGTAACGTATGCTTTACGTAGAGCAATGGTGCTCAATGGAGAACTACGATGAAAACGAAACTGACCGTCATCACGATAACGCTGGTCGCCCTGATCTGGAGCGGTGTCGCCCTTGGTAAGTGGGCTGGTGCTCAGAGCCGTGAAACCGAGGCTCGCTGGAATGAGGCCGTCAGCGTCCTGGGGCAGAAGTAAGATGTGTGCGTTCTGCAAAATCAACCGTCGTCGCAAGTGGCGAGAATGGGCCTGGCACTGGGTTGTGCTGCCGATTCTCTGCTTCGCGGCACTTTGCTAGGAGAGAACATGGGGACAGTAGCCATCATGACGTGCAGTCAGTGCAACAAAGAGAAGCCCTTTGGAGATTTCCCCAACCGGGGTCGTGTCTGCCATCGGTGCCTCGCCGACCGCGAAACTGCACGCAACGAAGCCACGCGCCGTGGGGCCGACCGACGTGGCGAACTCTACACATCTGAGGAGGACGCCTTCATCATGGCCCACTACCTCACGATGACAGACGAGCAAATCGGCCGAACTCTCAAGCGGACCCTTGAGGGAGTCCGGTCACACCGCACCGTCACCCTGGGCCTTATCAAGGAGTCAGATGGTGGACGCCCTGGGCGAGATCAGATCGACCTGTGGTGGTTCTGCCGGCGCCACGACATCGGAGTCCTTTCGGTTGAGGACTTTGACCGTGACGGCGAACGCGTCCTGGCAGTCTATTGCCCAGAGGACACGCCGGAGGAGGCGATTCAGGGAGCCTTCATGGACGCTGGGTACAGCACGGACGTCTTCCTCGGCTGGCTCGTCAACAAGGTGCGACCGTGATCCGGTTCCTGGAAGGAGTACTCTGCGGCCTGCTTCTTGGGGCCCTCGGTTGGGACCGGCTGCAAGGCGCTGTCATGAAGGCGATCGAAATCGGTCAGGAGATCTATCATGCAGTTGGATAGCTCGATCCGGATAACAGTGGAGCTGCACGACAGGGAGTTTGAAATCCACGAGGTTCCGTTCTCCCTGTCCTACGAATACAGCCCTGGGAGCCGATACGCTCGGAACGGCGATCCCGGCGAACCACCGTCGGAGGACGTCGAAGTCGTCTGTACGATGGGTCTAGAGGAAGCCGTGGAGTGTATCCAGGAGGACTTCCTGGCGAACTCCGAGGCGGTTCCGGCCTGGGTGGACGCCGAGGGCTCCAGCATCCTGCACGCGATTCGAGCAGAGTGCTGTAGGGAGGTACGGAACAGGCTGTACGACTTCGTCCTGTAGGTGGGTAAGATAGGTCACAAACCTTTCTTAGGAGACCACGATGGACAGTGTATGGCGACTCACGATCGAGAAGGACAACGGACAGGTGGTGCAGATCTTCGGCCTCCAGGCTACGTTGATGGCAGAGCTCAACGCATGGACCGACCACGAGAACAGAAACTCTGACGAGTGGGCTGAGGCAGAGGAGATAGGGCAGACCCATCTAGACCCAAGCGCCGGTCACGTTCGCCATATCGACGGTTTCATGGACGACGCGGCCAGAAGCCGTGTTATCGTGGCCTATCGATTCGTTGATGTCGTCGGGATGTGCCTCTGCCAATTCTCATGACCTACAAGTACAAGACCAAACCGTTCGACCACCAACACGAGGAGTTCACTCGTCACGGTCAGGACTTCGCTCGCGGCCTATTCTGGGAGCAGGGTTGTGGTAAGACCAAGCCGGTCATTGACTCTACGGCCTACCTCTACGGCGAGAAGGAGATAGATGGCCTGATGGTGATAGCGCCGAACGGCGTGCACCGCAACTGGGTCTCCGACGAGATCGTAGCTCACATGCCAGACCACGTCGCCGAACGCATGCAATCCCACATCTGGTACTCGACCGGCACCAAGAAGCACATGCGGTCGTTTGAGTATGCCTTGAAGCATCGGGGCCTCGCCTGCTTGGTCATGGCGTACAACGCGGTGTGGACAAACCGTGGTCGTGACGCCTGGAAAGCCTTCCTCAAACAGCGCCGGTGCATGTACGTTCTTGACGAGAGCCAGCGTGTGAAGAATCCCAATGCGAAGTGGTCAAAGCGTATCCTCGGCTCCGCAACGGTGGGAGCTCCCTACCGACGCGTCCTGTCCGGGACTCCGGTGACCAACTCTCCATTCGACATCTACAACCAACTACGGTTCCTGAAGCCAGATGTGTGGCATCCGTACGGGATTCGAGACTTCTCGGCCTTCAAACAGTTCTTCGGTATCTGGGAGCAACGGCATCTACGAGGCAGCGAGGAGAGAACCTTCCCTCACTGCGTTGCGTACAAGAATCTGGAGATATTGAACCAGCTCACCCATGAGCTCGGTAGTCGCGTGACCAAGGATGAAGTGCTCGATCTGCCGCCGAAGGTTTTCTCCAAGCGATACTACGATCTGACGCCTGCACAGACAAGGGCCTACAAAGAACTCAAGGATGACTTCGTCTGTGAACTGGAATCCGGCGACATAACGGCCATGCTGGCTATCGTCCGGCTTCTACGGTTCCAGCAAATCTGCTGCGGCTACTTACCAACGTCCGATGATGACCGAACACTCCGCGATCTTCCCGGTGGCAACCCACGGCTCGACCTGTTGGTTGACACCGTCAGCGACCTCTCCCACCAAGCGATTATCTGGGCAAGGTTCTCCAGGGACATAGACCTCATCAGCCAGCACAAGGACTTGAAGAACAAGTGCGTCGTTGTGGACGGTCGGGTCACAGGGCCCAGAAGAGGCGAGGCGCTGGACGCGTTCAAGCGAGGGGACAAGCAGTTCCTGATCGCGTCTCCGGCGGCCATTGGCACAGGTGTGACCCTGGTGGCGGCTCGCACCGTGATCTACTACAGCAACTATTTTGACTTAGAACTCCGGCTTCAATCGGAGGACCGAGCTCACCGTATTGGTCAGGAGCATCCGGTCAACTACATCGATCTGTGCTGTGCCGGCACCGTGGATATGCAGATCATCGAGTCCCTGCGGAAGAAGGTGGACATCGCCTCTTCCATAACGGGCGACACCTTGAAGGAGTGGATATGATCCGACTGTTGATTCTACTGCCGATTATAATGGGCCTCGCAGCCAGTCTCTATCACTACGCCGAGCCGGTGGGCTATACTTTCTCAGTCCCGGAGATTGCGGAGCCGGAAGACCCGAACATGCCGGAGTGGCTCGAGAGGGTGCTGATTGAACGGATGATCAGGGACTTGTTCCGCGACCCGAACGAGTTTGATCCACATCAGTGCATAGCAAAGGGGTGACGAGATGGCAAAAGACCCATTCGCCGATTTCAGGGTGGAGAACAAGCCAGGCGAAGAAGCGTTCGCCAAGCTGGATACGCTGATTCAGCAACTCATCAAGGCTGAGGAAGAGGTAGAGAAGGCCGAAGAGACGCTGAAGAAAGCTCAGGCCGCGAAGAGGCAATTGGAGGAGTACGATCTTCCCGAGTTCATGGTCAGCCTGGGGCTTGAGGAGTTCACGTCTACGGCAGGGCTAAAGGTCGAAGTCGTGAAGAAGATTCGTGCCAGCATCGGAGACCGCAAGGCCAAGGCGTTCAAGTGGCTCACCGACAACGGCCATGGTGGTCTTATCAAGCGAACGGTGCAGGTGGCCTTCAACACTGGTCAGGAAGAGGCAGCGAAGAAGCTCTTGAAGGAACTGAGGGAGCGCGGAGTCGGCGTCGCCGTAAAGCAGGAGATGAAGGTTGAGGCGGCATCGCTGACGGCCTTCGTCAAGGCTCAACTTGAGGCCGGCAGCGACATACCACAAGACACGTTCGGGGTGTTCGAGCAGAAGTTTGCAAAGATCAGCCTCGCGAAAGACTAATGCTCATGTGAGCCGTGCAGCCGCGCCGGAGCACGTAAAAGGGTCCGCCGCACTTTAGGAGAACACACAATGGCAGAAGACAAGAAACAAACAGCGTTGGCCAAACAGGCCGAGGCCGCCAGCGCATTGGCGAAAGCTGACTTCGGTGAGCATGCCGGTGTTGGCTTCGAGAACCAGACCACCGACGACATCGCCATCCCATTCCTGGGCCTGGTGCAGGCGCTGAGCCCGGAGAAGGAGGAGGGCGGTCCCAAGCAGATCATCGGCGCCAAGGAGGGAAGTCTCTTCAATACGGTGACTCGGGAACTCCTTCCTGAGACGGCCTACTTTGTGCCGTGTACCACCGAGCATGTCTACGTCGAGTGGATTCCCCGCGACGATGGCGGTGGGTTCGTCGGTGTGCACGCGCCGTCGTCCGAGTTCGTCAAGGCTTCCAAGGCTGCGGCATCGAAGTTCAACGACCTCAAGACCGACGAAGGTCACGAGCTTCAGGAAACCTTCTACATCTACGGCCTGCTGCTCGATTCGGCTGACGCGACCGAGTCTTCGACGCCGATCGTGATCGCTTTCACGTCGACGAAGATCAAGAAGTACAAGGCCCTGATGACCACGCTCAAGACGATCAAGGCAAAGCCTCCGATGTATGCCTTCCGGCTCGGCATCACTTCCTGTCCCGACAAGAACAAGAAGGGTCAGCCGTTCAAGAATTTCCAGATCACGCCTGCCGTCGGCACGTCGATCATGGAGAGTGTCAACCTTCCCGGCACTCCGTTCGAAGGCCTGCTCGTTGAGGGTAAGGCCCTCGTCGAAGCCGTCCATGGTGGCTTGGCCAAGGCCGACCACGCCTCGCAGACCGGCGTGACCGGTTCCGAAGGCGACGGCGACGAAGTCTTCTAGATCTCTCCTCCACCCTCGCTCCACGGCAGCGCCTGCCCACCCCAGCAGGCGCTGCCACTTTTGGATAGGGAGACGATATGATGCAGATCTTCGTGGAGATATCGATATGTCTTACGATTCTGGTGCTACTTATACGGAGTAGATGATGAACTGGGGCCGACAACAACAGGAAGCGATCGACGCGGTAAATCGGTGGTTGAGGAACACCAAAGACCAGCAGGTCTTTCGGTTGTTTGGCTATGCTGGTACAGGTAAGACTACTCTCGCCATGTACCTGGCCGAGGGAGTCAGTCGCGTTCTCTTCGGAGCCTACACCGGCAAGGCGGCATCCGTCATGCGAAAGCGTGGCTGCCCTGGAGCGATGACAATTCACCAGATGATCTACGTCCCCTCATCGCGGTCAAAGGAGAGGCTTCACCAGCTACAGCGAGACTTGTTGGAAGTGGCTCATGAACTGAAGAGCGAAGGGGCAACTCAGGAACAGATTGATGCCCATCGGGAAATCAAGTTGATCAAGCACGAGATGGAGATCGAAGAGGCAAAGCTCAAACGTCCGGCATTCTCCCTGAATCTAGAGTCGGCCGTGAAGGACGCTGATCTTGTCATCATCGATGAATGCTCCATGGTTGACGACCGTATGGGGCAAGACCTACTCTCCTTCGACACACCGGTGCTGGTCCTCGGCGATCCGGCTCAGCTTCCGCCGGTAAAGGGCGGTGGCTTCTTCACCGGTAAGAAGCCGGACATCATGCTCACTGAAATCCACCGGCAAGCGCGGGGCAACCCGATCATCGATCTGGCGACCAAAGTTCGTCGCGGTGAGAGCCTCATCGATGGGAGATACGGGGAGTCGCTGGTCATGTCCGGCAAGCCTGACCCTGAGATAGTGCGATCTGCGGACCAGATACTCGTCGGTCGCAACAAGACCAGACGGTTCGTCAACCACAAGATGCGGACTCTTCTGGGCAGGGGTGCTGAGCCTGCTCCAGTGGTTGATGATCGGCTCGTGTGCCTCCGTAACGATCACGAGGTTGGTCTCTTGAACGGGACCGTGTGGACCTGTAGAGACGCATCGTACGTGGATGGGTACGATAGGATCGGGCTGGTAGTTCACGACGAGGAGGACGATGTAACGCTCGACGTAGAGGCCCACATACATTACTTCGAGGGGCGGGAAGAAGAGCTCCGCCACTGGGAGATAGGTGAAGCCCAGTGCTTCGACTACGGCTATGCCCTCACGACGCATAAGGCCCAGGGATCGCAGTGGCCGAACGTCTTTATATTCAACGAGGGGTGGGTTTTCCGTGGCGACGCGAAGCGCTGGCTCTATACTGCTATCACGAGGGCATCGGAACAAGTAACAATCTGTCAGCAATAGGAGGAGTCATGCCAGAATACGGACCAACCCTACCGTTCTCTGAAGAAATCCACGCCGAGAAGTATCGCGGTAAGGGTGAGACCTTCAAGGAGTCGACCAACCGGATCGCCGGTGCTTTGGAAGACAACGATGCACACTTCAGGGCTTTTCGCGACGCCCTACTCAATATGCGATTCATGCCTGGTGGTCGCATTCAAAACGCTATTGGCAGCACCAAGAACTGCACGGCCTACAACTGCTATGTGTCCGGCCGAATAGAAGACTCCTTTGTCGAAGGTCACGGCTCCATCATGGCCATCGCAACTGAGGCCGCAGCTACGATGCGAATGGGAGGAGGCATCGGCTACGACTTCTCAACGCTGCGACCGCGCGGCGACCTCATCAAGAAGCTCATGTCAACGTCCTCGGGGCCTATCTCCTTCATGGATATCTACGATGCCATCTGTAGGTGTATTGCCTCTTCCGGCCATCGCCGTGGGGCACAGATGGGCGTCATGCGTATTGACCATCCTGATATCGAGGACTTCATCCGGTCAAAGCAGCCACCGAAGGCCGCAAGTCCGATCATGGAGCAACTGGCCAAGTGTACTCCCGGGACGGCGGAGTGGCTCGCTTGGTACCAGGCTCTTCAGGCGGTGTTCAAACTCACAGGCTTCAACATCTCAGTTGCTGTGACAGACGAGTTCATGCAGGCGCTGATCGCCAACGCCAACTTCCCTCTTCGGTTCAACGGTAAGGTATACCGTGAAACCAAGGCGAGGGCCCTGTGGGACATGCTGATGCGGTCGACCTGGGATTGGGCCGAGCCGGGAGTCATCTTCATCGACACAATCAACCGGCTCAACAACCTGTGGTACTGTGAGGAGATCATCGCGACCAATCCTTGCGGTGAACAGCCCTTGCCGGCCTACGGTGCGTGTCTCCTGGGCAGTTTCAACCTGACCAGGTACATCGTCATGAATCCCCTTGGCACAAGCCTACCATACTTTGACTTCGGCCAACTTATTGAGGATATCCCGCACGTTGTACGAGCCATGGACAACGTGATTGATGCATCCTCCTATCCACTGTACGAACAGGAGCGAGAGGCGAAGAGCAAGCGCCGGATGGGGCTCGGCGTCACCGGCCTGGCGAATGCTATTGAGGCTCTCGGTATGCCGTATGGATCGGAACGGTTTCAGCACATGCAGATGCGTATCCTGATGTGCATAGCGAACGAGACCTATCGTGCTTCGGCTCTCCTTGCCCAGGAGAAGGGTGCGTTCCCTCTGTACGACGATCGGTATCTGTCGTCGCAGGGGCTGGTCCAGTTGCTGGATGATGAGGTACGGCTGTTGATCAAGAAGTATGGTATCCGCAACAGCCACCTGACCTCCATCGCACCGACCGGAACCATATCCCTCTGTGCGGACAACGTCTCCTCTGGTATCGAGCCGGTGTTCTCCTACAGCCAGCGACGCACGGTGAACATGCCTTCTGGCCAGGTAGAGACAGACTTTGACGACTACGGCTATCGCGTGTTCGGGGTGGAGGGTAAGCGTTGCCAGGACGTTACGATCGAGGAGCATCTTGATGTGCTCGAGATTGCGACTCGCTGTGTAGACAGCGCCGTGAGTAAGACGTGTAACGTGCCAACAGACACGCCGTGGGATGACTTCAAGGCTCTCTACGTTGAGGCTTGGAAGCGCGGCTGTAAGGGGATCACCACCTATCAGGTAGGTGGTAAGAGGGCTGGGATCATCAAGAGTACAGACGACGGTGCAGCCTGCAAAATCGACCTGGCCACAGGACGTAAAGAGTGCGAGTAGGCGAGGAATTGTCGTTTTGACTAGAAGTGGGGTAAGATAGTACCATGCTTGAGTACGAACTACACGACGATCAGATCGAGGAATACTTCGCCACGGCGAGGGAGCGATACTACATCCTCCGCCGACGAAGAGCCGGTCGTAGTAAACCCTGGACTGACGACAGAGTGTTCAAGGACTGGCGGTTCTGCAACGTATTCCGTGAAGACGACAAGGTCACCGTCTGGATTCGCGAGAATGTGCGGGAGCCACTACGCAACAACCCAAAGGTGATAACGGCCATGGCTGCCTGCCGCATCTTCAACCGGATCGAGACCCTTGAGAAACTGAAGAAGGCCGGACTCTTCGAGCGTTGGGATGCTACCACAGCCAAACTCGCTATGATAGGCGTGAGGCCGGTTGTTGGGGCAGCCTACGTTGTGAAAACACCGGACGGCATGGACAAACTGGATGGCTGTATCGAGATGGTCAACGCCTTCAACCGGGATGCGGCCAACGTCCTCACCCATAAGGCCACCCACCAGGCTGGTCCCCTGACCTTGGAGCAAACGTGGGAGCTACTCAAACGGTTCCCGTGCATCGGACCGTTCATGGCCTATGAAATAGTGTCCGACCTGCGGCACACCTATCTGCTCGAGAACGCGCCGGACACTAACACGTGGGCCAACCCTGGACCTGGCTGCTGCCGTGGCCTCTCGTGGTTGACCGCGAAGAACCTCACGGCTATCAACTACGGTCCGAAGAAGGCGGCAGCCGCAGCGATCCGTGCAATGCAGAAGCTCCTGGTCCTCAGCCGGTACAACAAGCTCTGGCCGAACGACTGGCCGCAGTGGGAGATGCGTGAGGTGGAGCACTGGCTCTGTGAATACGCCAAGTATGTCAAGGTGAAGCATAAACGACAAATGATGAAGGTTCGTTACGAGGGGAGACCGAAATGATGAAGATCTGGATTCCAACGCGGTCCCGACAGGATCGCTTCACCGAGCAGGGCCGGACGCTGGCCCAACTGATGAGGGTGTCGGAGCTACGCGACCGTGTCGTGGTCGTCTGCCCCATCGATCAGTACAAGTCCTACGCCGAGAAGTGCCCTCCCTCAGTCCGCCTTCTGGGCTGTCCCGTTGACGGGATCACCAACGTCCGCCGGTGGATCGGTGAGGTTGCACAGAGCGAAGGTGACGAGCACTTCTGCATGATGGACGACGATCTCGGCTTCCTCATCCGCCGCAACGGGATTGAGGACTGGCACCTGTTCAGTCAGGAACCGCAGGAAACCCTCGACATGATCAACTACGTCGAGTCGCTGCTGGTCCATGGCTACGGCGCTGTCGGCATCTCGGCTCGTGAGGGACAAAACCGTCTGACCGATTGCCCGACCGAGAACACGCGGATGATCCGAGTCCTCTCCTTCAACACCGACGCCTTCCTGGGCTGTGAGCACGGCAGGGTCGCGGTGATGGAAGACTTCGACATCCTACTCCAGCTTCTCCGCAAGGGCCTACCCAACTGCATCACGGTGAGGTATGCCCAGGGACAACGGCAGACGCAGGAGGCTGGAGGATGCAGCGACTACCGTTCGCATGAGGTTCACGCGGCTGCGGCCGAGAAGCTCGCCGAACTGCACGCGCCTTACGTCCGCCTCCGGATGAAGAAGAACAAATCTGGTGGGGCCTTCGGGGAACGCAAAGAGGTCACCATCCAGTGGAAGAGAGCCTACGAATCGAGCCTGAGAGATGCCAAAGATCAATAGATCGCACGCGCTGCCGGCCATCACTGACAAGTCGACAGCTATGCGGCTGTTGACCGGTCTGGTGAAGGTGGACGACTGCTGGGTCTGGCAACGGTTCAAGGACCGTCACGGCTACGGCAAGATGTGGTATGATGGTAAGAGCCACTGGGTCCACCGGCTGTCATACGCGATCTTCAATGGCGACATTGAGGAAGGCCTCACGGTTGACCATACTTGTGGCAACAGGGCCTGCTGCAACCCGAAGCATCTTGAGGCAGTATCGCAAAGCGAAAACTCACTTAGGAGATGGGCACGTGAACGTGATCCAAGTCAGGAATGTGCATCAGGCGTTGCCTGAGGTCATGAGGTTTCTGAGCGTCAACGGTATCCGAAGGGAGAGCCGGAATGGGCCAGTCCTCAAGGCACCGGAGCCTGTGGCAATAGTCTACGCAAGGCCAACCGAACGCGTCATGTTCTGGGAGCAACGGGACGCCAACCCGTTCTTCCACCTACTTGAGGCGCTGTGGATGTTGTGTGGCCGCAACGACGTGGCCTTCCCTGCATCCATCGTAGGGACCATGCGGAATTTCTCCGACGATGGCGTCACGTTCAACGGGGCCTACGGCCATCGGTGGCGGAGCCACTTCAACTGCGACCAACTCGAGACGATCGCCGCAGCGTTGAGGGAGAACCCTGACTGCCGGCGCCAGGTTCTCGCAATGTGGGACGGCCATCACGACCTTGGTCTCCAGTCAAAAGACCTACCGTGCAACACCCAGGCTTACTTCTCGATCAACGACGGCGCTTTGGACATGATGGTTACCAACCGGTCGAACGATGCGGTCTGGGGAGCCCTCGGTGCCAACGCGGTCCACTTCTCTGTGCTCCTTGAGTACATGGCCGCGAAGATTGGCGTCAAGGTCGGTCGATACTGGCAGGTGACGAACAACCTGCATCTGTACCTGGACAACCACCAGGAGTTGATGACCGAGATGCAGGACAAGGCGTGGCCGTCCACTCAGTTCATCTGTCCGTACGCCTGTGGCGTAGTCAAGACCACCCCACTCATCCCGCGCGGCGACGTCCACCGGTTTGAGCAGGACATGCAGATGCTCCTCAGCGACGGTCCCGCCCTGGGCATGACAGACCCGTTCATCAGGAAGGTGGCTCTGCCTATGTTGCAGGCCATCACAGCCTACAAGGAGAATACGGCTCCGCAGAAGTTCATCGCTGCCCAGGAGATACTCGGGAAGATGGACCAGGACGGCGATTGGGCTGCGGCTGCTGGAGCCTGGATCAACCAGAGAAAACGCAAGTGGGAGAATAGGTGATGGACGTACATCCGGACACGATTCTGAGAATCACGCGGCTGCGTGAGGGAGGCAACGTGACGCGGTGCCATACCGTGCCTCACCATGGCCACTACGACGTGGCACAGCACTCGTGGGGCGTCACCATACTCCTCACGCAACTCTATCCCGAGGCCTCTGGGAGGCTCCTACGTGCAGCCCTGACACACGATGTGGAGGAGCGCTGGACGGGCGATGTGCCGGCCTTCTGTAAGTGGGCCCACCAGAAGGTTCGGGACGGTCTGGAGGAAGCTGAGGACTGCATTCGGTCACTGGTAGGGCTCGAGGGTAAACTCGGCCTGGACGAGGTCGAACGTATGTGGCTGAAGGCCGCTGACCTACTCGATCTGTGGCTCTGGTGTCATGACCAGAGGGCCATGGGGAACCGTAACGTCGAGCCCCTGATGAGTAACATAGCCAGGTGGTTCGCCGAGAACCAGCATCAGGTGCCGGAACGGGCGATGGCATTCTATCGTCAGTACATCTGGCAGCGAACAGGCGATTTTCTGGAGGCAAGATGAGCTCACGACACGACATGGACACACACCATCTCGGATTCATCGAGGCGGTGTGTGATGAGGACAAGGCCGGACTGATGAAGGCCGAGGCACAGTACAAGGGCAGCTGGAAGCGCCGTGGCGGCATCGGGGCCTACATGATGCTGTGTCGCAAGTGGGACCGGATCGAGAACAAGATTGAGGAGGACACTGCGGTCACGATTCTTGGTAAGAAGACTCCACTGCGAAAGGCGTGGGACTATTTGGCTGACAAGATCAAGGGCGCTCTCGGCCAGAAGGGCCTGTATGGTGAGCAGGATTTGGCTGAGTGCCTTGGTATCCTCGAAGCCACGCGCCTGGACGAGCGATACGACATCTTCGCCAAGATCGCGGCCGACGACCGTGCCGAAGGCCTGATTGATGACATCCGCGACCTCCGCCGGTATCTGGTCCTCGTTGAGGCCGAGATGAGAGCGCGTGGGTCAAAGGGTGCCAACTCTGTGCACCGTGACAACGTTGAGGAGGCCGTATGAGGGTCGGGAAAGACAAAACGGATGCTGAGAATTTCGCGGCTATGCAGGTCGCGGTCCTTGAGGCTACGAAGAAGGCCATTGAGGAGAACGTGGTAGGCTTGCCGGTCGATGTGGTCGCGGCCTACCTTCACCAGTGTGGCGGATTCTTCTATGAGGAGGGATATGGTCAGTCGGGACCGGCGAAGCCCTATCCCTTCCGGCTGCGAGTCAGGTCTATCGAGAGGCCGGACATCGTACAGGCCAAGAAGGTCCGCGTGGTTGAACAAGTGTTGGGGTGGGGATGATGCGAGAGTACGTAGTTGGGCTGATGTTTGACGACAACATGGAGCACGTGGTGCTCATTAAGAAGCAGCACGGTCCGAAGTATGTCGTCGGCTACTGGAACGGGGTGGGTGGCCACATGGAGGAGGGCGAAGCGCCGATAGACGCAATGATGCGGGAGTTCCAGGAGGAGACTGGGGTTCGTACGTTCTCCACATTCTGGACCCAGTTCACTACGCTGGCCGGAGAAGGCTTCCGAATCTACTTCTTCTATGGTAGGGACACCGATATCCTTCAGCGCACCCACACCACCACGGATGAGGTAGTAGGCACGTGGGCCGTGAGAAACATCGCGATTGACGATAGTCGCCTGGTCCCCAACCTACTCTGGATGATCGCATTCCTCTGCGACTCAGGAACCATGCCGGTGGTGCCCGGACCTATTCTCTGCACAAATGTGGACGACAAATGATTCAACAGCCACTCTTCCAACCTGATGCGGATTGGTCCCCGCCGAAGGTCAGCTCGCTTCCCTCCTGGGCTAATGCCCAGAGGGTGGCGATCGACTGTGAAACGCGGGACGACCACATCCGGAAGCTCGGACCAGGAGTTCGTCGTGGTGGCTACGTGTGTGGCTACTCCTTTGCAATCGAGGACGGACCCAGCTTCTATGTCCCGCTGCGTCACGAGGGCGGTGGCAACGTCCCGAATCCAGAGGCCGCGATCCAGTATCTCCGTGACCAGGCCAAGGTCTTCACCGGCACCATATGCGGCGCTGGGATACAATACGACCTTGACTACTTTGCTGAGATGGGGATTGTCTTCCGAAATGCTAAGTGGTTCCGTGACGTGCAGATTGCCGAGCCACTACTCGACGAGCTTCAGATCTCCTACTCCCTAGAGAACATCGCTCAACGACGGGGTGTTCCCGGTAAGAGTGAAGACGCCCTCTATGATGTAGGGGCCTTGATGGGTATCCCGAAGAAGGACATCAAGGCAAACATATGGCGTATGCCGGCACAGCATGTCGCGGCCTACGGTATACAGGACGTTGAGCTTCCGTTGCAACTACTCCGGCGCCAGGAGAGGGAGATCGACGACCAAGGGCTGTGGGAGGTCTACGACCTTGAGTCCCGGTTGCTACCTGTCCTGGTGAAGATGCGGCGACGCGGTGTCCGGATCAGTTTTGACCGGTTGGCTCAGGTTGAGAAGTGGGCCATTGAGGAAGAGACGAAGTGCTTAGACACAATCCATATGCTCACCGGCACGCGGCTCGAACTCAACGAAGCCACTAACACGAACATCGTAGCGCCTCTTCTCCGGCACCATCTCGGCTGCACCATACCGAAGACCAGAGCTGAGAAGCCGAAGGACTCTGTTGACAACGACTTCCTCGTCGCCCTAAACAAGCCTCTGTCCATAGCCCTCTACCGTGCACGAAAGATCAACAAGGTGCGGACCACGTTCGTGAACAGCGTTCGTGAGCACGCGGTTGGCGACAGGATACACTGCACATTCAACCAGCTACGGAAGACCGACGATAACACCGGCGACGACAAGGGTGCACGGTATGGCCGTCTGTCTTGCACGGACCCAAACCTCCAGCAGCAACCTTCCCGGGATGATCCCGACCATGACCTCTACATCGCCAAGCGCTGGCGGTCGATCTACCTCCCGGACGAAGGCGGCATCTGGGCCTGCAACGATTTCTCTCAGCAAGAGCCACGGTGGTCCGTTCACTACGCTGAGACGTGCCACTTGGAGCCAAAACTGCCACGGTTCAACCACCCGTCGGCCGTCATGGCAGCCGAGAAGTATCGGAACGACCCGCTGACTGACAACCACACGATGATGTCTCGGATCATCTACGACCTGTCTGATGACCAGATGCCGGAGAAGTGGCAGCGTACCAACGCCAAGATCATCTTCCTCGGTCTCTGCTATGGTATGGGTGGAGCGAAGCTCGCCAGGTCTCTGGGCCTGCCGACGGTGTGGAAAGAGAAGTGGGACGGGAACGGTAAGTATGAGGCCGCAGGTCAGGAAGCCCAGCAAGTGCTGGACCTATTCAACCAGAAGCTCCCGTTCATCAAGGCGATGGCGAAGCTCTGTGAAGGACGAGCCAAGCGCCGTGGCTTCATCCGCACGATTCTAGGCCGGAAGTGCCGGTTCCCAAAGGACGCCAATGGCAACTACGACTGGACATACAAGGCGTTCAATCGGTTGATCCAGGGCTCCTCCGGAGACCAGACGAAGAAGAGTATGGTAGATGGCGACGACGCCGGATTCAGAATCCAGTTGCAGGTCCATGATGAGCTCGACTTGACAGTCAGCAGCCCAACCGTGGCTGAAGATTTGGCTAAACTAATGCGTGAGTCTATACCAGGAAGAGTCCCGTTCAGGGTTGACGTCGAAGTCGGTCCCTCATGGGGCGAAATTAAGGAGGCAGCGTAGATGGGACAGCGTGAGATACCAGGAGAAAAGAAGGACGCAATCGCTGAGGACATTCTCCTCGGTAGTATGACCCAGCGAGAGATCGCCGAGAAGCATGGCGTTGCGACTGGCTCGGTTGGTAAGGTCAAGATTGAGTACGGACTCCAGAATGCCCAGAAGGTGCGGACCGACATTGTGTCGGAGCTCGGTCAGAACGGCGGGACGCTAAAGATCGATTCTGTTCAGGAGAAGGGGAACCAGCCGAGATGGCTGAACATCAAGAATCCCCGGGAGCTACTCAAGGCGTGCGATGTTGATCCGGATGTCTGGATGGCTGACCGATGTCGCGTCTCCTCGTCGGAAGTAACGATGAAACTGAAGAACGTCGCCGGTAGGCTATCAACCCACAAGCCGGTGACGTACACAAACGTCCACGTCTCTGTGCAGCTCAAGCGCCGGAAGCCGTGGGAGCAGGCTACGATGGGAGCCATCGAACGGCTGCGTACGAGCAAGATCACGGTTCCCAAGGTATCCTACAAACGGAAGAAGGAGGGTGTCCTCCTGGAGTGGTGCCCGTATGACCATCACCACGGCCTGCTGGCATGGGCACCTGAGGTAGAGGCCAACTGGGACCTGAAGATCTCAGAGCAGTTCTTTGACCTTGCGTGCCAGGACGTCATCCGAAAGGCGTCGATGTTCGAGATCGAGCGTATCCTCGTGCCCTTCGGCCAGGACTGGTTCCACTGCAACGACCCGTCCTATGCGACGCCGGCAGCGAAGCACCGGTTGGATATGGAAGGCCGGTTGATCAAGGTGTTCGAGACAGGATACTGGTCCCTGTTCCAGGGCATCGAACGGCTCCGTCAGATAGCGCCGGTGGATGTTATCTGGGTTCCCGGCAACCATGACCCGGAAACCTCCTACTATCTGGCGAGGGCCCTGGCTGCTCACTACATGAGCGTGGACGGGCAGTATCGCAAGGGTGTGACCGTTGACTATTCCCCACGCTCCCGCAAGGTGTATCCGTGGGGCAATAGCTGTATTGGCTTCTCCCATCCAATGGGTCGGTCCCTCTGGGAGAAACAGCGTGGCGTCTTCGCCGAGCTCTTCCCGAAGGAGTGGGCAGCAGCGCGGCACCACGAAATCCACACCGGCCATCTCCACAAGGTGATGGAGTTAGAGTACATGCAGGCGGACACAGCCGGGAGCCATACCGTGATCCGCATGCTCCCGTCCCTCTGTGCCTCGGACAAGTGGCACCATGAGATGGGCTTCCTCGACAAGAACCGTGCCAGTGCCTCTTTCATCTGGACCAAGGAGGACGGCCTGGCCTGCCAGTTCACCACGAGGGTGAAAGTTGACTCGTAAACTGCTCGTCATCTCGATAGCGTTGCCGTTCGTGGCCTTGTCTCTATGGGACCTGAGCCACGGACGGTATAGGACCGGAGTTATCGCGGCGCTGTTGGCCGTAGTCAATGCGATGATCTACTGGTGAGCGAACTCCTAACAGGTCTGTGCGGCATCGTGATGTGGTATACGTTTGTCCGCATCTACTGGGAATGCCTGTGCTTCTTCTACACAAGGCGGTGCTTTATGGACTTGAAGAAACTCGAGACACATGTGAGGCTTTGCCGGCGGAACCTCAGGAGCAACAGGGTGCGATGTTGTGCCACTTGCCCGTTTGAGGAAGAGATCGTTTCTCAGTATCCCGACCTGCAAGACCTCTTTGACAAGAAACGGGAGCGAATATCATGACAGAGTACATCGTAGCAAGTCTGACCCTGCTGATCCTGGCGTTCATTCAGAACATCTCGTTCAGCATCGTGAGCCGGTCGCGAAACCGTAACAACATGCGGTTCCACCTGATCGCGGCCTTCTTCTCCAACTCGATCTGGTTCCTCACCTTCAGGAGCCTGGTCAAAGCAGACATGAGCCTATTCCTCTTTCCCTGGTACTGTGCGGGCACAATGATCGGCTCTGTCTTCGGGGTGCAAATCTCAATGGCGATCGAAAGGTGGCTCGGCGCTGAGGCCGACGGCCACGTCCGGAAGGTTCAGACTCCAGCCGTACCACCTACGTCAGTGAGTAAGGCGGAGATCGAACAGGCCGTCGCCCGTATCGCCCGTATCGAACAGTTCATGAAGATCCAGCGCCGGGACTTTGACCCTAATGCATGAGCCCTTCAAGACAAGAGATCGCCTCCCTGGAAACCGGAAGCCTACCGTCCATGTGACGGTAGGCTGTTCCCGGTGCGGCAAGACCTCCTGGGCCAATAACCACAGGAAGATGCTGGACGCCACCATCCTGGGCGGTGACGACATCCGCCGAGCTCTCAACGTGGATCGGTACAACGCCGATGTTGAGCCGAGAGTAGGTTCCATCCTACAGATCGCAGTTGATGCCCTTCTTCATCGTGGTCAGAACGTCATCATTGAGGAGACGAACCTTACTGAGGTGGATAGGTTCAGGTGGATGCAAATTGCCCAGGGAGGGCTCGCGGAGTTGACCTGGGTCACGTTCGAGAATCCACCTATAGAGGAGTGGAGGGCCAGGGCTGCTCGGGCTGATTTCCCTTGGTCTATAATAGAGCACCAACAACGGATATACCAGCCTCTTCAGGAGTGGGAGGTCGACGGTATCGGTGTTATCGATGGGAGTAGGGGATGAAAGGCGTGGTCAACTACAACTACTACACGGCGCTGCTGTTCGAACGGCGTCCCGATGTGCACATGACGGTGCACTACTATCCGAACCTGACGCCGAGAAAGCTCGGCCAACTCATTGTCAACGTTGACGATCTGCTGTCGGGGTTTGACCTACGGCAGTTCAAGATGAAGCTCGACGTTGAGGACTGGTTCGGACCGCGACATACCGTGGGGGTGCTGCGGCCCACCAACATCGAATTGCCGGTGTGGGTTGAGTCCCTATCGGCACGGAATTGGAGTCCTCACATCACTTGTAAGGACAGGGCTCTCACGGTCAAGGCTATCGCGTTGGCCATCATGACTAAGAAACGGGAGATCGTACGGTGGAACCTGCACAGATAAAGGAGCGAGACATCCGGCTGCTCCGGTTGGCTCTTGGCGTGTCCACGAAGTCTCCGGACCCGACCACTAAGGTTGGGGCGGTGCTGGCAAATGACGCTGGTATCGCCCTTGTCTGGGGCACCAATCGGTTCCCGACCGGCATCACACATGATCATCGACTTGATGATCGACCCTTGAAGAACGAGATCGTCATCCATGCGGAGCCGAACGTAGTTCTTCAGGCGCTTGGGAAGTTTGGGGCTCAGGAGATGCCCTTCATGACTCTCTACATCACGCATCTACCGTGTGCTCGCTGCACCGGTATAATACTTGATGCCGGTATAGGGAGCGTCGTTTGCATTGAACCGAGTAAGGACTTCTTCTCTCGTTGGGGAGCGTCCTGTGAATTGTCCCGAAGTCTCTTTGAGGAGGCTGGGGTGCCATTAACTGAGTACTCTAATGAGGAGCTGTATCAAAATGGCAAAGAAGAACCTGAGTGACTTGTCGCTACAACAGTTGGCGGCTGTCAACAATGCCTGTGCTGACCGGTACGAGGACATCAAGAAGGTGTCCAAATTCCGTTCGAAGGATGACGCGCTGGCGACAGTCCGCACCGTGCTCGCCGAGACCGGGGAGAGGGTCATCTTCCTGCTGAAGCCGGACTACGTCAAACGTGGCAAGGCGGCTCCGCGATTCGTTCTCTACCGAGACGGCATGATTGCGTCCGAGTACGTCGACGCCTGTGTCGACATCGATCACCCTCGCGGCGAGGCCATGCGTGACCTTCGCTACGACGCAAACCTGGGGTTGATCGCCCTTGTCTGAATCAGGGATGAGACAGAAGGTCGTCGGGGCTCTCCGGTCCCTGGATGCCATCTCGGTGGAAAATCCAGTAGGACCGGGGACGCCCGACGTCAACTTCATCGAGGGCTGGGTGGAGCTGAAGTGGCTCCGTGCCTGGCCAAAGCGCCCTGAGACGCCTGTCACTCTCGACCATCCCTTGACGCCAGAACAAAGGGCTTGGCACAAGCGTCGCAGCAAGCGCGGTGGCAACACATGGGTCATGCTCCAGTGTGGTCGCGAGTGGCTCCTCTTCAAGGGGATCGTCGCGGCCGAGCACCTGGGCACAGCGACCCGGAGCGAATTGTACCACCACGCCACCATATGGTGGAGGAACGGACTAGACACCAACGGACTTATTGAGGCGCTCAATGCAACCGAACTATAAAGCGTCTGTGGAGTTTCTGGAGAAGTGGTGCCCAGGAGGGCCGTGGGTTCTCACCGCCATCTCCCTGGATAAGAAGAGTATCGACACGAAGACCTTCCGCAAGGCGGAGGACGTGCTTGCCTGGTTGCAGGCCTTCGGTGCTGAACGGAACATCTACTTCTCCGTAAACTCTACTCGCTACGACGTATCTAAGAAGCCGATGAGGGAGGATGTGAAGGCCCTCGATTGGCTGCATGTGGACATAGACCCGAGGGCCGGGGAGGATATACAGAAGGAGCAGGCGAGGGCCCTGGGGATCCTCCAGTCTCCTCCAAACGGCTTGCCTCGGCCTACCGTGATAGTCTTCTCGGGAGGCGGATACCAGGGCTTCTGGAAGCTCGAGGAGCCGAAGAAGATAGACGGTGAGGAAGCCCTATACGAGGACGCGAAGCGCTACAACCAGGGGCTTGAGCTCGCGTTCGGTGCTGACAACTGCCACAACGTAGACCGCATCATGCGGCTCCCGGGGACGCTGAATCGCCCTGACGCTCGAAAGCGGAAGAAGGGCCGGACAGTTCAGCTCGCCACCCTCATCTCCTTTGAGGAAGATCTGGTCTATCCCCTGTCCAAGTTCACTCCGGCGCCAGCCGTCCAGGCGGAACAGTCTGGCTTCGGTGCAACGAAGAAGGTAAAGATCTCTGGCAACGTCAAGAGAATCGATGACGTCAACGACTTGCCGGCGGAGGTCACCGACCTGTGTAAGGTGGTTATCGTACAGGGCCACGACCCGGACAACCACGAACGGTTCCCCTCACGAAGCGAAGCATTGTTCTTTGTCTGTTGTGCGTTGGTTCGTGGCGGTGTCGACGACGAGACCATCTTCAGTATCATAACGGACCCAGACTTCAACATAAGTGCCTCCGTATTAGAGATGGGCCGTAACGCCGAGAGCTATGCCATCCGGCAGATCGAAAGGGCCAGAGAGGACGCGGTAGACCCACTCCTGCGGGAGATGAACGAGACCTACGCTGTAGTGCGAATCGGAGGTAAGACACGCGTGGTGTTTGAGGAATGGGACGAAGTCCTTGAACGCCACCGGCTCTGCAAATCGACCTTCGAAGACTTCCGCAACATGCACATGAATCGTAGGGTCCAGCAGGGTCAAGATGCCCAGGGAAATCCCCGCTTCGTCCCTCTGGGCAAGTGGTGGCTCGAACATGAGAACCGTCGACAGTATAAGAGGGTCACGTTTGCACCTGAGCATGAGGTGACGGACGCCTTCAACATGTGGCGGGGATTTGCAGTAGAGCCGATCCCGGGGAACCAACATGGACTCTATCTTCAACACATTTGGGAGAACGTTTGCGGCAACGACGAGGCCCTCTTTGACTACGTCGTAGGGTGGATGGCCTCCGCAGTACAACACCCTGCTACACCTGGCCACACGGCGCTGGTGCTACGTGGTGATCAAGGTGTCGGTAAGGGCTTCCTCGCAAGGACGTTCGGCAAGATCTTTGGCCGTCACTTCCTGGCGGTGTCCAACGCCAAGCACCTGACCGGCAACTTCAACGCTCATCTCCGCGACTGTGTCGTACTCTTCTGCGATGAAGCGTTCTACGCTGGTGACAAGACCCACGCCTCCACCTTGAAGACCCTGGTCACTGAAGACTCCATCATGGTAGAGCCGAAGGGTGTAGACACCGAGATGACGGCGAACTGTCTTCACCTGATCATGGCATCGAATGAGGACTGGGTTGTGCCGGCAGGCTACAAGGAACGGCGATTCTGCGTGCTCGACGTTGGTGAGAAGCATATGCAGGACGGGGTCTACTTCCGGAAGATCAAGGAGGCTATGAATGCTGGTGGATACCAGGCGCTGCTCCATATGCTGCTGACTTACGACCTGTCCGGTTTTGATGTACGGAAGCTCCCGCAGACACAGGCCCTGCGAGATCAGAAGATTCACAGCTTCGAGACTACGGATGAGTGGTGGTATCAAAAGCTCCTCGATGGTAAGGTGCTGTTGGAGCACGACGGCTGGAAGCCGAACGTTCTAGTCAACGAGCTGACCGCAGACTACACGGACTATACCAAGCAGTTCAGTAACGCCAGTAGGCGAGGCTCCGCCACCAAACTCGGCCAGTTCCTGTCTCGTGCATGCCCAGGAGAGTTTCCGGTGCGGTGGCAGGGGCGGGAGACGGTCGTCTACCAGGACAAAACAATCCAACGGCCATACTACTACCGACTCCCAACACTTGAGGAGGCACGGGACCACTGGGATAAGAAGTTTGGCGGACCGTACGAGTGGCCGGAGTGTGAGCAGGAAGGCGGACCGGAAGGAGGCGATGAAAATATACCGTTCTAGTCAAAATAGATTTTGCTTTGCTCCTGAAATAGTTTATGCTATAGGTAGAAAGGAGAAGAGCTATGGACCTATTACAGTATAAAGAGGGAGTTCGCGGTCATAGGGTTGAACCGCGACTCGGCAAGCGCCTGAACATCCATCCTGATGTGACGAGGCCGCGAGAACGTTACTTTGCTCCTGACTCCCGCCGATGGTGGCGGAAGGGTCAAATGCCTCAGCGAGACTCCTACCGACAGCGATGCTATAGGGCGGAGGACCGATTCGCCAATAAGGTGGAGCAGCGAACCTTCGGCAACATCACAGAGGTCGCCAAGTATGTGCGAACCTTCCTAGAGAAGCCCTGGTTCCAGCGCCGGTTCCCTCTGTTCCGGAACTGTGTGGTTCGGTACCAACCGGGGACTCGAGTTTCTCGCGGTGGGCCGCAGACCTACGCTGAGGGACGCAACGAAGTCGCCACCGGACGCATCACGCTCTCCTCCTGGGGCATGGGGCAAAAGGGTGGTAAGGGTGGCGAGATCGTCGTACTCCATGAGCTGGCCCACGCGGTACTCCCGCACGGTCATGGTCACGACCGACGATGGGCTCGGCACTTCATAGAGTTCGTAGGCTGCATGATGGGGCAGGCGGCACGGAAGATCCTGATGGACGAGCTCCGCAAAGAGGGTGTTCCGTTCTCCCCATTCAAGGTGATTGACTTCACGGAGGAGCAATTGGTACGGCTCGCTGCCGCGCGGCCGAACGGGAAGGAGGAATGATGTTGATCTGCCGGTATTGTCAAACGTCGGTCGTCGATTCAACGACAAAGACCTGTCCCAACTGTGGCACCGTGAATGCCTTGGTGCCGAATGGCGGTTGCGTCCATATGACTCCGGAGACTGGACCTGTTGCCGACAAGCCGAGCGAAGCGATCATCTCTGAGGCAGAGCTGAACCGCATGATGGGCCTTGATCCAAAGGCCGACCCATACGGACCGCACGGTGCAGTCAACGCCACCAACGGAGACCGGACCATCTGGATTGGTAAGTCGCCGCAGTTCAAAGAGCTCGTCAAAGGGGTTGAGGTTCGGCAGGTTGCCGGCATCGTGAGCCACATAACAGGCATCGGATGGAAGAACGATCTGGACATAGGTCTGGCCCTGCTGTTGGAGGCACAGGAATGAAGTCGAAAGTCATCAACTACCGCTGGAGTTCTGCCTTCCAACCTGAGAAGGACGCACCGATCTGGCCATACATCAACCATCCGATCGACCTTGTCTTCGCGGATCCTCCGTACAACTACGGCGTCAAGTATGCCGACGACCAGACCAAGGATAAGCTGCCTGAGGCGGACTACCAGTATCTTGTTGAGTCCACGCTGTTCAAGCTGTCCAAGATGGTCAAGCCGGGAGGTTCGGTATGGTGGCTGTGCCCTTCAGAGCACGGCGAGTGGGTCTGGCCGCTGATCACCAAATACGGTCGACTCATGTACGATCGACCCATCATCTGGTACGAGCGCTTCTCCCAGTACAGCCAGACGCGGCTGACCGGCGACTACCGTCTTCTCTTCCCGATGCTAATCGGCGACGAACCACGCGTCTTCAACGGCGACGACATCCGAGAGCAGTCTGTCCGCCAGCAAATGGGAGACCCTCGTGCCAACCCCAACGGTCGCGTCCCTGGGCATGTGTGGACGGTCTCCCGTCTTCAGGGCAACGCAAAGGCCAGAGTCGACTGGCATAATGCCCAGATAGGACCGGCTCCGCTGGAGAGGATCGTACAGGGCTGGACCAACGAAGGTGATACGGTCCTGGACGCCTTCTGTGGATCGGCGTCTCTCGGGGTGGTGTGTAAGGCCCTCGGCCGCAACTTCGTTGGGATCGACGGCTCTCCAACCTACTGCAAACTCGCAAGACAACGCATCAAGGAGGCTCCCAGTGCTGAGTAACACCCAACTGCTTCTATCCGGCGCCACAAAGCGTCTGACCGTGTCAGCTGAACAGGGCCTGTTCCGTAGGCTCGTGGCTGCACGCAACACCGTGAACAATCTGGAGAACCAGAGGCGTAGACGAACGCCTCAGGAATCCTCACAACTGGGAATCGCACGTCAACAATTGTCTATGGTGCGGGAGCAGTTGGTGACGGCCAACCTTCCATGCGTTGTCCACATTGCACAGAAGTATGTGGCTGGTGGTATAACGCAGGAGCAGCTGGTTTCTGAAGGGCTCGTTGGCCTACTCCGGTGCATCGATAAGTTTGACCCGGAACGTGGGTTCAAATTCTCGACGTATCTGTGCCGGTCCCTGATCAACATATTCTGCCGGTTCATAGCGAAGCAGCGCCGGCACACAGTAGGTAGGGTTGATGACGAAGAAGACTACATCCAGGAAACCGAGTCGGCCGAGTCGTATGACTACGACGAAGTGGTTGATCTTGTCGACGCCCTCGACACCAACCGAGCCGAGCTCACTGAAGTTGAGATGGCTGTTATCCGGTTCTCCTACGGCATCGGGGTTGAGGGAGGACCAAGAACCATGCACGAGATTCACATGATCGTCGGCCTGACGAAGGGTCGGGTTCAGCAGATTCACGGCGATGCGGTGGACAAACTGAGATCTGTTCTAAAGGAGGCACACGATGAAACTGAGCGATTTGATTATGGCAGGCAAGGCGCTTCTGACACGGAGCAAGAAGCCGGAAGAGGAGCCTGTGATGCGAATGCCGACACGCCGGTATAAGGGTGTCAACTACGTCCGCATCCCGAACAAGATCAGGAAGCGATTCGGCGCGGCTGAGCGTCGATGAGCTTGAAGCAATCCGGGAAAACCTTGATCGGCCAATAGCTGAACGGCTACGACGACACCAAATAGCGCTCAACACCGTTGAGCTACTACAGAAAGCGAGGAAAGTGGAATGAAGTCAGTCACCATCGATGGTAGAGAGTTCTTGGTCGGGTTCCAACGGCGTCACGTCGACTTTACGATCCCCGGGACCGACCGCACACGGAAGGTGGCGGAGACAACCTGCTGTCTGTACGGCGACTCAGCCATTGTCGCCTCAGGCACGGTCCGCTGCTGCAACAAGGACCAGGACGTACGGAAGCGCGGCTACAAGCACGCTCTCCGCAAAGCCCTTCAAACGGTGTGCCATGAGCATCGTCGGCAGGTCTGGTCGCAGATGGAGGAGCTATTCGTATGAGCCACATACTGATCCAGAACAAGGGTGAATTGCCCCTGTGGGGCATGCGTCTCCTGGGCTTGTCCAACAAGCGTGAGGATCAGATCGGCCAGTTCGGCACAGGCCTCAAGGAGAGCATCGCTCTCCTGGCGCGGCTGGATAAGTTGCCGGTCATATTCTCCGGAGATCTACGAATCGACTTTGGCGTCCAGAACATCGACGGCCAGGACGAGATCTGCTTCAAACTGTCCGAGCGCCGGGAGCGTTGGAGCCCAGATGAGTGGCACGGGATGGGGATGCACCCCAACTTCGGTAAGGCCGACTGGAACGATCCGTGGATGATATTCCGCGAGATCATCTGTAACGCCTTGGACGAGTCAGGCGTGGATTGCCTGTATCACGATGTGGTCTCGTCTACCTTGGAGGGTAAGCCAGGGGCGACCCGAGTCTACATCCCCGTCACACCAAAGATACTGGAGGCCTACACGAAGGTCCATGACCGGCTTCTACAGCTATCGGACGTGGCTACGGCTCAGCCGGTGTACGAGGGACGCGTCCTCGTGAAGAGGGAGAACCATCCCGGTCTTCAGGTGTACCATCGCGGGGTGTGGATTCAGGAGAGCAGCGTCTGCTCCCTGTACGACTACGAGATCGGCGACCTGAAGCTGAACGAGAGCCGGTCGGCCGACTGGTACGACGTCAACTCCCGGATCGCTCGAGCCGTGGCAGCCTTTGGTCTTGAGCAGGCCAAGGCGCTGCTCGTGCGGATGCTCATCGACAGAAGGGCTCCGCTGCCGGATGTTGACTGTGGTGAGCCGTCCGAGGAGGAATGCGGCCAGATCACTATCCCGGACCACGCCACGTGCTATGAGGAGAAGTGCCTCACCACGGCCAGCCACTACACCAACGTGGCAGATGGCGACTCCTGGCGGGACGCCTTCACGGAGATCTTCGGCGAGAACGCGGTCATGTGCACCAACGACAAATTCTACTACGACAGGCTCGATGCCCTTGGGAAGAAGCCAGTCATCGTAGAGAAGGACGGTCTCCGCAACCTGTTGAAGGCAGCCGGTGTGCCGTTCATGTCACAGGTGCTCACCGCTGAGCAGCAAACTTACGAAGAGCTCCGAGAGCCGACCGAGGAAGAGAGCGCGGTGTTCCACCAGGTGTGGGAACAGTTCTGTCATCTCGGCCTGACCAAGGGTAAAGCCAAGCCGGGACACATGATGTTCCGTCAACGGCCAGGCCAGCATGACATCATCCATGGTGAGTATCGCAAGGGCATCTGCTACATCAACATCGATGATGCTGGTTCCCGTCAGGAACGACTGGCCTGCATCGAAGAAATCGCTCACCACCTATCCGAGGCGATGGACCACAGCAAGGAGTTTCAGCACTACCTCCTGAAGCTGGCTGACGCCTCCATGTTTGAGAGGGAGACCGTATGAGTATCAAACCGTGTAGTCTTTGCCGGCGCTACGATACCTGTGAGCATCCGGAGAAAACGATGGACCAGAGGCCGGTGCAGAACTGTAGCCTGTTCCGCTATGTCGGGGAACGCGGCGACCGGACCTGTCTCGAGTGTGAGAAGTATGGCGGGAACTGCGGCGATTGCCGTGGCACCAGGGAGTTCGCTCAGCACTGCGGCTCCTACAAGAGGGACCGTAGTGTCAACGTCATGCGTGGTCCCGTTGAGGGTCAGGTGCAGACAACGGTCTTCCCACCAAGGCTCATGAAGCATACCAGAGCGCCTGAAGTTGGTCCAGCCTACCTGGCCTATGATGGCAACGAGGACATGCTCCAAGATCTCTTCGGCATGCAGTATGAGCTCAACAAGAAGGCCGGTTTTGACGCCTACGAGTTGATCCTCGACGACGGGCATCTTGACCTGCTTGAGGGTGGCAAGTGGCTCAACGCCTACATCACCGCCATGATCGGTGAGCTGTGCGAGCTACGGGATATGACCTATTGGAAGCACTGGTACAAGGAGGCACGCGAGGGCCGGCAGTACGAGATCCACAACCTTGACCACGCCAAGGTCGAGGCGGTCGACTGCCTGTTCTTCCTCATCAGCATCTTCGAGGCCCTCGGCATGAGTGCCAACGAGGTCTTCGCCTTGTATGAGGCCAAACTGGCTAAGAACCACGCACGTCAGGACGACGATTGCACAACCGAAGAGGCTAAGGGATACGACCTATGAGTGATCCACTGGAGCGTGAGTATGGTGTCCTCCTGGGCCTTACTGCACCAATTCTGTTACAACGCGCCCGCGATTATCGGGAGCTCGCCGAGATGGTGGGTGCCGATACTCCTGCTGGCCTTTATCTGGGATCGCAAGCCCAGAGGGCGGAAGACGCCATCAAAGCACTTGGGAGGGCATTCAATGCCAGACGATGAGTACCACATGAGCGATGAGCATATGGAGGCGATCGCTGACCACCAGGTTGTCAAGCTCGCCTACGAAACTGCCTTCAAGGAGTGGCAGGCTGCCTCGTCGGCTTTGGCGGTGCAGCTACAGCGATCCGCCTGTATGCTCGGCGTGGGAGCGAAGGCTGTACAGGCACAGAACAAGTATCTGGGTCTGATGAGCAACCTGACTGAGCAATTCGCCGAGGACACCAGACGCCTGGCTCAAAGTTTCAGGGCAGATCTAGATAATTTGACTGAATAGCGTTTTGGTTTCCACATCGATTGGTTATACTTTAGGTATGAAGACGACAAAAGAAACCAATCGAAAGGGTGAAACCATGACTAAGACACTCGCTTTCAGAAACGACGTTCAGGCTGCCCTGTGGGAAGAGGAGCTGACCGGCCAGATCAGTGACGGCAAGTGGGAAAACGCCAGGCCGCTGAATCACTGGGAAGTCTGGTGCGATGCTGATGTTATCGTTGACCCGGACGGCGTTGGCCGCAACTTCCACGTGACGAAGTGCAACTACGACCTCAACAGCATGGACCTGCTGGACTGTGTCGGCGATCGTATGCTGGCTCTGGCTCGCTTGGTCCGCCGGTATGGCCTGGCTGACGGCGTCCTCTTCTACGAGCTCTACTCGTGGGATGGTACGATCCGCGACCTGTCGCCCGACCGGTATCCCGGTGAGCGATACGACCGCATCCGCGAGAACATCGTGACTCGGCTGAAGGCGCTTGGCATCTCGGCCGACGACCTTGAGCTGGTGGTCAAAGACGTCCGCGAGACTCCCTCCCAGAAGCCCTTCGGGTTGAAGGAGCTGAGGGCTGAGCTCAAAGACATGAAGAAAATCATCAAGAACGAGGCCTGCTGATTTGGCTTCTTCCCGGTTGTAGCGTATTGTTTAGGTAGGGCAATGGTGCCCTACCTTGGAGGTTACCATGGCTATCAGATGCGAACACTGCGGTGTGCCCCTGGCGAGTCAGTCCTACTCGATCTGCCCTCCCTGCCGGGAAGAGATCGACAAGCAAGAGGACGAGTGCGTCACGGACGAAAAGGCCACGTTGCTGGTCGACGCCATCGAGGACTTCATCTCGGCACGTAGGGACGCCGACGACAGTCCCGAGAGCGTTGGTGAGCAGCGCCGTCTCAACGAAGCACGCGAGGAGCTGAAGCGTCTGGTGAAGGAGATAGTCCTGTGAGGCTGTACCTCCGCATGTTCCTCTACTGCCTGCAAGTGTACGGCTTCGCTGCCCTGGTCTTCCTTGGCCTGTTCGGCTTTACGGTGGACCTGACAGTGGGGCTGTTGACTGTGGCCGTCATGGTTGCGGCTGCCGTGATAAGTGCTCTACTCTATTGTGTTGGAGGGTGGATTGATGGCAAGAGCTAAAGATTGCCGGACGTGCCTGTTTCTCGAACGCTGCCCCACTGTGCAGCCCTGTGCCAGCTGTCTGGATGAGGCAACCTACGGCCATGGCCACGTTCATTACTATCCAGCGAACAGCGGTTCGCTGGGCTATCGCTTCCCGGCCGCAGCTGTGATCGGCGCTCTGTGCGGGTTTGCGGCGCTGGCCTACTACATCTTGGTGAGCTCATGAGAGATCGACTGACAATCCCGATGGCGGCCAAGCCCTACGTCGCGGCGAGGACGAGCTTCCCCGCTATGGCTCAGCCGAAGTTCAACGGCATACGGGTTCACTACGACGGCGATGTCGCCTGGACGAGGACACCAAGGCTCCACAAGCCACACATACAGGGCTTCCTCAAGAAGTTTGTGCCCACGGTCCCTGCCGGCTGGATACTGGACGGGGAGCTGATGCTCGACCAGAGGAAGTGGGACTTCACCGAGACCTGTTCGGCGGTCAAGGGCGACGGCGCTCATCCCGGCTTTCTCGCCGGTGACATGCAGTTTATCATCTACGACGTCAACATGACCAACCACCCTGTGGTCCCGTTCTGGAGCAGATGGACCAACCTCTGCGACTGGTATCCTGGGCTGTTGAACGATCTGAAGAAGTCGGTGTTCCTGTCGGCCTGCTACCGTGTTGATGATGCCCAGATGGTCGATCACTGGCTGAAGGTCTGGGTCAAGGGCGGATATGAGGGTGCCATCGTTCGCGACATGTACGCTGCCTACCAGGAAGGGAGCTCGGGTCGGGCGCTTCAGAAGTACAAACAGTTCTTTGACTCGGAGTTCGAGATTGTCGGCGTCAAGGAGGCAACCGGCAAGGATGCGGGGACGGCGGTCTTCATCTGCTGCATGCCTGGCAACAAGGCGGATACCTTTGACGTGCGGCCGAAAGGCTCCATGGCTCTTAGAAGGGAGTACTGGACCAATCGTGCTGAGCTGATCGGTAAGATGCTCACGGTGCGGTATCCCGACAAATTCGAGAAGACAGGGAAGCCACAGTTCGGTCAGGGAGTAGCGATCCGTGACTACGAGTAAATCATGCAACAACTGTCGATACCGCGTCAGCGTCAGGTTCTGGCGCCGATGCTCCTTCTGTGGTATGGGTCTCGGCGATGTATGGAAACCCAGGCTGTGGCCGAGCTTCGTCTGCTGGCTCTTCGGGCATGGCCCGTTGGGCACGCACATCGATGACCCTGACTTTATCAGGGCGATTTACTACTGCTCCCGTTGTGGAGAGACTGGTACGCTGAGGCAGCTTCGTGGGTAGGCCTCCGGGAGAAGGCGTCGGCCCAGGCAGCTGGCGATCCACCGCCAGATGACGCCGGTCCAGAAGCTGAGGGCGGTGTTCATGTTGCGGCGGATGGCGATCCGGTTGAAAATGGCGGCAGCGAGGAGGACAAGAGATGAATGGCAAGGGTGACACATACAGACCTGTGGATCGGCGGAAGTATGACACGACCATGCTACTCCTCAGCGGTGTGGTTTGTCCCTGCTGCAAGGGAGAGGGCGTCGAAGGTGACGACGACGACGAGTGTCGACTCTGTCACGCCGTCGGCATGGTAGAGAAGTGGGTTGCTCGCCGGTTCAGGGCATGGGGAGAAGAGATCTTATGAGCAAGGTGCTAAGACAGCGTGACCGCGTCAAGGAGCAGGCGCTGTCGCTGCTGCGGAAGATCGTAGAGGGTGACGATGATGGTCGATTTACTGAGGGCGGTGACATGTGTGAGAAGGAGATCGCCGCTGCCCGTAAACTACTGAGGAGGCATGAGAGATGTCAGAGTTCCAGAAGGGCGATCAAATCCAGATAACAGCACCAGGCCGCGCGGCTCTGCGTGCTACCGTTGTACACGCCGACGAAGGCGGCATTGCCTTCGAGGAGGGCTGGGAGAGGCAGTCGTGCGTCAGCTGTAAGCATAGCCGAGAGGCCGCTGACATGTATCCCTGCTCTGACTGCACCCATGGCCGTGACGATTTGTGGGAGCCGAAGAGATGAGGGTACCAAGGAAACCAAAAGACGGACAGGTAGCACTGCTCCGCAACTCGATGATCGGTGAGTTGGCCATCGAGTTCGTTCGGCTCTTTGACAGCCAGGAGGAGGCCGAGCAGCATGTGCGTCAGGAGCTACTGTCAGAGCCGGGAGACGTCTACATCATCGCTCCAATCGTCCGCGTTCTATGGGGCGAGGTATCGGTTCGGCAGCGGAAGGTGGACATCCCTGCCGGCGTCTCTGCGAACCTCCTACATAGGAGCTGACCATGCACCTACACCGATGGATCTACACCTGCGGCCACGAACGGTTCTGCCGGCGCTGCGGGGAGCATCAGTTCAAAGACAAGTGGGTCGGCTTTGGTAAGATGAGGTGGCGATCGGTCTGGAACTACAAGGAGCACGGCATACTGGAGGCTGCCATCTGGTGGTTCACAAAGTCACCTGTCGAACGGGAACGCGTCGCCAAGGCCGCATGTCTGTGGCACAAGAAGTGTGGCGGTGCCTTCAGCTACGACTACATCCGGCAGATGTATGAGGATCGGGAACGCTATGATCTACGTTGATGCGTTGGTGCCGTGCATTCCGACCGGGGTGTGGCGGTGGTCAAAGGCATGCCACATGCTCACGGACGGCGACCTGGACGACCTACACAGCTTCGCGTTGCGGCTCCGGCTGCGACGGTCCTGGTTTCAGTGGAAGCCGACTGGACTCCCGCACTACGACCTTACAGAGAGCAAGCGCCGGCAGGCTATCGCCCTCGGTGCAGTTGAGGTAGATCGCCGGGAAGTGGTCCGGTGTCTACACTATTGGAGACAGAAACGTAACGACGTTTGAAAGGAGCCGACATGCGAAAAGTCATCGTGACGATGGTGTTTCTGCTCTGTGTGGCGTTGGGCATTGCCTCCGTTGGGTGTGCCGCGCTGTACGAGTATGTGACGCCGACGACGGTCAACAAGCAGGGCATCGCCTACGTGGAGAAAGCAGGTGTCGTCGAGCCAGGTTCGCTCGACGGCTATGAATCCCTCTACAAGGCCAAGCAGCTCAAAGAAGCCCTACCGAAAGCACACAGGAAGAACATGCATGAGCTGCAACAGATGGTAGACGACGAGAATCTCGAGTGGGCCCTCCTGACGGATACGATATCTGCGGATGTCGACGTGGGAGAGTCCCGAGGTAAAGCCCTCTTCGCTCCTGGAGGCCTATTGACCACCCTGGGCGCTGCCTTCGGGATGGGCGGAGCCGGCACAGTGATCGGCAAGCTCTTCATGTCCAAGCCAGGAGATGTCTCTGGGTCACAGATGGAAGAGGCCGTCGCTGCGGTGAAGGGCAAGGTCACCGAGAAGGATCGGCAGTTCATACAGGTGGTGAAGGGAGTCCAGACGTTCATGACGGCACACCAGACAGTGGAGGCTGACGGCGCCAAGAAAGACGACGCGATAGCCACGGCGTTGAAGGCCGCGCTCTCCTCTGCCACTGACGACGACACCAAGATCGCGGTCCGTGTGGCCAAGACCTAGACAATAAGGAGCTTCGCAACGTGTCGCTGTCAGCTGGTGGTTCAGTGACACAACCAGGCCCTGCGGTCCGAGCCCGCAGGGCTTTTATCTTTGCCATCAGTGTAGACGTTATAATCGTTACAATTGATAATCGTTATAGACGTTACATCTAGTATAATCATCCACTTCCTTATATTCCCTACAGATAGATGTATTCCCTACAGACAGTCGGAATGCAACTCTACGTTGCGGAGTCGACTCTACCTTGGCTGAAGGTAGAGTCGCACGTAACTCTAGTGGTGGAGTGAGCAGACTCTACCGACTCTACTGACTCTACCTTGTTCCCAGTTGCACAGGCCACAGCCCAGAGACTCTGGAATGGGAGCTCGATACCTTATTCTCTCTTTCAAGGTAGAGTAGGTAGAGTACGTAGAGTCTGACCTTGTCGATAAAGGATTTACGTGCGACTCTACCTTGACTCTACCTTGCGAAGGTAGAGTCGAATGGTTATCGGTCGTTGGCTCGTCACAGAGTCTGGTCCTCTGGGCGATGGAGACCTCCACCACGTCCGCTGTCCCAGCCCTCAGCATCCAGAAACTTGCCTCTGGGCCACAGGTCGACTATGATAGAAGCATGAGCGAATCGCAAATTACAACCAGACCTACACCGGAATCAAGGATTGAACCTTTTGACGCGGCCTCTATCAAAACCTTTGTCCCGAAGGAAGCGTTCATCTCCCGATGTGGGTCTCGGAAGAAGTGGAAGGCTGAGGCGCTGTGCGATGTGCTCAACGAGATCTGCAACACAGGAGTCATGTACAGGGCCTGCCACGCCCACGGCCTGAGCTTTCCCCACTTCGCGAAACTACGGAAGGAGTGGCAGGAGATAGAGGACTTGGTGGAGATGGCCCATGAGTTCTACCGCCAGAAGATCTCGCACGTGATTCACGATCGAGCCGTTGACGGTTGGATGGAGCCGGTGTTCTTCAAGGGAGAATGCGTGGGCCATGTCCAGAAGTTCAGCGACCGGCTCCTAGAGCTACAGGCCAAGCGACACTGCCCGGAGTACAGGGACAAGTCGCAGGTGGATCATAACGTGACAGGTGGAGTGCTCCTTATCCCGGCAGCGCCGACAACCGACGTTGACGCCTACAAGGAGGGGCTGAAGCACCGGAAGCAAGTGACGTCAAGTGAGCACGGGACCACATCATGAGTGAGATACTCACGGTCGACTGGCGAGTGGAGGAAGGGGAGCTCAAGCCCTTCTACGGTGACGGCCACCAAGCCACATGGTGCCCGCAGCCAGGTAGCCAAGAGATCTTCCTACAGTGCCCCATTGAGGAGGTCCTCTACGAAGGGACACGTGGACCTGGTAAGACAGACGCGCTGCTCATGGACTTCGCTCAGCACTGTGGCCAGGGCTTCGGGGCCGAGTGGCGTGGCATCCTGTTCCGTCAGACCTTTCCTCAGCTCTCCGACGTCATAGTCAAGTCCAACAAGTGGTTCCCTGCAATCTTCCCTGGGATCAAGTACAACAGCTCAAGCCATGTCTGGACCTGGCCAACCGGCGAGACGCTGACGTTCTCCTACGGAGCCAGGGAGTCTGATTACTGGAACTATCACGGTAAGCAATGGCCCTGGCTGTGCTTCGAAGAGTTGACGACCTGGCCAGACCCCAAATTCTTCCTCAAGATGTTCTCCTGTGTCCGGTCCACGAAGCCAGGTATGCCTCGAAAGGTCCGAGCCAGCACCAACCCATACGGTCCTGGCCATAACTGGGTCAAGATGCGGTACGATCTACCTGTCCCTCCAGGGGAGATCCTTGGTACGCTGATCGAGGACACTGACCCGGAGATCCCGGACCGCATAGCCATTCACGGATGTCTTGATGAGAATAAGATCCTCTTGACGGCCGACCCGAACTACAAGGGTAAGATCAAGGCCTCGGCCAAGGGGAACAAGGCACAGCTGGCTGCCTGGCTGGACGGATCTTGGGACATCGTCGCAGGTGGGATGTTTGATGATGTGTGGAATGCGAATCGCCATGTTGTCCCACCCTTCGACATCCCTCACAGCTGGCGGATAGACCGGTCCTTCGACTGGGGCTCCTCAGCGCCGTTCTCCGTGGGGTGGTGGGCTGAGAGCGATGGCTCCGATGTACGGCTGAAGAACGGTAAGGTTGCCAGCACCGTCAAGGGCGATCTGTTCCGTATCGGTGAGTGGTATGGCTGGAACGGAGAGCCGAACGAGGGCGTCCGTATGGTGGATAAGGACATCGCCAAGGGTATAATTGAACGGGAACTGGCTATGGGCATCCATGAGCGTTGCAAGGCCGGTCCAGCCGATGGTAGCATCTTCAATAACGAGAATGGCGTATGCATCGCGACAAATATGATGGCTCCTCTGTTCGTGGACGGCAAGAAACGGCGGATCAGTTTCGTCGCTGCCGACAAGCGTCCCGGGACGAGGAAGGCCGGATGGTCGTTGATGCGGCAGCGGTTCCTGGCTGCCAATCCAGAGGTCCCAGGCCCACGCGAGTTTCCTGGGCTGTTCTGCTTCAGCACCTGCCGGCAGTTCATTCGAACCGTGCCGGTGATACCACGCGATCTGGACAAGGATCCCGACGATGTCAACTCCGATACCGAGGACCATATCGCCGACGAGGCCAGGTATCGCACCATGTTCTCAGGGTGGCGACCGAAGTCTGGTCGCGGCCGAGGCGTCCCGTCCTAAGGAGACCACATGAGCATCTCAGGTAAGCATCCCCTATACGGTGAGTTCTTTGACGACTGGACCTTGATGTCCGACGCCTATGCCGGTGAGCGGAAGGTAAAGAGCAAGAACATGCTCTACCTGCCAGCAACACCTGGTCAGCAGGAGGATGGGCTCAACAACGGTCAGGACGGCTACAAGTCCTATGTCGGCTACAAGACACGCGCCCGGTTCCCCGACTTTGTCGCACAGGCGGTTGAGGCCCTCCTCGGCATCATGCACCACAAGGAGGCCACGATCGAGTTGCCTCCGCAGATGGAAGCCCTCCGCGAAAGCGCTACCACCAAGGGCGAGTCACTCCAGATGCTGCTCCGCCGGATCAACGAGCACCAGCTCACGACCGGTCGGGTTGGCCTACTGGCCGACGTGGCCAACGACAGCCCTATCGGCACCATGCCCTATATCGCCATCTACAAGGCCCAGGACATTCTGAACTGGGACGATGGCCGTAGGGACGAGCTCGTCTACCAGGTGCTCAATATGGTGGTGCTGGACGAGAGCGAGTTCGAACGGGTGAACCACTTCAACTGGAAGCAGGTCAAGAAATACCGGCTCCTCGTGCTTGGTGAGCTTGATGAGAATCAAGTTGCCGGCACCTACCAGATGGGCGTCTACCGCGAGGAAGGCACCATGGAGTTCAGCGAGGAGGTCATGATCACCCCGTCTATCGGCGGGAATACTTTGACCAAGCTCCCGTTCGTCATCATCAACAGCAAGGACATCGTCGCCGATCCCGACGATCCGCCACTTCTGGGCTTGGCTCAGCTTGCCATGACCGTGTATAGGGGCGACGCCGACTACAGACAGGCGATCTTCATGCAGGGTCAGGATACCCTCGTCCTGATGGGTGGGGACGGCGAGAATCCCCGCATCGGTGCCGGCGCTGTGGTGAACCTACCGATCAACGGTGACGCCAAGTATGTGGGTGTCCAGAGCAAGGGCCTTCCGGAGATGCGGAAGAGCATGGAGAACGACAAGGCTGAGGCCGCTGAAATCGGCGGCAAGCTGCTGGACACACGCGGTAAGGAAGGCGAGTCCGGGGATGCGTTGCGAATCAGAGTGTCGGCTCGCACTGCATCTCTCAACCAGATCGCCAGAGCAGGGGCCGAAGGGCTTCAGGCCATCCTGCGGACGATCGCCACCTGGATAGGTGCTGACCCGGAGGCGGTTGTGGTTACGCCAAACCTTGACTTCGCAGATGACACCATCGACGGCGACACCATGGTCAAGTGGATGACGGCCAAGCAGCTGGGCCTGCCGCTGAGTAAGCGTTCGATCCACGCCAAGCTCCAAGAGAAGGATCTCACCGAGATGGACTTTGAGGAAGAGATGGCCGAGATCGAAAGCGAAGCGCCTGAGGAGCCGGAAGGCACCGGCATCGATGAGGATCAGAATCGAGACGAGGAACCTACCGAGGATGAATAGTGAAGGCGTCCCAGGAGATAGCTCTCCTTCGGACCGACCTTGCCGACCTACTTGACGGGAGTCCACCAAGTGCCCCAGGTGCTGTAAAACGGGGCTTTGTATACCAACCGGCAGGGGCAGCGTCGGGATTGACTGTGAGCTATGAGCTATATCGACCAGACAACGTGTTGTTCGCATCCGGCTTCGCAGGTGAGGTCGGCTCTACTGGCCGATACGTCAAGGTGTTCACCCTTACCGATCCGGAAGGGTGGTTCGTAGTTGTAGACGATGACGCAGGCGGCCATGCCTGCAAGATGTTCTAGGAGGTAAGCATGGCAAAGACATTTGAAGTGATTTACCAGGCACCAGGCGCTGCTGCCGGTGCGACCGTTCAGGTGGACGTGTATAAGGCCGACAAGACCCTAGACACCGTCCAGTCCGGCGCTGCCACACCGATCGGCACGACCGGCCGATACTACAAGACCTTCGATGCCGACGACGCTGGCTGGCATGTCGAGATCTCGGATGACCAGGGCGGCAAGGCCGTAAAGCACTTCGGCAAGCCGGAGTGGGATTCGCACGGTATCTTCGACCTGGTGGGCGATGTCCAGACTGCGGTCACTGCGGTCCAGGCCAGCGTCGATGCGTTGGATACCGCCCTCGGCGTGACGGACGGGAAGGTTGACGCTATCGCCGTCGATGTGACGGGGATTATCGCGACCCTCGCCTCTATGGACGTCAAGTTGGATGGGCTGGCCAATCCGCCGATGATCGGGTAGAATAGGGTGTAACAGGCGCTCCTATTCGAAAGGCCCGATCATGAAGCACTCTGACGAAATACGGAAACTGAGGCAGTCTCTGCCGGAGATCCTGACGCCGGCAGAGCAGGGGCTGGTATGGGTGCCACGCCCAACCCGAGCCAGTGCGTTCGACTGGAGCCAGACGAGTGGTCTAACAGCGGACGGTGCCTGGCACGATCTCTCCTTGGCCAGTAAGGTCACAGATTCAGACGCGGTCATGGTACGGTTCAAGCGCGGTCTCGCCTGCACAGCAGCCGGTCGTTTCCTGGGCCTTCGTCTGAACGGCATCACCTATGGGTACGACAACTACGGAATTGTCACTCAGGCAGCCAGCATCCAGGTTGAGGGGACGTTTGATGTTGAGTGCGACAGCAGCCAGGTGATTGAGTATACGTTGCCGGCGACAGGGCTCAGCTCGTTCTTCCTAGTCATTCAGGGTTGGTGGCGAGATCCCTCCTAGGAGCTACTATGGCACGTGAAGAACTATACGAGCAGTTTGGTCCGGCCTTGATTGAGGCGGTTGCCCTGGTGGTGATGGATGAGATCAACATCCTGCGAGCTCAGCATAGTCTGCCGGATCGCACCGCCAGCCAGATCGTGACAGCCATCGAGTCGAAAATGACGACAATACCAACGAAGATCTACAGGCCCATTGAGCCGGAGTAAGTATGCCTGACGTCAACCTAGGAGAAATGGGTGAGCTGCTGAAGCAGATCGGTGACGGTCCGACGAAGCAGCTACTTCTCCATATAGCCACGAAGCTGGCAGAGGACAAGGCTAAGCAGGGACTGGACGCACCGAAGAAGTTCACGCACTTTGCTCGTGGACCGAAAGGGCCTGTCCTCCCGACCGGTGGCTATGGGAAGAACTACCTCATCACTCCCGAGGGTGGCTTCGCCGTCAAGCTGACGAACAAGACCGGCGCTGCCTCCGTAAAGGGCTCGCTGGTCCATGCCGATGAGACCACAGATCTGGCCTTCTCGCTGCAGACCGTCGAGTTTGACACCATAGGCGCTGTCTACGAGGACGGTCAGCCCGACGGTCAGCCGTGCTTCGTGGTCATGAGCGGTATCGCTGAGGTCCTGCTGGAGGATGGCAATGCTGCGGTTCGTGGCTACTGGGTCAAGTCTTCCGATACCGATGGCCGTGCTGAAGTGACGACTCCGCCATCTGGCCTTGGCCAGGTCACCACGAGCGAACACTTCAAGGAGATCGGCCACTGCCTCGAATCTAAGGATGCCGGCACCGACGTGCTGGCCAAGATAGCGATCCACTTCCTATGATCGATCCGAACCTCCATTTTCCGAACGCTGAACAGACGGCAAACCTGCTCTGGTTTGACGCTCTGGTACGGCACCAGATCTACGTCATGCGATATGCTGGCTCGGTTCGCAACGACATCATTGAGTTGCTGAACAAAACCGAGAAGGACATAGAGGGCATGATCAGGTCAAGGCTCGCTGGTGACAAGGCCCTGTCGCCCAGGCGGCTGCGGAGAGCGGAGGAGCTCGTACAAAGTATCCGGTCCCTACGTAACGGCGCTTGGGATAAGGCCGACGCGGAGCTTTACGCTGCCATGAGGGAGTTCATCGGCAAAGAGGCTTCGTTCCTAGGGACAACCCTGGAGGCAGTGGTTCCGGTGCAGTTTGCTGCGAACCTTCCATCCAAGGCAACCCTCATGGCCTTGGTACGGGATCTTCCCTTCGAAGGCCGGATCCTCTCCTCCTGGGCCAGGTCAATCCGCCGATCCGATCTACAGCGGATAGAAGACGCCATCAAGATCGGTGTTGTGCAGGGCGAGTCGTCCGCTGCAATCGCCAGACGAGTTATCGGGACCGGTGCTATGGGTGGTCGGGACGGTGTCGTCCAGGCGACGCGTAGGCACGTCCAAGCAGTCACCAGAACAGCGGTCGTCCACTACTCTACAGCGGCGCGTTCATCCTTCTTCGAGGCCAACTCGGACATCTTCGACAAAGAGATCTTTGTGGCGACGCTCGATGGCAGAACAACCGCCATCTGTCGTTCCCTAGACGGGGAGAAATTCCCCATCACTGAGGGGCCTATGCCTCCTCTCCACTTCCAGTGTCGATCGCTCCGTGTAGCCTCCATCTCTGAAGAGTCCATCGGTATGAGGCCGGCAAGGCCAATCACCGAACGGCAGATGCTCAGAGAGTACACCGACCAAGAAGGCCTCCGCCGTGTCTCACGATACCGCGATCTGCCCTACGGCACCAAGACCAAGTATGGTGCGTATCGGGCTCGTCGCCTGAGGGAAGTGACCGGACGATTGCCAGCGAAGGTCACCTACAGCGACTGGCTCCGCCGGCAATCGGTCGAGTTCCAGAACGACGTCCTTGGTGCAACACGAGCGAGGCTCTTCCGCCGTGGTGAGCTGCCCCTGAGTCGATTCGTCAACCGCGCGGGAGACGAATTGACATTGGCCCAACTCGCACAACGTGAGGCTGCTGCGTTTCGGGCTGCTGGTCTGGATCCCTCGGCTTACTGAGATTAACCAGGTCGTTGACGAAGCAGCAGACATGCTTCGCAGGGAACTGCACCGTCACGATCCGCTGACTCACGATAGTCTTGACGATCCCCTGCTCCTTGCTTCCTCGAAGAACGAGGTCACCAACGTTCCACTGCTGTCCGTTTGTGTCGGTCATAGTCTTCATCCGTTTCGCTCCTTAAGCAATTTGACGTTCGTGACGTAGTTGTGGTCCATCCAACCAGACTTCGCCAGCTTCTTCCAAGCGCTGGCACAGGTACGAGCTTCGATCTTGACGTCATGCGTCATGATCTTCTGGTGCCTACCGATCCCAAAGGGATGGGTCACCTGAAACGTGAATGTCTTCATACACTCTTCTCCCCATGCGGCCACCGGAACCACTCTACCAGGTCCCACCGGCCATAAGTGCAACCGTATCCCGGCATCCGCCACCAAATGGCCAGCCGAGCACCGTGCTTCGCTACATCGGACGCGTGGGCGTCCACGATATGTGTCTTGCCGTCGGATGTGAATACTAGGAACCGCATGGCTTCCCCTCCTAGCTGAACTGGATTTCATCAACCACATACACGCCAACGACCGTTCGGGTGTCCTTCTCCAGCATGTCTCGCTCGATCCGGTCACAGTCGTAGGAGGTATGCATCCGGGTCACGTCCATCGTACGGCACAGCTGGTCCTCCTTGTAGCTGCTTGAAACGCGAAGGCCCTTGCTCGTCTCGACGTAGAAGCACTTGTAGGCTTTCCCGTTGATGTCGTCGCCTTCGCCAAAGATCTCAACCACAGTGGCCCAACCGAATACGCTCAAGGCCAGGTCGCCAACCTTCAAGGACTGAACATCATCTCGTGTCGGAATGAAATAGCGTGCGGTCTGCATGATAGCTCCTTAGCGCTTGAGTTGGTCAGCATCCAGGGTCCGGCCGCAATCGAGGCACTGGCCATATCTACGGTCAGCAGCCTTCAACCAGTGGCCACAGTCACGACAAGTCTTACGATCAAACTCTCGCATCTCAGCCTCAGTTGGTTTCACGTATTCAGCCATGACCACATCTCCATTGAGCACCATTGCTCTACGTAAAGCATAAACTACATTTGCCAGATCCAAAATCGCTGGCTATAATTTTTCAGATGACGGGGCATGGTCCCGTCCGATGATCTAGGCCGCATGAGCGGTCGCAACCTCTGGGCATGGTCCTAGAGAAGGAGGTATCATGGAACTCAACGTCACGCACAAAACCCTCGACGAAATCCCCGAAGCCTACCGTGAACTCTATACCGAGCGAGAAGGCGTCTTCCATCTCACCGGTGTAGCAGGTATCAAGACGCAGGCTGACATCGACCGGCTGAGCTCCTCGCTTCAGAAAGAGCGGGACGAGCACAAGGAAACCAAGGGCAAACTCCATGCCTGGGATGGCTTGGACCTGGAGGATGTCCGTGGTAAGCTGGATCGCTTCACCGAGCTCGAGATCGCGGCGAAGGGCAACAAGGAAGAGATGGACTCTCGCCTTGAAGAGCTGACCGAGGCACGCATTCGCTCGCGTATGGCTCCCGTGGAACGGGAGGCGGCTGCCCTGAAGAAACGTCTCGGGGAGATCGAGGAGAGCTACAACGCCATGGTTCTGGAGAAGACCCAGCGGACCATCACCGACGCCGTTCGTTCGGCGTGTACCTCCGGCGCTGCCAAGGTGCTGGACACGGCGATGGGCGATGTCGAGCTCTTGGCTCGTGCGGTCTTCGAAGTCGCTGAAGACGGCACCGTCCTGACCAAGGAAAATCCCTTCGGTATCACTCCTGGCCTGGCGCCTGACGTCTGGCTTCAGGAGATGCAACCGAAGCGTCCGCATTGGTGGCCCATGAACCAGGGTGGCGGGAGCAAGGGCTCCGGCAACCTGGGTGGAATGGCCAGCAATCCGTGGAGTGGCGACAATTGGAACCTGACGGAGCAGGGGAAGTATGTGAGGGAGCACGGAGTGGCCAAGGCTGAACAGATGGCCAAGATGGCTGGTACGACCATCGGTGGTGCTCGACCTGCCCCGAAGAAGTAAACCCTCTTGCCGGGACAATGGCACTGGGCTATAATAGCTCAGTGTCAAATTCCCGGCATGGTCCGGGATGGACGAGGCTGGCCATGGGCTCAGCTGTTGAGCAGATGAATGACAATCACTTTTGACAAGGAGCCTACAAATGGCCGCAGTGCAAGTCTCTGATGTTGTGGTACCGGAAGTCTTTACTCCGTATGCCCAGCAGCTGACCGAGGAGAAGGCACGACTGGTCCAGAGCGGTGTTCTGGCCAGAAGCGCGTTCCTCGATCGTCTGCTCGCAGGCGGTGGCAAGACCTTCAACGTCCCGTCCTTCCTCGATCTCGACGCCAGTGATTCCACCGGTGCCGAGAATGTGTCCACGGATGACATCGCCGACATCCAGGCTGCCAGCTTCGAGAGTGGCACGCCGACGGATGCCAACCGAGGCGATGCCACCCCGCAGAAGATCACCACGGCAAGCGAGGTCGCTGCCCGTCTGGTTCGTAACCAGTCCTGGAGCACGACCGGCCTGTCCCGTGAGCTCGCCGGTGCCGATCCCATGGCGGCCATCGCCACGCGCGTTGCCTACTACTGGGTCCGGCGTCTCCAGCGGATCTTCATCAATGTGTGGAACGGCGTCATCGCCGACAACCTGCTCGCCCCTGGCGGCAGCGACACCCACACGCAGAATGACCTGGTCAACGACATCTCGGGCGCTTCGTTCGTGGATGGCGTGACCAACTTCTCCGCCGAGGCCTTCGTTGACGCGGCTGTCACGATGGGCGACAGCATGGAGCAGCTGACCGCGATCATGGTTCACTCGGTGGTCTACGCTCGGATGCAGAAGAACAACCTCATCGACTTCATCCCGGACGCTCGGGGTGAGATCATGATCCCGACCTTCCTGGGTCGCGAGGTCATCGTCGATGACGGCATGCCCCGGACCGGCAGCGTCTACGACAGCTGGCTCTTCGGTGCCAACGCGGCACAGATGGGTGAGGCTGCGGACGACGTCCCGACCGAGGTTCATCGCCAGGCTCTCGCCGGCAACGGTGGTGGGCAGGAAATCCTGACCACGCGTCGGGTCTACTGCATCCATCCGACCGGCCACGCCTACATCCAGGGCAGCATCCCGGATGGTGGGCCGAGCAACACGAACCTGGCCACTGCGGCCAACTGGTCGCGGCGCTATCCCGAGCGGAAGCAGATCAAGTTCGCTCTGCTCCGCACGCGTGAGGCCTGATTCTAAGGCCTGACCCTCTTGCAGGCACAACCGGGAGGGCTCCTTAACAGGGCCCTCCCTTATCTCTACTGGAGGAAATTATGAAGGGTCTCATCAGATCTCTGACGCGTGGCGGCACGCTCGTGAAGCAGAATGTCACCCGTCAGGTCATCAAGGTCGAAGACCTCACCGTCACCGTGAGTGCGACCGGCGCTGCCGTCGGTTTCGGCACGGTCGTAGCTGGCGACGTCCCCGAGGGGAACATCCTCTTCCTGGGCGCCACCGGCTATCTCAAGTTCGACGGTTCCGGCTCCGACGCGAATCTGACCGCTGACTGGGAAGGTGACTTCTCGGTTGGTACCACGCCCACGGCGGACGTCACGCTGGACGGCACCGATGTCAACATTCTCCCCTCGACGGCTCTCGCGGCTGCCACGGCGGAGATCGGTGTTCGCACCCGCGCGGCCAATGCCACGTCGGCCGTTCTGGACAATACCGACGGTTCGCTCGAGGTCAACATCAACGTGCTCATCGACGCGGCCGACATTACGGACGACCAGTCTGTGGATCTGACCGTCAATGGTGAGATCAACCTGGCCTACATCGTCCTCGGTGACGACTGATAACTGAATGATCCTAAGTGGGAGCATAGCATGGACATGACAATCAAAGAAGCGCTCGCCCAACTCGACCCGATGGTCGACGAACACTGGACGGCCGACGGTTTGCCCAGGATGGACGTGGTTGAGGGTCTCGTTGGTACGAAGGAGATCACCCGACAGGACGTCACCGAGGCGGACCCGGAGTTCTGTCGGGAGGAAGCGCTCAACCGTGCGGCGGAAGCCGAGGAGAACGACGATGACGCGAGTGCACAAGTGCAAGAACGGCAAGAGGAAGGGCAAGGGGAAGTAGTCACCAAGCTCGACCTTGATCAGCAGATCCAGGACATGGACGCCGAGATCACTTCGCTTCAAAAGGCTCGTGACGACGTCGCCAGGGAACGCGACCGGCTGCAACAGGCGGAGTACGGAGGCCACACAGCTGCGGACGACACCAAGGCTCGTTTGGCCTACATCCGCAAACAGCATGAGCTCCGGTTGGAACGCGCCGGTCGCAGGGCCGAAATCTTCAAGCAACTGCAACCTGGCGACATCAGTAAGGGCTCTCAGCTCGACGCAGCCATGTCACGGAAAACTGCCCGAGGCACCCAGCGTCCGAACCGACCGCCCCTGTAAAGGAGGAGGAGATGGCTCGCCGATGGCTACTCAATACACCAAGACAGCAGGCAGATTTCTTCCACGCTCGTGAGCGTCGGAAAAGCCTGCGTCACCCTGGTTTTGAGCTCCATCGGACCCACGACTTCGACGTTGACCAAACTGGTATAGCAGTCAGCGACCTGTTTCCGGACAGGTCGCTGCCTTTTACTGTAGGAACGAAGGTCAAGATCACAGGCGCTGCCCCTGCCGGCGTCATCTTTGAGCTCGGCGATACCACCACTGGGCTTGCGATCTGGATCGCTGCGGCCGACGACAAGCTGTATGCGGCATTTGGTGATGCCGTGGCTGCCGACGGTGTTACGCTCGAAGGGCCAGTCACTGTCCAGAACCAAGTCCTGGATATCGTGGTGGCCTGTATCCCTTCTTCCGGCAAGGCCAGGATGTGGGTCAACGGTGATCTCGTGGCGTCCGGTGTAGCGACAGGCGGAGAGTTCCCGAACGGTTGGGCGGCTGCCAGCAATGGAGCCGTAGCAGCCGTCGAGGGGACTGTGACGACGCGTGTGGCCGTAGGGGACAGGATCGCCCTGTCTAATGCCCAGGTGATCCTCCCTGTCTCCTGCTACCACAACCAGCGACCACGTCAGTTCAGCGAGGTATCCTGATGGCCTTTCTAGTTGAAGATAGTTCCGGTGTCAAGGGTGCTACGGCCTACGCCACGGTGCAGGAGTTCAAGGACTACTACACCGACCGCGCGGTGTCCGGAGCCCTGGCCCTGACAGATCCCCAGATTCAAGCTGCCCTCATCGCGGCGACAGACTACATCGACACGCGGTGGGGTTTGAAGCTGAAGGGCATGCGCCGGTTCCTGTCTCTCTTGTCGCGGTCGGCCTATACCCTGACGGCTCAGCCGTCCGACGGTGAAACCGTCACCGTGGGTACAGCGGTCGCCACCTTCAAGACCACAGCAACGCTCGATACCCACGCAGAGATTGGCGACACCCTCTACGATACTCTCTGCAACCTCGCGACGGCTCTGAGCGCAGCTGCGGCTGCGGCAGACGGTGAGGTTGCAGACTTTTGGTTCCCCGACCCAGACGCGGCGACCCTGGTGGTCTACGTCCTGTACGATGGACTGGCGACTACCACGACGGCAGCCAATGGCTCCTTCAGTGCGGCCACGTCTACTGGTTCGTCCCGCAACCAGCAGCCCTTGCAGTTTCCCCGGACAGGTCTACGTGACCAGACAGGTGAGCTGATCACCCGTATCCCGGCGAACCTGAAGGCCGCAACCTTCGAGTATGCCTACCGTGCAAGCAGCGCGGCTCTGGCGCCGGACCCGACGGTGGATGCGACCGGTGGCAAGGTCATTGGGACTCGCAAGAAGGTCGGCCCGATAGAGACAGAGACGACCTACAGCGCTGACGCCACCATAACCATCACCAAGCCCTACCCAGCGGCCGACCGGCTCCTCCAGGAGTATGTGAAGGGCACAGGCGGAGTCGTGAGGGTCTGATGGCAGACATCGTTGGATATACCGAGCTCGCTGCCGATGCGAAGACCCTGATCGAGGGGACCGGTCGTTCGGTCACTTTCAATCGGTTCGACCAAAGTCCGGCCAACGCCAGCAAGCCCTGGGAGGGCCCTGCTGACCCGATTGGTACACCGGACGCCACGGCCACGATCTACGGAACCTTCGTCCCTCCGACAGACGGACGCCTCCTGGGCTTGGGAGGGGTGGATGAAGACCTACTGAAGCGATCTGAGCAGATCTGTATCGTAGCGCCGGGGACTACGTCTCCACCGTTCGATCTGCTGACTGCCAATCAGGTGGTAGACGGCACGACCAAGTGGAAGGTCACGTTCACGCAGACGCTGAAGCCTGGAGATGTGGTGCTTCTCTACTTCATAGGAGTCGCCAAATAATGCCTGCTTCGCGAAGCCAAGCCTACGAAGATATCCTGTCGCTGCTGACTACGGCCTGGGTGACCACGGCTGGCCAGAGTGCATCTCTCATCAAGTGGGAGAACGTGGCCAATAAGTCGGTCCCTCCGGCTGCCGGCACGGCTTGGTGTAGGGCGACGGTGCGGCATGTGACCAGCCGACAAGCGTCCTTGGCCGGAGCTACTGGAACCAGGCGGTTTCGGCGAACAGGCGTCCTTACAGTCTCCGTGTTCTACCCATCTGGCACCGGTTTGCCAGGCGACACCGACCTGGCTAAAATAATCATGGATGCATATGAAGGCGTTACGTCCTCGAACGGAGTCATTTTCTATGACGTAACGATCAACGAAATAGGCCCAGACGGCGACTTCTATATGGTGAATGTCGTCGCAAACTTCGAGTACGACGAAATCAAATAGGAGTCGACGATGGCGACGAATTACAAGCTCGACAGTAACGGCACTGGCCTCCGCATCGCCGAGGAGTCCTCGCTGAAGGTTCTCCCGGGGACGCCTGTCTGGATTCCGGCCGAGCCGAATACGTATCCCGATTTTGGTGGTGAAATCACCACCGTGGCACGAAACCCGATCAATGCTTCCCGTCAGCGGAAGAAGGGTGTGGTCACGGATCTGGATGCCTCCGGTGGTTTCAGCACTGACCTGACCCAGGACAATCTTCAGCGCCTGCTTCAGGGTTTCTTCTTTGCAGACCTCCGGACCAAGGGCGATCTCAAGAACGCTCCTGGTGTTACGACCCTGACCATCTCGGTCACGGCTGCCACTGACACTTTCACGCGCGTTGGTGGCACGACCGACCTGACAACCCTCTTCGCTGCCGATGACCTGGTGCTGGTTGGCGGTTTCTCCAACTCCGCGAACAACGGCCTCTTCAAGGTCAACACGGTTGCCACCACGAACATCACGGTCTTCGCGGCTGACGGTGCCGAGACTGCGGTCACCCTGGTTGATGAGGCTGCGACCTCCAACGCCTGGATCGTCAAGGTTGGCGTTGAGACTGCGGCTGGTGATCTCGATGTCGACATGACCGGGAGTTATCCGGCCCTGACCAGCACCACGCTGGACTTCACCGATCTGGACCTGGTTGTTGGCGAGTGGATCTTCATCGGCGGTGACAATACAGCCACGTCCTTCCAGACGAACGCGACCAACAACGGTTTCGCTCGCGTCCGTCAAATTGCGGCCAATCGGCTGGAGTTCGACAAGACGCAGGCCACCATGGTGACCGAAGCCAACGCGACCGAGCTGATTCAGCTCTTCATCGGTCGCTGTCTGAAGAATGAGACCGGTTCTCTCATCACGCGCCGGACCTACCAGCTGGAGCGTATCCTCGGCAAGGCTGACACCACGGACACCTACGATCAGGCTGAGTACGTGGTCGGTGCTGTGCCCAACGAGTTCTCGCTCAACATCGCTGCGGCCGACAAGGTCACGGCTGATCTGGCCTATGTGGGTGTAGACGTGGAGCAGAAGACCGGCTCCGAAGGTCCGAAGTCCGGCACGCGGCCGACGCTGGTTGAGGCGGATGCCTTCAATACCTCCAGCGACTTCAGCCGTATCAAGCTGCAGGTCCACAGTGAAACCAATGGCAATCCCTCGGCGCTGTTCGCCTATGCGTCGGACATCACGCTGACGGTGAACAACAACGTCGTTCCGAACAAGGCAATCGGCGTCCTCGGGGCCTTTGACGCCTCGGCCGGAACCTTCGAGGTTGGCGGTCAGCTGACGGCCTACTTCTCGGATGTCGCGGCGATCGCGGCAATCAGGGCCAACTCCTCGGTGACAATCGACGCCATGCTGGTCGCGAACAACAAGGGTATCGCAATCGACCTACCGCTGATCACCCTGGGCGACGGGAAGCTCAACATCGAGCAGGATCAGCCTATCACGCTGCCCCTGTCGATGACCGCTGCCACGGCTGCGTCGTTCGACACCAACATGGATCACACAATGCTGATGGTCTTCTTTGACTATCTGCCCACGCTGGCTGACGCCTGATAGCCGCATCAACGGGAGCGCGGCAGGCGATAGCACATAAGGAACACGGGAGCAGTACTATGGCACTAGGCAAGCAGTTCAAGACAGACACGAATCTGGAAAAGAAGGGCATCGTCATCGACTACGGCGATACGAGAATCACGATCGCCAGAGCCGGTGGTGCCAACAAGCGTTTCAGCCGCATGCTCGATGCGAAGACCAAGCCCTATCGCAGAGCGATAGCGCTTGGCTCCTTCGATGACGAGCGGTCCAACGCCATCCTCCGTGAGGTCTACGCTCACACAGTCGTCCTCAACTGGGAGGAGAACGTTGGTACAGCGGCCGACCCGAAGTGGGAAAAGGGGATTGCCCCGAGCGATGCCGGTGTCGAGAGCACGGAGGAGAAACTCCTGCCCGTCACGCCGGAAAACGTCGCCCTGGTGTTCAGCAACCTCCAGGATCTGTTCATTGACATCCAGAACCAGGCTCAGGCCAGCGCTCTCTTCCGCGCGGAGTTGAACGACGTCGCAGTGGGAAACTGACAGAAGTCCTGCTCTACACCGTAGAGCAGGGCGCTGTTGAGAGGAAGATTATCGAGCAGTGCCTTCGGGATCGACAACCGATCCCGAAGCGCATTGCCAATGCTCCGACCCTTGCTATGGGGCTGGAGCTGTACTTCACGGCATGGATTGAGCTTGACCCAGACCGGCCAACCGGCTGGGATGTGAGGCCGATTCCGTGGAGTTCGATCAGCGAGTACGCTGCGGCCTTTGGGATCAAGGGAGAGCAACGCGACGACCTCTTCTATATCGTGAGGAAGATGGACAATGCGTACCTGAAGCACCTACAATCTAAGCAGAAAGCCAAGAAGAAATGAGCCTCGAGCGATTTGCCAGGAGAATGCTACTGAGGGCAAACAACGTCCCTCGAGAGGTCAGTAAGGTCGTCCGCAAGGTAGCACTTGCGGCTGACCAAGCGCTGGTCCTTGGCACTCCTGTTGACACCGGTCGGGCTCGCTCCAACTGGATCGTCTCCCTGGGCTCTGAGGTGACCACACCGATCGAGCCTTATGCCCCTCTTGCTCCCGGAACCGATCCCGGGAAGCTCAGCGAAACCGCCAACGCCCAGGCCGCACTGGCCCAGGGTCGCGAGGCTGTCGCGAATCACCAGGCGGAACAGGCAATCCACATCACGAACAACGTCGACTATATCCAGCCTCTGAACGAAGGTTCTTCGTCTCAGGCTCCGGCGATGTTTGTAGAAGCAGCAGTGCAGCAGGGAATTGACGCCGTGGCGGGAGCCAGGATAGACACAGGTAGATAATGGCTGAAGAACGCATCAACATAATCGTTCAGGAGAAGGGGACTCGCGTCGTCAAGAGGCGGATCGCCGAAGTGGGCGGTGTAGCGAAGACCGCAGCCACAGGCGTCCGTAGTCTACAGACGGCTCTCCTTGGCCTTGGCGCCGGATTGGCTCTTCGGAGTACGATCCGGACGATCGCCTCCTTCGAGCAGGCGATGTCTACCGTTCGGGCTGTTTCGCAGGCAACCAACTCAGACTTCATACGGCTCCGCGATACCGCGCGTGACCTTGGTGCCACAACGCGGTTCACCGCGACGCAAGCTGCTGAGGGTATGGTTGAGCTGTCTCGTGCAGGCTTCAAGGCCAACGAGACTATGGTGGCGGTTGGTGACACGCTCCTCCTGGCCCAGGCAGGCTCGCTGGATCTTCAGAGGGCAGCGGAGCTCACAGCCGGAGCCATCCGTGGGTATGGCCTTGCAGCGGATCAGGCAGGACGCGTAACGGACGTGCTGGCCTATGCGGCAAACAACTCGGCCACCGATGTGAACCAACTTGGCGAGGCCCTGAAATTCGTAGCGCCGGCAGCCCATGGCTTGAACGTATCCCTTGAGGAGTCGGTCGGTGCTCTTGAGGTTCTGGCTGACAACATGCTGAAGGGCTCTCTCGGTGGTACTGGCCTGCGTCAGGTCATGATCGAGCTGGAGTCGCCTTCCTCTAAGACGCGGAAGATCTTCCAGCAGGTCGGCGTCTCGGCTGACCAGGTAAGGGTTTCTTCGGTTGGCTTGACCAAGGCCCTCGGCACCCTGGCTGAGGCCGGTCTGAACACCGGCCAAGCCTACGAGATCTTCGGCCGCAGAGGCGGTGGTGCGGCCAACATCTTGATCAACTCTGTCCCTAAGATCAAGGAGGCTACGAGAGGAGTCGAAGAGGCAGGTGGTACGGCCAAGGAAGTTGCCCGCATCATGGACGACAACCTGAACGGATCGCTGCTAAGGGTGAAGTCGGCGTTTGAGGCTGTTCAGCTTTCCCTTGGCGAGTCCGGATGGAGCGATCGCCTCCAGTCGATTCTCGACGGTTTGGCCAACGGTCTTCGGTATTTGGCCGAGCACATCGAAATCGTGCAGGGTGCGGTCTACGCTCTGGCCTTCGCTGCCCTGCCTTCCCTCATCGCAGCCCTGACTGCCCTGGCTCCTCTCCTTGCTCTGGCAGCGGTCGGTGCTGGTATCGGGGCCCTGGTCTCCTACCGTAACGAGATCAAGCTCACAGAGGAAGGTGTGGCCACCCTCGGCGATCTCATATCGGCTGTGTGGGAGCGTATTATAACCACCGGCCAATTGGTGGTCGACTTCTTCAAGAACCAGTTCGGCGGCATCACCAGCGCCTTTGACGACATAGAGTTCAGCGTTGCCGATATGGTGATGCTCACCGCCAGGGGCCTGGATGCATGGATCGGCCTGTGGCGTGGGGCAATGAACGCTATTGTGGCCATCTTCAAGAACCTTGGTCCGGCTCTGAAGGAAATCATGATTGACGCGATGAACGAGGTCTTCGCGGTTCTTGACTCGGGATTCCGTCGATTCTACCAGCAACTTGGTAAGATCCCCGGTCGTGTCGGTGAGCCCTACCGACGACTGGCTCGAGACGGTGTCATTCCTCGACTGGAGCAGACGGCAGAGGGAGCCACCGAACAACTGGCGAACGCGGTCATAGACGGCTTCGCCAAGGGCTTTGACGAGATCACGATCTTCGAGGATTCTGTCAACGGCCTATTCGACCGCGCCGAGGAAATCGGCAAAGAGCGGTTGGCAAAAGCTCAGGAACAGGCTGCGGCAGCAGGCCAAACGACTCCGCAAGGAACAGGTGTTGCTCCCGCACCTGAGGATGGCCCTGCCGCACGCCTTTCTCAACTCCAGAGTGGCATTCAGGCCGGTCTAGAGTCGATTCAGCAGACGATCCATGGCTTCGGGGCACAGGCCGAGGCAACCCTCGTCAACGCCTTCAACTCGGCGGAGGACGCCTTGGTCGAGTTCGTCACGACCGGCAAGGTCAACTTCAAGTCTCTGGTCGACTCGATCCTTGCCGATCTGACACGGCTACTGGCCAGACAGGCAATCTCCGGCCTACTCAACTCCCTCGGCGGTGGTGGCGGAGGCTTCTTCGGTAGTCTGGCAAGCGCTTTCGGCGGAGGCAAGGCCGACGGCGGTTCGGTTGTCCCTGGGCAGTTTTACGTCGTCGGGGAGAAGGGCCCAGAGCTCTTTGCTCCAAACTCTTCCGGACGAATAGTCCCTAATGACGCAGCCCAGAACATGGCGGCTGGCGCCCAGGCGGCACCGGCTGTGCCGAATATCACTATAATAAACGTGAGCTCCAAAGAAGAGGCACTGGCCGCGCTGGAAAGTGC
>Ga0180437_10000661_pt1 | contig 63552 bp, 47 predicted proteins | sample SS_ome_4_FD_132410 | JGI IMG/M metagenome (GOLD analysis project Ga0180437, IMG submission 132410) | Hypersaline lake sediment archaeal communities from the Salton Sea, California, USA - SS_3_D_1 metaG | ecosystem: Environmental > Aquatic > Non-marine Saline and Alkaline > Hypersaline >...
AACCGATAATTATTACTATGCATGGAGCTTGGTACCTGCACCAAAGGCTAAGGCTACCAACTGGCGCAACCTTGTGTATAAGAGAAAGCCTTTTGATAAGGATAATTTACCGCTCTTTAATTTCTGGGCTGTTGGTAACCATACTAGATTCCTTGCAATTGGTTCTACCGGTCCTAAACCGCTGAGCAAGGATCGCGCTTCGTTAGATGCTACGTACCCGGTGGTGACGATACGTGGTGGGGTTAAAGATGCTAAAAAATGTAAGGCTAACGCAGGCGGAGGTCCAACCGGATCGTGCGCCCCTTCATTCACCCTTGTGACGCATACCTATAGCACAAAGACTGCAGGTAAAAGTCGTATACGTGTGTATGATTACCTTGGTTCTGATTCATCAACTGGTACACCAGTCTTTAATGCCACAAAGCATGAATGGAATCCTAATTATGCAGGGGCACAGTTGTTTGTTGTTGGTACCGGTGCAGGTAAAAGCTGGGATCCAACGCGATTGTACTTGACTTCCTCATCGTCCGATCCCGCGTTAAAAAAGGTACAGATGCCGCTTGGCTCGTTTGTTGAGTTTACCTCAACCAACGGATCTAACTTTACGGCATCACCGTTACCTAAAGGTAAAAAGCTGACGATGAAAGTAACATTCTTTAAAAACCTCAATGATGCAAACACTAAAGCTCACTACGTTGCGGTACGTGACGGGGCGGGTACTCATTACTATATTCCTGAATATGAACGCGTTGATGGACGAACGGTCAAGGCAATTGAAAATGCGATTGGTGCCTATGTGACGATGACAAGTCATGGAGATGTTGGCCTTACCCGCCAAATGCCAAAAGCGATAAACCTAAACCCAGTAGAAGCAATCTTGAGTGTGCCAACCAATGAAGTGGATGCAATGAAAACAGTCCAGAGCAATGGTAAGTTTGTTTCTTACACATTCAAAACAGCCGATGGTAAGGACGGCCCTCCATCTTACTTCTACGTTTTTGATACGACGGATGAAGGTAAAGCGTATGAGCAGCCTAAAAACGTTGCATATGCTGATCTGCGGCTTGGTATGCTTTATGATACAAACGGCAAACCAATTGGTAGAGCACTTTACTTTACTGAGATCGACATGATATTAAGTGATCATAAGGTAAAGCTACCTTCGATAGATGATGATCCAAGTACCTACAAACCGTCTGAGGGTTATGCAATAGTACCTTCAGGGACCACGCTGAGTAAAAGTACACCATTCTTATGGTATGGTGGCAGTTAATAATCTAACGCGCCAAACTGCATGATTAATAGTAGCTTGGCGTAGTAGGGAAGAATTAGTTGCAACAAGCGCGTAGTGGATTTGCTTATTTACGTTATTGCTACGCTAGACAAAGAAGGCTGCCTCCCATCTATTAATGCTTACTTGTTATCTTCGCGGAGGGTGTTCCCCTTCGCGTTTTCACAACTGCCTCGATTAGGCTGTTGTGAATTGCGTAGTGGTATAGAGAGAGCGCGCTCTCTCTATACCACAAGAAAAATATTGAGCAAAGGAGATACAATCCTAAGCAATGGTACACATGAGCCAATATATACAACAGGTGCAGGAGGAACTCCTGCTCGTCTGCAGGGGAGTTCTCCCCGTAGGGGCGAAACCCTGCAAAATTTTTATATCGAACTCGCGTTAATTATGATACTATTTTACAAGCGGGTGGTTACTCTTTCTCGCTTAGTAAAATCTTCTTGCAAAACGTTATGGTAGGTTGAATACAATGATCAAAATTTCAGTGGATGCTAAGCCATTTTATGAAGCCGATGCACAAGGGTATGTAGTTTTTTGTACCCAAGATGTTGTTCTTACTAATCCCCATGTAAAGGAACTGCAGCAACGCTTTTATGAACCCCTTTCTTATGCGGTAAAGGATAGAAAGTTTACGGCAAAAGAAGGAACGTCACTTGTTGTTTCAGGTACCAAGGGCGCTCATCCAGTTTACATTATGCTCTATGGGCTGGGACTTTTAAGTGACATTGAAGATCATAAAAAAATTGAACGGTATCGTCGTGCCGTTGGTTCCATGATTCGTTCTGCTGAGCAGCTTAAACTTCCAACGTTGTCATTTGTCATGCCTGACGTTGCGGTATGCTCTTCTAATGAATGTATTTTAGCCGAAGAACTTATGGCAACAGCTATGATGGCGCATTATCAATTTAATGAATTTATTACTGAGGAAGACAAAAAAGTTATTAAGGATATCGAAATACTACTTTCAGTTGAGGAGCGTCATACTAAGGATGTGAAGATTGGGATTGACCAAGGAGAACGCATTGGCCACGCGGTCAATCAGGCACGGCAATGGTGTGACACGCCGGCAAATTATTTATACCCTGCTTCATTAGCCGAAAAAGCTGAGCGGATCGCCGCAACCCATAGCCTAGGCATTAAGGTTTTTGATAAAGAACAAATTAAAAAAATGGGTATGGGCGGCATCATTGCAGTTTCGCAAGGTTCAGCGCGTGAACCGCGCCTGATTATAATGGAATACAAAACCAAAACACCCAATGCTCCTACTATTGCACTTGTTGGTAAAGGCATTACCTTTGATACCGGGGGTTTATGTATTAAACCACGTGCTAACATGCTGACAATGAAGGATGATATGGCGGGTGCTGCTGCAGTCATAGCAACCATTGAGGCATTAGCACATTTAAAACCTCATGTTAACGTAATTGCGGCTGCTGCGTGTGCCGAAAACATGGTAAGCGGTACCGCAGGCAGGCCGAGTGATATTATTACGTTCTATAACGGTAAAACAGCAGAGGTACAAGACACGGATGCTGAAGGTCGCCTTGTTCTTGCCGATGCATTAGCCTATGTTGTAAAAAATTATTCCCCTGACATGATTATTGATCTTGCCACGTTAACTGGCTCATGTATGGTGACCTTAGGTCATTTCTTTGCTGGGCTTATGAGCAAAGACAAAGAACTTTGTGAGCGTATTAAAATAGCCTCACGTCGTAGCGGTGACCGCGTGTGTGAATTACCACTTGATGATGACTTCAAGCCAGCGCTAAAGAGTACCGTTGCTGACCTTTCTAATATTGGAAAAAGGAATTATTATGGTGGCCCAATCACCGCTGCACTTTTCCTTTCAAACTTCGTCGGTAAAACGCCATGGGCCCATCTTGACATTGCGGGAACGGCTTTTGGGGTTCCTGATATGAGCTATTACCGTGAAGGAGCAACGGGTTCCGGCGTGCGACTCATGATTGATCTTTGCTATCATTGGCAGCAGATATCAGGCTAAGAATTATTGAGTCATCTTATAGTGAGAGCATTACCCGCAGAGGCAGGACCTTTGATCGATTTTGACTTTATATATTGAGCTTTATCAGCAGCCTACCATGGTATTGTGTAGTGAGAGTGGTGTAATTGATGCAATTATATTAACAGGATGGTTGGTACTTTTACTTTTTTATGGTATATATTAGTACATCCAAGGGTGGCCAATACATGACATACGAGGGACAATAACGCGGCAACGAGGATAATTTCGGGAGAGCCCTCTACGAGGAGTATCCTCTGCGAGAGGAACTCTCCTTCTCGGTCGTATTTTTCATGGTAAGGATAGAATGAAACAGAAGAAGGATTTGCCAGTAAGCTACAAGGATACCCTAAACCTTCCACATACTGAGTTTCCCATTCGGCCAAATGCAAAAATCGATGATCCGTCAATGATCGTTCGCTGGCAAACTTCTAACTTGTACGATAAAGCCTATGTCCATAATGAAGGCAGTGAAAAATATATTCTACATATCGGGCCTCCATATGCCAATGGCCATATTCACTTAGGGCATGCGTATAATAATATTTTAAAAGATATTATTACCAAGTCATACCGGATGGCTGGCTACCAGGTTCCCGTCAAACCGGGATGGGATTGTCATGGTCTGCCAATTGAAATTAAAGTTACCGAAGCAAATCCTCATCTTTCTCGCCTTGAACTTATCCGTGCATGTCGTACGTATGCACAGCATTGGCTCAATACGCAGCGGACTGAACTTAAAGATCTTGGGATTATTATGGATTGGGATCATCCGTATGAGACAATGGCTCCTTCATATGAAGCGTCAACCGTACGTGCGTTTGGTATCTTGCTCGAAAAAGGATTTATTGAGCGAAAAAATAAAACGGTAACGTGGTGTCCATCCTGCCAGACCGTACTTGCAAATGCCGAGATTGAATACAAAGACCGTAAGGACCCATCGATTTATGTACGTTTTGAAATGGACCCGGCGGATGCAGTGAGGCTGTTTCCGACTATTAAAGGAGAACCGGTTTCCTTTTTAATTTGGACAACCACCCCTTGGACGATTCCTTTAAATCGAGGAGTGATGCTCAATCCGAAAGCTGAGTATGTACTTGCACGTGTTGGTGGACACTTGTTGATTGTAGGAAGTGAGATACTTTCAAGTATCGAAAAACTGCTTGAAGAAAAAGCAACCGTCTTAGAGAAAATACCAGCAAAAACGTTTGAACAAGTCCGTATTATCCATCCTTTTGAAAAGGGGCGTTTTGTGCCTGTCGTATTTGATGATTCTGTTAGTCTTACTGAAGGAACGGCATGTGTACACACGGCACCGGGTTCAGGGCCATTGGATTATGAAGTTGGTGTGCGGAATGATCTTGAAATTTATTCCCCAATTACACCAGATGGAAAATACACTGAGGATGTTAAGCCTGAAGACTTGAAAGGTATTGCTGTGTCGCAAGCGCATGGCGAGATCATTAAACGGTTGCAAAATGCGGGGACGCTTTTTTATAAAGCATCCGTCCGTCATAGTTACCCTCATTGTTGGCGGTGCCATAACCCTCTAATCTTTAGGGCAACCAAGCAGTGGTTTTTTGACTTAGAGCATGATGATGTCAAAAGACGTGCCCTTGAAGCAGTGGAAAAAATAGATTTTATGCCTCCACAAGGGCGCAATTTTTTGCGAGCGACCATTGAAAGTCGTTGGGAGTGGTGTTTATCACGCCAACGTGTGTGGGGTGTCCCCATACCAGCAATTTTGTGCAAAAAATGCGAATATGTTTTTTGTACTCCTGAATTAGTAAATAAGGTTGCAACTGCCATTGCGCATGAGGGCGTTGAGTACTGGCAACGCGTCGAACTTGAAGAGCTTTTTGATGTGTGGCCATCGTGTCCAGGATGTGAGAATGCTGAGTGGGAAAAGGAATATGACATTCTCGATGTATGGTTTGATGCAGGCGTGAGTCATTATGCCGTATTGTACCACAAGCCACCCTTACAGTTTCCCGCCAATTTATATCTCGAAGGTGTTGACCAGCACCGCGGATGGTTCCAAAGTTCATTGCTCACTGCGCTGGTACTCGAGGGACAAGCGCCAACAAAAGCAATTATGACGCATGGATTTACGGTTGATGAAAAAGGCCAGAAGATGTCAAAGTCACTTGGCAATGTAGTTGCTCCGCAGCAAATTGTCGATCGATTGGGTACGGACGGCCTCCGGTTATGGGTAGCAAGTGTTGGAAATGAAGGTGATGCGGTGGTGTCAGATGCGCTTCTTCAAAATGTGGGGGAAGTGTATAGAAAGATTCGTAATACTGCCCGATTTTTGCTTGCCAATCTCTATGATTTCAATCCGGACCATGATCGGGTTTCAGTTGAAAATATGTTTGTGATAGACCGTACAATTGTTGCACGGCTGGCAGCACTTAATGAAGAGCTTATTTCAGCATACAAAAAGGGTGATTTTACCGTAGTGTTTCATGGGCTTACTGATTTTTGCTCGGTAACGTTAAGCTCCTGGTATCTTGATATTGTTAAGGATCGGCTCTATGTAGAAAAGGCGACTGGTCATCCACGTCGTTCTGCTCAAACTGCTTGCTATTATCTTCTTGATACATTAACGCGGCTTATGGCCCCAATTATGTCCTTTGCCGCAGAGCAGATATCCGATATTTATCAGCGTGAAAAGAAAGAGTCAATTCATTTGCAACCATTTGCTGTGGTTCCAGCGGTTTGGCGAATCATTGCCGAAGAGCAGGGTGCTCGTGACGAAAAGGCGGTTGCAGAATATATAACATATCAAAATAAGGTATGGACGTGTTTAGAGGCCATGCGTGATGCTGTTCTTAAAGCTATCGAACAAGAGCGGATGGCTGGTCTTATTAAACATTCGCTTGAAGCACATGTTACCATTGCATTTGATACAAACTTACCTGATTATGTATTGCTCGAAAGATTCTTTAAAGAGGTTGCAGATAGCGGGCAGTCTGTCACGGCCTTTTTAAAGGAGTTTTTTATTGTATCTATTTTAGAAGTTATTGAGCAAGCTGACACCAAAGATCAAGAGTTGAGAGACGAAGCAGCTAAAGAAAGTAAGAGTACGGTGCTTGCTCATATTGATGTCAAACGAGCTGAGGGTATCAAGTGTCCTCGCTGTTGGCACTACGACGAGAGCGATCATTTGCATGGACTATGTAAACGCTGTGTGAAGCTTGTAGAATAAGCTTTAGATTCTTATGTGTTCATTGCAAATGGTGGTTTAAACAAATTAAGAGAAAGGGATTGCCTGCTACTAATTCCGTCTTACGCTCGTCTATGCTTCGGAATAAAACTGCAAATGATAGAATATGTCAGATAGGACAGCCAAGTGTTTTGCACCTAACACATCTCAATGTCTCGAAACTGCCATGAATCTCAACTGCAATATGTATAAATAGTTGGAGTAATAATGCCTAGAGGTCTTATTGTATTGCCGGTGATTCTTTTAATTATGATGCAACTTACTGGGATGGAACAGGAAAAAGATTTTCTTAGAGAAAATGGTTCGAAGGAACCTTCATTGGAATTTCGAGCCGATGGCATTGGCTCAATCTTGTGTGTTTTTGTTGATAAAGTACTGAAAAATGAAAAAACGATTGCAGAGTTATATGATTTTTTAAAGATGCATGCTGGTAGTATAAGTGAAGCAGATAAATTAGCGTTGGATGTCGTACATGCTGCTGCAATGAAAGGACGTACTGATGTTATTGAGGCTTTGATGGTGTATGGTTTTCCGATTGATAGTCCTAGCGAAGATCGCGTGTTTAGCCCGCTGTATTATTCACTAGCAAAAGGTCAGTCAATAAAAACAGTAGCCTTTCTTTTAGACCATGATGCTGATGTTTCTTCAAGAGATCTTTATGGTATCCAGCCAATTCATTATGCAGCGCTACGATGCAATCCCGAAGCGATAAATCTTTTTGTGACACGTGGAGCAGACCCGGAGGCGAGGGTTGTAGGTAAGAAAGTGTCAACAAAAATGGGAGGCTTCACCCCTCTTCATGTCATAGGTACGATTAGGGGGGAGCGTCAGGATACCTGTATTCGAAAACTACTCGAATATGGTGTATATATTGATAGCGTTACTCCTGACGGCTCGACAGCTCTGCAGCTAACCCTCCAGAGTAAAAATTTTGCCGCGCAGAAATTGTTGGCCCAGTATGGTGGACGTATGGATCTGATTGGGCCTGATTTCGTAGAGAACGAAAGTGACTATGAGATAGATAGTGAATTTTATTTGTTAAGCTGCTTGGAAGAGCTTGATGAAATCTCGGTTAGTACGATACCCTCTATGAGGGAAGCTAACCCTAGAAAATTGATAGCTTTGACTCGTTTTTTTAGAGAAGTGTCATCTTCAGCGCTTCTGCGAATCGCATCCGGTCAGGGCCAGGAATTAATTGTTGATCGCATTTTACGTGATCCCCCTTCCCATCTTGCTATGAGTGATTTCCTTCATTCATTTATTGGTGCCTCAGCTGGCGGCCATGCATACATAGTTAATGGGCTCTGGCATCACCTTGTTGACTCCCGGGTATCCCATACGGTGCTTGCGCTGGCAGGAAGTCAAGCATTAACAATAAGTGCAGGTCAGCGAAATATTCTTGTCTTTGCCTTATTGCTTGACCATGGGGTTCCGGTGGGTGATACGGCTCGACATTTAATGATCCTTACAAATCATCCGGCATATGGTGGTAATAGAGGTGTATTGTATCAAGGGTTGTTTGATGCGCTTTGTGATATACAACGCTTACGTATTGCGCTTGGACGGTATGTATATTTTGCACACCTAGGTGTAACGAGTCGTAATGCTGAGCCCCATTATGACGATGATGTATCAGAAGATTTTCCTTTATTGTTAAGGAGGTTGCCGATACCGCTAATTGATAACATTTTTATGAGGGTTAGAAGGGAACCATCATTTTTTTGGCGCGCAATTCCTAGTGTTTGTACGCGCCTTATTATCATGATTATCTTTAATCATCTGCCCACCAGTTTAGCTGTTTAAATGAGTTGGGTTTTAGGTACTTCAAAAAGGGGAGTAACCTTTTTATTTAAAGCTCATCTTTATGTTGAAGAGGGGGAGAGACGGGTGCAAGGAACGTTTTTTCTAATTCCTCTGCTGTTATCATTTGCGCTTCTGAAAATCTTTTTTCTTCTTGGGTCTGAAGGCAATTAACGTGTTGATAGTGCTTTTTGCCTTTATCAGTAAATAGTACATCATATAGCCGCGATATTAAACTGGAGGAGTAAAACCACTGTACGTACCAATGCCTTAGTAAATCGCACTCAAAACCATTTTTATAGATATATTTGGAATTGTCAGCTAAGGTAACTTTGGAATCATAGGTGATTGTGTAGCCCAAATTTTCACGTTGTAAAATTGCATTGATATGCTCAGCGTGCTGCATTCCAGCAACAACTGAAAGATGTGAAGCTGCGCTTGTTTGGAGAATTTGATCAAGAGCATTAATCGTTACTACTTCAGTATAATAAGGATTTCCTTTCGTATTCGCTATCCATGACATTATCATGTTCATTTCGTGTGGTCTCGGAACGAGACGTTTTTCATTTGGAATACCGGTGAAAATATTTTGCCAGGAACGTTTATAATGTTGAAATGTTTCTAAAAACTTGATTACGAAATCCTTATTTTGAGGATTAGATAAGTTTTTTAGAAGGCGTTCAGCTTTTTGAATAATACGTAATAAATAGGGGGAAACAAACTGGTTAAGTTCTTGCAGTGTTTGTGGGATTGTCAGTGAATCCTGACGAGAGCTAGAAGTCTTAGCATGGTTTAAATTCAGGGAAATGCTTGATATAAGGTGCTGAATTATAGGTCGAATATTATCCAGCGGATAATAGTGATTTAAAAAGTTCTTAGCAATTTGATCAAAAATATATGCTAAGCTCCGATCTTGAAACATATTTTTATGATTGTTGACCATATGCGGTGGATATTGTTGCTCTAAAAGTGCCCAGTCTGTATTGTTTGTAAGATATGATAAAAGTTTCACGATTTCTGGAGATGAAATCTCGAGAAGGAACTGAGTGTCAATAACATGTTTTTTAAGGGTGTTTAGTATGGCTTGCACTTGTATATGTGAGTCTGCAGTATTAGCTTTGTGGTAATCGTGTAGCCCAATGATCCGTTGTTCAAGTTCTCCATTTTCATTGTATTTATCTAATACAGTGGTTCGTAAAATGCCACATGTAAGACTGGCAAATTGAGTGAGAAATAAAAGAGTGGCCAATACTAAAAAAGCTTTAGCATATTTGTATTGAAATATTTTTGCTGTAGTGGCAGTCATATTTTTTTGTTTCCCCATGATGCATTATTGTAAGTTAGTCTTACGTAAGTATATTGAATCGTGAGTAAATAAACCAAGATTTTCAGTACTTATAGTATTTAGGGACACGCTACGAAGTCAATTTTAACGTTTTGTATTGCGACGTTGTTTCTATATCTTATTAGCTCTACTATTGGCCAAATATTTCTGTCTGTCTAAGCTGGCGTGGACCGAACGAGCCTCCTGGTTCAGTTTTAGGAGGATTAACAATGTTTTCTATTGCTTTAATATCTTGACTCAATCCTTTGACTGCAGATGCAACGTTGGCAACGGTTTGACCATTTTCATTAAAGCTTTCTCCTGTTGAGTGGGGAGAGAGTGCTTTGTCCGCTTGAGCAATATTTTGACTAAATTCCTTGCGGTTGTCCTGCGTCGCTTTTAAGTATTTTTTATATTGCTTTTGAATAGATGGTTTAGCTTCCTCCAGTTCACGTTTAATAACCGAAACACTGCGTGAGAGATTACCCAGATTTGTTCCTTGAGCGAACTCTGCTAATTGTCCAGGCAGCTCTTGAGATGGTCCTTCAGCTGAGATGGTATTAAATAAACCAGCATCATACGTAGCATTAAATTGGTCAAGTTGCTCGTTAAGTTTGTTAACACGCATGGCTGCTAAGACTTCTTGTGCATTTTTTTCGTCTTTTGTTTTTTTAGCTTTTTTGTCCTTTTCAGCCTTTGGCGCTTTATCTTTCTGCTCCGGTGCTTCTCTAGGTTTTCTGTCACGAGCTTTTAGATTATCCCCAGGGCGTTGGCCCGGACGGCGGGGTTGTGTTCTCAATGTGAATCGCTCTCCTGGAAAGCGAGGAGTACCGAATGGGTATCTTCGGCCACGTCTGTCTCTAAGTGGCGGACGAAACCCGGGTGTACCTGGTGTTGTTTCTGTTGTGATGATAGGACGACCTACCGGCCTTTCAGGTACGCCGCGTAGGGCCAATTCTTTTAAGCGCTTTTGCTCCTGTTCATAGATTGCTTCGAGACCTTCTTGACGTGCGCGCTCCTCAAGTTCTTGCGGCGCATATTTTTTTAGAAAATCGGTTAGTTTATTAATAAGTTGATCAGCATATACTCCCTGTGACATACCGGCTATTACTTGGTCTATCGCTCTCAGCTTGCCAAACTGTGCCATCTCTGTGGCAGATTGTTTCTGTTCTATTTCTTTATCTAAACGTGCTCGGCTCTGGGGATCATGAAGTTTTTTGTAGGCAGCAGTAACAATGGCAAGATCCGCTTCTCCTTCTGTACGTTTACGTTCAATTACATCTTTTGAATACCCACTTCGTTGCATTTGTCGGATTCGTCTGTCTAAGCGTCGCTTTTTTTTGTTATATGCAGCTTCAATTTCATCAGGGGTTGCTAATTGAGATACGCCAAGAATATCATACGGATTATCTTCGGTAGGTGCAGTTATGGGAATTTGTATTTGGGGTTCATATGCCGATAAGCGGGAATCAAACCGGTTAAGGGCCGCTCGCAGTGCATCAAACTCGGCTGTTGCCAATCGGTTGTGATGCTTAGGTTTGTCGACGACATTGATGAGGTATAAAAGTTCATCTATGCTGTCGTTCCAAACATTAAAACGCTCGTTAAGTGTAGGCATTATGCGAACTTTATGTCTGAGTGAGCTTAGACGTTCTATAAGTGATGATAATATGAGGTGTGCTTGTTTGAGTGTTTTTTTTGGCGGTGCAGTAACTCTACGTTGGCTGGGATGCGTAACGGGAACGCGCGGTTGCACGGGCTGTATTGGCTGCTGAGGTGGTATAGGTGGCTGCATTGCTGGACCAATTGGTTTTAAGGTTTCAGGGTCAAAGCCCATTTGCTGGAGCATCTTTCGACTTGTTTTTTCGAGTTCCTCTAACTGTTTATCATCTAGATTTTCAAGATAGTTAAACAACGATTCAAGCTCCGCTGGCGGAATTTGTATATTAGCAAAAGGATTGGCGCCTTGCGGTATTTGTGGAAGTCCTTTTGGGAGACCTGTCATTGGAATAAGAGCCGAAGGGGCTGCCAGTCCCAGAACAATACAAATGTAGCATGTTAAGCGGGCGAGAGTTTGCCACCAGCAAGATAATAGCCCTTTGGTAGTGTTAGGCTTATGAAAATGCTGACTATCTGGGTGGTATGCCATTGACTATGCTTTCAGGTTATGAGATCCATTTACAATTGGGCGCTTGTGCCCTATAATCTGCTAAAGTACGTAGTTGGTCTTTGTTAAATGTGCGCTATTTTAAGGTTTATATACCCTACTGAGTCTAGTGATTTTATCCAAAAGCGTCAAGGGTTCCTACTGCTTGAAGTAGTGCTTGGCATGCTGCTTTTGGTCGCTATAAGCCTCATGGCGATGATGTATTTTTCGTCCCTGGTAACGTTTTACCAACAAGCATATAAACAAATGCATACTCATTGTTATATGCATCGAGCACTTGAAGAGGCATTGATTGAGTTTCGACGCACAAAACAGCTTGTTAATAAACGGTATGAATATGGGCCATACTCAATACTGGTTCATATGAATCGCGATGCAAGCACCCCAGGATTCTTTCATGTACGTACATTTCTTAAAGAGCATAAGGATTTGAAAGATACCTTATATACCGGGACATACGTATGAGCTTGTTGTTATCTGATTGTATAAGTAGCGTGGCGCCTAAACATAAAGGCTTTTTTCTTCTTGAACTTATGTGTGCCGTTGCTCTTTCCGGGTTTGTTGTGTTTGCGGTTGGTCGCTTTATTGTACAAACATATAATTATTATACGCATCTTATTTCGTCGTGCACCTACCCAGTACAAGCATTTTCTGCAGTTTCGCTGTGTGCTCGTATAGGTAAACACATACCAACTGATAGGGGGAAGGTAATACGTTCGAGTGGCCATGAACTAGTTTGGGAGCGTGCCAGTAAAGATAGGAAGCTTCATTATGAAGGTATTCGATATATTCCTGCAAAAAAACGCTTGGAATATTGTCGCGGTACATTTTATAAAGATACATTGCGCTGGTCACCCGGCTCATGTGCTCTTATGTTATACCCAGTGGAAGACGTTATTTTGAAACTGGTTGCCGGTAGTAAAGAGGTGTATGGGATGTCATGCTCCTTTAAGTATATGAAAAAGAAATATACGGCTGTTGCCCATGCGGGAGCGCTCGAAATGGAAGAATGAATATATGTTTTTAGGGATCATACTTAGTTTTTTACTTATATTTAGTGTGGCTGCGGCTGGACTGTGGTACCATATCGAATGGTTGTATCAAACAGCAGTTTATTCAACAATGCACATGAAGGAGCGCTTGCTGGTTGAAGGACTTGTTTCATACGGAATGGCTCGCTTGAAAAATGATGTTCATTCTCGCATTAATACAGAAGATATGGTTGTTGTTAAGGTGCCTTCATGGCCAAGTGATGCATCGGCTTCCAAAACGAGCTATTCAGCCCAACTGGTGTTTACCAGGCAGGATCGACTCTACTGTAATCTGTTAGCAACCCTTTATAAGAAAGAGCGTATCGTTGAAGAAGCGCACTTTAAGATCCCCTATGTTTTCGAAAAAGATGCCGGGGCAGTTTTTGATGTTCATAAGGCAGCTGGAGACCGATAAGGGAGGTGCTTTGGTTATAAGGTGTATCTCAGACCTTACATTTTTGGACTAGGCCTTTTTTTGGTTTTTGCTATACTAATCAAGGTAAGCAATATAGCATCTATCACACTTATTGCTGCTGTTAATCGTCCGTTAGGGACAGTGCGGTTATTATATCATGTAGTTATCTCTAACGAAGTAGCGCCTAATGAAATTAGTTTCTAATGAAGTTAGTACCTAACGAAGTTAGTGCCTAACGGAGTTAGTTTTGGGAAAGGGTATTATGAAAGTTTTTTTACTGAAAGATGTTGCGAAGATCGGCATGGCGCACGAAATGGTAAATGTTGCCGATGGCTATGCCAATAATTACCTGATTCCTCGTAAGCTTGCTGTAGAGGTACGTCCAGGCAATGAAGCAGGGTTTAAAAAGAGGCAGCGGCATTTGGAAAAACGTAAAGAAGTAATTGAAACGCAATCGTCAATGCTCGCTGAACGTATTAAAGCTCTCAAGCTTAAGTTACGCAAAAAGGTACATGACGATGATAAGTTGTATGGTGCCATTGCACCGGCAGAAGTTGTAGAATTGCTTGCAGATAAAGGTATCCCTGTTTCAAAAAATCAGGTTATCTTTAACAAGTCCATTAAAAAGGTTGGCGATCATAAAGTAACCATCAAGTTATCATCTCGCTTACAGCCAACATTTACCTTAACCATTGTAGGGACTGTTGAGTAAGCTCATGCGAAAAAAGAAATCGACAACTGGTGCTTTACGTACTGGAACATCACGCACCCATTCTGAGACAGTGCTTGGTAAATCACTCCCTTTTAGTATGGATGCTGAACGTGCAGTGCTTGGTGCACTCTTGTTAAACGATAAAAAGATTGATGAAGTTATTGAGATATTAAAAGCTGAAGAATTTTACTTGCCTGCCCATCAGTTGATTTTTAAGGCAATGCTCAAGTTGGTGCAGGATCGTCAGCGTATCGATACCATTACATTGCAGGATGAACTAGAAAAAATGGGCGAGCTTGAATCTATTGGCGGCGTTGCCTATCTTGTTACATTGCAAGAAGATATTCCTTCTATAGGACTATTGGCGCAACATGCGCGTCTTGTTAAGGAAAAAGCGGTTCTTCGTGAGCTTATTCAGTCGGCAACCGAGATTATTAGTACCTGCTACGACCAAAGCCAAGAGAGCATTGAAACTGTTGTTGATGCGGCAGAGCAAACTATTCTTTCTATAACCGCTTCAAAAGCAAAACAGAATTTTGTGCAACTTGATCTGTGGCTTAAGCAAACGTTCAGGTCTCTTTCAGAAATAAAAGTTCACTCTAAAGGAGTAACCGGTATTCCAAGTGGTTTTCATGCGCTCGATGCCCTTACGAGTGGCTTTCAAAGTAATGATCTTGTGGTTTTAGCAGCTCGACCATCGATGGGTAAAACCGCGATCACATTGTCTTTTGCAAATTATGCAGCACAGGCCGGTATGGTAGTGGGTTTCTTTTCTCTTGAGATGTCAGCAGAACAATTGACACTTCGGTTGCTTGCCGGAGAGTCTGGTATTGCACATCATAGTATTCGTAATGCAACCATCACATCCGATGAATGGATTCAGCTTACCCATGTAGCATCCCAAATGGCTGAGCGAAAATTGTTTATTGACGATGCGCCGACGCAAACGATTATGGAAATACGTGCCAAAGCGCGGCGACTTAAACAGGAGCATGGTCTCCAGATACTTGTCATAGATTACCTACAACTTATTCGCACCAATCAGCGGTTTGAAAATCGGCACCAAGAGGTCTCAGAAATTTCTCGCTCACTTAAGGCACTTGCAAAGGAACTGGGTATTCCTATTGTAGCAATTTCCCAGCTTTCACGTGCCGTGGATTCGCGCGTGGATAAACGTCCATTACTATCGGACTTGCGTGAGTCAGGAGCCATTGAGCAAGATGCAGATCTTATTATGTTTCTGTACCGTGAATCGGTGTACCATCCTGATACTGAAAACCCCGCTCTTGCTGAATTGATCATTGGTAAACAACGTAACGGACCAACCGGCAAAGTCTTTCTCCATTACGAACGTGAGCTAACCTTGTTTAGGGAAACCGAGCAACAACCGATGATGCTCTAATTTATGTTATGTGATGCCTTCGGGTCCGTTTGCGCGTGGTGTTTCTGATTCAGCTGCCTGAACTTTTTTTCTCACACAGTGTATTTTGTGCTCTATACATCTTTTCATGCAGGTCTTTTTATTTTCTTCCAACTTTGGGCAGCCTTTTTTGCATATTTCAAATTGATTTTCGCAGGGATTTTTTTGAGCTTGACATGTAGTGTAGATATATTCACATTGACGACCAATGCATGAGGCTAATCCTTTTTCAGAGCGCCTAGAATCGTAACAATCTTTTATACACATTGCGCGTTCTTGTTGACAAGCACCCCAGGGATTTTGTGATGCTTGCGTATGAAATGATGCATGAAGAACGATGCCTTTTAAGAGTGCTACGATACCTACAATACTGATTATCAACATATACTTTTTGTTGGCCATTTTTTCCTCTTTATGAATGTTTTATAAGGCAACTTTTATAACAAAACATCATTTGCGCATGCATCTTCTGCACTGTTGATTGGGGCAATGTCTGTTTACATTGCTTTATGCATGCATTTTTCTCTTGTTTACAATGTTACGCTATCTATAACTAATCTTTCCAAAATTGCATAACATCCATTGCAGCTGCTTTGGCTGTTCCCTGGTCTTTTTTCTTACATTCGTAGTATTTTCTCTTGCACGGTGAACCACATACGTTTTTTGACCACTTTTGAGAGTCAGCCGTGCATTCTGCCCAAATGTGATAGCATTCATCATGTTCATCTTCTTTGGGATCAGCCTTTATTTCATACGAAAGGTCACAGTAGCTGCCTGCATTAAATGGATCAAATTCACTTATCTCTACCGTATAGGCATAACCGCCGTAAAGATGTACACTAACCGTTATAATACTTACTAAGAAGAGATTGTGCTTCATTACTACTCTCCTTCACTTGTTGAGTTTTATATTACGTAACAGGCCCATGATATGGGGGGCACCCTTCCTCTTGAGATCGACATAGGATATGGTACTTTCCATCGTTTTTAACGCAGCAAATTAATCCTTGCTGACAACACGATTTGCATCCTGGATGTTTTTTCCCCATCCACTCGCATTTCTCATTTAACTTTTTCTTACGGATATCTTCAGTCTTTTTTTGAAGGTGTTGCCGCCATATTTCAAAGGCGCCAAGTCCAAAGGAATGTATGAGCATTCCTGCTGCGAAGATGATGGTAAGTTTGTTGAGTTTCATACTACTTCCTTTCTACGTTTTTTTTTACTTAGTTACTCATTTTCCTTTTAGAGATTAGGGTAATAATTGCAAGGGCATAATATACTTCTTGCAAAACACTTTATTAATAATTCTATTATTTTAACTATACACTATTTGTAATTCATTTTGCAATAATTTGCCTAGGGAGGATTCGTGATGTATAGTACCTGTATACCGTGGTACTGAGTTCGGATAGAAGGAGTTTGAGGGGTATGATTGTTTTGGGTGTTGACCCGGGGGTTGTTACGGCTGGCTATGCGGTAGTTTCGGTGAGCAAGAGCCGTGTAATGCTTCTTGATTACGGCACATTGAAGCAACGGTCTGCTATCCCTCTCTCTGAGCGGGTAAGCGTGCTCCATGACTTTTTTAATGAGAAAATTGAGGCTTGGCGTGTTACGGATCTTGCCCTAGAGACGCCCTTTTTGGGTAAAAATGCTCAAAACTTTTTAAAATTGGGCTATGTCAGGGGTGTTCTTTACGTTTCGGTCCACAAGTACGATCTTATGCTGCATGAATTTTCTCCACGTGAAGTTAAACGGGCCCTTACGGGCTATGGCGCTGCTCAGAAAGACCAATTAGCTCGAGTTATTACACGATTATTTCCTGGTTTTGAGTTTGATGGGCGGTATGATATGACTGATGCCATATCACTGGCACTCTGTGGCCTATGGCAGTCAAAGAGTTCCTCTGTGATGTTTTAATGCTGTTTTTTATTTACTTGTAGATGTAATAGTGCTCCTACGAGTGTTGATTTGACGCTACACAACCCCATTATTCTTTTTGTGTTTGTGTTTTGATCATTGTATTTTTTATAAACATTTACTAATCCCTTGTTTTTATATTCGTGATTTCTATACCATGCATTACAATCTGCTTTTGATGGAGGTATATTATATTATGAATGGGATTGATAAATGGCGTCGTCCTGTTATGGATCTGACTGGGTACGAAGCTGATGTGTTGACATTGCAGGAGCTCTTTTTGCGTCCTGGTGTTCACACCCTGCCGAATGACTCATTGCCATTTGCACGTGAACTTGTTTTTGGTATGTTGGACTCTCTCGGTTGTTATGCTGCTCCCTCTTACTTAGCTGTAGCACCCCAGGAGGCTGAGTATTTCTTAATGGATAATACATTTGAGTTTATTTACGATACGCTCTGCAGTTTTTCTGACGGGCCTGCTATTATGCGTGATTCTATTGATCGCTATCTATTACAAGCCTTTTTTTCTGATTTTTGCTGTATAGAGGAAACACCAGCGTTGATCGCTACTGAATGGTATGAACATTTTAAGCAGCGGTTGCATGATTTTGATATTGCCGCACGTATTCCTGTTATCATCATTCCTGCATGCACTTAAGTGCATTTTTTCGGCCTCGTGCGCCTCGGGCCCGCTCGCTTACGATCGGGCTACTCCCTCGGCTTTCTCCGCCGAAAGAAGTCGTGCTCTGGTGAATAGTTGCGTTGATTAGAAAGGAGATGTATACGGAAGCTTTATTAAGCTAATTGTTACTATTGATAAACGGCTACATGAACTGTTTTTTAAGATATTTATAATTTTTACGTGTATAATTGGCGTTTACAATGGGTGGGCTACCGAATTACCACGAGTAGGTATTTTCTTATATATTTTATCAACCATTCTTTGGATGCACTCATGAACAGGCATTTTTTTATAGGAGATTCCTTTTTTCAGTTCCTTTATCCCTTGCTGTGCAATGTTTTTTACGTGCTTTTTGTACCCATTACTACGCTTAATGAAGTTTTTACATAGATGGATAAGAAAAAGTGCCGAGCGCATGTCTGGTGTGCCGTATAGAGATTTCTTTTTCCAGTTTCTGCGTAAGTGCCTGCTGGAGATGCGCAGAATATACTCTATATCTTGTTTTGTTAGCATACCTTCTGCTTCAGCAAGCAATAACGCAAGGCAGCCACCGAATATAACTGACGCAGAGGATGTGCCGCTCATTGCTGTATAAAAGGGTGCGGATGTATGCTCATTGCGGTTAGATGGTATACCGGTAGAGATGATGTTGACCCCGGGCATAAGGTAGGTGGGTCCTTTGTAGGACTCAAAAGCTGAGAATGCTGGTACAAAAAGTGTGAAGTCTTTTGTTTTATTCTTTGATTGTTGTTTTTGGATCCCAAATGCACCAATGGAAAAAGTCAGGGCATCAAAACGAGCAGGGTAGGGTAACTTGTCTTGTCCATGGTTGCCGGTTGCAGCAATAGTATATGGCACACGTGCAAAAAGCTTGTTGAGCTCCTGTGAAGCGGGGGTATCTGGGCGTACCTGTGGTGCGAGTTTAAGGGTACAAATGACGATGTCAGCTTTCAGATCAATGCTTTTTTGTATAGCCTTGATAAGGAGCGCTTTATTACTGTTTGCCCATTCGTCGTATGCCTTAATCATAATGCATGTTGCATTGGGGCATAGACCAATAGATTTGTCGAGTGTAGTTTTATGTTTTAACAGTCCATAGGCATGAGTACCATGTGTAATGGTATCATTGCTAGATTTATTACATGGTGTCGGCAAAAATTCACGGACAACATTTTGCTCACAGCTATTGTTAAGTATGGTAGCTTGCGTAAATTGCTTTGCCAATTTGGTAACCATGTTCTTGATGTTCTTTTTTTTGTCTGAGGCGTATGTGTTAAGCCAGGAGTCCATGGCAGTAGTTTTGTTGTCGATAACATAGTCATGGATCCACTGTTCAAGTCTCTTAACCTTTAGGGATGGTGTGTTGGTCAATTCATTTATATTGTGTGCGCAGGTATATATAGATTCCATATGTTTCATTGCAAGACATCCGTGTTCTCGTTTATAGCAATAGGCTAGATGAGGATGCGCATAGGAAATGTTTATTGAGCCATTGGGTTCTTTGCTTTTTTGATTACGATTTTTAAAGGCAAAGCATCCTACACCTGTATCAACAAGGGCGACAATAATACCTTTTCCTTGGCGCGGTGCAAGCTCGGTGATGGTATACTGATGGGGTAAGTAGGTGCTTGCATGATCCTCTTTAGTTCCAATGCTGCTAAATGTTGTATGCCACGGTTGTTCTTTTGTGCTTGAAGTGGTGTCGGGTGACGGAGAGATTTTTTGTTTGAGATGTTTAATAAACTGATTAAACGAAAAAGGACTCTCCTGGCTCAAGATTAATGATGGACTAAGGTTGCATCCGAACCAAATGAATAGTATCCACCCACTAACGTGAATACGATATGATGACATGCCGGCAGTTGTAATATTTTTTCTCTTCATTCAGGTAAAACATCCTTGCTCGACGGCGCTGTTTTCTTATAGCAAACTGGCGTTAGTATTACGCATAGGCTAGCATGCGAGATGCGCTAAATACAAGGTATATTCATAAAAAAACCATCGCGCTGATGGAGGATCAGCGCGATGGAAAAAAGGAGAGTAGTAATGAAGCCTATTTAATAGTGATAGAGTTCAGCGCTCTTTTATAAGGCTTTTTTTCTATCACGTTATAATCTAATAGTACCTAATTTATTATATTTGTCAACACTTTGTATTTAAAAAAGCTTTATTTTCATTCTTTTGACTTATATTCGAATCTCGCGGCTGTTTGTATAAGGAAAGAGGGGGTTACCTGACTGGAGTAAATTGCCGTAGAATGAGCCCTGATCCTGCTTTCGAATTATCCTATTATGGCGCGCTATCGAGCAATTGGTATTTATATTACTTAATCAATAGTACTTTAAATAGGCAGCTTTAGGGAAAGGATGCCTTATTCCGCTTATTTGGAGGCGTTTTTCGGGGTGTTCCTTGTGTGGAAAATGCGTCTAATTGTATGCGTTGGTAGTCGTAAGGGGCACAGATTTCATGAAGAAGTTGGTGGGTCAAGGGAGAAGTTATAATAATATGAGTTTTATAGGACGCAAGAGCAGCAAAAAGATTCTTGAGGCGCTGGGCGTCTAGATCAGAGACCGCATCATCCAGCAAGAAAACGTACGATTGTGGGTCAAGGGCGGTCGGTTGGGCTATTTTAAGGAGCATGGCTGTTAATTTTTGCTGGCCACGTGAGGCGTACTTTTTAGATGCACGGTCGGCAATAAAGACCTTACAATCATCAAGGTGTGCGCCAAAGAGCGTGTGTTTAACGAGTTGCTCATGTTGTTGTGTTTCTAGAGCGGTTGGATGTGGTGGATTTTTTTCTTTATATACTAGTTTAACGGTGAAGGGTGAGTCGAAAAAGTTGGTAAGTAGTTGATTGACCTTCTCTTCTGTTCGCTTGAGTACTGAACGGCGGTGGGAACGAATTTGTTTGCTAATATCATTAAGTTGATCAGTCCACAGGGTGTATGAATCTTGAGAAAACCGTTTACTGCGCAGAAGTGCGTTGCGTTGTTCTAAAATGCTATTGAATTTTTTGAGCAGTGATCGGTAGTCAGGGTATTCAAGAATGATGGCTTGATCCATAAAATGACGTCGACCTTCAGGTGAACCCTTAATAAGGGAAAGATCTTCGTCAGTGATAGCTATGATTCGATACGAGCCAATGAGATCCTTGTATGCGGTAAGCTCAGTATTGTTTAACTTAACTGACCGCTTAGTGGGTGAGTAGCCAACAGAAAGCTGGTTTTTAAATCCATCAGGGCCTTCGTAGGTAATCTTAATTGAGAATGCCTGCGAACCGTGCAGAATAAGGTCGCGCGTAGTCCGTGTTCTAAATGAGCGTAAATAACATGAATAATAGAGTGCTTCAAGAAGTGATGTCTTGCCGATACCGTTGGGACCTTCAATGATAACCAATGGTTTATCAAATGTTATGGTCTTGGTCGTAAAGCAACGAAAGTCTTTAATCGTAATTTCTCGTATGCGCATTATACCGGTAACCAGTGGCGTACCATAGTATTATGCTGGTGCGTTAGTACTAACCGGTGCAACAGGCATAACAAGGTACGTGAGGCTCATCTCAGGTTTAGTGGACTCGAAAACTATGGGCTTTGTATTGTTTTTTAAGTAAAACGTCAATTGATCATCATTAAAAGACTGTAACCCGTTAAGGAGGTACGGTGCATAAAAGCGAACATCCATTTCCTCCGTTTTTTCTCCAGACATTGCAACCTCCTCTTCCAGTGTTCCCACTTCTTTATTATTCATGCGTACCTGGACAGCATCTGGTTTGAAGTGAAATTGTGTTGCAAGAAACTGTCCAGATAAGAGCGTTGCTGAACGACGGAGTGTCTTTATAAATTGGGTACGGTCAATAGTGGCCGGTGTAAAATCGTCTTTGTCCATGATGGCTTTGTACTGCGGAAAGCTATCAGCAAGAAGCTTGGTAAAGAAGTTGAATACCTCTCCCGAGAAAACGAGTTGATTACCACAGGTACCAACAAATAATGTTTTATCAGGGTAGCCATCCAATAATTTTTTCAGTTCAAAGATGGCCCGACGAGGCAATAACCAAGAACGTTCCTCCTTAAGAGTGAGCTGTGAGGTGCGCACTTGAGCAAGGCAGTGGCCATCAGTAGCCGTCAAGGTCATTTGCTCATTATTAATCTCTAAAAAGAGGCCGTTCAACGCTGGGTTAGCATTAGTTTGTGGAATTAAAAATGCTACCCCATCAAGCATAGCTGAAAGTTGAGCTGCATCCACATGCATAAGATTTTCAATGCGTTCAGGAAATGGTGGAAACTCTTGTGCATCCTTAATGTTAAGTGCAAGTTTCACGCCTCCCGACTGCATAATAAGTTGGTTAAGCGTAAGCGTGCACGTAATAATTCCTTCTAACTCTTTGACTACCTCAAAGATACGTTTGCCTAGTACGAGAAACGATCTCGGCTCATCCAACGTGCTTTCTTGGATAGGGCAACTCGATTGTAAACTAATTTCTAGGTCAGTACTTTTGAGGATGAGCTCTTTATAGCCAACCTCAAACAAAATACAATTGGTGACTTCCAATGTTGTTCGTTTACTACAAATAGGGTTCATCGCTGCAAGGATTGCAGAGATGTCTTTTTGGTCAACAGTAAAGGAAATACCTTCTAACGGTTTAGTGGATGTTTTTTCTGTGCTTGATGAGGCATCTGATGCTTTTTTTCGTTTTTTTGTGGTCGATTCTTTTTTTTGCTTGGTCATATTTTTCTCTTTTTTTAGATTCTTACACCAGTATACCAGCTGCTTCGTTGCTCGCAACTTTTTGGCCAGGACTTCGTCCTTGTTATTTTCTTACATCAACGTAATTTTTGCGGGGTTTCGCCCCTACGGGGATAGCTCCCCCGCCGTCGACCAGGACTGCGTCCTGGACCTGTTGTATCATTGGCTCATGTGTATCATTGCTTAGAAATTGTATATCCCTTGCTTAATATTTTTCCTGCGGTATAGAACACGGGAGCGCTCTATACCGCTATGCAATTCACAACAGGTTCATTGAACCTATTGTGAAAACGCGAAGGAGAACCCCCTCAGCGAAGATAACAAGGAGCCGGTGGAGAAGATAATTATTACCTTAGGTTGTCATGAAGACAGGTAATAAAAGTTGCGTTATACTACTGGGGTAGGTTTTATAGAAGTAAGGATGTCTGATGAAGGCGCTCCCTGATATTAATATGCACTTTTCTGATTGGTATAACGATGTGGTATACCGTGCTGAGCTCGTTGACCAGTCACCGGTACGGGGGTGTATGGTCATCCGCCCATATGGGTATGCATTATGGGAGAATATCCAAAAAATTCTCGATAGTAAGATCAAGGAAACGGGACATCATAATGCCGGATTTCCATTATTGATTCCTGAATCATTTATCAAAAGGGAGGCAAAGCACGTTGAAGGATTTGCGCCGGAGCTTGCAGTTGTAACCCATGCTGGTGGGAAAAAACTTTCTGAACCTTTAGTGGTGCGTCCAACCTCTGAAACGATTATTCATTACATGTTTGCACGGTGGATTCGCTCATGGCGTGACTTGCCTATGAAGGTCAATCAGTGGTGTAGTGTTGTTCGGTGGGAGTTGCGGACGCGTCCTTTTATTCGTACGACAGAAATTTGGTGGCAAGAAGGACATACCGCACATGAGACACACAAAGAAGCGGAAGAAGAAGCTCGCTTAATGCTTAGTCAGTACGTCGATCTTATTGAAAACTTTTTAGCAGTACCCGTTGTAGCAGCCGAGAAATCAGAAAGTGAACGTTTTGCAGGAGCAGATATAACGTTTACTATGGAAGGACTGATGCCAGATGGCAAAGCATTGCAGATGGGTACCTCGCATTTAATTTCCCAAAACTTTGCTCGTTCTTTTGAAATGACCTACCAAAACAGAGAAGGTGGTCTGTCGTATCCTCATCTGACAAGTTGGGGAGTGACAACACGCCTTATTGGTGCTCTTGTAATGACACATGGAGACCAAAAAGGATTGGTTATTCCACCACGTATTGCACCCATACAAGTGGTGGTGATTCCCATTATAAAAGGTGAGCAAGCTGATGAGGTTATTAGCGCAGCTCATCGCATTAAAGAAATTTTAGGTTCTCGTTTTAAAGTGGAAGTTGATGATGATCGTCATGAAACACCAGGAGCTAAGTTTTATAAATGGGAACTTAAGGGAGTTCCTGTTCGCATAGAAATTGGTCCACGGGATCTTGCCAAGAACGAAGCAGTGGTTACTGATCGTATTGGCTTTGCAAAAGAATCGCATCCCATTGACCGTCTTCCAGAGTTTATTGATGAGCGTCTTCGCACTATTCAAAAGCAGCTGTACCAACGAGCTCATGAACGGAGAGCTAAACAATGGCACAGTCGTAAGATGCTTGGTGAGTTTTGCGAGGAACTGGAAGCAAAGGGTGGCTTTTATCAAACTGGCTGGTGCGGGTCGCCAACATGTGAAGAGCGGTTTAATGAATACAAGGCTACCATTCGTTGTGTTATGCCAGATCGCGAATTTACTATATGTTCCGTATGCGGTAAAGATAGTCCAGCTGATGTGCTTGTTGCAAAAGCGTACTAGCTTTAGGTTTGTAGTATGTATAAAGCGCTCCAATTTTGATTTATTAGTGAATGTTCATCACAAACACTTTCATATTCCAAGAAAGGCAAGCAACAATACCATTGATGTATTCTGCTTGAGAAAAATATAATTGTTTTTCAGCACATGATTTGTTGGCATTGCATTAGCTTTATGCCATTCTTATGCACCTTTTTGTATTTTATGGTATGCTAGCTGCGGAGAAACTACATTATTGATGTAAATTGAAAAGTAAATAGGATGGATTATGAATAGTAAATTATATGGAGGGTTTTTAGTATTTATTCTGTGTTGTGGAAATGCTATTTATTCTATGGAAGGACCAGAAAAACCTGTTGCAAAAAGAAAAAAGGAAGAGGGTCGGCCTTCTAGTGAGGAAGCGAAAAAGCAATGTAAGACTGATTTTTTTAACGCTGTTATAGACGGTAATATAACCAAGGTGCGTGCTCTAATTGAAAAGGATGCTACTCTTATTAATGTTGCTGATAACGCTGGCATACAACCTATTCACCATGCTGCAAAAGGTTGTCATAATGAGCTAGTAGAATATCTTCTTGAATGTGGCGCCGATTCTAATGCTACTACTTCCAATGGCTGGACACCGATTCACTATGCTGTATTGTATGGTCACCGAGAGATGGTAGAATGCCTTGTTGGGCGGGGTGCTGATATTAATGCTTCTGACAACGAGGGTAGTTATCCGATTCACTATGCTGTAATGGCTGGTCAAATTTCTATGGTAGAATATCTGGTAGCACAAGGTGCTAATATTGGTGCTACTGATGGGCATGGAAGCCAACCTATTCACGCTGCTGCAGGTTACGGTACTCGAGAGGTAGTAGATTACCTTGTTGGGCGGGGCGCTAACCTTAATGCTGCTAATGACAATGGCGTGCAACCTATTCATCTGGCTGCAAGGGGTGCTAATCGAGAAGTAGTTTACTTTCTTATACATAATGGAGCTGTGTTTGATGTTAAACTCGATTGGGATGAGTTATTGTCAGCATTGTCAACTTGGACAGAATCAGATTCTTTGCCAACGATGAATCTATATGGCGTGGATTTTGAGGTAATAAACCTGCCGCAGTTGTTTAGAATGGCAGCGGGCCAAAATGCACTGGCTACGGTGCAAGCTATTCTCGATGATCATAGAGACAAACTGAGTGAGGATGATCTGATCCAAGCACTTGTTGGTGCTGCTACGGCTGGCCATGTAAGGATAGTAGATTTTATTTATGCGTACATGAATCGGGACGTTAATTTGAGACAACATATTCCCCAAGCGTTTTCTACGGCCCTTGCCTTAGCCGCTACCCAGGGTCAGTTGGATGTGATTTATACTATCATGCGGAGAGATGGTATCATTCGGCATAGTGAAGACTATCCTGAGCTTCCTACTGATTTTTCTTTGCTTGGTAGAGCAGAGACATTACTCAGGCAGTTACTCGAGCGTTACTCAGCATCGGAAATAACTGAAGATGAGCGTTTATCCAACTATAATCGTACCTTGCAAACATTTGCAAATCGTCGAACATGGCGTCGCTTGTTTACCCCAGCAGCTGGAGAACCTACAACCTATTTCAGCTTTCTTTTACCACCAGAAACGGGGGAGCGTATCTTGAACATACTGACGTACAATTATTTGTGTGATGTAGTTTTACCTGGTGAGGATGCATGCTCTAGGTTAACTATTAGTGAAATACTTCTGTTAGTCCGTCAAGCTGCTAGTCAACATGAAAGAAGTGAGTCTCTACCATCCAGCTTGGGTGAAACTGATTCATCGACAGACTTAGAAGTGCCAACTGACTTATTAGGTACGATGGATGAGGGTACAGCAATACATCACACTCGGCTTGTACCAGCATCCTTTACCTACCCACGTTTTGAGAGTCGTTGTACACAGGCTACCATCGTAGCTTTGTGCGCTCTGATAATAAGTGCGGCTTATCATTTTTCTTGGTAGGGTTTGTTTGTATACAGTTGTTGTGTGATGGCCTCTTGTGCTGAAAAACGGTTCGGCCTTTAGGCATTGTTAATTAGTGTATGGTTGAATATAGTAATAAAACAATTAAGGAAAATTCATCATGAGAATATCAGGTAGTTTATTTGTTTTGTTTTTTGTCGCTGGTTCTATTACGGCAATGGATTGGCGTCCTGATTGTGCGTTAGCATCTAAGGAACCCCTTTTGCGTACTGTACTTAGGCGAACAGTAGGTTCTTCAGTTTATGCTGCAGCGCGGGATGCTAGTTTTGCATTGGGGACTGATCATTCTGATGAATCGGAGCTTGCTGAGTCAGTTCATTCTGCAGCTCGGGAGGGCAATCTTGCATTAATGCAACAGTATGCTGAAGAGGGCCATAATCTTAATGAGCGGGATAGTGAAGGTAATGCACCAATTCATTATGCTGCCGAGAATGGGCACTTAGAAGTTGTCAGATTTTTATTGGCGCATGGTGTATCCCCAGAAACCCGCGATGGAACTGGTTGGACGGCACTTCATTATGCAGCATGGGAGGGACATAATCCTCTCTTTGTTTTTTTGTTAACACATGGTGCTTTTTTGAATGCTAGGAATAACCTAAAGAAAAGTTCTATTGATCTTGCTCGAAATGCAGGTAATCTTGGTATCTTACGTATTGCCCGTTTTTTGCAAGGTGTTAAATTAGATCTTTCAAATTTGCCAGATGGATTGTCAATGCAAGATTTACTTTGTATAGTAGTGGCAAAAGGGCATGAAAAGCTTGTACGTCGCATTGTTACTCTTTGTGGCGACTCATTAAGTGAAGAAGCATATGAGCAAGCGTTAAAACGAACTCGTGCTGTTGGATATACCGAGATTATTGCCTTATTAAAAGCGGGGGAGGAGGGTCTAAAAGGTGCAACCATTAGGGAAGATGGCAAAATATTTACAGACAATCCAGAGAATGATGCTTCAGGCTGGGATGGCGAACCTGCTCTCGTATCACAAGTAAACGATGCCCCAGGCGTAGAATATGTAAATGCTGGCGAAGGAGAAGGCCTTAATGTTTCCGACATCCTTGATCTGGAACGGGTATAAGTCAACTACTTACATACAAGTTCTTCGCAACATAATGCATTATAACAGTACTTGCTTCTTTCAATGGTCATGCTGAAGTTGCCAAAGTATTGTTAAAGGATGATACTCAGATAGATCTTGATAAGGATGGCGACTTATTTTTCCGGCCTAATGCTTCCAATGATGCATCGTCTAGTGAGGGAGATCGAACAATTGATATTGCTAGTGGGAAGGGTAACCCTAAAGTTGTTGCGTTACTCGTTGGCCATGATATTACTTCTGAAGCTAGTGAAGCTATCGTGTATAAAGATACTCTATTAATGAAAGGGAAACATTATAAGTAGTAGTCACTATAGTTCAAAAAATGGTGCCTTGAATGAACATTGTTATTGAGTTGTAATGAGTATCAATTAGAGAATAGCAGTTAGTCATTGATTGCAAAATCGTGGAGTTAGTTATGATAAAATTGTGCAGACCTATTAGTTGGATAGTAGTACTTTTAAGTACTGTATTTCTTGCAGGAATGGATAATCCTAATGAACCGAGTAATAACAAGGATAAGAATGCTCAACAGAGAAAAACCAAAGAATTTTATATAAATGTGGCGAAGCAAGAGGCGTGCAGGTTACGAAGACAACGGGCCATGCACCATGCGGCATGGGAGCAAAATATAGAAGCTTGCCAAGAGCTTTTTACAGAGGGAGAAGAAATTAATGCACTAGATCAAGCAGGGCATACGCCATTATATATGGCCATTGGGCAGCAAAAGGAGAGTGCTCTTTATGAATGGTTTTTAGAGCATGGTGTTACACTTCACGAAATGCCGAATCCACCGGTTATGGTATTTACCACAGCAATTCATTGGTTATTGAATATGAGATTGTTTCCTTCCGATCCGTTGAGTCCTTTACGAAATGTACCCGATGATTTGCAGACATGGCATTTTAATAATTTTTCCTCCCAGGAACAAAGAAAAGGTAAGTTATCTGATCTTGATATATTTAAAATAGCTGCGGTGTGTGGTGAGGTTGGCATGCTTCAACATATGCTTTACCAGCGGCCAATGATTATGAAAGGTTTTTATATACTTTCAACACAAAGGTTTCTTGCAGATGCGTTGCTTGGCGCATCTGCTGCAGGGCATGCTGACGTTGTGGGTCTTTTGTGGGATTGTATGGTAAATCTTGAAAATGATGAAACGATTAAAGATGATCCCGAGGCTGTTTCACAATTACGAACGTGTCGGCTACAAGCTGGTGAGCGGGCACTTTCAATTGCTGTAGGGCAACGGCATACTGCTGTTTTTAAGCATCTTTTTAGACATGATGCACCTAGAGCTCGCGCTTTGAGTGTACTACAGGAGTTAATATCTTACTGTCACTCGACTGAGGATCAGCGTAAGATTTATCACGAAATGTACAAAATTTTGCTTAACACTACGGATGTAGTTGAATTGTCGCACGAGTTAAGTGAAAGAAGTGAGCCTTCTTTGAGCTCTAGCGATTCCGATTCATCAACCGAGCCGTTGCCAACTGAAATATTTGAGATGATAGACGATGCAGATGAAGATATCCCTGAAGTTCAGCTTGTGCAGGTGCCGTTTACCTTTCCGCGTCTTAATAGTCGATGTACCCAGGCTACCATCGTAGCTTTGTGCGCTCTGATAATAAGTACGGCTTATCATTTTTCTTGGTAGGGTTTAGTTTGTATACAATTGTTGTGTACAGGCTCTCTTGAGCTGGAGAAGTTGCGGGTTTTGCCTTTAGGCATTGATAATTAGTGTTGGTTGAATGTGTCAATAAACTAATTAAAGTGTATATTAATTATTAATATAAATTATTGATTCGAATTCAAAACTCGAGGCCGATAAAATATGAATAGTAAGTTATATAGTGGGCTTTTGGGATTTGTTCTGTGTTTTGGAAATGCTATTCAGTCTATGGAAAGACCAGGAAAACCTCTTGGAAAGAGAAAAAAGGAAGATGCTCGATCCTTTAGTGATGAAGTAAAAGAGCAACGTAAGACTGATTTTTTTAGCGCTGTTAGAGAAGGCAGCATAGTCAAAATGCGCACTCTAATTGAAAAGGATGGTACTTTTATTAATGCTACTGATGGCTATAGTTGGTATGGTTGGCAAGCTATTCACGTTGCTGCGGGGGGTGGCCATCGAGCAGTAGTAGAATATCTTCTTGAGCAGAGCGCTGACCTGAATGCTGCTGATTTTTTTCGCACACAACCTATTCACTATGCTGCAGGTTATGGTCATCGAGAGATGGTAGCATATCTTCTTGAGCAGGGCGCTGAACTGAATGCTGCTGATAACATTGGCACGCAAGCTATTCACGTTGCTGCAAGGAAAGGTCATCGAGAGGTGGTAGCATATCTAGTTGAGCAGGGTGCTGATCTTAATGCTACTGATCACTATCGCACCCAACCGATTCACGAGGCTGCAAGGAATGGTCATCGAGAGATGGTAGCATATCTAGTTGAGCAGGGTGCTGACCTGAATGCTGCTGATAAATTTGGCAAGCAACCTATTCACGAGGCTGCAAAGAAAGGTCATCGAGAGATGGTTTGCTTTCTTATAAGTAATGGAGCTGTTCTTAAATGTTTACCTATCATTAATAGTGAAATCAATTGGAATGGGTTATTATTGTCAGTTTTGTCAGCTTGTGGAGAATCGGATTATTTACCAATGATATGGCTATACGGCCTGGATGTTGAGGTAAACTTGTCGCAGTTGTTTATGATGGCTTCAGGTCAAAGTGAACTGGCTACGGTGCAAGCTATTCTCGATGATCATGAAGACAAACTGAGTGAGGATGATCTGATTCAAGCACTTGTTGGTGCTGCTACGGCTGGCCACGCAAGTATTGTAGATTGTATTTATATGTACATGAATCGTGATCATACCTTAAGGCAACGTCTTCCTGAAGCGCTTTCTGAGGCTCTTGCTCGAGCTGTTGCCCAGGGTCAGTTGGATGGGGTTTATACTATCATGCGGAGAGATGGTATCATCCAGCAGAGTGAAGCCTATCCTGATCTTGCTACTGATTTTTCTTTGCTTGGCAGAGCAGAAACGTTACTCGGACAGTTACTCGCGCGTTACTCAGCATCGGAAATTACTATTAATGACCGTTTGTCCAACTATAATTGTATCGTGCAAACATTTGAAAATCGTCGGATATGGCGCTGCTCATTGACCTCACCAACAACCTATTTCAATCTTTTACCAGAAGAAGTGTTGGAGCATATCTTGGATATACTGACGTACAATTATTTGCATGGTTTCTTTGGAGAGGGTGAAGGGTCTACGTTAACTGATTCATCGACAGAGTTAGAAGTGCCAACTGGTTTGTCAGAGGTGATAAACGAAGGGGGAGCAATGCATCACCCTTTACGTGTACAGGAATCTTTTACTTTTCCACATCTTAATAATCGATGTACACAGGCTTCCATCGTAGCTTTGTGCGCTCTGATTATAAGTACGGCTTATCATTTTTCTTGGTAGAGTTGTGTATACCATTGTTGTGTGATTAAGTTAAAGAGTATAGATAAAGGAAGATAGCGGGAATGATTATTATCGAGGAAAAACCATGAAGACCTTACCTATCGCATTTGGGATGCTCATTGTGTTGAGTATTAATATATCTCAAGCAATGGATAATCCGAAAGTACAAAGTGAACAACAGCGCCGGTTGGAGGTGTTGGAAAAATTACTTGGAACATGCAAAAACAAAGATATGATTGATCGACTTGTTGCGCAAGGAGCAGCTCACCGGGCTGCCGCAGCTGGAAGGTTGGATGTTCTTAAGTTATTAGAAGAATGTGGTGCTGATTTGTCTTTCGCCGAGGAAGGAACGGGTTTTTTGCCCATACATGCTGCTCTTCTTGTAGGAGCACCGCTTGAGATCATAGCCTTTCTTTTACCGAAGTTAGAGGATATGAATTATAGGAGTCTGTTTGGATCGACTTTAATGCATTATGCGGTTGATGAGGGTCGTGACGATGTGATTCGTTTATTGGTGGCCAATGGAATGTCGGTTAATTCACGTGTTACGATGGGAAAACGGTTGTCTTATTTATCTGGCTATGAATCTCTTCACATTGCCGCTAGAGCGGAGAGGCCAAGTAGTGCGGTAATTGGTACGCTATTAGAATATGGGGGACATATTAATCACCGGCTTGATATATCCGCAATGTCTGCCGAGTGGAATGAGCAAAGCATCGGTGCATTACATGTAGCGATGTTACATGGTAATGTTGAGGGTATGATCGAACTTATTGCCCATGGAGTTGAAATTACCATTCCAGTGACCCAAGAAAGTGTTGTTCCGCTCGACCCTACCCAAGTGGGAGTGTTGACTGAACGGATGGAAAGAATGAACGAAAATCAGGAACGATATTCGCCATTACTTCAACAAATGTACTCTTTACTGAGCCGCAATACTCTTGATGTTGAACAATTACCTGAAGAGGTTACAATATCTTCCATGTTAAGAATGGCAGCAGGGCAAGGAAATAGTGAGTTGTGCTTGTCAATTTTACAAGATTATAGTGATAGGTTGACGTTTGAAAATGCTACAGAGGCGTTGATTGGGGCAGCAGCAGCTGGTCATCGTGAAGTAGTAAGTTTGCTGTGGGAACATCTCTTGCGAATGGAAAGTCAAACAAGGGAGCCTGCAAGAAAAACAAGAGGACGTAGGCGTAAAAATCAACGAAAACGCCAAGAAAAAAATGCTGCAGTTATGCATAGTCGTCGTATGCAGGCAGGTGAGCGTGCGTTAGCAATGGCTGCTGGACAACGTCGTTTGAACGTATTTAATTACCTAGTATTATGCAATGTACCTTTGCGACGAGCTGGGAATGTATTACATGCTCTGAGAAATTCACCTCAGGAAGATATGTTCTCAAGACTAATTTACCACCTTATGTATAACGCACTAGTTGGGCTATTGCGTGGACGTAAGCTATTGAAGGATAGGTCTTTATTGCCAAGAGTTGAGATGCAAGCAGTAGAGAATTATCGTGAAGTGGCAAGAGTAAGTCCAATAATCACTCATGTTGGTGTATTTGGGTTCAGTCGACAATGTGCTGAGGTAGAAAGGGATGTAAATCAATCACAAACTACCTGGTTGGGTGATCTGCCACCGTATATAATACAATATATTCTTCAGCTACTTTTTATGAGCTGCTTACATGACATAGGAAGGCCAATGAAAAGTTAGTTATTTCTTGAAAGTGTTTCTTTAGAAGGACTTTGCTAAAAACAGATGGAGAAATCGTGAAAAAAATACTACTACTATTCTGTGCTTTATGTGTTACAGGCATATTTGTGTATCCGCTACGGTCAATGGATTGCGATGATGAAGGTTCTTCTACAGGACGTCGAAAAGATCCACTTCTTTGCTCCGAGGGAGTTTTACCCATACATGAAGCAGCATATCATGGTGACATTGCATATCTTCAAGGCTTGCTTGAGAGGGGTGCACTTATAAGGGCAATAGACCACAACGGGAGGCAAGCTGTCCATTACGCTGCGTACAGTGGTCAACTTGACACTCTTGTATGGTTAGTGGCACATGGTGCAGATGGTTCTGTCAGGGATTTTAATAATCTCTTACCCATTCGTTATGCTGAAGATCAGGGTCACCACCATGTGGTTTCATGGTTACAAGGTAGTGGGCCTCTGAAGGAAAAAAGGAGAAATGATGAAGTTATAGTCAGTTATCGAGACATCCTTAAAGCCTCGTATTATTACTTTAGACAAGATTGTGAAACCGTATCATTTACCCTTTTACTTTTCTTATCTATCATGGTGCTTTTTGAAGCAGTATCAAAGTATGATTTTGGTGAATTTGCATGACGCTGGATGCAAAGTGCTACGTTTACCATCATATGTTGAAAAATGAGTTTTTATCAGGTTGTCAATAATGTCATTATATTGTGAAATGGAATAAATACTATATTGCTCTGGCTTGTTTTTGTTAGAGTGCTAGCGATAAATTTGGAGAGCTTTGGCACCTTGATTCATTGAGAGAGAAGTGATGAGACGCATATCGAAATTTTTTTTAATAAGCTTTGCTAGCTTAGGGCTTTTTAGTCTTACCGCAATGGAATTTGGTAGTGGAGAGTTAAATATACCATTCCCTACTATTTCTCAAGTAGGAACTGGAGAAGGTAGAGAAAGCGACCATCTCGCGGTTCTTAATTGGTTAATAGAACACGACGCCGAAACGCCTGAAGAAGTTGAATCTATGCCGATGTCGGATGAAAGTGACAAAGAAGAAGATCATAGAGGTTATCCATCACTCGATGATGATGAAGAGGTTGGTGTTGAGGTTGACGCAATAGCCCAAAAAACAAGAGGTAAGCGTAATAAAAGGGTTATTTTACCAGCGTTAAAATTTGATGGAGAAACGTTATCCACTTTAGCAGATTTGCCAAAATCACCCCATCATACCGGGTCACCCTTGAAGACACCAACTACCCCAGCTACATACAGAAATCCTCCAATCAGCAGAGATCAGTCCATTTCATTGATTCGTTTATTACATGAAAGGGTCGAGCGTGGAAGCGGTGTGTCGGACAAGATAGGAAGAGAGATCGCTATTCGGTTACCTTGGCATGATCGTATCAGCTTTTCATGTACTTGCGTAGTTGCTGCACGGCTTTTTAATCGAAGTCCCTTTAGAGGCTTTATGGAAACGAGAGAGACTAAACGTCGATCGCTTCTCAGGCGCGATTTTTATGATCAGTTGGCAGTATGGGAGGAATGTACACGCCATCCAGCAGTACAGAGTCTTGTACGGGCATTTCCTATCATTAATGAAAGCATCCAAAATGCCGAAAAAAATTTATATGAGGCTAAACTTGATACACCTCGCCATAAAAACAGGCCTTTGAAGGGTACAGGTTTGGAGGATCATATCTATTCTCCCCGTGCAGCAACCTCTCGTGTGCCAGTGGATCTAATAAAAAAGACTGCTTTACGTCCAAAGAGTGCTCGGCGTGTTGCTGAGGATAAGAAGGCTTCTGATGAAGGTGGAATCATTGAGCAAAACACGGGCGACGTGAGGGGAGATATTTCGCACAAGGATCAGTGGGTTGGCAGTTTGTTATTGCACGATGAATCGATAATACCGCTGGTAGAAAAAGAGGATGATAGTGCTATTCCCTTGCGAGTTGAAGCTGCGCAGAACATATTGGATAGTTTTGTAAGAGAGCGCTTAGAAAATAAAGCTGCGCATTCTTCAAGGCCGTCATGGGACGTTTTCTGTTCTAGTTCAGGGGAACTTTGTGGACATAACACCTCGCACCCACATGTTGTAGATACTCGCAGAATATCTGAGTCCGAACCTATACAAATAGTGCCGCGTACGGCTGATAATTCTACATTACCATCGAAAGGGAAGGATAGACTGTTAACAAAGCCGCATAGTCCACGGGTTTTGTTTTTGAGAGAAGAACTAGGCAGAGCACGGCGCAGAAGTTCGAGCTCAAGACAATTACCGTCGGCTTCGCGCGTTTCAGTGAGTCCAAGGAAGCGATCGGGCTCTCCAAGGCGTCCGGCTTCTTTTAGTCAATTGGTTGAGGCAAATGTTCCAAATACCAATGTGCGCAATTATTTTTTAGATCTTATTGCTGCAATTATTACTTTAAATGATGATGAAACATATGAGAAAAAGAAGATTCAAGCTATTGATGAAATTGAACGGGAGTTAGAACAACAACTAGAAGAAGCGATTAAAACTATTGGCGAGAGCGAAATGCTTGAAAGTAAGCAAGAGGGGAGTCTGAAAGCAAAGATGAGAGCTTTCCTATCCAGAAGTGGCCGGCAACAGAAAAAAGAAGCTCTTGTCGAAGCAAAAAGGCTTGAGTTTGCAAGGCTAAAACAGCAAGCAATTAGGAAGATAGAAAAAGAAGCGCCAACCTTGCAAAGGAGGGTCTTTGATGCACTGGTAGTGCTATTACAACCTTTTATACGTGTAAATCTCATGAAGGATGGTGAGGGTAGAACATTATTGCATCAAGCAATAGATGCAGAACATATTCCTCTTGTTAGAGCGTTGTTAAGTCGGCATGCAGATCCGCATGCGTATCTGTCGTCTGCGATTGATGAGAGCCACGAAATGCCACGTGCAATTAGAGATCTGATGTTTCACTATTCTAATTTATTTGCCCAGGGTCTTTTACGAACAGCTATAGATGAAGTAGATCTTGAACTGGCTGCTTTTGCTCTTAGGCGAAAAGGCATTGACTTTACATCGGTAAGTAAGGATAGAATAGCCATTTTACACGTACTAATACGTGAGCTTGAGGGGTTGTCAAAGGATAGTGAAGAATATAAAAGTTTACATCAAATGTACCTTATGTTTCGCCGCGCTGGAGCAACGTCTCCACGGCGTGAGAGCGTAGGAAGTCCCATACAGATAGCAGCACTTAATAGACGCTGGATTATGGTAAAAGAGATGGCATTTATAAATTCTATACCTAACGCTGTACGATTACTTTCCCGCGATCTTCTGAGAGAAGCACTTAAGAAAGGAGAAAACCCCAATCAAATAGCTCCCATGACTGGACTTGCACCAATTCACCTTTTAATTCGAAAATGGGATGAAATATTTTATCGAAAAGACACTTTAGATGAAGGTGCATCACTTTTAATCGATCTTCTCAATGCTGGAGCGGCATTACATCTTGTTGATGGAACGGGGCATAGCGTACATTCATGGTTATTGCAGGGCAATGCATATAAACTAGAATTGTCGATGGTAAACAACGTGCTTCAGAGGCTTGAGAAAGAGTCAATTGAGCGTATCAGAGAAGCGTGCAAGGCTTGTAAAGAAAATTCATTTTGCCGCAGTCGCGTCTTTGACTTATCTACCCTTGGTGATCTTAAAAGTTTAAAAGATGAACCGTACTCATTTGTTTTGATTAATTTGCCTGATATAAATGGACGGACTCCTTTGCATGTTGCTGCTGCTGCTGGACACAGGGAAGTTGTAGAGTATTTACTTTCGCGAGGTGCAGAAGTTGATGCATGTGATGCGCAAGATCTTACCGCGCTCCATTATGCCGCTTGTCAGCCAAAATCCGGGATTTATGATATTCTAGTTAATGCCGGTGCGCGTGAAGATGCAGAGGATATCTATGGAACAACCCCGGCTTTAATTGCAGCCTATGCCCGTAAACGGCTTTTACTTAAGGTTGGCAGACCATCATCCTCGCTTGTCGATCGGGTAGAAGATGATGATATCGCAGCGCTTTTTTTAGTTGTAAGAAGCTTATCGGAGGGTTTACCTATTAAAGACTTATTTAGAAAGGCCATAGCGTGCAATCATTTATTTATGATTTTAGTGTTACGTGCACTCGATGTTGGCTTTTGTACCAATATGGCTGACACTTATGAGTCTTTTTACCAAAAAAAGGTCGATGGGCGTGAAGGTATCATATTATGGCTACTTTGTGCATGGGATTCACAAATTGAAGCATTAAAAGCAAAAGGTAAGTACAACATTAAATCCCTTTCTGACGAATGAGCGTAATTTTCTAGGAAATTAAGATACTTTCTTTATACGTGGGTCTATCTTTTGCAGGACTATGACTCTGAAATAATAATGCGGTTTTTAAATGCGAACTGTTTTTATCTATTAATCTTTTATCTTTAATAGAGAAATAAATAAATTGATGTGTTATACATATAACAATTAAGCACGTTGCATAGTACTTTTGTGAACAATGTAACATTGCTGCAAAGAATTGCATTGAGAACCTAAAGAAAGGCAGAAATGAAACAAACTTGGTTATACATAATCGTTGTCTTGAATATGACTACGGCGTTTGCACAAGGAATGACGAAAGATAGTGAAGGGGAGTTGACACCTAGCCAAAAGCATCTAATAAAGGTACTTGTCGCACAAGGGAATACGACTCTGGTATTTAAAGGTTTGATGAAAGAAGTCATTTACCAAAAAAAGCCGTTACATGCGTTACGATATTTTTTATCCCTTGATAGTGTTAGTGTTAATAATCCTGAAGTTCTTGCAGCTCATGATGCAGCTGGACTGGATCGCTGCGATGTTCTTCGGTTATTAATCGCTCATGGAATTGATCTTGATACACCCGAGCCGAAAACGTTGTTGACCCCTTTACATTATGCGGTTCATTGTTCTGTGTCAATTGAAATGGTGAAGCTTCTTTTGGACACTGGGGCACCTTTACATGCACGTGAAGCATTAGGGGCTCAACCGATCCATTATGCAGTCAATGAAGGGAACATCGAGTTGCTTGAAGTGCTATGGCAACGTGGCGCTGATCCTAGAAGTCTTATAGAGGGAGGTCGCGCTTTGTCGGGAATGGCAGGGTTTTCTCTTCTACATATTTGTATAGAGTCACCACATATCGGAAATAGGCGAGAACTCTTACGAAGCATATTGTTGCTCGGTATACCTGTTGATACGTCTTCTAGGCAGGGGAGTTCTGCATTGGAAAGAGCATTATTAATTGGCAATGAACAAATGAGAAATGCACTAATTTCCTATGGCGCTAGTATTCAACTATCCGAGTCCGATATAAGGATGACTATTTATCGCTTTGCTGATGAGCAAGAAGAGGCGGCGGCTGAACGTATTAAAGAATATGAAAGCCAAAAGCGGGTGGCACATTCTTTTTTGAAGTTGTTACAAAATATATTTGAACAAATTACCAAAATTGATAATGATGAACATGCTAAAAGTGTTCTGAGTACGATTGGCGTTGCACAGGTGTTTTGTATGGCTGCTGGTCAAGGAGAATGGGACGTAGTAAATTACGTACTTATTCATTTGAGGAGTGCAATAAATGTTGCAGACATGATGACTGCGTTTTTTGGCGCTGCAACAGCAGGCCATCTTAATATAGTAACCTGTCTTTGGGAGGATATACGTAATGATCAGCATATCAGTCCATTGGCGATGCTTATGGCTCAGGACGCTCTTGCATTGGCCGCTGCCCAACAGCATTGGGATGTATGTTTATATCTTGTTCGCGTCGGTGTTCCATTAGAAAGAGCTCTTAATCGTCTAAGGGTTTTAGCTAAGCATCCGTTGTATTCGAGAAGAGACAGATCAGCATATAACCGGATGCTTAATGTGTTAAGTTCAAGTGAGGTGCGTCCCCACCCTGAGATGCAAGAATTCGATCAGGAAGGAGTAACGAGGAATAATAGTACTCAAGAAAGCAGAACAGACCTGTTTGATTGGGAAAATGAGTTACGAGCATTGCCTCTATTTTTACGTGCTCGTATTGGGGAATACCTGACAGCTGAATCTAATACACTATAGGCATTGCTTTTTTAATACGTTCTCTTGAGGCGTTTTCAAAACGTGTATTGCATGCCGAACTTATTTGGATAAATGGAAAAATTACTTTTCATCTACGGTAGTAACCGACTGAACGAATGAGAGAAATTTTCCGTTACTTTGTGCAGGGATTTGTAATATGCACGCGGTGTCATAGGGATGAAGTTCACTAACGCGTTTTTCGATCTTAGCACTCAGTATCATTTGAGATTTGGCGACAATAATGTATTCGGGGTTAAAGGTAAGTTCCTCTTCCCACATAAAGATGCTGTCGCACGCAATAATATTAGCGCATGCAATGAGCTTCTCTTCAATAAGAGTAGCCACGAGCTGAGATGCTGCTTCTTTTGAAATAATAGGAATGTAGAATAGCACTAACTGGTTTTCCATCACTAACTTTCTATTATAATAGATTGCTGGCACAGCATATCATTTCCCCCATGTGGAAGCAACGTTTTATTGCAACTATAGACTAGTTTTTTAATTTGGGCTTTATGTATAGTGTTTTTTACACCTTGAAAATAGTAGTTTTTTTTATTCTTGGTCTACTCAGTTTCATTGATAAGAAAAAAACGTTAAGGGATAAATGAGGTAGGTAAGGAAAGTGCAGCTTTTAAATCAGGCTGTTCTAATTGGGATGGCCTTGTGTGTTCGGTTAGATTGTGGTGCTCATCATCTGCATTAATTGGATCAAATGAACCCGTCTCTCGAACTGCAATGTCTACTCCATGCCTAACAAGCCATTCAATAACAGCAACGTGTCCGTGCAAGGCTGCAACATGGATAAGCTGCATCCCATCTTGGTTGACGATTGATAAGCTGCCTTTTTGATTATGCCATTCCTTTATTATCTCGAGTTTGCCTGCTTGCGCGGCAATAAACAGGTCGTCCTTGGTTATTGTTTTTGTTGGTGTTAATTCAGTACTTGATGATTGATTATGGTCCATTGTATGGATCCATGTATGGTGAAAGGCTAAAAGAGTGATTACCAAAAATAGAGATCGTTGATTCATGGTTTTTCCCTATGGTTAACTAACATTTTTACGCTCTAGAATAGGCGGCTTTACTATTGAATGTACATTTATTTTCTCTACACGATTGTTATTTCTTCTACATAGCTCCTTGGTTTGCAAGAGCAATGGCTATTACCGTTCTCATGGGTCAAAGGTTCTAAATGAAAATGCATTTTGTCCTCTTGATTATTTTTATATTACCACCCGATGGTAATATTTCAAGTGGTAATTAGTGACTTGGCTGGTTATGCTACGAATATCAGGTGCGGGTCCCACGGATTCGAACTGTCTACGATTGAAAATGTCGATGTTTCTCTTTTCCCCTGATTTAGTTATTAGTAGGACGGTAAGAATCAGATATGTTTGGACAGTTAGTGTTGATTAATCGGATGACATCCCCGAGGGAGTAAAGTGCTATTGATACTTGTGTGAATTAAAAAGTGAAAAACGTGTTCTGATAATGTAGAATAATAGTGCGGTATCTAGAAAGAAACGTATCTTTACCGATCTCTTTCTCTGTTTTTAGATGACACCATTAATCTTCAGATATGTGAGGCGGTGCAATTATTCTTTCTGGAACCGGTAAAAGCGGACGTGGGTCTGCAGGAGGAATTTCTTCTGTGCTACCCTCAGGGTCAGGACCGCCGAGAAGTTTAATAATTTCTAGTCTTCGCCGAACAGTTGGTGTACTCGGATCATCTTCATCGTGTAACCGATCCATTGGAAGGATTACGTTTTGCAACCAGTCAAATAATGGTCTGTTATTTAACATGGTGTTTGAAGGTATAGCACCTGCAGCGATAAGTAGCGTAAGAATTTTCTTGATCCCGTTTATGTTACCTTCTGTCAACTCCCCTGTAGCGGCTATTACCAGGAGACTTTGTAATAGGGACTGACTTAAGTTTGCTCTAAACGCACGTAATTGAGCGAGGAACATACTGGAATCCCCATTTTTTATGGCTTTTTTAAGAAGGTTTATTTGTACCGAGTGTGAAAGTTGGCGCAATCTAAATAATGCCTCAATCAATTCGGAAGGTAACTCGTCTGCTTGATTAATCATTTGATTTGGAGTTATGCGTTGGGATGCTAAACGAAAAAGTATTCTATCACGTAGTGGCAATCTTCCCGAAAATGGTGAACGCATCAACAGATTAAATAACTCGTGTAATAGTTCGAGAGGAATGGCAGGGGAAGGGTTATTGATAAATCGTATTAAGAGGGTTAGTCCCTCTCTAGGCTCTACGTATTGGATAAGGTGCTTGAGTAACTCCACTTGTGTTTGCATTTGCTTTTTATTTTCTTTTGTTATCGGTGTGGTGGCTAATTTTACATAGTTTCTCACCAGTACACGAAGGAGATTGTGAAGAACTATTGGAGATAGGTTCTTTGCCTGTTTTATAATATAAACTACCTTCATGATATCACCCTCAAGAGCTAATTGGGTAAGAACAGCAGGAACAATGGTTGAATCAAAGGAATCAAATTCCGTAATATCGGCTGACATTGCATTGTATACTTTCTGTAAAAGAGGACTTGCAGCAAGAAATTGTTTCACAAGTCTTATGTTTGCACCATTTTCAAGCAACCACAAAATAGCTTCTTTGTTTCCTTGAAGAACGGCAATACCCAAGGGTGTAGTATTTTCTTTATTGAGCACATCAATGGTCGCTCCTAAATCAAGAAGGGATTGCATAGCGTTGGTTCTGTTACCAAATGCCGCAAGATGTAGTGGGGTAAAATTTGCATGACTTGGGAAATTGATATTAGTTCCGAGAAGAGCAAGTAATCGAATAACATCTACATTTCCTAAAAAGCTTGCGGCATGAATAGGCGCCATTCCTACCGTATTTGCCAAGTTAATGTCAGCTCCTAATTGGGCGAGCAGTTGAATCGCATTAATGTGGCCGTTTCGTACAGCAAGATGCATTGGTGTTTCTCCATCAGTGCTTTGTGCATTAGCATTAGCCCCGTTTTCAATAAGCACTGTTATGGCATTAGTGTTACCATTTAAGGCTGCATAGTGCAGTGGCGTTGCTCCTCTGTCATCTACGGCATCTAAAGGAGCGCCAAATTCAATAAGAAACCGAATAGCATTATCGTGCCCTTCCATGGTTGCAAGATGAAGTGGCGTTCTTCCTTGTCCGTTACGGGGGTCTAATCGATCTTCTTTTTCCATAAACATCTTGATGGATTCCAGTTCGCCTTTTCGAGCTGCAGCAAAAACATCAGTTGGGCGTTCTGGTTTTGTTGGGGTTTTGCTTGTGGGTGTTTTGATTATTTCAGGGCCGTTCATGGGAAATACGCATGAGCTATAACTCAGCGCAAGTACCATGAAGATAATGATTACATCTTTATTAGTTTTCATTTTATTAACTTTCTATAATTGGTGGAGGTGAAATTATTTCTGGAAGTGGTAACGACGGATGCACTTGAGTTTGAGGAGTCGCCTCTGCTTCCGCTGGTTGTTGGGTAATTCCGAGCAGAGTAATTATTTCTTGCCGCCGGTGTGAATGCTGCATACTCGGGTCATCTTCATCTAGAAGTTCGTCTATACGCAGTACTACATCATGTAACCATCGGCGAAGTGGGATTCCATACATTGCAGTCTCTGCAGGATTTGCACCACTATTCAGGAGCGCAGTGATCATCTGTTTAGTTACCTCTATATTTTCTTCGGTTAGTTCTCCAGAGGCAAGGATACCAAGGAGTTCTTGTAATGATTCTTTTGATAAATTAAATACCCCTAAAAGAGTGGTAAACGCGCGTGCATTTCCCGTTTCAATTGCTTCGTTTATTAGCCTAAGCTGATCACTTGCCGTTGGCTGTTGAATGATAAATAGTTCATTAACAAGTTCAATTGGCAACTGGGTAATCTCATTTAATGTAATTGGCGTGCGAGCAATCCTAAACAATAGCCGCTCGCGTAAATTCAGTTCTGCTGTGCGTGTCAGTAAGGCGTATAATTCTTGGAGAGTGTTTCTATAATTACCTGGTGGTGTGTGGAGTAGTAGCCGTGTCAGATAACCTAAACCGAGGCGAGGGTTTGTATATGGCGCAAGTTCTTGAATTAATGAGATGCGCGTTTCAATGTCTTTTCGTTTTTTCTCTGTGTCAGGTGATGATATAAGCGCTACATAGCCTTTAACAAGTACAAGAATAAGATTTACAAGAAGTTGTGGCGGGATCTCACGTATTCGTTTTTGTAGTATTGCAAGAGCCATCTCAGTGTCTCCACGGAGTGCATGCTGTGTTAAGAGTATAGGAAGAATAGAGGTATCGATTTGATCTATTTCATTAACTGTTTTTGCTAGTGCGGTATTTATAGTTTGGAGTAAAGGTAACGATTGAACCAAAAACGGACTTAACTCATCTGTACGAGCTCCATGCTGTAGCAGCCAAGGTATTATCTCAGTATGAGCTTGTTCAACTGCAAGTGTGAGTGGCGTTTGTCCTTTCGCGTTCGGGGCATTGATGACCGCATCATAATCATAGAGATATGCAAGCGTCGCTGCATCACCTTGATGGGCAGCAATGTGGGCGGGTGTTACTCCGGTATTGTCACGAGCATTAACATCAGCACCTAGGCGTGCAAGCAGACGAATGGCATCAGCTTGTTGGCGTTGCGCAGCAAAATGGAGTGACGTTGCGCCAGTTTGGCCGCGAAGATTTAGATTGGCACCCAGATCAGCAAGAAGTTGAATGGTGTTGATAAATCCATTATGGGCTGCGACGTGAAGTGGACTTGAACCTGCACTGGTTCCAGCATCAATATCGGTTCCAAGGGCAACGAGAACCTGTATAGCATCATTATGGCCTTGACTAGCAGCTTCATGAATAGGCATGGCGCCATATCGATCACGAGCATTGATGTCAGCACCAAGATCATAGAGACCTTGTATTGCACTAGTATTACCTCGTTGAGCAGCAAAATGAAGCGGTGTGCTTTTTTTAAAATTTCGTACATTAACATTAGCGCCTTGTGAGGCAAGCAGTTTTATTGCAGCTTCATTGCCACCAAAGGCTGCCGCATGAATTGGTTGTGTCCCAATTTCATCTTGAGCATCCGGGTTTGCTCCAAGATTAATGAGCGCTCGAAGTGCGTCCACCTGTCCGTTCCTAGCCGCATAATGAAGAGGTGTTGATCCTATCGAGTCCATGACTTCAAGGTCGGCTCCAAGCTTTACAAGCAGCTGAATAACATTCTCGTGGCCTGCAGTAGCAGCAAAATGAAGCGGCGTTCTCTCTCGGGCATTGCGAATGTTTGGATCTTCATCTATCAAAAATTTCTCAAGCGCCACTATATCTCCCTGCTTTGCTGCTTCAAAAATATTGGCTGGCTTTTCTGGTGGTTCGAGCGTAGGAGTAATGTTTGTGGAGTCGGGCTCGGTCATAGCCCAGCCAAAGGATATGTTGTTCACCCCATATAAGATAGTGAATAAAATGAATAGATTAATAATACTTTTATGGATGTTCTTCATAATGGTTGCCTCTTTTATGAGTTACCGCTTGGAGTGGTTGGTACTCTCCGCGTAAGCATTCCTTCTGGGATTGGTGGTAATAAAGGCCTTTGTATTGCAGGTGGCAGAACTTGTCTTTGTGAGGGGGAACCGCCAAGAAGCCTAATAATATCTCGTCTTCGTTGTGCATTTCTTCCTTCTAAATCAAACTCATCGAGAATATCGTCGATTTGAAGCATATTTTGTTGCCACCTTAATAGGGGTATGTTGTTAATAACAATTGTTGTCGGATTTGCACCGGCTTCAATTAGAGTAGCGATAATACGCTTTATGTTTTCTATGTTTTGTTTTGTTAGTTCACGTGTTGCTGCAATGCGCAGTAACCTTTGGAGACTGGAAGGTGTAAGATTTGGGCTTAGTGCCGCAAAAACAAAAGTGAAAAGGTTCGCATTATGATCTTCAATTGCTTTGTTTAACAACGATAGTGGGTCTGCCCCTGCACGAACAAGCCCGGCAATCAAGGTCCTCCATGCGTTTATGGTACTTTCTGTTTGGCGACCATAAGCGCTCTTCAAAGCAGATCTAAGTAGTATTTGGCTATCTTCTTGATCTAAATTTGCCCTAAACATAGTAAAGAGTGAATTTGCAAGCGTAATGTTTCCTTGTGAAATAGCTCGATTTAATAGATTCAGTTGCGTTTTTTTATCTAAGCGATGAATAGTAAGTATCTCTTCAATGAGGTCAGTTGGCAATTGCCTAAAGATCTCGGGACTGATTGGTCGTTGTGCCGTGTCAAGTAATATACGGTCACGCAAGGTTACATGAGGCGATTGGAGGAGTAAGCGATATAGCTGTTGCAATTGAATGCGGAATGGGCCGGGCTGGCTAGCGATTATTCCGCTAGTGATCGATCTAAGGGCTTGCCTAGGATTGATGTTGTGGCGCAGCAGCAATTTTATTATTGAGATTACTTGATTTGTATTTTCTTGTTTTGCACGAGTTTCAGGAAGCATTTGTGATGCATAGATTTGCCTTAAAAGTATGTGAAAAAGATGCTGAAGCAATTGTGGTGAAATGTCGGCTTTACGCTTTTGTAACAGAGCGTTAACTCCATCCACATTTCCTTGTACTGCTTGTTGAATAAGAGCCAAGGGAAGCGTAGCGAGGCTTATTTGGTCAATAGGCTGTTGAAGATCATGTATTATTTTTTGCATAGACGGCGATGATTGAATAATGTTTTCGCTGAGTGCCTTTATGTTAGCACCCAAGGCAAGGAGCGGTAGAAATAAATGATTACGACCCATGGTTACAGCATAATGAAGGGGAGTGTGTCCTTCGTTGGTGCTGATATCAATAGAAGATCCAGAGTCAAAAATACGTCTAAGAATATCAGCGTTACCTGCATGCGCAGCATAATGTGCTGCGTGTACTCCATTTAAATCTTGAGCATTAACGTCTGCACCTAAATTTAAAAGGGTTTGAAAGGCTTCAGCTTCTCCCTCTGCAGCATAGTGTAACGGTCGCATCCCGCTAACAGACTCTGCATGAATATTCGCACCTAACTGAATGAGACGTCTGATAGCATCAATTTGTCCTGCATAAGCAGCCTGGTGAAGCGGGGTTACGCCGGTATTATCACGAGCATTAATGTCTGCACCCAAGTCAAAAAGAAGTTGAATGGCATTAACATGACCCCCTCGAGAAGCTCCATGAAGAGGAGTGTGACCGTCATAGTTGCTGATATTAATAGAAGATCCAGAGTCAAAAATGCGTCTAAGAATATCAGCGTTACCTGCATACGCGGCATAATGTGCTGCTTGTGCTCCAGTTAAATCTTGAGCATTAACGTCTGCACCTAGATCTAAAAGGGTTTGAAAGGCTTCAGCTTCTCCCTCTCTTGCAGCATAGTGTAACGGTCGCATCCCGCTCACAGACTCCGCATGAATATTCGCACCTAACTGAATGAGACGTTTTATAGCATCAATGTTTCCTGCATGAGCAGCCTGGTGAAGGGGCGTTAAGCTGCTATTATCACGAGCATTAATGACAGCGCCTAAGTCAAAAAGAAGTTGAATGGCACTAAGATGACCCCCTCGAGCAGCTACATGAAGAGGAGTCATGCCTGAGTTATTTCTGATAACAATCGATGATCCAAGGTCAAAAATACGTCTAAGAATATCAGTGTTGCCTGCATACGCGGCATAATGTGCTGCTTGTGATCCATTTAAATCTTGAGCATTAACGTCTGCACCTAAATCTAAAAGGGCTTGAAAGGCTTCAGCTTCTCCCTCTCTTGCAGCATAGTGTAACGGTCGCATCCCGCTCACAGACTCCGCATGAATATTCGCACCTAACTGAATGAGACGTTTGATAACATCAATGTTCCCTGCATGAGCAGCCTGATGAAGCGGGGTTAAGCCGGTGATATCACGAGCATTAATGTCTGCGCCTAATTCAAAAAGACGTTGAATAGCTTCAATTTGGTTTGCAATTGTAGCAAAATGAACTGGGGTTCTTCCCAAACCATTACGAGTATTAGGGCCGACTTGAGCTGCTAGCTGCTCTAAATCTTGAATCCTTCCTTCTTTAGCGGCTTCGAAAATATCCTGAGGATGTTGTTCTTTTGTGGCAATTTTTGGTCGCTTTTTTGGTGGTTCCATACAAAAATTAAATGAATATTCGCTTATGGAGAATACAATCACAAAACTGATGAGGATGTAACGTATTTTTTTCATAAGCTCACCATTTAATATTTATTTTTCAATCTCCTAAAGGATTTTTGTTATGTGAATATGTGCCTAATAGTGAGATCACCATCAAGCACACATCCCTCTCATTATTTAGACTTTGCTAGAACCTTTTTATGAACGGTGTTCAAATGTTGATGGTTCTTCCCTTTTTGCTTGTTCTTCGAGCTTATCTTTACAAGTCAGAGAATACATAAACAAGGTCCAACCACTTATAATTAGGTTTACCCCAACAAGGAGTCCGATAAACCAGATCCCTGATGCTGGCCATTGTGCCAATAGCATGACACCTAAGGCAATACCAGCAATACCAGCAACGAGATGCCAGCCCCAGAATTCATATCGAGTTGCAAGAGCTGATATAAACCGAAATGCACCGCTTACCAAAAAGAGGATTGCCAAGATAAGGGTAAATGATACGGCACTTAGCCCCGGGTAGGTCAATATGAGAATACCTAAGATAAATTCAAAAATACCGGTTAGTAAGTAACCGAAGAACCCGCTCCATTGGCGAGACCAGAATGCTTGTACCGCTTGGATTACACCACTCGCTAGCAATATCCAGCCAAGTATGGCCATTGAGATCATGGTTGTAAATGCTGAAGCGACAACAGCGAAGCTACCCAGAAGAATCAAAACGACGCCAAGTCCCATGATCCAACCAGCTGCTGAACGAGCCATATCCATTATATTTTGCGTACTTTTCATGAGAATATCTCCTTTTTTGAGGTTTGAAGTACGAAGTACGTTAGTATGCTATAATTTAAAATAGCCTAATATAAGGCGCAAAATCAATAGATATTTCTATTTGAAACAATCATAATTTAGTTATACAGTGGTTTTTCTGTGCTCTTCTGGCTCGTTTTGTCTAGAAAATGGCATTTATAATGATATGTATAATGCCGTATAGAATAGTTAAAGGTAATTCTTTGCCAAAGATGTAGATGAATGGTATACATAGTAGTTAAGATAAAAACGACTTATGGAGGTAAAATGCGAATATTAAAAACGCTGTCACTGCTTAGTATGATTTTTATGGGTCATCAGGTGTTTGGTGTAAAGTTTGATCCTACAGCGATAGTTACCAGCATATCAAGTAAAGAAGGCGTTGTAGACTTGGAAGCCCGCTGCAATGATCTAAGTAAAAACGTGGAACCGGTTACCTTTATATTTGCACCTGGGCTCAAGCAAACCAAGAGTGATGTAGAACGGTATCTTCCACTACAAGGGGGTGGGAAGCTTGATGAGTGGCACATTATTCCATGCCCGTATGTCGTAGTTAATTTTGATGATATTTTACCCGAGGCTTTTGGTCAGCAAGAAGATTTTGACGCATTGCATGATGCTATTGTGTCAATAAAGACCAAGCATGTTTTGATGGTCCGTGAAACGATGGATAAAAAAAAGTTGGATGGCCAGATTGTGATTGTTGCAAATTCTCGTGGGGCGGTTACTGCACTCAATTTGTTAGGCCGATATCCAAAAAAGAATTTTTACATTAAGGCATTAGTACTTGAATCACCAGTCGATACGATCGAGGCAATGAAAGAATTTAAAAGTATTCTTAGTCCTGGTTATTGGTCTAATGTGTTCTTTTCAACAGATGTAGTAACTAATCCGATTAACCTTGTTGAGCATATTGATAAGGAGTTGCCTATTCTTTTGGTGCACTCACGGGATAACCAAGTTATATCAATTGATAGTGCTCGAGCTTTATACAAGGCATTGCGTACTTCAGGCCATGAGCATGTGTACCTTTTTGAACTCGATTTTGCCCAGGATGGGGATTATCAGACTTCACTGAATTCTGAAGTTTATCAAGCAGTAGTTCACGCGTTTTATAAAAGATACAATATCCCACACGATCCTGTCTTAGCAGCGGGTGGTGAGTCATGGCTCATGCGGAGTCAGCCATCAGTTTAACAGGTCAATAGACGTTTAAACTAAATCTTTCTTTGATGAGTACATAAATCCTTTCTTTTATATCCTTCTTGATTTTCTATTAAGAATTTTGATAAAATTAAAGCTACATTATAGCGATATATTTAATTTTTAATTTAGGTAAATACAGTGATGAAGGAATGGTATCATATACCCCTAGTTGCAATTTTCATTTCAAGCATAGCTTGTTTTTCGCAAGTGCATATTGAGCTTCAACAGCCAAAGCTTGAGCGAGATGTTGGACTTGCAGCCCAGTGTGCGGTTTTAACAAAGCGTGAGAACGTTGAGCCAGTTACGTTTTTGTTTTCACATGGGCTGTGGGGCAGCAAAAAGAATGCAGACTGGTATGCACCAACAGAGCGAAGTGGCTGGCATTTGTTTACTTGCCCTTTCTTTTCTTTTGACTATCCGGATGTAGGTAAAAAGAAGGGTCAAGTTAAATGGGATAAAGTTAACATTGGTCAGGAAAGTGATATGAAGGCATTGCAGAATGCTATAATAGAGATAAAGAAAAAACATCTTACTGATGCCTATAAAAATAGCGATTATAAGGGGATCAATGAGGAAATAGTACTCATTGGCAGTTCGCGTGGAGCCATTACCGGTTTAAACTTGTTAGGAAGTTATCCGAACAAGAATTTTTACATCAAAGCATTTGTGGCAGAAGCACCGACAGATAATATATCTTCAATTATTCAAAAGAAGCTTGGTGATTGGTATCTTGACTGGGATTGGCTGGTATCATTGAGCGATGCGGCTCTTAATAAATTTTACTATAAGCAATATGATCCGAATGGTATTAATCCACTGACGGTTGTCGAAAAGATAAACAAGAAAATACCTGTGCTCTTTGTACATTCAAAGCGTGACGAATTTTCGCCAATTGATGGTACCCGGGCGCTGTATTATCGCATGAAAGAGTCTGGCCATGATGACATTTACCTAGTTGAGTTAGCATATGGTAAACATGGTAAATATAATTTGGGTAAAAGTAGTGAGAATTACCAAGCAGCGGTTCATGCATTTTACAAGAGATATGATATTCCTTATGACCCTGAACTAGCTCTTAAAGGTGAACCAATACTTGCAAAAAGTCAGCCATCGCTACTAGAAGTTGAAAAGCGCATGTCACGAAGGCCTCACCTTAAATATTACCAAGAGTTATAGAATATTAGCCGAATTGGAAATACTATTGTTTTCCTTAACATCCTCCAAAATACCAATCTGACGTTTTTTTGAGAGTGTTAGAGACAGTAATTTATTCTTGCCTCTTTGTATTATTGATTTTCAAATAGAAAAATTACTATAATAATAAATGAGGAGAATAAACTTATGGAGTGTAAAAAAAGATTAATTGAATGAAAAAGAGGAATGTAAATGAAGAATTTTGCAGCTTTACTCCTTTCTCTTATAATTGCAGTCGGCTGTAGTACCGTTGCTGCAATGGGGGTACTACCGAAATATAAATGGTCAGATATTTTTACGACACAAGTACAAAGTGATGGTCAATCGATAGATTTAGCAAAAAAATGCTTACGAACCTGGCGTATGAATCCAAAGGGAGGAAGAAAGACCATTCCTGGCTATATAGGTCAACTTCCTATGTCATTTCTCTTTGCTCACGGATTGTGGGAAAATAAAGACCAAGCTGCAGCATACGCCCCTACGGGACCGAATGAGTGGCGACTTTTCACTTGTCCCTATTATTCCTTTAACTTTCCTCAAGTCAAGCCAGGAGAGAAAGGTGGTATTAAAGGCAGCATAGGCCAACAAGAAGACATTGAGGCATTGCTAGGGGCTACAGTTGAAGTTAAAAAAGCAAATTTCGAAACAGCAATGGAATTACCTGTCCAGGAGCGTATTGCAAAAATAATGGAAGAAATGGTAATTGTGGGTACTTCGCGCGGCGCACTTACTGCCTTCAACGCGTTTGGAAAGTACCCTACTAAGGTAGGGAGGCTTTTAAAGCCTAAACCAGTTAAAGCTGGGCAAAAGCCGGCAAGATATCCTTTAAGAAGAGCTGCCGTATCGGCATTAATAGCCGAATCTCCTAATGATACTATAGTGTCATATGTGTATGATCAGGAAAAAGACTGGAAGAAGGTCTTAGATCTTCCAGCGGAAGCATTCGATTGGTATTTTAAAAGGGCTTATGGGCATGAAGGAGTGAATCCTATTTCAGTCGCTCATATGATTGATAGGACGTTGCCGATTCTCATTGTTCATTCGAAAAAAGATACGGTAACTCCTATAAATAGTTCTCGCGTTTTGTATTACTTCTTGCAAAAACAGCCTAAAGGCACTTCGGCAGGAAGATATTTATATCATCCTAAAGCGTTTTTACTTGAATTAGATGAGGGAGAGCATGGGGAATATCATCTAGGAGGAAGTGCGGATAGGTACAAAGCTATAGTGAATGCTTTTTATAGTTACATTGGCATACCGTATGACGAAGCGTTAGCGCAAAAAGGATGGGACATTTTATTCAAAGATGAAGGACCATTTGCTACGTCTGAAGAACGTTTGAAAGCAAGAGATAGAGTTATACGCAAGCATCTACAGCCATCGCTTAAAGAAATTGAAGAACGCATTATTAATGATAAGGCGTAAAAGAGAGTAGTACAGGTGACCGAAGTCGCATGTACCTTAAGCATTAATGTTCTTATTTAATTAATCGTCGTATAACAAGTCAAAATTAATACATCCAGAGCGTCCCTTACCACTGGCTTCCTTATCAGTGCTATAACTTACTGACTTTATCAGGGAGCATTCAAGCATTGGTTCTATTTCTCTGTCGGTAATAAGAGGCTTATTCGAATGGAGATCTACTTCATGTAGATTCTCGAGTGCATAAAGGGGTCTGATATCGGTTATTTGGTTTTTAGCAAGAAAGAGGTGGGTCAAATAAGAAAGTTCTGACAATGCCTCAACTGAACTTATCTGATTATTGGAAAGGTTCAATGTCCACAAGTGTTTCATTTCTGCCAAAGCATCAATGTTTTTTATCTTATTGTTTTCGAGAGATAGATGTTCAATTCCAGTAAGGCCTGATAACGGTGCAATATCAATAATCTCATTATGTGCAAGCTCAAGTGATGCAAGTTGCGTAAGACTCATGAGTGAGTTGATGTTAAGCAGTTTGTTATTACTTAGATCTAGATGTTCAAGATTTTTAAGTTGTTCTAGCTGATGGACATTTTCAATAGTATTCCCCCCCAACGAGAGACCTTTAAGGTTTTTTAATGTTACTAATGGTTCAATAGAACTTATTTGATTATTTGCTATATGCAATTGTTCTATGCTTGAGAGTTCTGATAATCCTTGTGCATCGCTAATTCGGTTATTATTTAGATTTAGATTTATTAAATGCGGTAAAGCAGCGAGTGAGGTTGGATCCTCAATAAGGTTATCTTCGAGATTGAGCACTTCTAGGTTCGATAGGTAAGCTAACGGGCTTATATCGGTAAGCTTGCGGTTGGATAGATCTAGTGAGGTAAGATCTTTTAGGTAACGAACTGGGTCTTGCTGGTCTAGAGCAATGGTAAGTAATGCTTCAATGGTATGTTGCACTTCTATAGAGTATTGCTCCTTGCGCTCAAGCATAAGAGTTAATGCATCGTCATCATGGTGGTAGACACCCTTTTCCATGCGCCAATCTTTATTTTGCTGATCTAGCTCTTGATTGTGAGTTTCTTTACTCCATTGGAAAGTGTTAGCTACATATGTTGTTTCTACGTAATAGTCATTGTTTGTTGGGAGGATATTTTTTGGGGTGCGTAATAATCTAAAACCAATGCTGCCGTCTTTTGTTTGGTCATATACAATTGGTTTTACTAATTGGTTTATATCATTGATAGGAGATGTTGTTTTATAGGAAGAACCAAAGACAAGATGGCCGGTGAAATCAGAATCAAGTGTAACGTGATCGCGTGTATATTCCCATGTGTTACCGATAATGTTCCATATCTTTTTCGTTGAAATGCTTATAGAAAAACCATCAGTAACTTTACAGGTATCGTTGGAAGTGCATTCTGGTGGCGTATTAAGATGTTCTCTCCAGGTGTTAACAATGCAAGGATGACTATTAGTACAAACAGGTAAGGTGTGGAGTTTTTCTATCCATGTATTTTCTAGACCTTGCTCTAATATAGCTTGGTACTCGTTAATGGATGGAAGAAAATATTGGTGGTCCCCTTCCTTGTTAAGTGTGCCGATGAACCTCTGAATATCAGTATATGAAACATTTTCAACTGGATGATCAGTTAATAACGTATGAGAACCGATTTGTTTTGCGTCTGTCTCGCCTTCATTTAAAGCGTAGCTTGATGGATTACTATCCATAATGCTTAGCCATTGAGATTGTGTAACTGGGGTTGTTTGTAGTTCTAGTCCTGCTGGTATTGTAAATGTTGAACCGTCGATATGATTTTTATAACTTCCAGCAGGGATAGATACAAATGTCATTGGTTGAGCGGATTTATTAATTTCTTGTTTGATAGTTTGATTGTAGATGGATACTTGGTGTTGTGCCCAAGCCCGTACTTTGGCCATGTCAATATCATCATGATGTTGATTAATTAATTTGTTTAATTTTTTATAGGTTTTGTACGTCTCTTCTTCATCATAAGCTTTACTGCCACTTGCTGTATTAGAAGGTTCATTTGCCTTTGCAAGGGTGGTCAGTCCCTTAATATCTAGTACATTGTGATCCAACAGGTATTGGCACTGTTCTATTAACGTAGCCGTAGCATCGACTGAATTCTTGATATTACTCTGGGAATGTAATGAAGCGAAAAGGAAAGTGGATGTTAAAACGGCGTGTACATATACTTTATGGTTAAACATGAGCTGGTACTCCTTTTGTATTGGTTATGCGGCAGTATACTACATCAGATTTCACGGGAATTCAAGCATTGCTTTTTTATTAAACTTGATAGTCGACTGCATCGTCTTATGCGTCATTGTGCTTTAAAGTTATTGAGTTATCTGAAGAGAATGAATGATTTCCAAACTTTAAAAAGCACGCCGTTTTTGGATAGAAACAGACGAGGTCGGCAATGCGAATTTTTCATACAGAATTGAAAGCATAATTTTATTTTGTAAATTCTTGCGCATTTGTAACAGAAAATTATATACTAAAAGAATAGAATCCCTTAGGATTTCTATATGAAACACTGATAAGGAGAATATAATGAATAAGAAAATACAATTGATTATTGTTGGAGTGAGCATATTTACGGCAGGCTCACTATTAGCAGATCCAGAATTTAGAGTGGGGTTTTGGTCGGATGTAATTAGATGCTTTAAAGATCGATATGGTCGTTCTGAAGGTCATGAACACGTAAAATATGCACGCCGTTATTTAAACCAAGCTGTAAATGAGCAAAGAGGAGGCGTAGTTTCTCGTCGAACCGTAGCAAGAGGAACGGGAATCCTTGGAGGACTATTTGGGGAAAAGGAAGAACCTAAAAAGGCTAAGGCTCCAAAAAAAGATACTCGACCAAAGAAAAAAAAGGCGGTTAAAAAGCCAGGAAAGAAAGTACCAACAAAGGTGAAAAAGACTACTCCTAGGAAAAAAAGTGTTATTTCTAAGAAGGCAAAAACTAAAAAACGGCCTACTAAAAAGAAGGCAGCTGCCTCAAAAAAGAAAAAGAAGGTAACTGCAAAGAGAAAAAAGAAAGCAGCTCCAAAAAAAGCAGCCAAGAAAAAATAAACAGAAGAAAGCTGGACGAATGAAAGGTGGATTCTTTAACTAGCATGTATAAACCCAATTTGGTGTAAGGATTTAAGCAGAGGGGTGTTATTCTAACAGAGTAATACCCCTCTTTTCTATAGACTATATCAAGTAGAACGTAACTATAACGTTCGAGATCTAAAAGAAATTTCCTTTGAATCTCATCAGGTTACCTTCTTATTTTAAGTGGGCATTTTTTGCATGTTAAAAATAGGAAAACGATCAAGTCAACCATTCCGCTAAAAAATGGACGAAATCGCAATAGATTATTTCCGCGATGAAATCCTCGTACTATGCTAAAAAAATACAGTCAAAGCGATCCTCGAGCCTGTTTTTTCTTGCGCAAAACATTTTTTTCGGTTTACCGCAGGCATTAAAAAAACAAATGTTTTGCGTTTTAAAATTGAGGCAGAACGTTCTTATTTAGATAGACTGCTTTTTTGTACGGAGCTTAAAGAGATCAATTTTTTACAAGTGAGTCCTTAAGTTTAAAAATTAGATTACGGTTTATGGATTAGTAGGAGATATTGGTTTGATTTAATCAGTGGTTGTGTAGTTATATTTTGTTTTATTTATTCAGAGTCAACAAATTCTGAATTGTTGACATGCCTTTGTTTAAATGAAAGTTGAATTCGGTAATATGGCCACAATCTAACCTTGCGTATATATTTTTCTTTCTTTGGTAGTTTTGGTTCGTAAAAAACCCATTAAATCGTGTTCGGTCGCCTTGCCTAATAGAAAATTCTCTTGTACAATGGGCTATGAGATTGTTATGGAAATACCCATTAATACAGAGGAAAAGAGCAATGAAAAACATATCTCCATTATGTACGCTGGTCGCAATTGCTTGTTTTACCAATATGGCTACAGCAATGGATTGGCAAGTGGGTGGATCGCACGTGCGCATATCTAACAACGGAATACAGATTTCTTATAGTGGACAATCAGATGGTATCGTAGAAATTTCTGATAGAGGAATACGCATTGGTCAAGCTAATGCAAATACTGCCGAGCAGTGCACTAATACTGATGGCAGAGCAGCACAAGTAGATCCATCTGCCCCTCCTGCAGCGCTATTTACTCACCGAGATGATGATGTGGGTCTCGGGAATGACGTCCGTGCGTCTGCACCCCCTGCTGATTCATTAAACTTGGATGATGAATCGGATCAAGGGAATACTCAACGTTGGGAAGAAACGGCGAGTGATACTGAGCCGCCTTCACCCACAGAATTCTTTAATGTTGATGATGAAAGCGATGATGAATCTTGGTCAAGAAATGAAGATCTTAATGTAACCAATCTATCTAATCAGCTACACATTGGTCGTAGAAACCTAATGTATAACGGAGCCCTTCCTTGTAAAGAAATAACTGAGATTGTTGCATTAGTATTAGCCCTTGCTCTTTTGGGTATAACTGTTTCAATGTAAATTACACGTATCAACGAATGCAAAGTAACCTTAAAAGTAAGGAATGAACACTTCGAACATTTGTCTCACTTTGGCCGTAGTATTAAATCAAAATTCATTTTTCAAATTCAAAAAAATACGGTTAGGCTTTTCATATAGGGCAGTTATGGATAGGGTAGCTTAATAGAATGCCTATCAGCAGGCGAGCCTTCATTATCGGTTGACCACAGGGATAATTGTACGCCACTTTCAGTCCGCTACATGTCCTTAACACTATTCCTCAACTCTAGTACTTGAAGCGGCAGGCCAAGAATTGCTTGCAACATTGGCACATGATAAAATAATGGACATCAATTAGTTTCTTTTTAAGGGTGAAATGAAAATACTCAAATTATACGTATGTTTTTTGGTTCTAATATTTCTTCCTCACTGCTCATTCAAAACTAGAAATGACTACTCGGGAAAAGAATTAATATTTCAAGCACCAACTCCTCTTAGTTATCAAGACGCAGGAATACAATTTGCTAAAATGGCCCGAAAAGCTGCTGAAACTGCACAAAAAAGAGACTCAAGTGACTTTCAACTAATTACGTCTGTAGCCTTTAATAAAGATAGCAAACGAATTACTGAATCAATTACTAAAGTTTTACTTTATCCGCCCTCGCAAGAATCGACTTCTCATTCGTGCCCATTTTGTTCCATTATTGATGAAAAATCCTCTCCTCAAATAATTGAAAAAAACAACTACGCTATGGCCATTAAGAAATTAAGGCCTGTTGCTAATGTTAATTTTCTTATAATTCCAATTAAGCATATCGCCAATCTAAAGTCATTTATATTTCCTGAAAATAATCTTCTATTAACTAAAATGTTTGAAATGGCTTTAGCCATAGCTCAAAATGGAAGTGCGGGTAGGTTTCGTTTGCAAATAAATAATGGAAAAAATGCCGGTCAATCTGTATTTCATACTCACATGCACATTACCATGGATGATCCATTTTTAATCTACAAAGGTAAACGCATTGGAAGCCGTAACGATAGTATGAGCAAGTCACCTGTTAAATGATACATCTAATTTAAATCTCAAATAAAAATCCCCATGGGCACCGGCTATCAAAACAACAATCAAGATTAATTCCACTTGCAATGTTTTTGTTTTTTGTTATAATCATGCATAATCATGGATAGGAGTTAATATGAGTAGCATTGCCGCTGTACTCAGACTAGATGATTCCAAAACGCAGAAGCAAAATCTTGTCCAGCTATTCATTCGATTCTTCATCAATAATAAAAAAACGGCTACCGCTCTTTTTAACGTAACTGCCAAGCACCCATTTCATTCTAATATCTTCAATTCAGTAATTCTCAAAAAACTATCACGCACTATAGTTAAAAAGCATTTTAATAAAACATAGTAGGAAACCGTATGAAAAAATTAATTCGGTTTATTTTTCTTTTATCTATCAGTCTCAATAGTACTCTCAATTCTATGGATCCACCTGACCTTGAGCCCCCAAAGAAGAAACAAAAGATCCAAAAAAATAAACAAGACAAAAAAGAGCCTCGGGATATATTTAAAGCAGTTAAGTTTAAAAATCATCAGGCTCTTAGGGACTATCTTGAAGCCGGGGGAAGGCCTCTTGCACAAGGTTATAGACTACTCATCGAAGCTGCAGTCAATGGTGATATGAAAGCATTAGAAATACTATTGGCATATGGATGTGATTTTAGAATCCAAGGTAATGTCGATACAGGATTTCCAACTCATTTAGCAATAGAGTACGGACACGAAGAGGTAGCAAAATGGCTCATAGAGCGCGGCATTGATCCCAATGTTTTTTCAGAGAAGCGGTCCACCCTCTTTTCTGCATCTTATGGGGCTGTTAGTGTTGAATTTTTCAACTGGTTGGTTAACCACGGTGCTGAAATTGATGTAGCTGATTTCTTGCATCAAAATTCTATGCATCACATTGTAAGTTGTTACGCCGATTGTGAACCGAATGACCTACTACTAAGTACAGCATGCGAAAAATTACAAATATTATTTGAACATGGAAATAAATTAGAAGACGTAGATCATAGCGACAGGGATAATTGTACGCCCCTTTTTAACGATTATGCTGGAAGGTTTAGTTGCTCTAAATTCATTGTTCGCTGGTTGATAGAGCATGGTGCGAACATGTATGCAGAATCCATTCATGATACTTTAAAAGCTGTAACAATAGATCATGCGGATGAAGAATCACCATATCAGTTTCTATTACAAGTACATTATGCTCTTGGACTGTTAACCAGAAAACGTTTCGTGCCAGTTTCTACTAGAACAGATTTAACAGCAATACTAAACCAATTTCATAATATTCACAGTACTCCTACTCCTAGCAACCAAGGACTCACTGAGCTACCTCCCGCCACATGTATTCCTTCTCAATGGTTGTTTCAAAATAATATTGTGAGAGAAATACCTAGAGATCAACTTCTTGTTAATAGAATAAGTAGTGACATTCTCCCTGCTGTTCTCGTTCAATTAGCAATACGCGGTAACGTAGAAAGGGTGTCTGACATCTTAGAACTACGATCAGAAGGCATTCCTCCTCAAATACTTGATGATCTCATTCTTGTGCTTGTTAAAATGATACTTTCAAAAACACTACTATGGGTCTCCCACAACGACATCACAAGAAGCTTCGGAGAACCACATGAAGGTGACTATTTAGAGAAAATTCGCAAGCTAGAATCAATTATAGTTTTATTGCTTCCGTATAATGCAGATCCTAGAACTGCCCTTACGTTTCTAATACGCAGACACCACAAGGTAAGTTGGTACGACCTACGTTACGATAAGCGATCATCTCTTTACTTATTATTAACCCGAACCCGTTTACTGACGTTACGGGAGCGCTTACTCTATGAAATTGCTTTTAACAGATCTATCAGTTACCTACAGTTGACCAAATTGAAGCTTCCATCCCCCTTAATCAAAGAAATAATCCAAAGACGGCAATTGAAACACAGTCAAAAAATTGAGCTTCTGACTCAAGCAATAAAAGATCGTTGTGCTCAACGGTTTATTATGCTCTTGGAAACGTTTAGACCGAACATAATGCTACATGAAATTCAAGAACTTCTTCAAAGAGTAGGTATGCAAACAGTAACAGCGCAAGAGCAAAATGTAACTAAACAAATTGTGTCTGCACTTCTTGAAGCAGGCGCAGATCCGACAACCATTTACATTAAAACGCAGAACGTAAGGCTCATGATCATTGAATGCCTACAATGCGGAAATTATCCAGCAGAATATTTGACCTTTTTACAAAAAGGGCCAATCACATTAAAACACTTTATAGGTGCATCTAAACAAGAAAGAGATCAAATGCGTCGCATGCATCGCGCGTATAAAGTTCAGCTTTTATGGCAAGCTATTGATGCAAAACAGCTTATCCTTTTTGATAGAATCTTTATATTATTTAAGGGCACCTTATCTCCCAACAACCTCCAAGAATTATTAAAACATGTTGCAATGCTTAAGGTAACTGAACATAATTATGATTTGATAAAACACACAGTTAATAGCATCTTATCTACAGGTCTTGACCCATCAGCCATCCATATTGATCAAGTTCTACTCATAGATTATCTCGAAGGTTTACTTGAAGCAGATCAATGGGCTGATAGAGACCACAAGCAAACTAAAATACTCCAAAGACGCCAAGAAGTCATCGATCTGCTGAAAGGTCAGCCTCCTGAGTTTAAAGGGACAGCACTGGAAGATATGCAACAACCACAACAGGCACAACTTGAAGTAATAACTCCTGATCAAATCGCAACCATTTCTGCACATCTTCTTGCTAGACAAGCTATTCGTTTTAGTTAATCTCCTTAGCTTTCCATATTGTCTTCGAAAAAAATACTTAAAGAATTTCAACAGAAGCGCTAAGTTCTGCAAAAAATAGCATAATTCTATCAACTTGTGCATGGTCATAACGTTTGTAAAAGAGTGAATCTAAGAAATTGTTTAAAAGGCCGCGATAATAAGGTTTCTTTCAAGTGCTTTCGAGAATCATAGAAGCATCTTATGCTTTTAATTCAACTTGCAAGTTATTAGGGGTTTGTTATAATCATAATAATCATGAATAGGAAGTGATATGAATAGCATTGCTGCTGCACTCAGATTAGATGATTCCAAAACGCAACGGCAGAATATCGTCCAGCTATTCATTCGATTTTTCATAACTAACAAAAAAACGGCAAACGCTCTTAAAAAGATAACTGCCAAGAACCCATTTCACTTTTATACCTTAACTTCCTCAATTTTCAGAAAACTATCGTGTATTGTTAAAAATCATTTTAATAAGACCTATGAGAAAACCGTATGAAAAAATTAATTCGAGTCATTTTTCTTTTATCCATCAGTTCTAATATTGCTCTCTATACTATGGATCCACCTGATTCAAAATTAAATGAGCAACCACCACGAAAAAAAATGAGAGTAGAGTCACCTCAGAGTACACCCCCGGTATCTGAGGAATCAATTGAACCACCACGAAAACGTCAAAAGACAATGTTTTCTGAACAACAAATCTTAGATGCCCTCAAAGAAAACAATCAAAATATTATTAATACATGGATGAAAGAGCAATTTATTGGGGAGGGTGTTCAACCAATTCATAAGGCAGCCCGAGAGGGCTATCTCGCCTTAGTTAAATGGCTCGCAGTTCATGGTGCTGATGTCAATGCTCAAGATGAGGATGGGGTCCAACCAATTCATTGGGCTGCCCGAGGGGGAAATCTTCCGATAGTTGAATACTTCGTTGCCCGTGGCGCCGATGTCAATGCTCAAGATGAGGATGGGGTCCAACCAATTCATTGGGCTGCCCGAAATGGTCATCTTGCAGTAGTTAAATGGCTTGTTGCTCATGGTGCTGATGTCAATGCTCAAGATTTTGGTAATTGCCAGCCAATTCATGAGGCAGTACGAAATAGTCATCTTGCAGTAGCTAAATGGCTCGTTTCTCATGGTGCTGATGTCAATGCTCAAGATCAACATGGTAGCCAGCCAATTCATTGGGCAGCATTTGAAGGTCATTTTGCGTTAATTGAATGGCTCGCTTCTCATGGCGCTGATATCAATGCTCAAAATCAGGACGGCTATCAACCAATTCATTTGGCAGCACAGAAAGGTCATTTTGCAATAATTGAATGGCTCGTTTCTCATGGCACTGATGTCAATATTCAAGATCTGTCTGGTAATCAACCAATTCATTTGGCAGCATTTGAGGGTCATCTTGCGATAGTTGAATGGCTCGTTGCTCATGGTGCTGATATAAGTGTTCAAGATATATTAGGCTACCAATCAATTCATTGGGCAGCACGAAATGGTCACCTTCCCTTAATTGAATGGCTCACCGCACATGGTGCTGATCTTAGTGCTCAAAACAAAGATCACCAGCAACCAATTCTTTCAGCAGCACGAAATGGACATCTTGCAGTAGTTAAATGGCTCATTGCTCATGGCGCTGATGTCAATGCTCAAGATAATAATGGGAACTATCTAACTAGTAAGGTAGCACAGAAGGGCCATATAGATCTTCTCAAATGTCTTCTTTTTAATGGGGCTAGTATTTACCAGTTATCAAATACATTTATTCAAACTGTGCCTTTTTTACAACACATTACAAATGCACTACATTCATGTGTCATTGAAGATACCGATTCTCTTTCTTATGTACTTGTTCAGCTAGTCACTCAAAATGAGATTGAAAAAATTGATGCCATTTTAAAGTCACATAAAAACAACATTTCCCCTGAGATACTCCAGCACCTTATTCTTGTTTTTACTAGAAACTTTATCGCATGGTTATCTAACCCTAATAGCACCATAAACCACCAAGATCTTCATGCTCGGTTCCAAACGTTAACGAAACTGTTACTTCACGGTAGTCCTAAAGCAGCCCTCCTCTTTCTCATCCAACAACGTCATCGTATCTTTTCGCAAAAACCTAAAGCTGTGATAGAGCAACTGTATCATTTACTTCTTAGTTCTTCACGACTCAGACTCTTTGATTTGGCGTTATTCAATCTCACTCGTAGAGAAATCTCTTATCAGCAGATTGACCAAGAAATCCAACGCTTGCCAACCGACCTCGTAGAAATATTATTCCAAATTCGTAACCTAGCAAGTAAAAATCAATTTCACCTTCTACGACAGTCAATCCAAAACTATAATACCAGAACCTTTAACACCCTTTTTAGGTTATCCCGACCAACTCTTTCACAACTACACATTCAAAACCTACTACATTTTGTTGCTACCAATGATCTTACACAGCTCAATACCCAGGCTATTACTAACATCATCACTACTCTTATCTCTGCTGGTGGAAATCCATCGACACTTGCTGTCGATCAAACGCCACTCTTAGATTGGCTTCATTCCATGCTCCAACAAGACCTATTTCTTGATACAATAATTGACACACAAATTTCTCAGAGAAGACAGCTCATTGTCAACCTTCTTCAAGGAAATGACCTAGAAACTACACCAATAGAAACTAATACTACTCCTCAATTCCAAAGGCCCAATGTTAATGGTAATCAGTTGAGAGAGACAACACTTACTATTCTTAATCTTCCTGTTTCAATGATAGACTAATAGAGCTAACTGAGGAGAATTACATATGAGCAAAATTACTAAGCTTTTTCTTATTTTCCTATGCATTGTCTCCTCTAGCACTATATTTCCTATGGATCCCCCTGATTCAAAATTACATGAACAGCCACCTCAAAAAAAAATGAAAGTAGATTCCACACAGGATTCAACCTCGGTATCAGATGAATCAATTGAACCACCACGAAAACGACAAAAGACAATGTTTTCTGAACAACAAATCTTAGACGCCCTCAAACAAAACAATCAAAACATTGTTAACGCATGGATGAAAGAGCGATTTCTTGGGAAAGGTGCACAACCAATTCATACAGCAGCATTAAATGGCTATCTTACAATAGTTAAATGGCTCGTTGAGCATGACGCTAATATCAGTGCTCAAAATAATAATGGTGAACAGCCTATTCATTTCGCAACGCGAAATGGTCATCTTGCAATAGTTAAATTGCTAGGTGCTCATGGCGCTGATGTCAATGCTCAAGATCAATCTGGTTGTCAACCAATTCATGACGCAGCATTTAAAGGCTATCTTGCAATAGTTGAATGGCTCATTGCTCATGGTGCTGATGTCAATGCTACAAATAGCGATG
>Ga0180437_10000662_pt1 | contig 63507 bp, 76 predicted proteins | sample SS_ome_4_FD_132410 | JGI IMG/M metagenome (GOLD analysis project Ga0180437, IMG submission 132410) | Hypersaline lake sediment archaeal communities from the Salton Sea, California, USA - SS_3_D_1 metaG | ecosystem: Environmental > Aquatic > Non-marine Saline and Alkaline > Hypersaline >...
AGAACCATTTATGATTACAATAATCATAGAATTCATTCTGAATTAAAAATGCCTCCCAGCGTATTCGCTAAAGAGGTTAAGGTCGTTGTGTAATTTGTGTCCGAAAAAAGGGGTACTCTACACAGTGATGATGTTATATGATTTTGTTTTGTCATTTTATCATCCAGAAGACAAGCGGTTTGCTAAAAATGCTCTGGTATTTGCCCCCGATACGACAATTATTGAAAGTTTGAAAGAAATTAAAACCTTTGATTATACACGAGTAATCCCAAAGGAGTATCAAAACATTCTTTTGAACATTAAATATCATTACCTTGAAGATGTTGCCACGCCTTTGTCGCCGATTGGTAATTACAATGTCATTATTTCTAACTCCCAGAAAATTATCTTAAAGACCCAGCGAAATCACAATAATACTCAACGATTATTTTCTGATTGGCAGTATATGACAAAGCGTGAGATTGAAAACAGGCGTTTGCAAGCCATAAGACAATTAACCGATTTGGTTGTTTTTGTTGATGAAGCTCATCATTCTTACGGCAAAACGCTGGAAGGGACATTAAAGAAAACCCGCCAGACCATTAACTACATTCATCAAGAGGGCAAAACGCCTGTTGTGGGAGTGATAAATCTTACTGGCACGCCGTATGTAAACAATAAAATGATTGCCGATGTGGTTTGTCATTTTGGATTAAAACAGGGTATTGAAAAAGGCATTTTGAAGCAGGTAAGGTTCTTTGAATACAGCAAAGTGAAAACCGAAAAGTTTATTGAAGATGTAATAGATAAGTTCTGGAGCGAATACGGAGAAAGTCGGCTTGAAGGACGCCTGCCGAAAATAGCTTTTTACTCCGCCAGTATTGATGATTTGCAAAAAGATTTAAGACCAAAACTGGAAAAGATTTTAGCCCAGCGAAAAATCGCTCTTGATAAAATTTTAGAGTATCACACCGAAGCCGAAGAAAATAAAGATGAGTTTATTGTCGTGGATACAATTGATAGCAGAAAGCAGTTTATTCTGCTTGTCGGTAAAGGCACGGAAGGTTGGAATTGCCGTTCGCTTGTTGCCTGTGCTTTATACAGAAGACCGAGAAGTGCCATCTTTGTTTTGCAATCTTCAACCCGTTGTCTGCGGAGCATTGGCGACAATTCAACACTGGCTTCAATTTTTCTTTCCGAAGAAAACTACCGCATTTTAGACAAAGAACTTAGAAATAACTTTGCCACTGATATTGAGGAATTGTCAGCCCAAGACCAGAAATCCATTGAGCATACTTTGAAAATAGAGAAAAAGAAGAAATTAAAAGTAAAAAAGACCTTGAAAGAAATCTTGGCGGTTCAAAGTCAGGATTTGGATAAAATTAAAATTGATTTCAAAAGTTTCAAGCCAGAAAATTATTTGTCCTTTATTGCTGAAGGCGGGATATTTTTGGATGAAAGTAAAGAGGCTGGCTATAAAGAAGCGAGAATAAAAAAAGAGGTAAGAGAAATGGGCGACTTCACTTTTTACGAAATTATTGAAATTATCAACCGCTACACCCATTTATCTTGTTTGTCTATTGAGCAGATTTTAGAAAATAATAAATTATCAAAAGAAGACATCATAAAGAGAGCAAATAAAAATCCAGCATTTCTGTTGTTTATTACGCAGAACATTTTGGCTGGGGCATATCAATACCAAGAAAAAACCGAGACCATTGAGGAAGAATTGGAATTGGCAAAGTTGTATCCATTCAAAATCAGCATTGAACAAGGCAGAAGTATCCTCGTGATTTACAAAGAGCAGATGGAGAAAGCATACGGCAAGAGCCGTTTGGGATTTCATATTAACCCGTATAATTTTGACAGCTCTGACGAAAAAGACCTCTTTAAGTATCTACGGGATGCGTTGGATAAAGACGAGGCGATTGTTGATGTTTATTTTACGGGCGGAGCAACCGACCCGACACACAATGATTTTTATTTTGAATACTACAGCCCAGAGAAAAAGCGTATTGCTCGCTACTTCCCAGATTTTCTTATAGAAACAACAAAAGGCAGATTTTTGGTAGTTGAGGTAAAATCCAACAAAGAAAAAGAGACCTACGAGAAAAATAAAGAGAAATACGAAGGTAGGATAGAAGACCTTTTTGATGAAGTATTCGCCAAAGAAATTGGCTTTAGAGAATTTCAGCAAGCCAACAAAAACTTTGAATACCGCATTATCTTTGACGCCTCACTTCAAAAACGCCAGCAAGAACTATATGAGACAATCAGGAGTATTGAAAAATAGTGAGTAGCAGGGTAGGGTAAAATTTATGCATTAGCATATTTCCTCAAATCTGGGATGTAAATATACTCATTTTGCCGCTCAATTATCGTTCTAACATTGTCCACGATGCGGAGCCAAACTGGACGAGCACCGCCTAAAGCGGTGTTTTTTCGTTTATTACAGGGCAAATCAAGCGGTTCGAACCCGCTTTTTTTGTCGTCCGACCCCAGACTGACTTTTTTCATCGGCAACAGGCAGTTTTCCAAGTTAATACGCAGTTTTCGGTCAATTAATAAGAGGTTCGAACCTAAGGTGTTTAATATCTCTCTTTTTCTTTGCAAATTGCCGTTTTCAAAGGCCAGCTTGGCGTTCTTGGCAAAGATTAAGGCCTCCTCGGCGCGATCCAGCCAGTCATCCACTCGTTTGTCCGTGTCTTTTAATAATTCCTGCAGTTTTATCTTGTCTTGCACCAGTTTTGATTTCTTGTCTTTGAATTGTTGTTCGGTGATTTCATTGCCGGCCCGCATATCAATCAGGTTGTCTATCTTTTTTAAACATTCTTGATATTCTTGCTGTTGGTTTTTCAAAATATCATCTCGGCTGTCGGCTTCTTTGTGGTTTTCGTTCTTTAACCAGTCCATTGCCCACTCGTCAAACTCTGGCGGTATTCTTAAATCTCCCAAAATGTCGGCAATCTGTTTTTCCAAGTCTTTAATCTCAATCACTCTTTGCGAGCAGTTTTTGTTTTTTCTCTTGGTGCAGTGATAGTAGGTGTAGTAATGCTTGGTTCCGTTTTTCTGCGTTTTGGTTTTGTGTTCGGCCGTGATTGTGGCCCCGCATTCGCCGCATTTCATTAGTCCTGTAAAAGCGAAGGTGTGCTTCATTGGCTTGATATTGTCTGGCCTGATTAGTGACAAAATTCGGTCGTGTTCGTCTTTGGTGATCATTGGTTCGTGCTTGCCTTTGTGCCAAATGCCTGACTTTTTAGGATATTCGTAATATCCAAAGTAAAAGGGATTGACCACTACCGCGTAAAGAGTGCTACGGGACATTTTGCTTCCGTTGGGCATTCTAAAACCCCACTCGGTTATGGCTATGGTTTGAGTTTGAGGCACAGAATAGTTTCCGCTCAAAACCATATCAAACATTTTTCTGACCAGATCAAATCGTTTCGGATCCTTTTTGATTATCTTAAATCCTTTCTGTCGGTCAGGAGTGTTTAAATATCCGACTGGGGCCGGGCAGGGATACCAGCCCTGTTCAGCTTTTTGTTTTAAGCCTCTTTTAACATTAACTGACAAATCCCGAATAAATTGATTGGCCATGCCAAATTCCACGCTCATCATCAAAACATTGTCGGTCGGAAAGTAGCTTCTGTCATAAGTTTGAATGTGTCTGATAACTCCTTGTTGAAGCATCCAGTTGATCTGGCCTCCGTCAACGGGATTTCTGGCCAACCTGTCCAGCTTCCAACAAATAATACCCTGGGCCTGGCCATTGTAGATTTTTTCCAGCATTTTGCTGAATATCGGCCGTCCCGGGGCTTTGGCAGATTGCGATTCGCAGAGAGTGTCTATAATCTCAAACCCTTCTCGTTTGGCCAGATCGGTCAAGACGGATATTTGCGAATCAATGGACGCCACTTGTCTGTCCTCGGCTTCAGAGGATTTTCGGGCGTAGATGAAATATTTTAGATTGATTTCATTTTGCATATTAATTTTAATCTTGATTTTTTAGACCTTTGCAAGCCCCATTATCTGCTTATTACCAGAACAAGCCAAGCTGAACTTGCCCACAGCTATTTATCGGTCTTTTTCTCTCTGGCTTTTTTTAAAATATGTTCGTATTCAAAATCGTTAAGATTAACGTTATTGAAACTTTCCACCACTTGAGTCGGTTTGCCCAAACAGCGATCCAGAATGTGAACCGCCGCTTTGAATTTAACTTCGTCTTTTTCGCTTCCCATTAAAGCCACGATCATCTCGGCGGCCACGTCCACGTTCTGGCTGATTTTCTTGGCGGCGTCGCTTTGCATGAAGTCGCTCATCTCTTGGCTGTATTCCTGATAAGCGTCAAACAGCGGACCGCCTTGCATAAACCAGCCTTTGAGCGTGGCCACGGCCACTCCCAATTTATGGGAGATGTCTTTGTATTTTTCGCCCTCATATTTCATTCTTATGGCCTCTCGGCATTTTAGAGAATTAATGTCTAAGCTCATATTTTGGTTATATAAAAGTATGGGTTAGTTTATTGGTTTGACCTCTTTAATATTTCGTTAAAATACGCCCCTTTGTTTTTAATCTCTCTGGTTCGGGATAACTCTTTGACATCGTTATACGCTTTTTCCACCATGTTAAATCCGTATTTTCTAAGGGCTGATAAAATAAAGTCCATAGATTCCTCGTTTAAATCTTTGGCCATTTGCAGACACATATATTCCTCTCGGCTTTTAGGATTAAAATTGTTTAAATTCGATCGTTCTTTATAATTCATTTTCTTATCGTTATCTTCTTTGTTGCCAAATGACACTTTATCAAAAGGGGTAATTTCCCTTATGTTAGAGGACTCATTCCCTTTTCTTTGAGATAAGGTGTAATTTCCCTTATCTTTTTCTTGGTAATGAGCGGAGTTTAACTCCCAGATTTTTACGATCCTGTATTCGGCAGAAGGCCTGGTTTTTCCTCTGATTCCCACTTTTTCAATCAGATTCTTTTTGAGCAGGATTTTTAAGTATTTTCTGACGGTTTTATGATCGGCGTTCAGTTTTTTGCCGATGTTGTTGGCCGACTCCCAGCAAGTTCCGTTTTCGCCGGCCACTCGTTTTATATAGGTGTAAACAGCTAACTCATAAGCGGAAGAGTGCTCAATCACATAATTCGGCACAATAGTAAAATACTTTTTGCTTTCATTGTTAAATTGTGGTTTTTCATTTTGCATATTCATCTTGATTTGACCTCAAAGCTTATAGGGCGTCGTTATACATCAGAGTTTTCAGCTCTTTGATAGACGATACAAATTGCCGGGGTTCTACTTTGGCGCTTCCATTGAAAAATTCCTCAAGCAGTTTTGTCCTTTTGTCTTGATCCTCAAAAACAAAGCAAAAACGCCTGGGATTGGTTTTGTCTATTTCCACGAGCTTAAATCCTTTGGCCAAGAGAAACACGGCCGTGTAGAAATCACTTGTTTGAAAGTTTTGATTTTCCATATCCATATTGATTTTTGAGTTCCACTTGATCGTTGTTGGAGATCGGGCCGATATACACCGCTTTATACAGATTAAAAAGATTGTTGGCTCGGAACTCGGCTTCTTTGTCGTCAAGTTTTACGCCGTAGCGTTTGTGGTATAACTCTTTGAATTGGTCAACCGCTTTTTTAGGCAACATATTTACCCCGTTAGATAATGACTTCTTTTAACTTCACTCCCGTTCTTATTTATTCATCTAACGGGGTGAATTTTCATTGCCTCCCAATAAAAAAGAGGCCAAAATAAATTAAAGGGTGGTGTCCATCCTGCCTGCCGGCAGGCAGGTTCCCTTTAATTACTCAGACCTCACAAAGAGTAATTAATATAAATTGTTAGCTTCCCGGCTCTGATGAAAAAGAGCTCGTAACTGGTTACCACGATGATTGTGATAATCAATTACGAGCTCTTGGGCAAGGAATACCGTTCAGGTCTACCTCTTGAGGTAGAAAGTATTAACTTGTTATTTTTAGTATAGCAAAGCTTTAAAAAAGCAACAATGGGGATAACTTTGGTTAGTTTATATTCGCTTGTCATTACTTTACTATTCCGATATAATCTGATATAGTTAATGTATCAGATTAATATGGTTAAAAATATGGTAAAAAACAATAAGTTTGATCAAAGATTACAGAATATTCCTGATAAAATTTGGTCTATTATTACTCAAATAGATGGACTGCAAGGTCAATGGATTGCCGGGGCAAAGCTAAGCCCTCAGGTTTTAGGACGCCTCAAGAGGTCTGTTTTGATTACCTCAACAGGCGCTTCTACTCGCATTGAAGGTGCTAAATTGTCCGATGAGGATATTGAGAAAATGATGCGCGGTATTGATATTCAGAAATTTACCGATAGAGACAAGCAAGAGGCCAAGGGATATTACGAGCTTCTTGAGAATGTTTTTAATTCTTGGAAAAGACTTGGTTTCAATGAGGGAACTATAAAACACTTTCATCAAGAATTATTAAAGCATGTTGAAAAAGATAAAAAACACAGAGGCGAATACAAAAAGCAAGAGAATAAAGTGCATATGATTGATGCGGCCGGCAAATCAATTGGGGTTCTTTTTGATACCACCCCAGCTTACTTAACTCCCAAAGAAATGCAAGAGTTAGTTGAATGGACACAAGAAGCTCTGAAAGAGAAAAGATTTCATCCGTTACTTACAGTTGGTAATTTTTTAGTTGAATTTTTAAATATCCATCCATTTGAAGATGGCAATGGCCGACTTAGTCGTGTTTTAACCAATCTTTTACTTTTGAAAGAAGGCTATGAATATGTGCCTTATGTATCTCATGAAAAATTGGTTGAAGATAATAAACCAGAATATTACGTCGCGCTTCGCAAAAGTCAGAAGACGATTAAAACCAAGAAAGAAGATATCACTCCCTGGTTAGACTTCTTTTTGATTATGTTTTTAAAACAATCCGAGATGGCCGTTGAATTGTTATCTAAAGAAAATATAGAAAAACTTTTGACTAAAAAGCAGATGGCAGTTTGGCAGTATTTACAAGATATGGGGGATGCGGCTACTCCTATGGAAATTGCCGAAAAGACAAAAGTTGCTCAACCTACAGTGAGGCAGGCCTTAGATAAACTAATGCGTCTAAAAAAGGTTGAACGTGTTGGCCAAGGCCGAAGCACCAGCTATAGGAAAACTGGTTGATTTCAGTATTGAGTAGAATAAGGGAAATTCTTACTCTAATTATTAGAATAATGAAAATGAAAATATGCAAAAAGAAGCTAAAGCAAGAATTAAAATAAATCAATTACTCCAAGATGCTGGTTGGAGGTTTTTTGACAACAAGAAAGGCAAAGCCAGCATTGTTCTTGAGTCAAATGCCAAAATGACCCAGAAGGATATTGACGCTTTTGGCGAAAATTACGAAAAGACCAAAAACGGTTTTATTGATTTTTTGCTTTTAGACAAAGACGACTATCCTTTGGTAATTCTTGAAGCTAAGTCAGAGGACAAGAATCCTTTAGATGGCAAAGAACAGGCCAGACGTTATGCAAAATCGCAGAACGTCCGTTTTATTATTTTATCAAACGGCAATTTACATTATTTTTGGGATTTAGAAAAAGGCAACCCTGAAATTATCACTGAGTTTCCAAGCCAAGACTCATTAAAACATCGAGAGCAGTTTAAGCCAGATCATAAAGCTTTGGCTGAGGAAAAAATTAAGTCTGATTATATTGTTTTAACCCAAAAGCCGGACTATGCCAAAGATCCTCGTTGGAAAGATGAAAAAGAAAGAAATGATTTGATACAAAAAGAAGACTTGAAATTCTTGCGTCCCTATCAGCTGGAGGCCGTCCATTCTTTACAAGAAGCGGCCAAGAGGGGCGAAGAACGCTATCTTTTTGAAATGGCCACAGGCACAGGCAAGACATTGGTTTCGGCCGCTGTTATAAAATTATTTTTAAGAACAGCCAACGCTAAGAGAGTTTTGTTTTTAGTTGATCGTTTAGAGCTTGAGGATCAGGCGTTCAAAAGTTTTGTCAGATATTTAAAAAAAGATTTTACCACGATTATTTACAAAGAAAATAAAGATGACTGGCGAAAAGCCGAGATTGTAGTTTCTACTGTTCAGAGTTTATCCTTTAACAATAAATACAGCAAATTGTTTTCACCGACTGATTTTGATTTGGTAATTTCCGATGAAGCTCATCGTTCAATCGGAGGCAACAGCCGGGCGGTCTTTGAGTATTTTATCGGTTTTAAGCTCGGTTTAACGGCCACTCCCAAAGATTATTTAAAGAATTTAGACCCAAGCAAAGTCAGTATGCAAGATCCTCGCCAATGGGAAAGACGCCAGCTTTTAGACACTTATATAACCTTTGGCTGTTCCAGCGGCGAACCGACTTTCAGATATAGTTTGCTTGATGGCGTAAAGGAAGGTTATCTTATTAATCCAGTTGTGGCTGATGCCCGGACCGAGATAACAACAGAATTGTTATCCGAGAAGGGTTATTCGCTTTTGGTTAAGAACGAAGAAGGCATTGAGGAAGAGCAGACATTTTTTCAGCGAGACTTTGAGAAAAAGTTTTTTTCGGTGAAGACCAATCAGATGTTTTGCAAGATATTTTTAGAAAATGCTTTTAAAGATCCAATTAGTGGCGAGATTGGCAAGTCAATTGTTTTTTGTGTCAGTCAGACTCACGCTTCAAAAATAACCCAAATTTTAAATCAATTCGCGGACAAACTTTGGCCCGGCAAATATAATTCTGATTTTGCGGTGCAGGTTACTTCCAGCATTCCTGACTCTCAACAGATGACTATTAATTTTACGAATAATAAGCTTAACGGACACACCAAGTTTTTAGACGGTTATAAGTCAAGTAAAACCAGAGTGTGCGTTACCGTTGGAATGATGACGACTGGCTATGACTGCCAAGACGTTCTTAATCTTTGTATGATGAGGCCGATTTTTTCGCCAACCGATTTTATTCAGATGAAAGGACGAGGCACGAGAAAGTTTGTCTTTACATATTCTAAAAAAGAAGCTGGAGAGGTAGAAAATTTTTCAGCTGAAAAAGAAAATTTTAAACTTTTTGATTTTTTCGCTAACTGTGAATATTTTGAGGAAAAATATAATTATGACGAGATTCTAAAACTCCCACGCAAAGCCGGTATAGGCGGCGAAGGCGGCGAGCCGGTTAAAATTGACGAGATAAAAGTATTCAAGCCGGATCCGTTAAAATCCTTGACCGAAATCGCCGTCGGCGCTAAAGGAATGAAGATTGACCGCAAGTTATTTGAAAAATTTGAGGAAACAATCAAAAATGACCCCGTGGTTAAAGAAAAATACAAAGAGGGCGATATTGACGCCGTGGAAGAACATATTAAAGAGAATATTTTGGACAAGCCGGAAGAATTTTTTAATCTGGAAAAACTTCGCAAATCAATTAAAGCCGATAGGCGAATATCTCTTAGAGAATTTGTTGAGAAGATTTTTGGCGGTATTAGCAGATTTAAAACCAAAGACGAGTTATTAAATGAAGAGTTTGATAAGTTTGTGTCTATTTACAAGCCAGAAAGCAAATACGCGCCTTATATCAGGAACTTTTTAAAGGCGTATATTACTGACTCGGAAATTCGGGATATTGTGGAATCAAAAGATTATGGTCGTTTCCATACTAATCCAAAAGTAAATTTTGAAGAATTTAAGGCGTTGAACGGCTATCGGGAAAAAGTCCCTGAATATGTTAAAGATTATGTGCCGATAAATAAGTTTATGTAATTTTAAATATGCTTAATCAAGAAACCAAAAGAAAAATAGATAATGCCCGGCAAATTCTGGTCGGTAAAGTTCCTGATCCTAAAGCTCAAGTTGATCAAATCACTACTGCTTTGATTTATAAGTTTATGGACGATATGGACAGAGAAGCCGAAGAGATTGGCGGTAAAGCGAGATTTTTTGCCAACGGATTTGAAAAGTATTCTTGGGGCAAACTTATGGACCCGAAATTAAGCGGCCATGAACGGCTTAATCTTTATGTTGAAGCGATTACCAAGATGAGCCGCAATCCTCACTTGCCCCAGCTTTTCAGGGATATTTTCAAAGACGCTTTTTTGCCGTTCAGAAGTCCAGAAACTCTTAACTTATTTTTAAAAGAGATTAATTCTTTTGAATACAATCACAGCGAGGATTTGGGTAATACTTTTGAATATTTGCTTTCTATTATGGGATCACAGGGAGATGCAGGAATGTTTAGGACTCCCAGACATATTATTGATTTTATGGTTGAGGTGGTTGATCCGCAGAAAAACGAGTCTATTTTGGACCCGGCTTGTGGCACAGCCGGCTTCTTGATCTCCGCTTACAAACATATTCTCAAAAATAATTCCTCTAATTTTAAAAAAGGTGAATCGGTTGTTAAGAAAGGAGAAACTATGGAAGAGACGATTATTGGCGGTGAGAAATTCAGGGGTGAATTATTAACTCCTGAAGAAAGAAAAAAGCTTATGCATCATTTTGTCGGCTATGACATTTCGCCGGATATGGTCAAGCTGTCTTTGGTTAATATGTATTTGCATGGTTTTCCCGAACCAAAGATTTTTGAATATGACACGCTTTCCAGCGAGGACAGGTGGGATGAAATGTATGACGTGATTATGGCCAATCCGCCCTTTATGACGCCAAAAGGCGGAATCAGGCCACACAAAAGATTTTCCGTGCAGGCCAACCGCAGTGAAGTTTTATTTGTTGATTATATTTTAGAGCACCTAAACCAAAAAGGCAGGGCCGGTATTATTGTGCCGGAGGGCATTATTTTTCAAACAGCTAACGCTTATAAAGAGCTTCGCCGTTTGCTAATTGAGGACGGGCTTTTTGCGGTTGTATCTCTGCCGGCCGGAGTCTTTAATCCTTATTCGGGCGTTAAAACCAGCATTTTATTCTTTGATAATAAAATAGCCAAACAGGCCGATAATATTTTGTTTATAAAAATTACCAATGATGGCTTTGATCTTGGCGCGCAAAGACGAAAACTGGATAACGATGGCGAACTACCGATTGCTTTGCAGGTTTTGAGGACTTATAGAGAGGGGTTTGAGAAAGGTATCGGTAAAAAATTCAAGCTTGATAAAAGTTTGGATTATATTGCCTGGCTCACCCCCAAAGAGAAAATTATTGAGAGTGGTGATTATAACCTATCAGGTGATAGATATAAGGCAATTGAAACTTATAAAAAACAAAAGTGGCCTATTGTTAAATTAGGAGATGTCGTGATTGATATGAAAGATGGCGGAACACCCTCAAGAAAACATTTAGAATATTTTGGAGGAAAAATAAAATGGTGTGTAGTTAAGGATATAAAGCCCGAGATAACCGAAACAAAAGAAACGTTGACTGAGCTAGGATTAAAAAATAGTTCAGCAAAAGTTTGGCCCAAAGATTCAATAATAATATCACTCGGTGCTTCAATCGGACATGTAGGTATTGCCAAAGTGCCAGTTGCAACAAAACAGGGATTATCTGGGATTGTAGTTGATAAAGAAAAAGTATTGCCCGAATTTTTATGCCAAATCTTATTAGCTAAGAAAAATACTATTCAATCATTCGCTACGGGAGTTACGATTAAAGAGGTTAGACCGTCAAAATTAAAAGAATTATTTATTTTTCCACTTCCTCCTATTAAAGTTCAGAAAGAAATATTAAAACGGATTGAAAGCAAACAAGAAATTATAAACGATGCCAGAGATCTTATTGTCAAAACAGAGAGAGAGAGAACAAATTCTGGACAAATTTTTGAAAGGTTAGATTGTGAGTGGGTCGCACTGGAAAATGTTTGTAGTGAGTTATTCGCTGGTGGCGATGTGCCAAAAGACCATTCAAAAATAAAAAACAAAGAATATTCTATACCCATTTATTCAAATGGAGTCGGAGATAAAAGTTTATATGGTTTTACTAAAAAGGCACGAGTTAATCAGCCATGCATTACAATTTCCGCAAGGGGAACAATTGGATATCCAGAATTAAGAGAAGAACCTTTTTATCCAGCAATTAGACTTATTGTAGTTATACCAAAATCAGACATTATAGATTTAAGGTTTCTAAAATATGTTTTAGAAATTAGAAATATTAACAGGAGTGGCAATACTATCCCACAGCTCACAGTGCCAACGATAAAAAAGGAAATGATCCCAATCCCATCTCTTGAAATTCAAAAACAAATCGCCGGCTTATTTGAAAAGCAGTCAGAAGCTGTTCAGGCCAACAAACAGTTAATTAAAGTTTTTGAGCAACAAATTCAAGACGAAATAAACGAAGTTTGGGGATAGGTTTAAAAATGAATATGAAAAATGAAAATTATTCAGAAGATAAATACATAAAAGCCCAGACTGAAAGGCAAAAATATGTTGACGCTGTATTGAATTCACAAGCTATTAAAAAAATAGTTGTTGCAGGTCCCGGGACTGGCAAAACTTTTCTTTTTAGTGAAGTTTTAAAAGATAAGAATAAGACCCTTACCCTTACTTTTGTTAATGCTTTAGTTGAAGATTTATCTTTGGAGCTTTGTGGTTTGTCTGAAGTAAAAACATTACATAGCTTTGCTCGTGGTTCATTGGGGACCGCCACAAAAGATGTTAAGGTATTTCCTAAATTGTCAGAAGTTATTAAAGACGATGCAAAAATATTACTTAATAAAGAAATTGATTTTGATAGCATATTTCACAACAGAGATGATGATAATGAGCATATAGAATTTTATAAAAAGAGAAAGGATTACTATGATAATCATTACGGCTATTCGGATATTATATTCGCAATAGTAAAATATTTTGAAAGTCAAAAAAGAAAAATACCAGACTATCAACAGATATTAGTAGATGAATTTCAGGATTTTAATAAACTTGAGGTTTCCCTTATCGATTTACTCGCAGAAAAAAGCCCTGTCCTTCTTGCTGGTGATGATGATCAAGCACTGTATGCTTTCAAAAGCGCTAGTCCAGAACATATAAGGCAGAGGCACAGTAATGAAAATACCGATTATGCATCATTTAGTCTGCCTTATTGTTCAAGATGCACGCAAGTGATCGTAGAGGCAACGAATGACATAATAAGCGAGGCAAGTAAAAGGGGACTCCTTAAAAATAGAAGTAATAAGGATTATTATTATTTTGAAGATGAGAAGAAAGACAAAATAAGCGAAAAAAATCCTAAATTAATTTATAAACAATTATTTGCTACTCAAATTCCTTGGTTTTTAGAACAGCAAATTAACGACATAGCAAAAGATGAAAAAGGCATATTTTCTGTTTTAATTATTTCGCCAACTAAAGTTCAATCTTGCTCAATAGCTACAGCTCTAAAAAATAAAGGATTCAAGAATATTGAATTTGCTGACAAGAGAGATTCTAAAGAGGCCACATTATTAGATGGATTAAAAATTTTACTCGATGATAATAAGAGTAATTTAGGCTGGCGTATAGCGTTAAAATTTATTTTAAAAGAAAGTGAATTTAAAAAATTTTTGGAGGAAACCAACAAAGATGAACCCAAGAAAGTTTGCGAAATTATAGATAAAAAACATAAAAAAGAAATTGATGAAATATTAAAAGTCTTGAGAGCAGTTAAAAGTAACAAAACAGTAGACGAGGATGCACTCGATAAGATTCTTAAAAAAATTGAAATAAAGCCATATGAAATGGCAAAAGATTTTTTGAGAGACGAGATAATTTCAGATTCTCAACGCATATATAATCCTGGGCTTAGAAAAATACCTATAAAGGCAACAACCGTTCAAAGCTCTAAAGGCCTATCGGCTGATTATGTCTTTATTACCCATTTTGACGATCAATACTTTATTAAAAGTAAAAACAAACAAGAAATTTCAGATCAAGATACATGCAATTTTTTGGTAGCCTTGACGCGAGCTAAAAAGAAAGTATTTTTGATTTCCTCTAACACAAAAAAAGAGCCTACTTTTCTTGGATGGATCAACAATAATCGTTTAGAAAAATTAGCATAATTATATGAGCCAATATTATAATCCCCAAAGAACAACAGGGCTTTATGCCCCTGATGCAAAAGAACCGTTCAAGTTATCTCGTTCAAAGATAGACTTGTTTTTGGAGTGTCCTCGTTGTTTTTATTATGATCGCCGGTTGGGAGTAGGCCGGCCGCCCGGATATCCGTTTGCTTTAAACTCGGCCGTGGATGCTTTACTAAAACAAGAGTTTGATGTTCATCGAGCAAATGGCACAAAACATCCATTGATTGAAAAATACGGCATTGACGCTATCCCTATTCCGCACGAGGATTTAGATAAGTGGCGTCATAACTTTACTGGCGTTCAGTTTTTGCATAAGCCGACCAACCTTTTAATTTTTGGGGCGATTGATGATCTCTGGCAGAATTCCAAAGGCGAATATATCGTGGTTGATTATAAAGCCACGGCCAAAGCCGAGGAAATCACCGAACTGGATAAAGATTGGCACGAGGGATACAAAAGACAAATGGAAGTTTATCAGTGGCTACTTCGACAAAACGGTTATAAGGTTTCGGACACTGGTTATTTTGTTTATTGCAACGGCATTGCTGACGCTAAAGCTTTTGACCAAAAGCTGGAATTCAGAGTCAATTTAATTCCGTATAAAGGCAATGATGTTTGGGTAGAGAAAACCATTCTTGACGCTCATAAATGTCTGAATAGCGATAAGATTCCACCAGCCGGCCAAGATTGTGATTATTGCAGTTATATTGAGTCGGTAAATAATAATAGAAAATAGCCAAAGTTAATTGAGTATGCTTTTAACTCAGGAAGAACTGAAAAAAATTAAACTTATTAAAGACCTTAAAATAGCACTTAAGGATTTTGAGCCAATGGTAAAAAATCCACAATTTTTATGGAACGGCCGGGACATTAAAAATTTTAGTTTGCGTCCAAGAGAAGCATGGGCAAACTGGTTAATTTGTGTTGTGTTAAGACACATGCATAAAAGAGATATTACTTTTATGGAAGATCGTAAGGGAGACGGATTTATTATTGATAAAGAAAGAAAAATAATTGTTCCAACAGAACATGTTTCCGCACTTAATATTCCGAAAGGTAAAAAATTACCAAACGGGGAACAACGTGTTATTGATGCAATAAATTTAAAAATTGGAAAAGGGTCTGATTATGCTAAAAACAAACTTCTTGTCGCTTTTTTTGATGGGGCTGGTAAATTTTTTAGAAATAAAATTCGAAAAGCTATTTTTGGAAAACATAATTTTGAAGCCGTATTCTGTGTTGGCCTTCTGAATTCTGGTAAAAGTGGGTATTCCTATTCGGTATCAGAATTTCGAGATTCTTTTGGAGATCAATCAATAACACATAAAGTTGAGATAAATGGAGAATTTACAGATTGGCAGATCTTTCAAATAATGCAATAAGTCTATGACTATGGCCCTACAAGAAAAAGCGAAGCAAAATAAAACTCAAAAATTATCGCCGGCAGAAATTGAGAAAGTTGAGGATATCGTGGCCGACAGGTTGGCTGAGATTTTAATAATGCAATTGGAGTATGAAAAAGAGCAAAAACTCAAAGGAACAAAAAGACATAAAGAAAATTGAAAAAGTGGCTGCCAGAAGATTGGCGGAGATCTTGGTAATGCAGATGGATTATGAGAAAATGAAAAAGGAAGATGATAAGAAAAAGGTAAAAAGTTAAATTCTTTCATAAATCGTTCAAATTCTTTCAAATTCGTTTTAGGGGTGTCAATCTCTTATTTCCTCCCAATCGCTCGCCACAGGGGCAAATAGGTGGCAGAAACAGGGCGACAAATCAGTTATTTTCGTGGCAATATAACAAAAGTCATAAATATTAAAATTAATAAATTAAATTCAAAAAATATGAACAAAAATGAAGAATGTTGTCCAAAGTTTGATCCTGCACTTTGGGACAATAAAATATTTGAGTGGGATAACAAAAAATTTGTTAAAGACAAAGTTTTTACTCTTTTCTATATGCCGATTAATTTTGGCTCGGTGATTAGAAAGCTGATGGCGAAAATTGACAAGGCCGGAGCCAAGCAGCAAGACTGGATGGGTCTTTCGGATCATACTTCAAAGTGGAATATGGATATTTATGTAGCGGTTGATAGGGACATTCCCGGCGTGGAAAATATAACTTTATCGGGTAAATTTTTAAGCAAAGTTTATGAAGGCGATTTTAAAGAAACGGGAAAATGGTGCAAAGATTTTAAAAGCTACACCAAAGAGAAAAATTTAAAAATTCAAAAAATGTATATGTGGTATACAACTTGCCCAAAGTGCGTTAAGAAATACGGCAAGAATTACGTGGCGATTGTCGCCCAAGTGGAATAATCAATAAATCAAAAATATGGACACCACAATTTTTTTAGCCAGATTTTTAGGAGGTTTTTATCTGATTTTTGGCCTGCTTTTTATCATCACCAGACAATTGGGCAAAACCATAGAGATGACCGAAAACAAAGCTTTTGTCATCTCAACGGGCTATATCTCTTTGCTTTTGGGTTTGGCCACTGTTGTTTTACATAATGTCTGGATTTGGGACTGGCGAGTAGCTATTACCATTCTCGGCTGGTCAACGCTAATAAAAGGCATTCTTAAAATCGGCTTTCCTGAATTTATTCATAAACAAGCCCAGCACTTCAAAGCTCATCAGATAATTGAGGCCATTATGTTGATGGCTCTGGGTGGTTGGTTATTTTGGATGAGTTTTTAATATAATTTAAATAAAAAATATGATTTCATCACAAATTTATATTTTAATAGGAATTATCGCTCTGGCTGGAATTATGGTCATTCTTATTTTGACCAGAAAGAAAATAAAAAGGCCGCTTTCGCCATTAGCCGGTTTGGCTTTTGCTTTTATTATTGCCGGCCTCATATTTGGCGAAAGTCGTTTGATTGGTTATGGTTTGATGGGCATAGGCGTTATTTTGGCTATTATTGATATGATTAGAAAATTAAAAGCCAAGAAAAATTAAAAAATATGACTAAAAAAACCAGCAAATTATTTTCCATTTTTTGGCTAATCGCCGGCTTGGCTTGGGCATTCGCGGTTGTCAGGCATATAGCGGTTAAAGATGACGCAGTCGGAGCCGTGATTTATATAATCGCCGGCATTGTTTCTTTTGTCTTGGCTTTCGCGTATTACAAAAATTTTGTTAAATAAATATATGGATTATATAAGCTATATCATTATCGCTATAGGAATCGGGTTGTCTGCTTGGGTGGCTATCAAGCAAAAACCTTGGTGGATACTGACCAAAGAAGAAAAAAAGGAAAAATTGCCTTTGGTAATCGCTGGATTGGTATTAGCGGTTTTGGGATTGGTTATGTTTATTTTTCTTTATCAATTCTCGGCCCCGCATAAGAATGCGGATTCAGATAACTTTGAAAAACAACCAATTAAAAATCTAACAACAAATAGTTTTGGCAACGACCAGATTGAGGAAGCCATTACCAGATATCTTTTGACTGAAAAATGTTTTAGCTGGAGAAATAGAGACGATAGCCATGCTTTCTGTGCAATTGAAAATTTAAAGCCGGATCAAGAATTGTTTCCTTTGTATGTTTGGGCTTATTGCGGAGAATACATCATTCAAGACAACGAGCTAAAAACAATAAGCGGTTCTTCGGGCCCGGTAAAAATAAATTATCCAAACGAATTATCATATTACGATTTAAGCAAATTTTCTTATGAAGCTCCCGGGGACGGATCAAATTATGCCAAAGATGTTAAAAAAATATTTCCCGAGGACGTTCAGCAAAAGATATTTAATCACGACGCGGGTGATTTAATCAAAAGGGCTGAAAATTACGCTTTTATCAACATTTCCAATTGGAACTCAATAAAGCAAGCTGTTGCGGATTGCGAAATAAAATCAATTATGCAGACGCATAATCTGGAAGTGACAGCCACTTTTAAGGATGGTAAAACAATAACAGTCCAAGAGCCCGGCATAGACGATATTTTTGATATCATCAATCAAAATAAAGATAAATGCGGCGAGATTTTAATGGGAACAGAATAATTAATAATTTTAAAAATATGTCAGACAATAACAAAACCAAACAAATCGTTAAAAAACATTACGGCAAGATAGCCGGAGGCGGAGGCTGTTGCAGTTGCAGTTGCGGAAGCCAAACCGAAAATGAGCAAATCGCCAAAAGCATCGGCTATTCGGATGAAGAGATAAAATCGGCCGGAGTGGCCAATCTGGGTTTGGGTTGCGGTAATCCAACAGGCATGGGAGAAATTAAAGAAGGAGAGACGGTTTTGGATTTGGGTTCAGGCGCTGGATTTGATTGTTTTTTGGCCGTCAAGAAAGTCGGCAAATCAGGAAAAGTCATCGGCGTGGATATGACTGAAGAAATGATTAAAAGAGCTACAGACAACGCCAAAAAGCAGGGTTATGACAATGTGGAGTTTAAATTGGGAGATATAGAAAACCTGCCCATTGAAGATAATTCCATAGACGTGGTTATTTCCAATTGCGTTGTTAACCTGGCCCCGGACAAATTAAAAGTATTTAAAGAAGTTTATCGGGTTTTAAAAAAGGGCGGCCGGATATATATCTCGGACATTGTCTTGCTTGATAATCTAACAAAAGAGCAGAAAGAAAATGAAGAACTTATCGCCGGTTGCGTGGGCGGAGCTTTGTTTAAAGACGATTATTTAAAAATAATAAAAGACGCCGGCTTTGAAGTGAGGATTTTATCCGAAGACAAAGATATCAGCAAAAGGCAGTATCAGGGCATACCACTGGAAAGCTTGAAAGTTGAAGCGAAGAAATAAAATATCCAGTAAATCGGTTAAATTCTCTCAATTTCGTTTTAGGGGTATCAATCTCTTATTTCCTCCCAATCGCTCGCCACCCCAGTAGTAAAGCAAAGCTCACTACGGGGCAGGCAGGGGCAAACAGGTGGAAAAAACGGGGCAACAAATACTTATTTATAAGGTTTATGGCTAAAGAAAAGAAAACTGAAGATATAAAAACAATCAAAGAGTGCTTTGATGTGATTTTAAATGACGATGAGAAAGAGAGCCGACTGGCCGCTCGCAGGGTGAGAAAATTATTATACAGCTCGCAGGGCGAAAGAGATAAATATCAAGACATTAAAAATATAGTAAATGAGGCATCTAATACATATGCTGAAATCTCTGAAGATTGGCGGCAGGAGGATTTTGTAGTGGCAGTTTCTGTTATTTATTACTTGCACGACAGAGAGGAAGAGCCGGATTTTCTTTTTCCGTGGTTTTTTCAATTATTGCAACATTCCAACGGCACTATTCGTTATGCGGCCGTGCGAATGCTTTCAATTGAGCTTGGGCCTCTAACTGTTCACATTCGTGTCCATGGCCATAAGTCAGATAGGTTAAGACCAGAGCAAGCTGATCATATTCTAAAGTCTCTTTTTATGGGCTTGCACGGATTGATGAGTATGTTGTGGGAGCCGAAGTTTAAAAGATATAAATATGTTGATTCTTTACCAACAGGCCCTTATAAATCAGTGCAAATGGTTTTGGCTAAAATGGAGGAATATTGCGGCCGTAAATATTTAGATCGTTTGAGTTAGTTTTATAAAATTGCTATACTAAAAGTGGAATAGTGAGAGTCGGTATTTTTCGGCCTTGGCCGGGAACAGACTTTGCGCAATAAGTCCGCCATCCGCCTTAGTGCGGTGGATTTGTCCGAAAGGGCAGAGGGTGCGGTGAAAAGCAATACTGGTTTACGGACATACCGAGAGTGCTATTCCAACAAAAAACTCCTGTTTGTTAGGAGTTTTTTGTTGTGGATAAATAGCTATTGACTTAATGTATATTATACTATACATTGAATATAGTAAAGTATACACAATATATGCAGAAAAATGATCAACAATTAACAAACAATTTAAGAAAATACCGCTTTGAACATAATGAAATGACTCAACAGGAACTGGCCAATAAAGTCGGGGTTTCCAGATTGACTATTCATTCCATAGAAAAAGGCAAATTTGCCCCATCTATTTTTTTGGCTTTAAAAATTGCGGATATATTTAAAGCTAAAGTTGAAGATATTTTTTATTTAATTAAAAATAAGAAAAACATATGAAAAAATTAATACATTATTCTACCATTGCTCTGGGGATTATATCTTTAATCTCTTTTATAGCAGATTATTTTATTTTTGCCGAGCTTCGCCCAAAGATGATTAATTTTGAAGGGATTAGTCAAAACCATGATACTTTAATGCTTGTGGTGGGCATTGGTTTGTTAATATTTTTGACATTTTGCGTGTTATCTCTTTTACGAATTGTCCAGTATCTGAAAAAGGCCAAAAAGATCACTCCTATTTATTCTTTGTGGCTTACTGGCAGTGTTTTATGTCTGTTATTTGTTTTTAGCGATGTGGCCCTGCTTCAAGATATTGATAAGCAGTATAAGCTTGGTTTAGACCAGCCCGAATGGTCGTTGGTGTATCCAATAATGATTTTTCAATTTATAGCCGCTATAATTTTTATGGTTTTTCATCTATTCGGGTTTAAAAAAGAGAATCAAGTGGAAGATGTCGTCAAAGACAGTAATATTTTTTTGGTAGCTCAATATATTGGAATAATCTGCGGCTTGTCAGGGTTTATTTTAAGCGGTTTAGGATTCTTTTTTCCGAGCGCTTGGAATTTGTATGTTCATACGATAATCAGTTCTATAGTTTTATTAATCCCGTATGCGCTAATTGTGGGTTATTGGCTGGCAATCAAACTTAAAGAGGATATAAGCGACTGGTATGACGAGAAGCAAATTCAGGATGTTGGCAAATCGTCTTTTATGACATTGGCAATAAGCGTTGTTTTTATGATTTGCCTGTTTGCTTTGAATTTTAATAATCTAAATGGTGTGGTTAGCATGATTTGGTTGCCGTTATATGTATTTTTTGTGTTAACTTTATTTTCTTTCGGAAATTTGTATTTTAGCAAGAAGGATTAAGCGGTATTTTTACGGGCAAAATTATTTAATAACTTCAGGCCATTCTCTCACGATCTTAAATTTCCAGTAGCCGTGATGCTCTTTAATCGCGGTTCTAAACTCGCGTATGGCCGAGAGCCAAATTGTATACTGGCAGGAAAATATGATGTAGCTCAGGCATACGGAAGAGAGGAGTCGGGTAAGAGAGCATTTTTTTGATAAAATAGAGTAATGAATAAAAAAACCAGTAAAGTTTTTTCAATTTTTTGGTTTATTGCCAGCTTAACTTGGGCAGTAGCAACTGTAAGGCATGCAATGCTCAAACATGATATAACAGGGAGTGTAATTTACGCTCTTGCTGCTTTGACTTCTTTGATTTTGGCTTTTGCATACTCTAAGGACTTGGTTAGGTCGTCTTCTAAATAGTTTTCTGTTAGAATAAGCTAATGCAAGTGAAAATTATAGTTTTATTTCTTGGGATTGTTTTGATTGCAATATCAACATATCTTTTAACAGCAGACAAGATTCAATCACCCAGTTTTATTGAGAATACTTTTTTCAAAAAAACACCAAGGATGGGTGAGCCAGGAGGATTGCAGATAGAGCAGATTGCAGAAAGCGGGATGAGTAATTGGCAGACCTATAGAAGCGAAGAGTATGAGTTTAAGTATCCTGAAGGACTTGAAACAAACTACATGGATACACAGAAGTGGCCTCCGATAGTAACTGTAAGAGAATTTGACCCTAATTTTTTCTGCGAGAACTTAGAAAGAGTTCAAACGCCTGTTGGCCTTGGTAAGCAAAAACAAGTTGATGATAAATATTGTTTATTAACAGTTGAACAGGGAACAGCTGGAGCAAGATATGTAAACTACACTTATGTTGCTGTTAAAAACAATAAGCATTTAGCTTTGGAGTTTAGTTTGAAATTTGTTAATTGCGGGGTTTTTATCGAACAAATGGCTGATTGTGAAAGAGAGCAAGAAGAATTTGATGTTAATTCAATTGTTGATGCAATGCTTGACAGTTTTCTTTTGACAGAATAATTCTTTTTTTTATAAAATATAGTATGAGGATGAAAAAACAGTTATTTTTGATTCTTTGCTTTGTTATTCTTTTTATTTTTGCTTCTGAAGCAAAAGCAGCTAAGATTTTTTTGACTCCTTCTTCTGGGAGCTTTTTAGTTGGCTCTACTTTTAATCTTTCTGTAGTTTTAGATACTCAAGGACTTGAGGTTAATGCTGTCCGGGCTGATTTGGACTTCCCCTCAGACAAGCTTCAAATTGTTTCACCTTCTTCTGGAAAGTCATTTATTTCCATATGGTTGGAACAACCCTCTTACTCGAATCAGCAAGGAAGAGTAAGTTTTGCTGGCGGGATGCCAGAAGGAATTAACACTTCAAGCGGAGTAATAACAACAATTACTTTTAGAGTAGTGAAATCAGGAGAAGCTGTAATAAAAGTCTTACCTTCTTCAAGCGCTTTAGCTCATGATGGTCGGGGAACAGAAATATTAGAAAACACATTTGATTCATATGTTGCTTTAAGACCAAGGCCGCCAGAAGGTCCTTTTGTTTTTTCCCAAACCCATGCTGATGAAACACGTTGGTATAATAACGCTCACCCAGTTATTTCCTGGGAAAAAGAACCAGAAGTTTCAAGTTTTAGTTTTGTTTTGGACAAATATCCTCAAACAGTGCCAGATAATAGCCCAGACAGCGAGGAAACAGCAAAGTCTTACGAGGATTTAGAAAATGGTTTATGGTATTTTCACATTAAAGCCCAAAAAGAGGGAGCTTGGGGCCCACCTTCCCATTTTACTTTAAGAATTGATTCAACACCGCCTGCTGGTTTTGAACCAGAAGTAGAGCTTGTAATGGCTAAAGTGGTGGGCAGGGCTTTTGTTTCTTTTTTCACTACTGATGCTCTTTCTGGTTTGAGCCATTATGAAGTGGCTGTTATTGACAAAGAAGAAGAACCTTTAGAAGCTCCTGTTTTTGTTGAAGCTGAAAGCCCTTTCCAATTGCCCAAGTTTATCTCTGGCAATTTAAGAGTTATTGTAAGAGCTATAGATAAAGCTGGCAATATCCGGGAAGCAACAGCAGATGTTGGTTCTACTCCATTTTTAACCGCTTTAAGAAACAATGTTTTCTTTATCGTCTTGGCTGTTTTGTTTCTCATTGCGGCTTATTGCTTAATTTTGCGTAAGCGAAAAAAAGGTCGTTAAATTATATTCTTATGATAAAAGCAATCGTTATTATCATCGTTATCATCGCTATTGGCTTTTTAGCTTATTGGCTGTTTCAATCAGAAACAGGATTAGGGCAGGCCTGTTTGAGTTCGGGGGGAGAAGTTTCTACTTCTTTGTGCTGTAAAACAGCAGCTGATTTTCCCAATCTTTGTTTAATAGGAGCTTGTGGTTGTAGTCCTCAAGACAGTCATGAAGTTAAAGTTTGTATTTGTCCAGAAAATTATTGTTTTGATGGAGAGTCCTGTGTCGTGCAAGGGGCAAGTTTAGGTCCTGACCCTTTGAATACCACTTATTCTATTGAATCAGAGTCAATTACCTTAAAAGATGGTTATGCAGAAAAAGAAATTGTTCCAGGAGCTGCAAGTAAAATAAAAGTAGGGGTTTTTGGAGGTTTATCTTATGAGGACTTAAATGGAGATGAGCTTGAAGATGGTGTTTTAATTTTAACTTACAATGCTGGTGGCAGCGGAACTTTTTATTACATTGCAGCTTCTCTGCAAGATCAAGGAGGATATAAAGGAACAGATGCTGTCTTGCTGGGAGACAGAATTAGCCCAAAAGACATTCAGATAGAAGAGGGTGTTATTACTGTAAATTATGCTGACAGATATCCTTGGGAACCCCTTACTGCCACAACAACGGTAAACAAGACAAAATCTTTAGAAGTCAAACAAGAGGAATTGCAAGAAATATTAGGAAAAAACTTATCTCAAGAGACAGCTTTAGAATTAGCAAAGGAAGAATGGGGAGAATGCGAAGAGTGCGATAGTTTAGAAGTTAGTGTTTTAGATGGGAAAGATGGAGCTTGGTATGTTCAAGCAATCTATGATGGTTTGAGAGATGATTCTATTGAGGCAGAAAAAAAGATAGCTACAGCTCATTATGTAGATGAAGCTTGGGAATTAGGGGAGACATTAGTTGAAGAGCAGAAGTGCTATAGAGGACATCAGGATTTTTCAACAGAGCCCTGCTTGTAATTATGAACGATAAAAAATGGAAAAAAGTAGAAGTAACTTTTGAGTTTTTAATTTTTGGAATTATCATTGGAATTACAGAAGATTTAATTGCAATTAAGTTTGCAGCTGGATCTCCCATTACTTGGGAGATAGTTGGTCTGGTCATCCTAATTGCTATTCCTTTTGCTATTGTCGGTGAAATTATCTTTGACAGGATTAACTTTGCTAAAATTTTTAAAAGGATTTTTGAGAACAAACATTGACAAGAAGCCCTTTAAATTATAATTTAAAGAAAAACATATGAAAAACAAAATTATTCTTTCAGCAACAGCTTGTTTAGTTGTTGTTATTTCATTGGTCGGTTTTGCTTCAAAAGCAGCTCCTTCTCCTTTAGAAAGGAAGATTGTTGTTTTTGAACAAGGCGTTGCCAACAAAGCAGAAATAGTTAGCAATGCTGGTGGAAAAGTGATAAAGGATTTACCATTGGTAAATGGAATGGCAGTAATGGTTTCTGCTAAGGCCTTAGAGAGAAAAGCAGGTGTTCTAAGGGTTGAGAATGATGATTTGGTTTTTGCTGTTGGAAGGCCCTTTTGTAATTATAACGAGGTTTGCGAGCCCAACTTAGGGGAGAATCCAAGCTGTTCAGATTGTAAAAATGGGGAAGAAGAACCGCCAGCCCCACCATCTCAAGTAATTGATTGGGGAGTGGATCGTATTGATGCTGATTTAGTTTGGGACACAAATAAAGGCCAGGGAGTGAGGGTCGCTGTTATTGATTCTGGCATTGATTCCAACCATCCGGACTTATTAGTTTCTGGCGGATACAATACTATTAATCCCAGAAAGAGCTGGAATGATGATAATGGTCATGGGACTCATGTCGCTGGTATTGTAGCTGCTTTAGATAATGAAATAGGAGTGATTGGTGTGGCTCCAATGGCTGACCTTTATGCTGTTAAGGTTTTAAACAGACAGGGTGTTGGTTTCACTTCTGATGTGATTGAAGGTCTTTATTGGGCTATTGAAAACGGAATGCAGGTTGCCAATATGAGTATTGGCTCTAGTGGTTGTTCTGAAACTTATCATGACGCTATTAAAGCAGCAAAAGATGAAGGTATTACCATTGCAGCTGCAGCTGGCAATAATGGAGAAACAGACGGAAGCATTGTTTGTCCAGCAAAATGGCCAGAAACCATTGCTGTTTCAGCTACTAAGCAAGGAGACGAATTGGCTTCCTTTTCTTCTTGGGGTGAAGAGATTGACTTGGCTGCTCCAGGTTATGAAATTAAATCCACTTGGAACAATGGGGATTATTATGTAGCAAATGGAACTTCCATGGCTACTCCTCATGTGGCAGGTGTTGCAGCTTTAGTAATAGCAAGCGGCAAAGCTATTTCCCCAGATGATGTTATTAATTTGCTAAAAGGCACAGCTGAATCCATTGACATGGGCTCAAGCTGTCCTACCACTGCTTCTTACTGCCAAGGCGCTGGTTTAGTAGACGCTCAAGCAGCAGTTGAATAAAGGCAAAAGTTAGCTCTTTGCTTTCGCATGAAAATAGTAAAAAGAGAAACAGTTTTTAAAGGAAAGTTTTTGAAAGTGACAGCAAAGCATTTTGAGAATGATGAGGGAAAGAAAGGAGTTTGGGAATGCGTTGAGAAAAAGAAAAAAGCTGTGATTATTTTTGCTTTGACCAAACAAAAAGAAGTTATTTTAGCTAAAACATATAGGTTCCCTGTTGAGGGTTATGTTTTAGAGCTTCCTGCTGGTCTTTGTGATAAACAAGGAGAAACAGAAAAACAAACAGCTAAAAGAGAATTAAGAGAAGAAACAGGCTATGAAGCTAAAGAGATTTTTCCTATTTTTAAAACAACAGGAGATATGTCATTGACTGATATGGATTTGATTTACTTTTTTGCTCCAGATATTGAGTTCAAAGGAAAAACAGCTACTGACGATGCTGAAGACATAGAAGTTGTCAAAGTGCCAGTTGATAAACTCGTTGACACTGCTTTGAATCCTCCCAAAGGACTAAAGATTTGCTTTACTTTGCTTTCTTCAGTCCCTGTTTTGAGAAGCAAGGGCTTGATTTAGCTTTTTTTTCAGCTCAATCATTTTTAATTCTCTGCCAACAGTAAGTTTGTAAAATCTCTCTAGTTCTTCGTTTCTTTTTCTCAATTTCTGTGAGGTTTCTTCTGCTTCGGTTTTTGCTTTTTGCAGTTCTTGAGTTCTTTTCCTTACTTCTGTTTCCAATATTTCCTTTCTTTTTACTTCTCTTTTGGCAGTTCTGATTAAGAGATAGCCAAAACAAGAAAAGACAAAAAAGAGAGCTAAAGTTAGGACTTTTAATTGGGGTTCTTTTACAGCGAAAGGAAGAGTGAGCAAAATGATGCCTGCAGCAAAAACAAGAATTTCAGTTAAAACTACTTTCAGATTCAAAAGATTGTACTTGGCAATAGCTAAAAAAGAGAAAAAGACAAAGAAAAGGGAGCTGGGGCTGTCTAAAGCAGAAAGTTTGTGAAAGCCGAAAAGAGGCAAGATAAAAGTGAGGGAAATGATAGTAATTACCTGTAAAGAGGCTCCCAAAAGAACATATCCTATCTTAGCATCTTTGTTCTTTCTGTATTTTCTGATAAGAAAGAAAAGAATAAAGCCAAAAAGCAAAGCAACAAATACAGTGTAAGCAGAGAAAAACATACCCCCTTTTTCAACTTCAAGGCCCATGGAGTAAAGATGGTTGTTGTGAGAGTTTTCAATAGGGGTTAGATAAGACCAGGAAAAGAAAATTAAGCCCAAGAGGATCAGGAAAAAGATTTTCTTTTTTGTTATCTTTTCTGAAGCTATGCTTAGGGCCCAAAAGCAAGCTGAAGTTAAAGCAACACTTCCCAAAGCATAGGTTGTCTTAAGGTAAAATATGGAAGGTTTTTCCACCAACACAAAGTTGGAGAAAACCCATATCGCAGTTAGAAAACAAAAAGCAGAGAAAGCATAGTTTTTCTTTCTTTTAAAGAAAATAAAAAGGCCCAAGAAAAGGTTAAAAAAGGAAGTAAGGAGAATGACGACAGAAAGAATGTTCATTCTTCTATTTTACCAGCATGTTAGAATGAGTAAAGCCACTTTTCTTTTACTGAAATAAATTATATTATAAAAAAAGATATGCAAGAAAAAACAAATATTCCTTTAGATGTCCCTTTTAATATGAAAGAGGATTATCTTTTAAATTTCAAGAAAGCAACAGAAGGAAAAGGAAAGATGCTGATTATAGCTGGAGACCAGAGAATAGAGCATCTAAATGCGGACTTTTATGGTAAAAACATTCATCCTGATGATGCTGACCCAGAGCATTTGTTCAGAATAGCTGAAAGCGCTGGGGTGGGTGTTTTAGCTTGCCAGCTTGGTTTGATTTCAAAATATGGGTCTGATTATAGGGGTTTAAGATATTTAGTAAAATTAAACTCAAAAACCAATCTTTCAAAAGCAGAGCCATTTAGTGAAATGTTAACTACAGTTAAAGAAGTTAATGATTTTAAAAAGGAAACAGGTCTTTCTGTTGTTGGTGTTGGCTATACTTTGTATTTAGGAAGTAAGAGAGAGTCAGAAATGTTAAAAACAGCCGCAGATGTTGTAAGAGAAGCCCATGGAAACGGTTTGATTGTTGTTTTGTGGGCCTATCCTAGAGGCAAGGCCGTGAAAGATGAAACAGACCCTCATTTGATAGCAGGCGCTGTTGGAGTTGCTGTTTCTCTGGGAGCTGATTTTGTAAAAGTTAATTGTCCTAAAGAGAACTTTTTTAAAGAGGTTGGTAAAATGTCTTCCAAAACAGGGATTTTATGCGCTGGAGGGGAAGCAGTTGAGAAAGAAAAGTTCTTAGAGACCTGTAAAAAAGAAATGGAATTGGGAGGCGCTGGTATTGCTGTTGGAAGAAACATTCATCAGAAAGGATTAAAAGAGGCGGTAGATACTGTAAAAGCTCTTCACCAAATAATATTTAAAAATGCATAAACTTGTTTTAATTAGGCACGGAGAAAGCGTTTGGAACAAAAAGAATCTTTTTAATGGCTGGGTTGATACCAAGCTTTCTTTCCGGGGAAAAAGAGAAGCTAAAAAAGCAGCTAAGCTTTTAAAGGATTTTCGTTTCGACATTGCTTTCACTTCAGAATTAAAAAGAGCAATAGACACTTTGAAAATTGTTGCTAAAGGTGTTCCTTTCAAAAAATCATGGAAACTAAATGAAAGGCATTATGGTGATTTGCAAGGAAAGAATAAAAAAAAGATAAGAGAAAAGTATGGCAAAGAAACTTTTTTTAAATGGAGAAGAAGTTATGAAGTTAAACCCCCTCCTATTCAAAAAAACAACCCTTATTACAAAGAAACAGAACCAAGGACAGAGAGCTTAAAAGATACTTATGAAAGAGTGGTTCCTTACTTTCAAAAAGAAATAGCTCCAGAGATTCAAAAAGGAAAAAAAGTTTTAATTTCAGCCCATGGAAGCACTTTCAGAGCCTTGTCAAAATACTTAGGCAACATTTCAGACAAGGACATTGCTTTTTTAAACATCCCAACTGGCATTCCTTTGGTTTACGAGTTTGATGATAATTTAAAAGTTTTGAGGCATTATTATTTAGGAGATAAAAAAGAAGTTGGAAAAGCGATTAAAGAAGTAAGAGATCAGGGAAGTGAAGATGCCTTGCTAAAGGTCTAAATGGTTGTCAGGACTGAAGAAGTTTTGCAAGAAGTGCAGCAAGCATACCTTGCATAAAGAGACGAAGAAGTGAGATAGGTCGGAATAAGCAGAAAAATGAAATTAAATCATTATGAACAGTAAAATTTTTCCTAAAATTGGCATGATAGTTACCCTGGCTCTTCTTATCGGTGGAGGGATTTTAGTCTGGCAATATCTAAAGATTCCAAGGCAAGTAGGGCTCCCAGAAGAGGGGGTGCTCGAGGAAGTAGTAAAAGACGAAATTGTCGATTGGGAGACTTACAGAAATGAAGAATATGGATTTGCAATGAGATATCCTGAGAATTGGTATGTTTATCCAGTTACTTTTCTGGGGGAGAATAAAGTAGCTTTTTCAAATTTATCCAAAGGACAAATAGAAGATATGGTCGAAAAAGCAGAAAGCGAACAAGAGTTTAGTGAATTAGAAAATATATATAGTCTCGAAATTCGGATAGTAGAAAAATCATTAGAAGATTGGCTTAGAGACCAAGAAAGACTATTAGAGCAATTTAGAATAGATTTTGCTAAAGAACAAGTTGCTGTAGGAGAAAATGAAGGTTACAAGATAAGTGCTATAACAGAAGAAGGCAAAGAGGCTTTTTCTAAAGTATTGTCACAAGGAAAGAATACGTATCTAATAGAAAGTATGCATCCAGAGAGGTGTAGATTTGAGGAATGTGAAATTTTCAATCAGATGCTTTCTACTTTTAGATTTATTGATTAGCGAGAATTTTTTGTCTGATTCGAAGAGGCAAACTAGACAATACAGAAAACAAACTAGTTTGACATTGCAACAAATAATTTGTATTATGAATAAAATATGACAAAAGCATTAGATTTTACTAAAATTGTAGGGGAGTATAAAGGGAAATGGGTGGCTTTGACTGACGATGAGAAAAAAGTGATTTCTTCGGGAAAATCAGCTAAAGAAGCTCTGGAAAAGGCAAAAAAAGAAGGATTCAAAGTACCGATTCTTTTTAGGGTGCCAGTTTCTGTTTTGCCTTATGTGGGCAGCAACTCATCTTTATGCGATTTCCCTATAAAAAGTTTAAGTTAAACGATGGAAGCGAACTGTTAAAGCCAATCATCCCGATTGGACTTTTATTTAACGGCGAAGTTGTGAGGTATGAAGCGTTGATAGATTCGGGAGCTGATTTTAATATTTTTAATGCTGAAATCGGGGAACTTCTTGGCATTGATATTCGTTCTGGAAACAAAGTAAGGTTTGGAGGAATAGCTGGCGAGCCATTTGAAGTTTATCTTCACAATTTAACTCTAGAAGTAGGTGGCTGGGAACATGAGGTTGCAGCTGGTTTTTCTTACGCAATTAGTCCTTATGGCTTTGGTATTTTGGGACAAAAAGGGTTTTTTAATTTGTTCAGAATCAAATTCATACTTTCCAAAGGCATTGTAGAAATTACTCCAGAGAGGCAGTGATGGGTATGAGTTTTGACACAAAGTAATAAGTTTATTAGAATAATAATATGAAGAAAGCATTGAGATATAATATTATTTTTCGTCCTGAAGCAGAAGGTGGATTCACAGTAATTGTTCCCAGTTTGCCGGGATGTGTCACCTATGGAAAAAATTTAATGGAAGCTAGAAAAATGGCTGTTGATGCAATTAACGGCTACATTGCTTCTTTAAAAAAGCATAAAGAGCAAATTCCCAACGATGATGAGAATTATTTTACTTCTGTGGAGATAAAAGGAACTCCTGCTCATGCCTAAATTACCCAGCATTTCTTCTAAAAAATTGATAAAAACCTTAAACTCTCTTGGCTTCGAATTAGATCATTCTACTGGAAGTCATTTTATTTTCTATCATCCCAAAACCAAGAAAAGGGCCGGTTGTTCCATATCATGTGAAAGATTTGCCAAAAGGCACAATGATGAGTATTTTAAAAGAAGCAGGTATTAGCAAAAAGGAGTTTGAAGATTTGTTGAAATAAAATATGAGAGAATATCAAAATATCTGGAAAAAGGTTTTGAGTCAAGGAGAAGAAGTAAGGCACGAGTTTTCTATTGCTAAAACATACAGATATCTTGGCATTATTGTTTGTTTTTTGGTTGCTGTTTTAGTTGGCTTGAAAGTGATTTGGCTTGGTGTTTTAATATTTCTTTTTGGGCTTTTTCATTTCGGTTGGTTTTTGAAAAAAGCTAATGCTTTTGCTTTTACTTCAAAAAGAGTAATTGTTCACAGAGGGGTTTTTGGAACTGAAGCTATAACTGTAGATTACGATAAAATCACTGATGTTAAAGTAAGAGAACCGTTTTTAGAAAAGGTTTTTCTAAAATCAGGCAGTTTGATTATTAACACAGCTGGAACTCCAAAGCCAGAAATTGTTTTAAAACATGTTCCAGAGCCCTATGAATTGAAAAAGAAATTATGCTCTCTCAAATAGTTTTAGGTGTTGTTCAAGGTATTTTTGAATGGATTCCAGTTTCAAGCGAAGGGCTGGTTGCTCTTTTGAGTAAATTCTTTTTTCAAAGCTCAAGACCTCTTCAAATGGCTTTGTTTTTGCATTTAGGAACTTTATTTGCAGCTTTAATCTATTTCAGAAAAGACTGGAAAGAAATTATATTGTTAAAAGATAAAAAGACCTTAAAGTTTTTAATAATTTCAACTCTAATTTCTCTTTTAATTGGTTTTCCTCTTTACAAGTTTGTAAACAGCATTACTTTGGGAGCTTCACTCTTGTTATTAACTGGCTTGGGACTTTTTGCCACTTCCTATTTTCATAAGTCAAAAAAAAGAAATTCTTTGTCTGAGAATAGTTTAGCTTTGTTTTCCGGACTTTTGCAGGGTTTTTCTGTTATCCCAGGATTGTCCCGTTCTGGTGTCACCATATTTGGCTTGTCTTTTGGCAGAGAAAATCCAAAAGAAATATTAAAATTATCATATTTAATGTCAGTCCCTGTTGGGATTGCCTCCTCTTTGTATTTAATTTTAGAGGATGGGGGTATAATTCTTGATGCTTGGCTAGGGCTTTTAATCAGTTTTGCGGTTGGTATTTTTGCTTTAAAATTAATATTTAAGTTTATCAAAAGAGTTAATTTCTCTAAGTTTACTTTTCTTTTTGGTGTTATTTGTGTTTTGGGAGCTTTAATCAGTTTTTTGTCATGAAAAAGATTATTATTACTTTTTTGATTGTAGTGGTTATAGGTTTTTCCTATTGTTTTTTCATAGAACCGCAAATGCTTTTTGTTAAAGAAACAGGAGAAGGGAACTTAAAAATAGCAATATTTTCTGATTTGCATCTCGGTATTTTTTTCAATACTGTTTCTTTAGAAAGAGTTGTGAACAAAGTCAATTCTTTAGATCCTGATTTAATTTTCATTTTAGGTGATTTTGTTTTTAGAATAAAAGACATTGAAAAAGCGTTTAAACCTTTAGAAAATTTGGAAGCTCCTGTTTTTGCTGTTTTAGGGAACCATGATGTTGGCATGCCGGGTGAAGATGTCTCTGAAGAACTCAATTTTTGGTTGGAAAAATATGGTGTTAAGGTTTTAGATAATGAGGTTGCTGTTGAGAAAGGTTTAACTATTATTGGTTTGGGGGATTTCTTTTTAGGTGATATAGATTATGAGTTGTTGAAAACCCCAGGCAGGAAAATAGTTTTATGTCATAATCCTGACACTGTTCATTATTTTCCAGAAAATACTGACGTTGAGATTGTTTTCTGTGGGCACACTCATGGTGGTCAGATTAGAATTCCTTTTTTGTATAAAAAGATGATTCCAACTATTCATAAGTTTGACAAAGATTTTGCTTTTGTTAACAATATTAAGGTATTTATAACATCAGGGATTGGAATGACAGGTTTTCCTTTTAGGTTCTTAAATCCTCCTGAAATTGTTTTAATGGAAATATGAAAAAGATAATTTTAGCTTCAGGTTCTCCTAGGAGAAAGGAGCTTCTTCAAATATTGATTGGAGAAAGTTTTGAAATAGTGGAAAGTTCTTATGAAGAAGACAATGCTTTATGCACCACATCGCTATAATGAAAAAGTCATGGGGGCTCTTAGAAAAAATTCTCTCTGGTGAAAAAACTGCTGAATCAAGATGGTATAATCAAAAAAGAGCTCCTTTTGATAAAATTCAAAAAGGAGATTTTATTTTCTTTAAAAATTCTTCAGAGCATGTTTCTTTAAAGGCGAGAGTTTTAAAAGTAGTTCAGTTTGAAAATATATCTGAAAGAGAAAGAAAAGAGATATTGAAAAAGTACGGAAAAGCTGATTTGGGTTGTAGACAAATAATGCCTGAAATAGAAAAATATACTAAGGGAAAGAAATATTGTGTTATGGTATTTTTTAATAATGTAAAGAAGGTAAAACCTTTTGAAATAAATAAAAAAGGATTTGGCTCAATGAGCGCTTGGATAACAGTAAGCAATGTTAATGAAATTAAGGTTTGATTTTTTTAATATTTTAAGATAACTTTAAATTGAATCATCTCCAAGGAGGTGAGCATGATGAGGAAGGCAGTCTGGTTGTTGGCCACCACCTTTTCACTTCCTGGGTAGGAGGTGATCCTATCATCTTGAGGGAATTTTTTCCCAATAATTCAATGCGGAGAGCCCAACAGCCCTGGACTGTTTAGTAAAATGGGCTCTCCACAAACCTTATGCCTTTATCAATAGGAATAGTAGGACTTCCTAATGTTGGTAAGTCAACCCTTTTTCAAGCCATTACTAAGAAAAAGGTTGACACTTCCAATTATCCTTTTTGCACCATAGATCCTAATCTTGGTTGTGTTGAGGTGCCTGATGAAAGATTAGACAAATTAGCTGAAGCTTTAAAGCCCAAAAAAAAGATTTATTCTTTGATTGAGTTTGTGGATATTGCAGGTTTGGTTAAGGGGGCTCATCAAGGAGAGGGTTTGGGAAATCAGTTTTTGTCTCACATCAGAGAGGTGGATGTAATCGTTTTTGTTTTAAGGGTTTTTTTCAATGAAAAGATAATTAATACCAGAAATGAATTAAATGCTGTAAAAGAAAAAGAAATCTTGGACCTTGAAATGGCTTTAAAAGATATTTCTGTTTTAGAAAAAAGAATTAAAGCTTTAAAACAAGAACCAAAAGAAAGACAAGTTTTAGAAAAATTAAAATCTCTTTTGGAAAAAGGAAAAATATTAGCAGAAGAAAAATTAACAGAAAAAGAAAAGGGCTTTGCTAAAAGTTATCAGCTTTTAACTTTAAAACCAAGGATTTATCTTTTAAATGGAAAAGAAAATGAGGTTTCTTCTCAAGGGTTTTTTGAAAAGAGCAAATTTCCTTTTATTGTCATGGATGTTTTAACAGAGCTTGAAAGCTCTTCTTTTTCAAGAGAAGAAAGAAAGGTTTTGGATTTGGCAGAACCAAAGATTGATGATTTAATTAAAAAAAGCTTTGACCTTCTTGATTTAATTACCTTTTTTACGGTAAAATCTGATGAAAACAGGGCTTGGAATGTAAAGAAAGGGTCTACAGCCCCTCAAGCCGGCGGGATTGTTCATTCTGACTTTGAAACTCATTTTATAAAAGCAGAGGTTGCTTCATGGAAGGATTTAGTTGAACACAAGGAATGGGCAAAAATTAGAGAAAAGGGTCTTTTGAGAACAGAAGGTAAAGAATATGTTGTTCAAGATGGTGATGTGCTTCAAATTAAAACAGCACTATGATAGAAGTTGAAATTAGAGCCAAGATAAAAGATTTAGAAAAAGTGAAACAAAATCTTCTTGAAAAAGGAGCTAAGTCTTTGGGTGTTAAAAGACAGGTTGATAGAATCTTTGGCCATCAAATGTTTTTAGATGAAGATAATTTAATTATTGAAGGTGGTCTGTCAGCTCGAATTAGAACAGAGAATGGAAAATGTTTTTTAGAATTAAAAGAAATAGTAAGGCAAGGAGGGGGTGTTGAAGTAAAATCAGCTTTGAGTGGTGAAAATATGGGGAAAAGGATTTTAGAAAAATTAAAGTTTGAAGAGACCTTTACTATTTCCAAAGAAAGAGAGCTTTTTTCTTTGGACGATTTTGAGATTTGTTTGGATAATGTTGAGAAATTAGGCATGTTTATAGAAATAGAGAAGATGATTGGTTCTTTGGAGAATGAATATATTGCCAGAAAAGAATGTGTAGAGTTATTGGAGAATTTGTCTCCTGGAGCTGAAATAGAAAATAGAAAATACGGGGATTTGATGCAGGAATTAATAGACAGAGAGAAAAAAATCCCTTGGCAACATTAAAAAGGTCAAATTAATAAAATATATGCTTAATACTATTTACGTTATTCTCGGTGTTATTGCTTTCATTCTTATTATTTCTATTAGACAAGTAGCCCAATACCAAAGAGGAGTTAAGTTCACTTTAGGCAAGTATTCGGGCATCATGAATCCGGGCTGGAGATTGGTTTTTCCAATATTCCAGAATTACAAAAAAGTGGACTTGAGAGTAAAAGCAGTTGATGTCCAAAAGCAAGAAGCTATTACTAAAGACAATATTTCTGTTGGCGTTAATGCTGTTATTTACTATAAAGTTCTTGAAGCTCAAAAAGCCATATTGGAAGTTGAGGACTTTTATTATGCCATTAGTCAGTTGGCTCAAACAACCATGAGGAATGTTGTCGGACAGGTTGATTTAGATGAGCTTTTATCTCAAAGAGACAGGGTTTCAGAAAGCATTAGAACAATTATTGATAAAGCTTCAGACCCTTGGGGCATTAAAGTTGATGCTGTTGAATTGAAAGACATCACTTTAGCAGAAGATATGAAAAGGACTATTGCCAAGCAAGCTGAAGCTGAACGTGAAAGAAGAGCTATTATTATTAAATCAGAAGGTGAGGTAGCTGCAGCAGAAAACATGTCAAGAGCAGCTAAAACTTTAGCTTCTTCTCCCGGAGGTCTTCATTTGAGAACTTTGCAGTCATTGAATGATATTTCTTCTGATCAGTCAAACACTATTGTGTTCGCCACCCCTTTGGAAATATTAAGAGCTTTTGAAAGATTCGGCAGAAAGGAAGAGTAAGGAGCCAAAAAGCCGCTCCTTTGGGGGTGGTTTTTTGGTATAATAAAGACAGAAAGGCAGGTGACTCTGCGATGGTTGTAGAAATAGAGGGTCTAGAAAAAACAGATAGCCCCGTAAGATTCATTTACTATTATTTTCCCACGGGGAAGGTTGTAGAGGGTCAGTTTGAAAAAGATTTAAGGCCTTTGGGGGCTTGACGAGAGGGTTCTTGGGCTCGCTAAGAAAGATGGACAAAGGCGAGTCTATCTTATTGAGGCCCAAAAGAGAGATTATAATTGGAGTATAATTGGGGTTAGCACCAAGGAGGATGAATTAAGAGAAACAGGTCTAAAGGGAGAGGTCTTAAGGTTAATCTTAATTTATCTTCGCTCAGAGGAGTCAGGGCGGTCAGAAAGCTGACCGCTTTGAATTTTCCTCCTTTTCCTTTATACTGATTTGTAGTTATGGATTTGTCTAAATTAAACAAAGAACAAAAAGAAGCTGTTGTTTTTGGAGAAGGTCCTCTTTTAATTGTGGCTGGAGCTGGAACAGGGAAAACCACTGTTATAACCCAGCGCATTGCCTATTTAATTTCTTCTGAAAAAGCTTCTCCAGAAGAGATTTTAGGTTTAACTTTTACTGACAAAGCAGCAGGAGAAATGGAGGAGAGAGTAGACAGGTTATTGGAGATTGGCTACATTGACCTTTGGGTTTCAACTTTCCATGCTTTTTGTGAGAGGGTTTTAAGGGAAGAGGGTTTGGATATTGGCCTTTCAACTGATTTTAAACTGCTTGATCAGACCTCTGCTTGGCTTTTAATGAGAAAGAATTTGTCTTTGTTTGAGCTGGATTATTACAGACCCCTGGGCAACCCCACCAAGTTTCTTCATGCTTTGATTTCTCATTTTTCAAGATGCAAAGACCAAGGCATTTATCCTGAAGATTATCTGGACTACGCTGATTCCTTAAAAAGCAATTTAACTGATTTAAAAGAAGACACAGAAGGAGAAAGAGTAAAAGAGATAGCTTCAGCTTTCCATGTTTACCAGAAACTGCTTTTAGATAATAATTTTCTTGATTTTGGGGATTTAATCAATTATTGTTTAAAGCTTTTTCAAAAAAGATCGCGTATTTTAGAAAAATACAGGAACAAGTTTAAATACATTTTAGTTGATGAGTTTCAAGATACTAATTTTAGTCAGTATGAATTAGTAAAGCTTTTAGCTGCCCCAAACAACAATTTAACGGTTTGTGCTGATGATTTTCAAGCTATTTACAGGTTTAGAGGAGCTTCTTACCGCAATATTGTTCAGTTTAAAAAGGATTTTCCTAAAGTGAAAGAGGTTTCTCTGGTTCAGAATTACAGGTCTGCTCAAAACATTCTGGACTTAGCTTATCTTTTTATTAAAGACAATGATCCTGACAGAATGAAATATTTTAAAGAAATTGATAAAAAATTAAAATCATCTTTTTCAGAAAAAGGCATAATCGAGCATTTTTATTTCAAGAACTTGGATGAGGAAGCTCAAGGTGCAGCTAACAAGATTATTGAGATTTTAAAGGAAGACAAAACCTCTTCTTTTTCTGATTTTGCTATTTTAGTTAGAGCTAACAATACTGCCAATCCCTTTTGTTTGGCTTTGGAAAGAAAAGGCATTCCTTTTCAATTTTTGGCTTCAAGAGGGCTTTATGCTAAGCCAGTTATTCTTGATGCGCTTTCATATTTTAAGCTTTTAGACAATTATCATGAGTCGTCTGCTGTTTTTAGGATATTGAACCTTCCTTTTTTAAATATTCCACAGGATGACATCATGAACATTAACCAGTACGCAAAGAAAAAAGCAAAGTCAGTTTATGAGGTCTTGTTGGAGGTTCCTTCATTAAAATCAAAAGAAAAGATTAATTTCATTGTTTCTTTAATTAAAAAGCATTCTCTTTTAACTCAAAAAAGAAAAGTGTCTGAAATATTTTTAAGGTTTTTAAGGGATTCTGGCTATTTAAAGTATTTAACCTCTAAAGAAGATAAGATTTCTTTGGATCATTTAGGTCTTTTTTATAGAAAGTTAAAAGATTTCGAAGAAAGTTCAATTGATCCTGTTTTAAAGAACTTTATGGAAGAAATGAACTTAGAATTAGAATCAGGAGAACTTGGCAAGCTCCAGTTTGATTTAGAAAAAGGGCCTGACATGGTTAAAGTCATGACTATTCATGCTGCTAAAGGATTAGAGTTTAAATATGTTTTTTTAGTGAGCATGGTTGACAGGAGATTCCCAACAACAGAAAGAAAAGACCCAATTGAAATACCAGAGAAATTACAAAAAGAAGAGATTCCAGAAGGAGACATTCACCTGAAAGAAGAGAGGCGGCTTTGTTATGTTTCTATGACCAGAGCTAAAAAAGGATTATTTTTCACTTCAGCTGAGGACTATGGAGGCCAGAGAAAAAAGAAGCTTTCTCGGTTTTTAATTGAAATGGGTTTTAAAGAGAAAGAAAAAGAAAAGCTAAAGAAATTGGAAAGAATATCAGCAAAGAAAGAAGAAAGAATAGCATTACCAAGCTACTTTTCCTTTTCCCAATTGGCTGCTTTTCAAAAATGCCCTTTACAGTACAAATATGCTTATCTTTTAAAGATTCCTGTTCATGGCAAAGCTGTCTTTTCTTTTGGACAGACCATGCACAGCGCTTTGTATGAGTTTGTGAAAAAAGAGAATGAAATTTTTTCTCAAAGTGATTTGTTTGGAGCTAAAGAAAAGAAAGCTTTGAGTTTAGAAGATTTAGAAGAGATTTACAAAGAGAAATGGATTGATGAATGGTATGAAGATGAAGCTCAAAAAAAAGAATATTACAAATTAGGGGAAAGGATTATAAAGGATTTTTACCAAGTTTTTCAGAAAAACCCTCCTTCTATTTTAAAAATAGATGGTGAATTAGCTTTAGAAAAACCCTTTAAATTAAAGTTAAAAGATTATCTCATTTTAGGAAGGATAGACAGGATAGACAAGGCAGATAAAGGAGTTAAGATAGTTGATTACAAAACTGGCTCTTATAAAGAGAAGCTTTTTGATGAAGACAAACAGCAATTGTTAATTTATCAAATAGCTGCAGAAGAGGTTTTTAAAGTGCAGCCTTCTCAACTAAGTTATTATTATCTTAATGAAGGAAAAGAAACTACTTTCTTGGGTTCTGAAAAAGAAAAACAAGAACAGAAAGAAAAGATGTTAAAGCAAATAGAAGAAATGAAAAAGAGCGACTTTTCAGCTACTCCCGGGTTTCATTGCAAGTTTTGTGATTTTAAGGATATTTGTGATTTTGCTCAATTGTAAGTGTTTAGCCCCACCTTTCTAAAGTTAGAAAGGTGGGGCTATGGGCTTAGTAGGATCCTGCCCCTTGATCATGGATGCATAAATCTGGCCCGGTGATCTCTAGAAACTCCTCGCATCGACTGGCCTTGAAAGACATAGAGGTCATCGCAGGGGGGTAAACGTTGTCCAGCAGGACAATGATATCCCCCGCGGAAAAATTATCTTTGAATTCTACTTCGAGCTTGTTTCCCTCGATAGAAACTTTTCCAGGTGCGATGACATCAACAACATGATAAATGCATGCGATGGTGATTTTCATGTTGCTAAGGTCCTTACCCCTTTCTTCAGAAATGGTAATAGTTAGCTGATCGCCATCGAACACATTTATTACAGCATAAGCTCCACAATCGTTTTCGATTTCAAACCTTTCTGTTACAGATGGGGCCAGTAGGCTATGGCTTACAGGGTCGTCTATCTTTTCAGCACCACACGAAACAAAAAACAGTATGACTAGCAAAGACAAAATGTTCTTTGCCATTTTTTATCCTCCTTTCTTTGGATAGATGTGCAAATTAACTGTTGCTTGGATTATAATACAATAATTTTTATTAGTCAATCATTTGACAAATTCTCTATTTCTCGATTAAAATAGGGCTGGTCTTCGAGGAGGGGGGGGTAGTTTTCTCCAAAATGACAGGGAAGACCTTCCTTCCCTGTCATTCTCATTTTCTTTGTGATATATTAACGGATATGGAAAAGTTTGTTATAGCTCTTGGTGGTTCTGTTATCTTGCCAGAGAAAATAGATATTGACTTCTTGAAAGAGTTCAAGGATTTTTTAGTTGGAGAAATGAAAAAAGGAAAGAAGTTTGTGTTGATTATTGGTGGTGGTAAGGTTTGCAGAGAATATCAGAAAGCTGCTTCTTTAATTTCTCCTGTTTCTAATAAAGACAAAGATTTACTTGGAATTAAGGTGACAAGATTAAATGCTGAACTTTTGAAAGCTGTTTTTGGAAAATACTGCCATCCTGTTGTTTTGGACGAAAGGTTTAAAGTAAGGGACTTTGGAAAGTATTCTTTGATTATGGGCTGCGGTTGGGAAGTGGGGCACTCCACTGATTTTGATGCTGTTTTGAGTTCTGTTGATTTTAATATCAAAACAACAATTATCTTAGGAAAACCTTCTTATGTCTATACTTCTAATCCTGATGAGGATAAAAAAGCAGAACCAATTGAAAGAATGAATTGGAAAGAATACTTTAAGTTGGTGCCTTCAGAATGGACTCCAGGATTTTCTTCTCCTGTTGATATTACAGCAGCAAAATTGGCTGAAAAAGAAAACATTGAAGTTATTGTAGCTTATGGAAGGGACTTGGATAACTTTAAGAGTATCTTGGAGGGGAAGGATTTTAAAGGAACTTTGATCGCTTAAAAGAAAAAGGCGCTTCAGAGCGCCTTCTTCTTTTTCAGCTTGCTGTTATGGCAAGTACCAATCTTCAGGGCTTCCATTTCTGTAATAGTCATCAAAATCTGGATATGGTCCTGTAATGGTCACTCCTTCACCTGGAGCTGGCCAGTCAGTGTAAGGCACAACCAAAATGTAAGGAACATTTATAGAAGGTGTTCCGAATTTGGTTGTTGGTTGGGTGTCTGCAATATGCCAGTTATTAGGGCCATAGGACTTGTCTTTCATCCAAGGGTCGTAATAGCCAAAGACCGGGTCAAGATCAAAACGGGGAGGTGTGGGTACTGCATACTCTTGGCAGCCATCGCTAACTTCAAGCTGAACAGAAACAGTATCTCCTGGTGTAAAGTAAATGCTGTCAAAAAGTGTAATGTCAAGATCGCCAGAACCCAGAATACCAGTACCTGCTGGAGTTTCTGTTCCTTGAGCTGAACTGGATCTTGTAATGTCGTAAGAATATTCTACGTCTGGGTTTAAAGTCCTTAGGATATGAATGTCATGGACATCACCAGCTTTCTTTACTAAGGAAGTAAATTCCAGGTCTATTGTTTTTAGGCAATTGTTGACATAGGTTTCTTGGACCGCCATGTTCATACCAAAGTCATTATAGTCAAAATCACCTCCTGTTCTGTCCTCATATCCTATATATGCTGTTCCTTGATCAGGGAAGGTAATAGTGCATTCCACCTGATAGGGGAAATACATTGCCCAGTTATTGCCAGGGAAATCAGTACCCTCGCCCCAAGCAGTTTCTCTTTCGGTTATCTCCTCATAGCAGACCTCGGCATTGAAAGCTAATCCTGCTGGATTGCTCGTTTGAGTGCCTGAGTTAAAGAAATTCAACGCTCTTATCTCCAAAGAGTTTAATCCAGAGACAAGATTCCCAAGACCAAAATTGTCAATGGTTGCCCATTCATGATTGTCTGGACCATCCTTGTCCATGGAACCCTCGCTTCCTACTGGAACGCCATTTAATGCAAGAGAATAGGAATTATCTGCATTAATTGATATTTCACCAGAAGTTGGAGTTCCTGGCACTGTAAATTCTTTTTTGAAGTGCCAGCCTCCTTCAGGAACATTATTGTATTCCCAGAGAGGGTCTGTGTACTCTGTTCTCCAAATCCAGGTAGCGCCAGCCACATCATTCCAGTTAGGATGAACCCAGCATGCTGTGGCGTTTTGCCAAGTTGAAGCATCAGCTGACCACATAACATCTGCATCACTGACTACATTCATACATGCTCTGTCTTTTTGGATAACAACAGCATGGGCTGCGATTACAAGCTCATCTCCGCAAGAATCTTCTGGCAGAGGAATAGTGTAAAGCCATTCTGTTTCGCAATCAACCTCATCCTTGTAATCAAATTGACCTGGGATAGGATTTCCTTTCTTTGTTTGTGGGATTTCTCCTAAGGTGCCTGCAACATGAAGATGGGTTTCAGATAAACACCAACCGTTTTCTGTGGTGTATTTTACATAGAGATTATCACTGTCATTCCAAACTTGAACATCTCCAGCATCAATGTTTTGACCAGCCATTAAGTCAATACTCATTGGTTCTTCTTCTGCATGAACTAAGGGTGTAGTTGCCAAGAATGTGGAGATTAAGATAAGTGCTATTAATGTTTTTTTCATAGGTTTGTTTTTAAGCGCTCGACCTTTTCAGTATGCTAATCTTACAAGAGGCATATGTTAGTGTCAAGTTTGATTGCAAATTGATTTGTTTTTGTTAAACTAATACATATGGCTAAAAAACTTTACAGGTCTAAAAAAGACAAAATCATTGCTGGTGTGGCTGGTGGTTTGGCAGAATATTTTAATGTTGATTCTACCATTGTAAGGGTGGTCTTTATTCTCCTTACCTTATTGCATGGCTCTGGCATTATTATTTACATTGCTTTGGCCCTTGTTGTTCCCAGAGAAGAAGAAAGAGGCAAACAAGATGTTGAAGACGGGACAGAAAAGATAATTTCTAAAATGAGAAAGCAGAAATGGATGAAACCCTCAAGAGCTATTGGGATTATTGCCTTGGCTGCTGGTGTTATTGTTATTTTAACCAGGTATTTTCCTTCTTCTTGGTTTAGGTGGGATGTTTTTTGGGCTGTAGTTCTTGTTGTTATGGGAGCTTATTTGCTTTTGAGAAAAAAACAGGATTAATGAAAATTGGGTTTTTTGAAATTAAGGGCTGGGAAAAAAGAATATTAAGGAATGGTTTAAAAAGCCATACCCTTTCTTTTTTTCAAGAACCTTTAACTTTAGATAATGTTTCTAAAGTGAAGGACTATGACATTCTTTCTCTTTTTATTTACTCTAAAGTTGATTCAGAGCTTTTAAAAAAACTTCCTGAATTGAAAATGATTGCAACCAGATCTACTGGGTTTGACCATATTGATTTGAAAGAGGCCAAAAAGAGAAAGATTGTCATTTCCAATGTTCCTTTTTATGGGGAAAACACGGTAGCTGAGCACACTTTTGCTTTGATTTTAGCTTTATCTCGCAACGTTCATAAATCCTATGTAAGGGGACTGAGAGATGATTTTTCAATTGAAGGTTTGAAAGGCTTTGACTTGAAAGGAAAAACAATTGGTGTTATTGGGGCAGGCCATATTGGCTTACATGTTATTAAAATAGCAAAAGGTTTTGGAATGGAAGTTTTAGCTTTTGACATAAACAAAGACAAGTTTTTAGCTGAAGTTTTAAATTTTAAATACGTTTCTTTAGATGAATTGCTTTCAAAATCAGATATTATTACTTTGCATGTTCCTTCAACTAAAAAAACAGAGCATTTAATAAATAGGAAAAATATTCAGAAGATTAAAAAAGGAGCTATTTTAATAAATACAGCCAGAGGTTCTGTTGTTGATACCCAAGCTCTTCTTGAGGCCTTGGACAAAGGAATACTTTCTGGAGCTGGTTTGGATGTTTTGGAAGGCGAGGAGTTTATAAAGGAAGAAAAACAGCTTCTTTATGAGAAAGCCAATCCTGAAGCTTTAAAAAACTTGGTTAAAGACCATATTCTTTTGAAAAAGGATAATGTTGTTTATACCCCTCACATTGCTTTTTACTCTCAAGAAGCAATTGAAAGGATATTACAAACAACCATGAAAAACATTCTCTCTTTTTCGGAAAATAATCCACAGAATGTGGTTGAGTGAAAGAGATTTTGTGTTATTATTTAAGTAGTGTGGCATAGCTTTGCTTGGAAAGGAGGACTGAGATGTGGGGGCTAGCTTTTATGATAGTGCTGGTGCCTTTCTTGATGTTTGCTAAGCATCTTTTTCCATACCAGTTAGGATGGAAGGAGGGAAAGCCATGGTTTGGTCGCAGGAGACATTGAGATATTTTTGTTGCCAGGCCTTTTATTGTTTGGCCTGGCCTGCCCTAAAACTTTTTGTGCTTGCCTATACCTTTGAATTACGAAATACACATTGAGCAGCTAAACCAGAGCAATGCAAAAACTTCTTGAATTGTTCAAGTTTAATTACTAAAAGATAAAATCAGTATTGTTTTAACAATTTAACTCAAAAGGCAGGAAAGAATGGAGTAAGTGTAATTGGCAAAGTATCCATCTATTGACCTTGGGAGAGAGGTTTCCAATCCATGAAACATTTTTAAGTTTCTGAAGTTAAGCTCTATGAGCATTCTTGTTTTGAGCAGCTGATGGTGCAAAGGAGTGAGCAGCTTCTTTTGATTCTTTCTTGGCATGGCAATTAAGAGTCTTTTTCCTTCTTTGTCAAAGTTCTTTTTTACTTCCTTGGACAGGTATCCAGAATCACAAACAAAGATTCCATTCAAGTCTTTATTTAAAGAACCAAATACATGAGAATCATGTCTGTTTGCAGAACTAAATCTCATAGAGAGAAGCTTTCTGTTCAAGTCAGAAGTAATATGGAGTTTAAGCCCGTAATACCATCCTTTGTTGGTCTTGGCCCAAGAAGAAAGAAGCTTCATTGTTTTGTGTTTTCTCCCATTCTTAACCAAACAGACAGGCAAAGCTGTTGAGTCTGAATGTTTAACAAGAGAAGCTCTCTTTTGATTGTTTTTTAAAAGAGCTGAAATGATTAAGAGAGCTTGCAGGTAGAACCTGTTCAGGTTGACAACCAGTGTCTTGTAAGAGCAGTTTGGCTTGAAGATACTGTAGAGAGCTTTTTTGGTTGGAATACCATTGAAATGTTTAAAGACCCCTAAAGAGAGAACATCTTTTATCGTCAGAGCTAGTTTTCGACCTTTGTGTTTTTCCAGTTTGTTGAGTTTAAATTGTTGATAACAGACACTGACTTTTTCTTTCAAATTGTGGTACAATTGGATAAAAGTCATACTGTTTCAAGAAAGAACTTCCATTCCTTGGAGGTTCTTTCTTGTATTGTAAACAAAAAGACCTTTCTTTTAAAGGCATTTCGTAATTCAAAGTATACTGCTTTTCTGCTTGGCGGAATAGTGGCATTGGAGGTGAAGAGACATTGATTATTATAAGAAATAGGATGGACCAAAGAATCTTTTTGGCCATCCTTTTCAGTTGCTTTTTGGGTTTTGGAATAATATGATGGAATATGAGAAAAAGAGTTCATGTTTTTGTTTCAGGGAAAGTGCATGGTGTTTTCTTTAGAGCAAATACTAAAGAAAAAGCTTTGAGTTTGGGCTTGAAGGGCTGGGTTAGAAATACTCATGATGGTATTGAAGCTGTTATTGAAGGTAAAGAAAAGGAAGTTGGGGAATTGTTAGATTGGATGAAAAAAGGTCCTCCTTTAGCTGAAGTTGAAAAAGTGAATATTGAAGAACAAGATTATAAAGGGGAGTTTGATGATTTTAAAATTCATGGATATTGAACCCCAAAAAAGAGATTTGAAGATAGAGAAAGCTATTGGTTTTTTAGCTGATTGGGTTAGGAGAAACTGTAATAACCCAAAGCCTTTAATTTTGCACAGCTTGAGAGTGGGCTTGAAGCTCTTGGATTTGGAACAGAGAGAAGAGGTTGTTATTGCTGGTTTTCTGCATGATTTGGTTGAAGACACTGATTGCACTATAAAAGATATAGAAAAAGAGTTTGGAAAAGAAGTTGCTTGCTTGGTTTCTGCTTTAACTCAAGAGAAAATCCCTGATTACAAAAAAAGATGGGAGCTTTTTATGGATAAGATTATAAAAAAGGGGAAAGAGGCCATGATTGTTAAAGTGGTTGATGGTAATGACAATACTGTTCATTTTTTCTCTCGTTTAAAGGATGCAGCAACAAAGAGAAAGATTATCTGGATTATGGATTTTACAATTAAATCTTTAAAACCCCACATTGGAAATCTTCCTTTATTTAAAGAATATGAAGAAAGTTATAAAAAAGCAGTTCATGGACTTTAGAAAAATCCTTTTTATTATCTCAAAAGCTGCTGAAAAAAGAGAAACAGTTGAGATTTATTATCCAAGAACAGAAAATACCAAAGAGGGCTGGAGAGAAATAGAGCCGTATAGTTTGTCAACAGACATTGGAAAACAAGGAGAACATTTAATTTATGGTGAGGATCATTTAAAGCCAGGCCATATTTTAAATGCATATACTGTTGGAAGTTCTGATGACCATTGTGATTCTTTTATCATTGGAAAGATAAAAAGAGCAAGATTAAGCAAAAAGAAGTTTAAGCCAAAGTGGAAAGTGGAGTTTTAATATATGGGAAAGTTTGTTTTCATTATATTTGTTTTGGTTTTATTCTTTTCTCTTCTTTTTCTCAAAGAGGTGTTTTTTGAAGGAGAGAAGATAGTTTCTTTTTTCAATGAGGGAATTAAAGTGGCTGAAATAGAAGCTGAAGTAGCTGACTCTTCTGGAGAAAGAAGAAGAGGTCTTTCTGGAAGAAAAGAACTTGCTTCTATGATTTTTGTTTTTCCAGACGAAAAAGAAAGAAGTTTCTGGATGAAGGATATGAATTTTGCTTTAGATATTGTTTTTTTGGATAAAAACTATAATATTGTTAAAATAATTAAGTCAGCAGAGCCTTGTTCTGATGATTGTTCTTCTTTAATGTCTGAACAACCCTCTCAATTTGTGATTGAACTTGAACAGGGTTTTACAGATAATTTTAACATAACAGAAAGAACAAGGGTTTTAGTGCAATAATGTCAAAAGTATATTTTTTAAAAACAAAAGGAAGAGAGCCATCTGTAATGGAAAAGGCAGGAAAAAAGATTTCTGAGACCTTTTCTTTTGACAGAGAAGATAAAGTGGCTCTGAAAGTTCATTTTGGAGAAAGACAGTCAAAAACATATTTAAGTCCTGATTTAGTCAAATCTGTTTATAATAAGTTAGATGTCAAAGAGAAAGCTTTAGTTGATTGTAATGTATTATACAAAGGGGAAAGGGCTTTTGAATCTTCCCATAAGAAATTAGCCCTTGATCAGGGTTTTGATTTTGCCCCTATTGTTATTTGTGATGGTCAAGCGGGTGAAAAAGAAAAGAAAATACAAGTTAATTTAAAGCATTTTAAAGAGATAAAAATAGGAGCTTTGCTTGATAATTTTAATTCCCTTTTAGTTATTTCCCATTTTAAAGGACACAGTTTAAGCGGTTTTGGCGGCGCCTTGAAAAATGTTGGCATGGGGCTTGGCTCTAAAGCAGGGAAATTAGAAATGCACAAGGCCTTTAATTTAGAGGTTAGTGGAGCTTTGTGTGTTGGTTGTGGCTCTTGCCAAAAAGAATGTCCTTCAGATGCTATTGAAATTAAAGACGGGAAAGCTGAAATTAATTTTGATAAATGTTTGCATTGTGGAAAGTGTATTGCTGTTTGTCCTTTAGGAGCTATTATTATTCCGTTTGGTGATTCTTCTTCTTTAGAACTGCAAGAGAAAATAGTTGAATACTCTTATGGCATACTAGAAGGGAAAAAAGCTTTTTTCATTAATGTTCTCCTTGGCATTACCTCAAGGTGTGATTGTGTAAGAGAAGAACAAAAACCTATTATGGAAGATATTGGCATTTTATGTTCTGATGATATTGTTTCAATTGATAAAGCCAGTTTGGATTTAGCTAAAAAAGAACATTTTGAAAGAGAAGGAGTTAATCCTTTAATTCAGATAGATTATGCTGAGAGATTAGGTATGGGCTCTAAAGATTATCAATTAGAGTTACTTTGATTTTCTTTTATCGTTTATGAATATAGAAGAGGCAGTAAAATTATGTAAAAAAGGCAAGTTAGAAAAGTTTGCTTTTCTCTATGATTCTTATGTTGAAAAGATTTACAGGTTCATTTATTACAAAACCCATCACAAAGAAACAGCAGAAGATTTAACCAGTGACACTTTTTTAAAGGCCTTAGAAAAGATAAACAGTTTTAAAGAAGGGAGTTTTCAAGCCTGGTTGTTTAAAATAGCCAGAAACACTGTTATTGATTATTATAGGAAAAAGAAATCAGTTTTAAATATTGATGATGTTTGGGACTTAGGGAAAACTGATAATATTGTGAAAGATTTGGAAATGAAAGAAAAATTAGAAAAAGTTTATGATTCTTTTTCTAAATTAAACTCTATTCAAAGAGAAATAGTTTTATTAAGAATATGGGAAGACATGCCTTACAAGGAAATAGCAGAAATAGTTGGGAAAAAAGAAGGAGCTTGTAAAATGATTTTCACAAGAGCTATATCAAAATTAAAAAATGAAATTCCTTTAATTTTATTACTACTTTTATGTTCAAAAATATATTAAACGAGCTTTATCAAATTGATTCTTCTTTAAGAAGGCATGAGAAAGAATTGATTAAACTAATACAAGAGCTTTTGGATAAAAAGCCAGAGGTTGTGTTGGATAAATCATTTAGAAAAGAATTAAGAGAAGAGCTTTTAAAAAGAACAGAAAAGCCAAGTTTGTTTTTGCCTTTTTTAAAGCCAGTTGGTTTTGTGGCTTTGGGCGCTTTGATTTTTGCTGCTGTTATTCTTCCCTTTATTGGAAAAGATTTTGAAAGTCCTTTTCGGTTTGAAGCGCAAAAAGTTGAAAGAGAAGGATTCGGGAACTTAGCTTTGAAGCAAGAAGAAGTTTTGGGAAAAGGGGGCGGGATGACTGAAGCTTCAGCTCCCAGATTAGAAATGGTTGATTATTCTTATTCTTATACAGGTGAGGATTTTAAAGTTCCAGAACAAATGGAAGTTCTAAAGAAAAAACAAGCAGAAGTTTCTTTTGAGCTTGGCTCTTTCCTTTCTCAAAAAGAAATAGCAGGATTTGATATTTCTAAATTAAAAGATCCTTGTTTGGAGAATTTTAGCTTGAAAGACAAAGATGGATATTCTGTTAATGTTGATTTTTCTTCTGGTTTGGTTTCTATCTTTAAGTTGCCTGTTTTTCAAGGAGGAAATGTTTCTGAAAGAGAAGCTCTTCAAACTGCTGAAAGCTTTTTAAAGGAGTATGAAGTTGACCTTTCTAATTATTCAGAACCTGAAATCAGAGAGAATATTGTACTTTATCCTTTGGAGATACAAGGAAAGAGTGTTTATGAAATGTCAGGCACCAAGACAGGCCTTCATATTAATGTTTCTTCAGAAGGAGTAATTGGGCTTTGGAACCTTTCTTTTTTAAGCTATGAAAGTTCTGTTTATATGACAGCCAGTAAAGAAAGAATTTTAAGCTTTGTTCAAAAAAGAAAGTTTAATATTCCTTCTCCAACAAGAGTTATTGAGCTTGAGCTTCAAGACCCAGAATACGGGTATGTGAGGTTTTTTAGAGAAGCAGATGAGTTCTTAGTTCCTGCTTTGATTTTCCCAGCTTATGAGAACGGGAAGTATGTTGAAAGCAGGGTAGTCCCTCTCATTAAGGAAGTACTTGACAAGATAGAGAGTGATTCTGGTATGATGAGGGAGTAGACCTTACCATTTTTAGAGGAGTGATAGAAATGAAAAGGATTTTTTTGGTTTTTTTGATTTTCGTTGCTGGGTGTGATCGGCTTTTTTTCTTGTCAAGTGGCAAGGAAGAGGCCTTGTTAAGCTTCACCATTTTTTACGATGGCGAGACTGTAGTGGAGCTTGAGAATCGTGCTTCTGCTGGTCTTAAGTTTGATGTTCCCCTTGCTGCACTTGAGTTGGACATCAAGGAAGGAGCAACCTACTTGAAAAAGAGTAAAGTTCCCTTTGAGACCAAAAGCGTGTTAATTCCCCACGGAGGTCACATGCTTTTGTTTGCAGATGTTCAGGCTTATGGATATAAACCTGAAGACCTAAAGCTAGGCTCGCGCTATAAGCTTGAACTCCAGTATGTCAGCAAGGCAGAGGGAGGCTGGAAGGGGCATATTACGGGAGAAGGAAGCTTATTAGTTGGAAAATGGGAAGAGTCCCTACCTCCTTCTTTTATTTATTATACAGTTTTTGATAAAGAAGGAGGTCTGGTAGAATCGAGGGAGCTTACAAAGGATGGGTGGAAGTTATTATGCTACCCTTGCCCCTGACAGGTGGAGCTTTAAACAATGATGTGTCTAGTGGGTCATTTTTCCACTGGACACAGGCTTTTTCTAATTGGTAAAATAATATATGGAGGAAATAACTTGGAAAATGAAGTTTCTCCCAAAGGGAGATTTTTTGTGTGTAGAATTGCCAAAAGGTCGTTTATTGTTTTAAATTTATGAATTATAAAAAGCTAATAGGTTATGGGGTTCTAATTTGGGTGATTGTGTTTGCTGTGGTTTCTGCTTTTATTGCTTTTGGTGTTTCTTCAGACAATTTATTTGTTAATTTAGTAAGTTTGATAGCCATTATCATTGCTGCCTGGTTTTTAGCTCGTAATCTGAAAGTAAAATCACAGAAAGAAATGGTTAAGTACAGCTTGGTCTGGTTAGCTATTACTGTTATTTTGGACCTTGCTATTTCAATTCAATTCACCGGGCTTGAGCTAATGGCTAAGTGGCACGTGTTGCTTGGCTATCTTTTGATCCTGATAGTGCCATTGAGCTGTTGTAATAAGAAGGCTTGACTTATTTTGAAATATAGTAGAGAATTAATTTGCAGCACTTCCCTGTTGCACCTGTTTTAGGACAGCTTCCCCTCCTTGGCTGACTCTGGAGCAGGATGCAGCAGGGAGTTTTTCATTGTTTTATGTTAGAATGTATTAATGACTATTCAAGAGTTAAAAGAGTTCATAAAAAAAGAGCACCAGAGAATGGTAGCTTTGTGCGCTAAAGATGAAACCAAAGATAAAAGAACGTTATTTAGAACCATTAAGTTAATGGAAGAGATGGGAGAGCTTTGCGAAGAGGTTTTGGGGTTTTCCTGCACCCAGAGAAAGGAAAAGATGAGAGAAAGAGATGAAGAGAAACTGGAAGAAGAATTAGCTGATGTTTTAATTGTTTTGCTTCTTTTAGCAGAAAACATGGAGGCAGATGTTTTTTCTGCTGTAAAAAAGAAGATTAAAAAAATAGAAAAAAGATATGAAACTTAACTATATTATTATTCCTTTAATTGTTTTTTTAACAGCTTTTATTGGAAGTTTTTTTACAGAAAGAGGCATGATGTGGTATGAAACTTTAGAATTGCCAAGCTTTACACCTCCCGGCTTTGTTATTTCCATTGCCTGGACCATTATCTTCTTTCTTTGTTTGATTTCTGGTTTAATTTTTTGGAATAAAGGGAAGAAAAGGAAAAGAATTGCTCTGCTCTTTCTTTTGAATGCTTTGTTAAATATCCTTTGGAGCTTTATCTTTTTTAATCAGCACTTGATTTTCCTTTCCATTATAGAGATGATTTTATTGAATATTACCACTTTACTTTTGATTTATCGTTTGATCCCTGTATCTCGTGTTGCTTCTGCTTTATTACTTCCTTACTTTCTTTGGGTTGGTTTTGCCACTTACTTAGCTTATTCTATTTATTTGCTTAATTAACTATGAAAAGTGTTTATGTTCTAAATGCAAGGGGTGAGAGAGAGCCTTTTTCCTATCAGAAAGTAGTGAGGTCTGCAAAAAGAGCAGGGGCTTCAAAAGATTTAGCTGAAAAGATAGGCAAAGACATAGAAAAAGGAGCTTATTCTGGAATGACAACCTTTGAGATTTTCCAACAAGTGAAAAAAGGTTTGAGACAATCTCCTCAAGCCGCTCTAAAGTTTAATTTAAGAAAAGCCATGGAAAAGTTAGGGCCTACTGGTTTTCCTTTTGAAAAGTTTATAGCCAGAATATTTGAAGAGTTAGGTTTTACTGTTGAATTAAATAAAGAAGTTCAAGGAAAATGCATTGTTCATGAAATTGACTTTCTAGCTCAAAAAGGAAAGGTTTTAAAGATTGGAGAATGCAAGTACAGGAATCAAAAACAAAACAAAGTCCATGTTGAAGACATTTTGAAGAATTATGCTGTGTTCTTGGATTTAAAGTTTAACAATGCTGGTTCTCTTGTTGTAACCAACACTAAGTTCACAACTAGAGCTATAAAATATGCTAATTGTAATAATATAGAGCTTTTGGGCTGGAAATATCCAAGGACAATGGGCCTAGAAAGAATAATTGATAAATACCAATTATATCCTATTACTATTCTTCCTTCTTTGAATAAACTCTTAGCTGAAATATTTGCTTCTCATGGTCTAATGCTAGCTAAAGATGCTTTAAGAGTTGATAATTTAGTAAAAAACAGTAAGATGGAAAAAGAAAAATTGGCAGAAGAAGCAGAAATCCTTTTTGGAAGGAGGTGAATTCATTGTCTCAGGTGTTTCAGGTTAAAATGATTGCTGAAGCGAAGGAAATGGCGGAGCTAATGAGATTGCTCCGGGGTTTTTTAAACCCGTACCTTTCCTTCTTGGGTCGGACTATTTTTCGGCTTGAAGCATTGCGCTTCAAAACAGAGGCCTTGCTTCGGCCAACTGGGGTGGTCTTTGTGAACTCTCTTTCTGTAAACCGGCAAGCCCTAGAAAAAATTATTCTTGGGCTAAGAGGCTCTGAAGATTTTTTTCTTTCTGCTGGAAAGAAGAAAGAGCCATACGCTGTAATCGGAAGGAGGGCGTTGGCTCTTATTGAACCAGTTTTGAACTACTGGTTCAAGAAATGAGGAGAGGCGGTCCAAAAGATCGCCTTTCAGCTTTTATTTTGGTAAAATAAACTATACTGAACAGAGTTTTAATCAAAATAGCAAAATACACAGGTTATATTCTCATTCCCCTTTTTCTTTTATATTTCCTTTCTGGTTATGCTATGACCAAGGGGATTTTTCATAAAAGAACAGCAAAGCTGATTCATGACAATTTGCTTCCTATTCCCACTTTCCTTTGTTTTTTGCTTCATACTTTCCTTTATTTAAGATTTAATTTTAGAGCAAAATTAGGAAAATGGATTGATTACCTGTTTTTATTATTAGGAGCTGTGCTTCTCTTTGGATTTTTTTGGTTCTTTCTTAGTTCTTGAAAATGTGCTAAAAAGAAAATATGAAGCCCATTTATTTAGACAATGCAGCTACAACGCCTCTGGACGAGGAAGTTCTGGATGAAATGATGAGGTTTTTTAAACAAGATTATGGCAATGCTTCTTCTATTCATAGGCTGGGGCAAAGAGCAAGAGAGGCGGTTGAGAAAGCAAGAGAAATTATTGCTGGGTTTTTGAATTGTTCTCCTTCAGAAATTGTATTTACCGGCTCTGCCACAGAAAGCGACAATCTCGCTATTTTAGGAGTAAGAAAAGGACATATTATAACAACAAATATAGAGCATCCTGCTGTTTTTAATGCTTGTTCTCATTTAGAGAAAATGGGTTTTGAGGTTGATTTTTGTCCTGTTTCTAAATTAGGAATTGTTGAGGTTGAAGAGATTAAAAAAAAGATAAAAGAGAATACTGTTCTTGTTTCTGTTATGTATGCTAACAATGAGATTGGCGCTATCCAGCCTATTTTAGAGTTAGGGGAGTTTTTAAAAGACAAAGACATATATTTTCACACAGATGCTGTTCAAGCTGTAAATTTCCTTGATTGTGATGTTAAGAAGTTAAATGTGGATTTAATGACTCTATCAGCTCATAAAATATATGGGCCTAAAGGCATTGGCGCTTTGTATGTTAAACAAGGAGTTGAGTTAAATCCTGTTCTATTTGGCGGTCCCCAAGAAAAAGGATTAAGACCAGGCACAGAAAATGTTCCTTTAATTGTTGGTTTTGGAAAAGCAATAGAATTAATTGAAAAGCATAAAAAGAATATTCCTTTTATTAAAAAGTTAAGAGATAAATTAATAGATAGTATTTTAATTCAAATCCCAAACTCGGAATTAAATGGTTCTAAAGAGCAAAGATTGCCCAATAATGTTAATGTTAGTTTTAAAGGGGCTGAAGGTGAAGCAATAGTTATTGCTTTGGACCAAAAAGGAATTGCTTGTTCCACTGGCTCTGCTTGTTCTTCTGGTTCTTTAGAGCCCTCTCATGTTCTTTCTGCTTTGGGGAATAAAGGACATGGTTCTTTAAGATTAACTTTAGGCAGAAACAACACAGAAAAAGAAATAGACAAGGTTTTGGAGATTCTGCCTGAAGTAATTAAGGATTTAAGAAAAGTTTCAGGACATTCATGAAATACTATTCCAAAAAAGTTTTAAACCACTTTTTAAAGCCAAAACACTTAGGCAAGATTAAGAATCCTGATGGTACAGGTTCCACCCAGAACTTAAAGTGTGGTGATGTAATGAAAATCTATATTAAAGTTGAAAAAGATAAAATTAAAGACATTAAGTTTGAAACCTTGGGTTGCGCTCATGCTATTGCTTCCTCTGATTTAATTTGTGACTTGGCTTTGGGAAAAACCATTGCCCAAGCCAAGAAGATAAAGTTTAAACAGGTCTTAAAAGAACTTGGAGATATGCCCCCCCAGAAAATACATTGCACTTCTTTAGCAGAATATGCTCTCAAAGAAGCAATAAAGGATTACGAAAATAAATCGGCTCACCTCGTTTAGTGTTTGTGTGTGTGAGCCGTAGTATGTCCTCCCATAATCCGAAGGAATGGAAGTGGGAAGGATTGTCTGTTTTTATTATATAATCTATATGAGAAAAAAGAAAGTAGTTATTGCTTTATCTGGCGGGGTTGATTCTTCTGTGGCAGCTTTTTTTTTGAAAAAGAAAGGGTTTTTGGTTGAAGGAGTGTATATGAGATTCTGGAAAATTAAACAAGCTGAAAAAAGAGCAAAAAAGATTTGCTCTGTTTTAGAAATTCCTTTTCATTTAATTGATTTAAGAAAGGCCTTTAAAAAGAAAATAATTGACTATTTTTTAAAAGAGTATAAACAGGGGAGAACCCCCAATCCTTGTGTTTTGTGCAACAAGGAAATGAAATTCAAAGTTCTTTTTGACAAAATGAAAGAATTAAAAGCTGATTTTGTTGCAACCGGACATTACGCTTTAGTTGAAAAAGGAAAGCTTTTTAGAGCTAAATGCAAAGAAAGGGACCAGTCGTATTTTCTTTGGAAACTGGACAATTTAGATAAAATTATATTTCCTTTGGGAAATTATGATAAAAAAAGAGTAAGAGAAGTGGCAGAGAAAATTGGCTTGCCAAGTTCTGATATAAAAGATTCTCAAGAAGTTTGTTTTATTGAAAAAACTACTTTTGATTTCTTGAAAAAAAATTTAAAGCAGAAAAAAGGAGATATTGTTAATCAAAAAGGAGACAAATTAGGTTCTCATTTAGGTCTTTGGTTTTACACTATCGGGCAGAGAAAAAGAATAGGTCTTGCTTCTGGTCCTTATTATGTGATAGGGAAGGATGTGAAGAAGAATCTTTTAATTGTTTCTAAAGACAATTTAAAGGAAAAAGAAGTGCGGTTTGAAAAAGTAAATTGGTTAGTTAAAATAAAGTTTCCTTTTCAAGCTGAAGCTAAGATAAGGCATAGAAGCCCTCTTTGTTCTGGTTCTTTGTATGAAAATAGATTTATTTTTGATAAAGCTCAAAAAAGCATTACTCCAGGACAGAGCATTGTTTTTTATAAAAAAAATCAGGTCCTGGGAGGAGGAGTGATAAAATAATAAGAAGCGAGCTTAGCAGTCATCCACAAGGAGGAGGGCTCGCTTCTTTTGGAATTCTTTATTCTACAACCATGTTTTCAATTTGACAATTTTTTTCCTTGTTTTAAACTGGAGAGGCGGTTCTTTGATGTGGGGGCTCGTCAGGACAACTCTCTTGTTGCCACAATAGAGAGACGAGCTCCCACTAAGTTATTTTTTATGATATTATTTAACTATGAAGAACTTTTTAAAGAATTCAGGCAAAAAGATACTTTTGGGAAACGAAGGTATTGTAAGAGGGGCTATTGAATCAGGAGTCCAGTTTGTTTCTACTTATCCTGGAACGCCTGCTTCTGAAATAGGGAACACTTTTTCTTTAATTTCAAAAGACCTTGGAATATATTTTGAGTTTTCTGTAAATGAGAAAATAGCTTTAGAGGCTGGCATTGGAGCTAGTTTTTCTGGTTTAAAAACATTGGTCGCAATGAAAAACTTTGGTTTGAATGTGGCCTCGGACGCTTTAATGCCTTTTTTGTACACGGGCTCTGTGGGTCCCTTTGTTTTGGTTGTAGCTGATGACCCTTCGTGCCACAGCTCTGCTCAATCAGAACAGAATTCCAGGGGGTTTTCCTTCATGGGGCATATTCCCACTTTAGAACCCTCTGATGTTAAAGAGTGCAGGGACTTTGTTAAATTGGCTTTTCAAATATCCTCTCAATTTAAAATTCCTGTGATGATAAGACTAACAACCAGGGTAGCTCATCAGAAAATGCCAGTTGATTTAAAAAGAGTAAAAAGAGTTTCCTCTAAAGGCAAGTTTGTTTCTGACAAAAAAAGGTTCGTTACAATGCCACCAAGAGTTTTAGAAATGAAAAAAGAGCTTTTAGAAAAGATAGAAAAAGTGAAGGAGTTTGCAGAAAGAAGCAGTATAAATGTTATAGAGAAGGGGAAAGGCAAAATTGGGGTTGTCTGTTCTGGGGTTTCTTATCTTTATGTTAAAGAGGCCTTAAATGGTTTGGATATTCCTTTGTTAAAACTTGGTTTCTTTTATCCTTTGCCAGAAAAAAAGATTAAAAGGTTTTTAAAACCATTGAAAAAGGTATTGGTTGTTGAGGAATTAGAAGGGTTTTTAGAAAAAGAACTAAAAGGTCATGATGTTGAAGTGATAGGCAAGCAGGTCTTACCTGAAGTTGGAGAATTGACGCCTGAATTGGTAAAGAGCGCTTTATTTAGGGTTTTGGGAAAAAGATATGCTTTGAAAGAGTTTAATTTGAAAAAAGTAAAGCATTTGCCAAGATTCTGCACTGGCTGGCCTTCTTGTCCTTATTGGAAGCTTTTTGCTGCTGTTAAGCAAGCTGCTCCAAAAAACACTATTTTTGGCGGTGATATTGGCTGCTACATGATAGCTGCTTTACCACCTCACAGCTTGTATGACTATCTTTCTTGTATGGGATCTTCCATTGGAATAGGTCATGGCATTAAAAAAGCAACTAATCAGAAAGTAATTGCTTTTATTGGAGATGGCACCTTTTTCCATTCTGGCATTCCTTCTTTATTAAACGCCTCTTATAATAACTCCAATCTGCTTTTAATTATCTTAGACAACAGAATTACAGCCATGACAGGACAGCAGCCCAATCCCGGCATGGGAAAAAAAGGAGGGGAAGAAGATGCTGTTGAAATTAAAATTGAAGATATTGTTAAGGCCTTGAAAGTGAAAAACATTAAGGTGATAGACCAAGAAGAGGAATATGATGAGCTGGTTAGAACCATAAAAAGGTTTTTGAAGAAAAAAGAGCTTTGTGTGATTGTAGCTCGCAGAATGTGCGGTCTTTTAGCTAAAAGAAAAATGAGAAAATGAAAAAACCATTTAACATTATTATTTGTGGAGTTGGAGGTCAGGGTTTAATCACTTTGCTCCAAATAATAGCAGAAGCTGCTTTATTAAAAGGTTTTGATGTTAAAACATCAGAGCTTCATGGTTTAAGCCAGAGAGGTGGTTCTGTTTCTGTTCACATTAGATTTGGGAGTAAGGTTTTCTCTCCCATGGCTTCAAAAGCTGACTTAATTTTAGCTTTAGAATCGCAAGAGGCCTTGAACTTTGTTTCCTTTTCTGATAAAAACACTTTCTTTTTAATTAACAAACATCAAACACCCACTTTGGGGGATACTGTTTCAGAGAAAACAGTTAAGAACAATTTGGAGAAGCTGGGAAGGAGGTCTTTGTTTGTTCCTTCAACTGATATTGTTCAAAAAGAATTAAAAAAGCCTGTTTTAGCTGGAGTTTATCTTCTAGGGGTGGCCTTATTTAAAAATTTAATTCCCTTAGAAGAAAAAGACATTATCGCTTCTTTGAAAAAGCTCATGCCAAAGCAATTGCTTGGTATTAATGTTAAGGCCTTACAATTAGCCAAGAAAAATGTTTAATGTTGTTTGCCATTATGCTGAAATAGGTTTGAAAGGGAAAAACAGGAAGTTTTTTGAAGAAAAACTGGCTTCTAACATTAAAAAAGCTATTGGTTTTGGAAATGTTAAGAGGATATCAGGTAGGATTTTGGTTGAGATGGATTCTTTAAAAGGAGTTGAAGAAAAATTAAAGAATGTTTTTGGCATTGCTAATTTTAGTTTTGCTTTTTCTTCTTCTCAAGACATAGAAGAAATTAAGAAAAAAGCTTTAGAGGTTTTGAAAAAAGAAACCTTTTCTTCTTTTAAAGTTAATTGTTCAAGATCTAACAAGAATTTTGCTTTAACTTCTGTTCAGGTAAATGAGAGAGTAGGTGAGTTTATTGTTTCTTGTTTGGGGAAAAAAGTTGATTTAACTTCTCCTGATTTGACTTTATTTATTGAAATTGTGGATAATTACTGTTTTTTGTTTTTAGAAAAGATAAAAGGGCCTGGGGGGCTTCCGGTTGGAGTTAGCGGGAAAGCAGTTAGTTTGATTTCAGGTGGAATTGATTCTCCTGTAGCTAGCTTTTATGCTATGAAAAGGGGAATTGAGCTGGTTTTTTGCCATTTTCATTCTTTTCCCTTTACTGACAAGGCCTCTTTGGAAAAAGTAATTGCTTTGGTCAAAGTTTTAACTAAATATCAGTTTGAATCAAAACTCTATTTAATTCCTTTCTCTTCCATTCAAAAAGAAATTCTATTAAAAACAAAAGAAAAGTTAAGAGTTTTACTTTACAGAAGATTTATGTTTAAAATAGCCCAGGAAATAGCTCAAAAAGAAAAAGCAAGAGTATTAATTACAGGGGAAAGTGTTGGTCAAGTTGCCTCCCAAACCTTACCTAACATGCAAGCGACAGAAGAAGCAGTTTCTTTGCCTAATTTAAAGCCAGTGGTAGGTCAAGATAAAGAGGAAATTATACAAAAAGCTAAAGAAATTGGCACTTTTCAATTGTCAATTCAACCTTATAATGATTGTTGCAGCAGGTTTTTACCGAAACATCCAGAAACCAAAGCTAACTTAAGAGAGGTTAGGTCAGAAGAAAAAAAGCTTAATGTTGAAGAATTAATTAAAAAGGCCTTAAAACAAAAAGAAATATGTATAATAAAAATACAACCTTAAAAGAGATAATTTCTGTTTCTGGGATGGAAGAGATATTAAAAAAACACGGTGTTCCGTGTATAACTTGTCCCTTTGCTAAGATGGAAATGGATAAGTTGAAGCTGGGGGATATTTGTAGGATTTATAATATTAATTTAGAAAAATTATTGAAGGACTTGAATACTCAGTAGAAAAGATTTCTCGGCAACCATACTAGCGTCGCCGAGATCCCTCGTCGATTAGGAACCTTGGTTTGCCATCTTCTACAATGGCATTCCAAAGATTGTACATTTTTCGTAAGTTCTCCGACCCGTCTTTCCCCGGGTCTTTGTTGACGTCGTACCTCCTTTTATTCCACCCGCGGTGCTTTGGGTTCGTGTCTTTTACAAAGAAACGGATCTGGGAACCAGTAAATACTACCTGGTCCACTATTTCCCCTTCGACAAAGAGCCCTTTTACGCCACGGTTTATTCTAATATTTTTTACCTCTTCGGAAGGGAAGTCTCCCCTCCCGGGATCCCAACTATTAAAATCCCATTTTGTAGCATTCATGATATCACCTCCTCTGTTGCGATAATATGGAATCCCTTTCCGCTTTATTTTATACCATATTTCCTTCGCTTTTGCAAGAGTGACCCACTTTTTTGTTAAGTGTTGATTTTTTTTTACTAATTAGGTAAGCTTAAGCCCTAGAGAGTCAATAATCTGAACACCAAGGAAAGGAGAAGGAAGAATGAGTAAATCGATTGAAGGAGGAACCATTGTTTTTTACGAAGAAAGATGGGTTTCACGGCCTCGGGCTTTTGAAGAGCTTGGGCCTTTAACCCAAGAGTTGCTAACTTACTTGACTAAAATAAGGGGGGTGAATGTAATACTCCCCGCATCCAAACTCCTTATTCCTCGGATCTACCTGGACAGAAAGATTTCTTTGATTGTCTTGGTAGGCGAGAGGATGACTTACAGCACTGGGGGAAGGCCCATTCCATCTTTTTCCCAGATGGACGCAGCGGAACGCTGTTGGTATAAAGTTAGTGGGCTGTTATATGGATACTTGCTTTCAAGGCTGGATAGGATTGTACCCATTGAGGCGATCCCCTTAGTGGAGGTTGTCAGAGAGGTGGATGTTCGTACAGATGAAGAGACAAATCTTTCGTGCGAGAGAATAACGGCCACTGCCCGAAAAGATAAGGGAGTTGCTAGTACCCTTACTTACCTTTTGCAAACCTCTGTGAGTCCGTCCCACCCCCTCAACAAGGGCGTTGCAAACCTGAAGCCTCATCCGAGACCAGGGACGCTGGAAAGGATACCAGCTTCTGTAAAGGAGGTGGAGTTTTGAAGAAAAGCCCTAAGGGCCCATTAGGCAGAAAGTCTTTTGGGCTTTTAGCGTTATTTTACAGAAACTAGCTTGACCATTCTCTTTTTTTGAGCAAGAACAAGGAAAAGGACATAAAATAAGGCAAGAGTAGTCATATCCCGCTCCTACCTCCTGGCCTGCGCAAGGCCAACATAACTTTTGCCTTATAAGTCAGCCGGGGAGATTGTAGCCTGAGGATCTGTTTGATAAGTTCATAGCTCTTCCAATCTCCCCTTTTTTATTGCACAGGAAATCATGAACAGAAATTCAATAAGTTTAATGGTAAAATCAGAAAATGCCTTTGAATAAAATATTTGTTGTTTTAGCTTTGTTTTTTTGCCAACTTTTTTATTTGGAAAGAGGTTTTTTCTCCCGGTGCTTGAAATGGCTTTCTTTTTTTGTTAATAAGGATTATAATAAACTAATATGGAGAAAGGACATAATCTTACAAAAATACTTTCTTCTTACTCTAAAGAGCGCCTTTGGGTGGCTTTATCTCCAGACAAGAAAAGAGTTGTGGGAAAGGGCAAGACACCAAAAGAGGCTCTTGACATGGCTTTGAAGAAGAAAATCAAGGAGCCTTCTGTTATTCAAGCTATACCAGATTATTCTGGCGCTGTTTATAGCTTGGGATTATGAGCATGAAATTTCGTTATTGGAAGCTCCCCTCTTATAAAACAACAATCCCTATGCCTATTATTGAGGTAGTTTTGTCTCCTCCTTCTGGGGGAGAGACTTTTAGATATCCCTGTTTGGTTGACTCTGGAGCAGAATATTGCTATTTCCACGCAAAAGGAATAGGCAGAGATTTGTTAAAGCTTGTTATTGAAGACGGAGAAGCAATGGATATCAAAGGTATCGCAGGCATATCTTTGGAAGGCTATCTTCATAAAATTCATTATAAATTGGGGGGATGGGATTTTGAAGCTGAAGTTTGCTTTGTCCCAGAGCTTAAAGCTCCTTTTGGTATTTTGGGCAGAGCAGGCTTTTTTGATTTTTTTAAAGTTCAGTTCGAGCATAGGAAGGAGATTATAGAGTTGAAGGATTATCAAGGTAAGAAAAAGCAATAGCTAAAATGCCTTTGAATAAAATACTTGTTGTTCTGGTTGTGTTTTTGTTTTTTGCCAACTTCTTTATTTGGAAAGAGGTTTTTTCTTTTGGCAAGTTAGAAGTTGTTTTCTTTGATGTAGGGCAGGGAGATAGTATTTTTATTCAAACCTCTCAAGGTCATCAGGTTTTAATTGATGGTGGTCCTTCTGATGCGGTCTTAGAGAAGTTAGGCAGGGAAATGCCTTTTTGGGACAGGTCTTTGGATGCGGTTATGCTAACTCATCCGGATTATGATCATTTAAAAGGTTTAATTTATGTTTTAGAAAAGTATGAAGTTGATAATATTGTTTGGACAGGAGTGGAAAAAGAAACAAAAGTTTATTCAGATTGGATAGATGGTTTGGAAGGAAAGAATGTGTTTATAGCTCAAAGAGGAAAAGAAATTAGAATGGGAGAAACCAGTTTATATATTTTTCATCCTTTTTCTAATTTAGAAGGGGAAAGGGTGGAGAGTTCTAATGAAACTTCAATTGTCTCTCAATTGGTTTTCGGTGAAAATGAGTTTGTTTTTATGGGTGATGTTTATAAAAAACAAGAGGATGATTTGTTAATAAGGTCTGATTTTAAGAGTTTGGTTTGTGATGTTTTGAAATTAGCTCATCATGGAAGCAAGAACTCTTCTTCTTTGGGATTTCTTTCTGTTTTAGAGCCCTCTTTGGCTGTGATTTCTGTTGGTGAAAATTCCTATGGTCATCCACACCAAGAGGTCTTGAGCAATTTAAAAGAACTTGGTATCATGGTTTTGAGAACTGATCAAAAAGGTGATATTAAAATTATTGCCAATAGCAATAACTTTTTAATTAAATAATATGAAAGGAATAGAATTTCCTCTTTTTAAAAGCAAAGTAAATGTTAAAGAAAGCTTTGATTTGACAGATGTTGAAGACAGAGGGGCCTATTTTGAGTTAAAAGCTGGTCTTGAGATAAGAAAATTAAGAGAATACTTAAAAGAAAACACTTTTATTTGCTATTTATTGGGTAAAAAGAACTCTGGTAAAGGAACTTACGCTAAAATGTTCAAAGAAATAGTTGATAAAGACAGAATAGAGCATTTCTCTGTTGGAGACATGGTAAGAACTTTGGATGAAGTTGTTCATTCCTCTTCAAAGCAAAAAGAATTAGTGGACTTTTTAAAAAAGAATTACAGGGGATTCGTTCCTTTAAAAGAAATCATAAAATCATTAAAGCAAAGGAGCACTAAAGTTCTTTTGCCTTCTGAATTGGTTTTAGCTTTAGTTAAAATGAAAATATCTTCTCAAGAGAAAAAGGCCTTGTTTATTGATGGTTTTCCAAGGAACTTAGACCAGATTTCTTATTCTTTGTTTTTCAGAGACTTAATTGGTTATAGGGAAGATCCTGATGTATTTTGTTTAATTGATGTTCCAGAGGCCGTTATAGATGAAAGAATAAAATACAGGGTTGTTTGTCCTAAGTGTCAGACCTCAAGAAGCTTAAAACTATTGCCAACTAAGAAAGTGGAATATTCAAAAGGAAAATTTCATTTAATCTGTGATAATCCAGATTGCACAGGAGAAAGATTGGTTTCTAAAGAAGGGGATCAGTTTGGCATAGAGCCAATTAGAGATAGATTAGAAACTGATGAAGAATTAATCAGAAAGGCTTTTTCTTTGCACGGTATTCCCAAGATTTTGTTGAGAAACTCTGTTCCGGTCTCTGAAGCAAAAGAATACTTAAACGATTATGAAATTACACCAGAATATTCCTATACTTTAAAAGATAAGAAAGTAGTAGTAGAAGAAAAGCCCTGGCAAGTTAAAGATGATGAAGGAGCACCCTCCTACAGCTTATTACCTCCTCCAGTTGTCCTATCTTTAATCAAACAAATGACCGAGGCCTTGGAAATTTAATTTTGTTTTAACCACACACATTTGTCGGTTTAACTAACTTAATATTTCCAGCATTTCATTTGGAGTTTTTCCTCCTAATGAGCAATGCTCCATGTTGTTATACTGCTCATTCCATATTTTAA
>Ga0180437_10000664_pt1 | contig 63440 bp, 103 predicted proteins | sample SS_ome_4_FD_132410 | JGI IMG/M metagenome (GOLD analysis project Ga0180437, IMG submission 132410) | Hypersaline lake sediment archaeal communities from the Salton Sea, California, USA - SS_3_D_1 metaG | ecosystem: Environmental > Aquatic > Non-marine Saline and Alkaline > Hypersaline >...
ACCCGTCGACAGACGTCGGCGTGAAGTGGAGGGTGATCCGGGGGTCAATCCGACTCTGGGCAGTGAGGCCGATATAGGCGTGACCGGCGCCGCGCAGAAGGCCGTACTGGTCGCGCACCGACTGCGGACCGCCCAGCTGCTCCTCGATCTGCTCGATGCAATCAATCAGGGAGTCGACCTGGACACCTTTCTCGCTGGCGAGCCATCCCTCGTCCTGATCCCATCGGAATCCGAGATTTTGCTTAAAGGCATAGCCATTCGCATCCTGATCCCAAAACCCCTGTCCGAACGCAATTCGCATCCCAGACAATTTATTTTGCGGGGTCCGCTGATTCCGAGTCAGGGGTAGCATCACGTCCTCCCTTTGGCTTTACGCCTCTGCTTCATGCGTGCCATGCGATCACGAGCGTTGCGCGCGACGCGTTTAGATTCTCTTGCCGCGAATCGGGCCTGGTCAAGTTGCGGTGTCCAGAGCTTGTTGACTACGCCATTGTACCGACCCTTCTTCTTGTTCGCGACTTTCTCGCGCTGATGGCAGCGATTTCGTCTCATGCCACGGCCGGTCATGTTGATGGAGCCACGGCCGCTCAGGTAACCGTGCTTGGCGAAGGTCGCGCAGCAGATATTGAAGGCAGACAGGAATTGCTCCTTTGGCGTCCCTCGCAGCTTCCGCCTCTTTTTGAACATCACGGCCAGGACACAATGCTTGATCATGGTCGGCACTTTATTTGTCCGGATCATCTCGAGCATGACCGATTCGGGGACAATCAGCTTTTTGCCGACACGACCCTCGATCTTCCGCTGACGAGCTGCCGCGTCGGCGGCGAAGCGGTCTCCTTTTGCCTGGCCGCGCCGCCGCTGCTGCAACTGCTGCATGCGCAGGATGTAATTCCCGGATTTCTTGTTCGCCATTTAGATCGGCCTCAGATCGAGGGGCTCCTCGAGCGAGTCGCGCCAGTCGCGGTCGTCGATGCCAACCCAAGGATCAGTGCCGCCGACGGGAAGGATCATGAGGGCGTCGGCCGGAAGGTGACTCGTCATGGCCCGATGAAGGCCGACCAGCTGTGTCGACCGCTTGATAGGACAGCCGGGACGTTGGCAGGCGGCAGCACGGCCGCAGCTGATGCAGACCGAAAAGTTCAAGCGCGGTCCTCCAAGCACAAGGGCACGACGGTCATGTCAACCGGCGTCGAGCAGGCGCTTGGCGCGCGATCCATCATCGACTGGTCGAGAACCCGTAGAGCGTCGCCGATCGCGCCCGATAGCTCGATCCGCTCCGACTGCGACATATAGCCGTTGGCGAACAGCACGTCGCCAGCCTGGGTGAAGGCACGATGGACCGCCGCGATCAGGACCGAGAAAACGGTCGGGCTCGCCGGCTGCTCGAGAATAGCAGGGCGGGCCGGCGCTGGCGCCGGGGGCGGCGCTTCGGCGTCGTCAGCCACGATGCCGGGGACCTCAGTCGAGACGTCAATAACTGTGGGGCTCGATGACGCGCCGATTGCGAAGTCGAGGGCCTCCATCAGACCACGCATAGAAAACTCCTTCCATGCCACGATTGGCCCAGTGCCGGGGTTCGGGCCGGCCGGGACACCCGGCGCGTTAATGCCGCCTGGGCCGGGGTAGGCCGGCGAACTCGGGGATGGGCTTTGCCCGGCGGCCCCCTGGGCGACGTTATCCTTGGGCAACGTGGCGCCGCTATGGCCCTTCCCGTCGCCGTAGAGGGGGGCGAAGGCCCACGCGCCGTCATCACAGGCGCATCGGCCGTCAGCGTCGACCTGGCCGCAGGGGCACTTCTTCTTTTTGCCAAGGGCCGCGTCGACCGGCTCGAAGTCCATGGGCGGGCCAGCCGACTCCTTCATGTTCTGAAAGATATGGTTGACCAGGGCATAGTCGTCGTCCTTGAGGGCGTCGACGTCCTTCTTGAGCGACTTGGCGGCAGCGGCCTTGGCTCGGCCCCATGCCTTTTCATCAGCAGCTGTTTTCACGAGATTGGCTGGCATCAGCGGCGACCCTTCCATTCGTAAGACGACTCTTCAACGCCGGTTTCGCCAACAACCTCATATGTCTGCGCGTCATCGACATACTTGAGGATGTTCCCTCGATGGTCGGTCGCCTTCCACTTAACGACCCCCTCCTTCGTCGCGGCTCCAAACTCGCCCGTGTCATTCCGCAGCATGATTTGACCATGGCGATCGATGGTAAAGCTCCGGTCATCGAGATTCCCGATGCGCTCTTCGATCATCCTGCGAATGTCACCGACCGATTGCTCCAACTCCGATTGGTCGCTCTTGCTGGCGTTCCGCGCTCTATAGGCGTCGGCGTACCGCTGCCATGACGGCTCATCTATCCATATCTTGATTCCAACCTGGGCCTGCTGCGCGCGTGTGATGACCTCGTGCCGAATCACCGTGTAGGATAAATCCTTGGACGCAGCTCTGACGGCAGCCGAAGACTTTTTCGGACCGCCGATTCTACCGAGAGCGGCGCTGGTCGCTCGCCTTATCTTTCTTGGCATCCGAATTACCCCTGATGTGCCGACTCAGTTTTGACCTCGGCAGCGTCCATGAACATCTTGGCTATCTGTTTGCCGAGCTCGCCTGGGAACACATCCATAGCAGCTCTGGCGCGGCGATGGGCCTTTTCGCGACTCGCCTTACTGCCGCCTCGGGCGATTGCGTTAGCCATGATCTTCGCAAGCTGTAAAGCCTTCGCGTCCGAACCGTTGGCTTTCATCATGATGTCGTCCATGCGCTCATAATCTTTGTCGCCTGGACGCTTGCCCTTGATGTCCTTGTATCCGAGGAAGGTCGTGGCGCCCTCGTCGATCTCGGCATCTTGCAGACTGCTCAATTCCTCAAGCATGCCATCGATCATGCCCTCGATACTCTCGCTCCGTCGACCGGCCGAGGCTCGCATGATCGCCTTTTGAATCTCCCAGTAGCCATCCTCGATATTGTCGAGGGTAGCCGCGACATCGTCGTGACCATTCTGATTTGCCGTCGCCCGCATGTCATCGATGGCCTTGAACATGCGCTTGGCCACGCCATTGTAGCTGGACGAGCGCGCCGGCTTCTCGGCCGGCTCAGCAGGATATTCGTCCTCGTCGACTACCTCGGGGGCATCGTGGTCGACTTCGTCGTCGCCTTCGAACGCCTCGCCGTAGTGGCCCGTCGGCTTGACACCCTCGTCTCGCGCCTTGCCAGCGAGCCACAGCGTCACTTCAGACTTGCGTAATTGCGTGATTTCTTCTCGGGACGAAATCTGCATCACGACAAAATTGGAGGCGTTCCGCTTGCCGCTTGCCGGGATCGCCGCGAAGTCACTGCCTGGAACCATAAGGACGTCGACCCCGTCGATCTTCGTCCATGCGGCGTCCCAAACAGGAGGGTTAGATGCCTCGCTGATCCCAAACAGACGCGCGACCTCCTCGTCCGTCGGCTCTGCGTCAGCATCGTCGCAGCAGCACTCCTCCTGCTCCTTGGGGGCAAGCCCGAGGCTCTGCATGACGACATCTTTCTTGGGATCGACATGCATCGAGTCGGCATCCATGAAGCTCGGCAGACCGGCCTGGACGTTGATCCAATCCCAGTCAGTCACCTCACCATCCGGGTCATGCTTGGTCTCCGTGTCGACGCCGCCTGGAAGGTCTACGCGGAATCCATAGACCTTCAGAGTAGATCCATCATCCATCGTGATCAGCTTGCTATCCATCGGCGAGAGTTGGTCTGGGTCAAGTTTGATCCCCGTCTCCTCCTCGACCTCTCGAAGAGCCGCTTCGACAGGGGTTTCGCCCGGGTCTGCGTGGCCGCCGGGAAGCGTCCATTTTCCATTATCGTTACGCTTGCCCATGCAAAGCCCGCCATTTGAAAAGATGGCGACCTTGCAGACAACGCGGTCGGCTTCCGGCTCATCTCCCTCGATCAGACGACGGCGTCCGCTTTTGAGACCGCTCAGCGATAGGCCGAAGTTGCTTTCAGCGAATAGATTTTTGATCCTGTGCATGACCTCTCCCGTCAGCCTGAATTAATCCGCTCTTTCAAAATATCCTGGACGTATTGGAGAAGGCCGAGCATCGCGAGCGTCTCTTCAGCTCCGCCTGCCGGGGCTATAAAGTGTCCAAAGCCATCTTCGCGCCTATAAACCAGCACCGCTGTGCCCACCTCTCCGGAAGCCGCTTGGTCCGCAAGTCTGAGTAAAAAATCGGCGAGCCTGTGATTCGGTTCCCAACGTGTCCGCTTGCGCGGAGGATGAAGAAGTCGGAGTTTCTGGTCAGCGTCGTTTTCATCGCTCACTGGCCCCTCCTTGTTGCCTACCCGATTACGATCGAGATAGGCATTTGACTATCCGCTATCTCCTCGTTGAGCTTCTCTTCCTCTTCTCGAGCTTCCTCGAGCAGTGCTTGGCCGTCCATTTGAACGGTTCCGCCAGCCGCAGCGTAACTGTCGTACTTGCTGCGGATTCGACCGAGACGTCTCTTCGCTTCGATCACGCAGCGTCGATAAATGAAGTCTTCGTCGCGATCGCGAAGATCCTCGATGCTCCAGGCGTCCCGTGCCTTTTTCCAGATCACCAGCATAAGCCCAGACGGAACGCGGCCCGGTAGGACCAGGACGCGCCGAGCCTCGTCCCATATCCACTCACGGTCGCCGCCAAATAGGCGGTTCGCCATCTCGAGCTTCTGGCGAATCTGGACGTAGTCGCCATGCGACATCAGTGTGTTGGCTACCCTCAGGCCGCCGGTCATCACATCGGCTGGAACGATGTCCTGAAAAAATCCAAGGGTCGCAAGGCATCCAAGCCCTCCCACCCCTCCTCCAGGGAACGCCACATCCAGCGGCGATTCCGCCTCGGCGGGGAGAACGACCTCTCTCGCCGCCGACTGCAAGCCGTACCCGAGCGCCCCCTTGCGGGCCTGAAACCATCGCTTGGCTGCGTCAAAGATCCCTCGCCGCCCAGACCACGCCGACTCATCGAGCTCGACCTTTACGGTCGGTTCGCCGAGCTCGCCAAGGATCGACTCTTTGATATCAGCCTCTTTCACGGCCCCCCCTACCCTCGATCAGCCCGGTTGACCTTCTGATTCTGGATCGTCGCCACTCGCGGCTTCGGGAGCGTCAGCCTCTTGGCTCGCCTCAAAAAGACCCGCTAGCATCTCGTATGATGAGCGGACCTTGAAGAAGACGTCATTCAAGACGGGGATGGCCTGATCGCCAAACCGCGCCGATAGCTCCGAAGTCATCTCCTCGATGGCGCTCACCATGCCTTGGGCGGCCGTGAGGTTCATCAGTAGAAAGCTCACCGGAACATCGACGCCCGCAGCCGACTGCGGTGCCACGTCAGGAACGGGGTCCTCCCCAGGCTCAAGCCCGACCTCTTCGTCATCAGCCTCGGACGGGGTCGCTGCAGCCAGAGCCCTCTTTTCGGCGTCTGAGCCAGGCATAACTTGAGGCGCCTCGGGATCGACCTTGGCATCGGCCGCCGCGACCGTGTCGGATTCTCCCTCTTCGGTCCTGCCATAAATCCTCTCGGATAAGGCGCCAGCTTTCACGAGTTGTCGAATGAGTTCGGACATTCGCTCAATCCTCCATCGCCCTGTGGGCCTTCATTCCATGCGAACGCGCGTTCACGTGGCGGGCCGAATGCCCCAAGGTCTTAAGAATCCCTTGACTCTCATCGTACCCGAATCGTTGATCCCCCGCACGCGGCGGTGAACCCCATCCCCCTCGCGGACCACCGATCGGCCATCGCTCGTGTTCCCTTCGATGGTCTCGAACTTACCGGGGGATAATACGCGCGCGACGATCCCGGCATGTCCCATAGCCGTCGGCTTGCCGTTCTTGAAGTGCTGCCAAATGATCAAATCTCCCGACCGCACATCGAGCGCCTGGATCCTGGCCGGCATGAGCGTTCGATTCCAGCACGTCATGACGTGCTCCGTTTTGAAAAGCCACGTCTCCGGTCCGTCGACCGCCTTGTCGACCGCTTCAATACAATAGAAGACAAACGCCAAGCACCACGGCTCACCAACCGCTCGCCCGTCGACCGCCTTCTGAAAGGCTTCGACTTCTGGACCGCGATTTGACCCCTTTTCGCGGACCCCAACCCAGTGGGACGCCTCCGCGACAAGCGCCTTCATCTTGTCGTCGATCGTGCGCAGCGTCTGCCTCTTAGATTCTAAGTCTTGGGACTTGTTTTGGGACCTACTATAAGGCGCCCATCGAAGCTCGTCACGTGTTGGCTCTTTGGCCTTCTTGCTCCGAGTCATGGGCGCCTCCGTGTGAGGGGATCAGCGCGGTCGACCTACCAGGATCTTGGCGTGCTTCGAGCCGGCGATCTCGCGCTCATACCAGCCATCGTAACCGGGGTAGTGCGGGTCGGCGCCGATCCAGCGGACCCTTTTGCCGAGGACGCGCTCGACCTCGGCGTGGTCGCCGACGAATGGGACTGAATAGCGCGTGATGAGGACATGGGCGAGAGCGCCGGAAACCTCGGAGTAATTCCCGGCCTTGTTGAGAAGCTCGACGGCGCGGTCGAACATCGCCGCCTTCGCGGTCGACGACCCGTCCGTGGCGAAGCCGGTCATCTTGCGACCGCGCGCCGTCGTCTTGCCGAAGATCGTCAGGTCGGGATCCGGATCGGCGTCGACATCGACGATCTTCCAGAAGTCGGAATCACCGGGGATGTCGTCGGCGTTGCGGACGTTGGCGTGACCGCCGATCTTGGCGTAAGACGCCGCAACGAGATCGTAGAGCTCGTCGGTCACGTCGCGGTTTTTGGGATCGCGCAGCGCAGCGAAATCGCCCTGGCCAAGGGTGTGGAACCTCCCTTTGCCAGGGCTCACGTCAGCGTAAACGCCCTCGATCAGACCGAGGGCTGCAGCAGCTGCAAAACGCATCGAGATGATCTCCTCAGTTGTTCCGCGACTTGGCGCCACTCTTGATAAGCTTCGAAAGCTTCACAAGGTACTCCTTACCCATGTCAGACGTGTTGGAGTCCCACAGCCAATCAGTGGCCGAGCTGTCGTAACCGAGCGCCGTCATCTCTTTGACCGCATCGCGCACAACCTGGCCAGCGTTCTCGTTGGCCTTCTGGACGCGGATCACGATATCGAGGGCTTTCATGATCGTGTTTTTGTCGGCGACTTCGGCGGGCGCCGATTTCTTGGGCTTGCCTCTCCCTTTCGGAGAGATTTTCGCGACGTAGCGCGCATAATCGTACCCCTGCGTGTCGACGAGGTAAGCCTCCGCACCTACCGTCACGATGCAAAGGTATCCGGAACTTTCTGCCGCCCTAGCCATCTCGGGATTCTTGTCCATGGGACTTGGCTTGCCGCGAACAACCGGCAGGCCCTTGATGATGCTCACGACGCTGAACGGCATCGAAGCAAGCGGAACCTCATCCCATGAGTCTGGCTTCACTGTAAATTTGACTGCGCCGCGCACAGCGTCGGCATCCACCCTGTCGATGGCCTCAATGACCCCGTAACCAAGAGCTTCAGCTATGATCCTCTTCATTTATCCACCCTCTTTTCGAGATTGTTTACGGCTAAAGTCCGCTGAGCGACCGCGCCAGCGCGGTTATCTCGCGGTCCTCGCCGAGACCAAAGCAACGCTTGATCTCTTCTTCGGTCGGCTCATCAGACGCGGCGTCGACGGGTGCCTGGTCCTGACTGGACCCTGGGAGTTTGCGAATCCATGCTGTCGCCTGCTCGAGGGCGTCGCCTGCGCCGGTCGAATCGCCCGAGGACAGGCGCAACAACGCGCCAGACACCATCTGGAGAACCGTACCCATGTCGGGGTCCTCGGCCTTGGTCGCGTCCATCGAAGCCTTGGCCATATCCTGCGCTGCCTTCTCGACAGCCGCAGACGAATCCTTGCTTTCAGTCACCGCTCTCCGCGACCGCGCCTCGTCGATCCCGGGCACCACAAAATATCGCGTCGTCAGTTTCTTTTCGTTCTTCAATGCCGACGACGTCCTGTAGTAGAAGTCGGAACCCGCGATGAATCCAGGGATAGTCATCGGATACATGCTGTACTTATCCCGGACGACGATCGTGCGAGTAGCTTCCTTGCCTGCGCGAGACGCCTTGTCGAACTCGGCCTTCGGCACTTCCTTGGAGGCGGCGGCGCCCTCAACAATTGCGCCGGTTTTGGGTCGAGATGACTCGTCCATAGAAACCGGCCCGAATTCGACTCTACTATTCTCTGATTGCTGCCGGATATTTGTGTATCCCGCCGGCTTCAGGACCTTGTCTACCAAGGATTTCATCATTTTGATCTTTTTTGACTGATCATATGGGGACACCACGCCATATGCCGTGAAATAGTCTTCGTTCTTCATAGGGGCGCCGAAACTGACGATGAACTTGTCACCGTTATCTAGCGGCATCGTCAGGTCGTATGTGGCGCCCTTTTTCCTTTTGGACTTGAACCCAAATTTCTTGAGCAATGGAAGCATCTTTGACAGCGCACTATCCAGTGCAGCGATGTCGTAAACACCTTCGGATATGACGCGCCCGCGATGATTGATCGACTCGTCCTGCTCTTCATCTTCGTCGGCATCTAGTTCCGACTCGAAATCTCGCGAAGTGTATAGCTCGCCGTTGCTTGGGATCACGCGCGACTTCTTCAGCATCCATTCCAGTCCCTGGATGTCACGCTCATTTCTCATGTGCCCGTCTTCGACCTCGGGGACCTCCCCGGTCTCTTCGTCGCTTCTGATCTCGTAGACAGTTTCGCCATCTTCGTTACGGACATCCGCGTAGAATTCACCGCGCTCGTTCTTGTTAATGTAATAGCCGAAAATTGGCTTTTTGTTTTTCGCCTCAGTAATCGGCTCGGCGCCTTGCAATACGCCTTCCAGTAGCTCGACCTCAGACCGAATGCTGCCGCCGCTGATGTGACGCATTTCACCGCCTCTGTAATTTTTCATAGGTTAGTTCCCCTCTTTGATCTCGGGATGAGCGTCTCGGTAGTTGTCCATGTCGCTATAGGCGTTCGGGTCGGAATCGACATCGGCATGAATATAATCAGCGATCTGCCTCTCTGAAGGATCGCCGTAAACTGTTGTCTTGCTCCATGATTTTTCAGGACGCCGGTAGTATAGCTTCGAGGCAGCCATCTCCGGATCGACCTCAAAATTTTTTCCCTTAACCAAATAATACTGCCACGCGTATTTCATCTTTCGATTCATCGAGCTTGTGGTCGTCACCTTGCCTGGCCTGTCCTTAGTGAACTTCCAGACATCCCCCTTCGCCTCCTGCACGGCATTCTTATGAACCGGATTTTCAGCCTGACTTATGATGTTCGCTAGCAGTTGAACCTCGGCGAGAATGCTTCCGCCGCTGATGTGACGCATGGGATTGACCCTCGTGTGAATCGCGATTTTGTGAAATATGCGAACGCGCATTCGCCCCGGTGGTGATCAGTAGTCGGTCGGCACATCGGCGATGGCATAGCCCTCATCGGACCCGCCGCGCTCGCGCCGCTCGGCCGCCTCTTTCTGCTCTTCCAGGATCTCGCGCCGCGCTTCCATAATCGCCTGGCGCGGCGAGGCGCCATGGGCGACCACCAATGCGACCACGTCACGGAGCGTCCCAAACCCGGCGCCTTTAGTGTTGCGCGCCATCGCCTCACAGATGTGATCTGGAATGCGAGCGCCTGCCACGCCCTTGATGTAGGAGTAGCGCTGGTTCAGGTCCGGCATGGGGCAGTGGATCTTCTCCTCAAAGCGCCCCTTGCGGCGCAGCTTCATCGGCAGCGCCTTCAGATCGTTGACGGTCGCAAGGAAGAGAACATGCTGCGGTGCATCCACGCCATCAAGCATCTGGTTCATCCGTTGCGTGCCGCCGTACTTCACAAGCTCGTCAAAATCTTCAAGCACGACGACCACGTCACGGCGCGCGTCAGACTGCCGGAAGGTCTTCAACGATCTGGTGATCGTCTGTGGATCATAGGCGTAAAAAACCACCTTTCCCTGATCCGCCCACCGCTCGGCCTCCTCGCGCACCATCGTCGACTTGCCGGACCCAGGAGGTCCATGAAGGACGATCCCACGCTTGTGGAGGATTCCGGATTTCGCATATCGGTCTCTGGCAGCGAAAAATGAATCTACCGACTCACGAAGCGCGTCGTATGCGCCCCCCGTCATCTCCACGGGGTCGTCGCAGTTGTACTCGAGCTGCTTTAGCCTCGGAACGCGCCCCTCCTCGAGCGAATCCCACAGCGTATAAACGCCGGGCTCAACTCCCATCTTGAACCGATGCCCGTGCGCCGGCCTCTGGATCCTTACCTCCAAAATGCTTCGAAGGTCTTCGTAGTCCATCGGCTCAACACGATCAAATGGCTCTTTCATTGGGTCTCCCCAGGGCTTTGAGATTTCTTGAGGCGTTGAGCCCTATTGTCGCGCCTGAGGGGAGATTAGACAAGGGCCGGGCTCCGGGGCTGGGAGGGGCCGCAAGGCTCTCCCGGATCACTAGACCGCCGTGGGGAGGCTGGCTCTAGGTTTGAAGACGACCCTGGTCTCCAGAAAGTCCGACGGATGAATCTGCGATCTCTTGGCGTGGAAGGTGTCAGCAGAAACCTCCAAACCGAGCCCCGAAAGATACGCGACTACGTCGTCCGCCATCATGTAGTTCGTCTGCTCGACGCGGAGATTTTTACAGAAAATGACGCCGAACTTGGTCGTTCGTGCGGCAACGAAGCGAAGTACCGGGTAGATCAGCGATTCCATGAAATCGGCATAACCCGAGAAGTAGTGAGGCTGACCTGGGTCATCTGAGTAAAACTCTTTGACCCAGTACGGCGGACTCGTCATGACGGCCTCGAACGATTCCGGAATTCCGCTGATCGCCCCGGCCGCGACATGAGCCGCATTTGCATGAATCACCTTGGCGTTCTCAGCACGCTCGCCGAGCATGTCGATCCATTTACGCAATTCGACGATGAGCGATCGATTGAGGTCGACCCCGATGTAGCGACCCGAGCATGCCAGCGTCCCAGTAAGGCGAGCGCCCCATCCCGCAAAAGGATCAAAAACGGTCCATCCCGGCTCGAATCCCATCGCTTTCAGTGTCTCGATCGCAAGGCGCACTGGGAACCACGAGACCGTTCCGACCCGAAAGTTGCTTCTCGCTGCCTTCACCGCAGTCTTGACGCTAGCCTCTGTGCCATCAGTAACGATGGAATTAGCTCGCATAAACTCCCCAGGCGACACCTTCATGTCGTAGCGCGCCTCAAGAAAAGATCGGATCGTCAATTTCAAGGCCCAGTCGACGTCACGATTCCTTCCAGCGTCGAGCGCGGCCAGCACTTTGGCGGGATCAACCTCGACCAGAGAGATGTTCCGCGACCGCATCATGTGGTCCTTGCACAAAGACCGCGCATATGACTCTCGACCGCAGATCAAACAGAGAGAATCGACCGTCGATGACGCCTGGCCGTCATCCGTCCGAAACAAGGTTAGGCGGGACGACTCGTACTCGCGAAACTTCCGATCGCAGCGCATCCCCTCGCTGTCGGCATAGATGAGGTCAAGCCACCGAATCGAGTTTTCACGGTTGGTAAACCGGATTTCGGTCTTGACCCCCGTGGGCCGGATCGTGAATTCCCGACCCTCGACCATTCCAGTCATCCTCGTCACGTCAGCGCCGACCGCTCGAATCAGAATCGGAGCCTTCATGCCCAGGAATGCCCGGCCGTCATTCATTCCGATATGGCCGTCGGTGTCCCAGAGTCCGCGCAGAAGGTGCGGCCTGAATTCCGCTGGCAGATCAGGGTAGGCGAGATTTACTGACTTCTTTCCAGACACGCCGCCCATCTTCCGACTGAACCATCCGGCGACCTCCACGCTACTAAAGTGGGCGCGATGGCCTCCGGCGATGAGGGTAATCGGAACGGATGGCATGATCATGTCGCGCACGCGCTCTGTGAGATCCCGATCCCCCGAAACGAAAAAGCACCGCGCCGCGACGCGATTGCCCGCCTTGGTGACCGCCTGCTGCGCCCTGACATGGCCGTCGCCCATCATGGCTCCGAGAAGCCAAGCTTTCTGCGGAGTCCAAGCGTCGCTCATGTCTAAGGCGATGGCATGACGCCTGTTCGAGAGATCTGCTCCCTCGCGCTTCGCCTTGCGCCTCCACCGCATATAGCAGTTTCTGCAAAGGCCGCGGCGCAAGGTCGCCGACGGCGTTGAGCATTCGGAGCACGTAACTGCGACGTCATGCATTGGCTTTGTCTCCTCCATGTTTCGGTCGTTTTGCTTGGAGGAGATTGCCCGATCAGGCGCGTAACGTCCACCTCTTTTCAAAAAGAAACAGCGTCGCCGTTACCAGCGACGCTGTCTAGAAGGTCAATGATTTCAGAGGCTGGTCACGTTGATGGTTCCGAAAAACTCCGGTCTAACCATCTTGGTCGCGTACCGCGTGCGAAGGCCCTTGCGGTATTGCATGTCGTTAGGGTCTAAGAACGTGGCGGTGACCTGCAGCGGCACATACGGCGCCCAGACGTAACCGGCATCGAGGAACGTCGGTCCCTTGTAGCCGATCAGGATCTTTCCGGATCCCGAGCCGCTTCCGGGGTTCACGACCGGGAAGAACGGATCTTTGTAGAGACCGTACTTCGCGCTCACCGTGCCAGCGTACATGACGCCGAAGGTGTGGGGCTGCTGTACCGGAGCCTGCGGCGCTTCGCTCGGCGCGGCGACGGCCGGGCGGAAGTCGCCGTGGGTCGTCAGCTGCTCGAAGTACGCGCAAACATCCGGCGAGGAGACGGCGAAGTTCGCCGGGCCACGCAGGCTGTTCTTGTGGATACGGTTGGCGCCGATCGTCAGTGCCGTGATCAGGTTCCGATAGTGGTCGATGGCCGAGGCGCCCGAGGGAACCGCGACATCGTAGGTGCCCGAGTAGCCAGTCGCGCCGAGGCGCAGGTCATCGATGATCTCGCGGTCGAGTTCCAGGGCGATCTCGGCGGCGATGCCGGCGACGAGCTCGGCTTCGGCGTCGAGGCCGTGGAATGCCTTGAGGTCATCGGCTGCTTCCGAGCACCACAGGGCCTTGAGCTTGCGGCTCTTGGCCTTGATCTCGAGAAGCTCGATGTCGATGTTGACCTGAGGAATGTTGGAGTTGCACTCCATGTTGTAGTCGTACTCGACGACCACTTCGACGCCGCCGCCGACCGGAGACGTGTACGCGAGAGCGATCGCGCCGGTGGTGTAGTCGATGGTTCCCGAAACTCCCGTCCCCGAGATGTTCCCGAGGCCGTCATCCGTTCCGACGACGGTGTCGGCAGTGACGGTGACCGTCGATGCCTTGACCGGCGTGAAATCGAGGGTGGAGGAGAAGTTCGATCCGGCTCCGGTTCCGACCACTTCCTCGTCGATGTGCTCCGACGAATAGTAGGCGTTGAAGTCCTTGATGAGCTTCTGTCCGGCAGTGACCTTGCCCTTGGTCGTGCCGTACTTGAGCTCGTAATAGAAAATGCCGCCGATCGGGGCCGTCATCGGCTGAACCGAGACGATCTCGTTGGCGATGAGGGTCGGGAAGACGCGACGCAGAACCGGGAACACAAACTTAAGGAAGGAGCCGACGTTGGTCGACTTCGTCTCTTCGTTCAGGTTCTGAAGGTATTGGCTCTGGTTCTCATAGAGCACCGCCATGACGTTCTTCGTGTGCTCAGTGCGGACGCCCTTGAGCAGGGGCTGCCACTTTTGTACCAACCCCTGGACGTAGCTCTGATCTTGGATCGACCGAGCTTCCGTCAACTGCTGACGCCTTTTCATACTGCCAAACCTCCTTAAAACTCGGTCCCAAAGTCACGACGGACCACCCGCCTGACTTTCACACCCGAGAGAGTCGCTCCACTTCGCGCACATCGAGTTCGACGCCCTCACCGAGCGAGATGGTCTCATCCTTGCTCGCCGGTAAGCGGGCACGGACGGAGTCCTCGACAACGGTCGCAGGCGCCTTCCGAAGGGACGAGATGCCCCGACGGATGCGTTCGAAGTCACTGGTTCCACGACTCTCCGACGAACGGCGTTTCCACCCTTCGACGAGCTGGTCGACAGTCTGCTTGTTCTTGTTCTCTAGTTTCTTGAAATCAGCGCGGATCGCAATTGCCTGCGGCATGCCGGCGATCGACCGCTCGAGATACGTCTCGAGAAGAGCGTCGCGCGCCTTGGCCATCGCCGTATCCCGCTCCTGGGTCAAGACCTTGTTGGCGTCGCTAGCGCGCTGAACACGCTCGGATAGGGCGCGAACGCTCTCCTCGAGCTTCTTCTCGCGGGTCGCGGTTCCGGCCTTGCGGGTCTCGGTCAGCTGCTTGGCGGCTGCGACATGGGGAGCCAGCGCCTCTTGGAGAGCCTCCACCGACTCAAAGCGGTTGAGGTCGCCGATCTGAGCGATGGCTTCGGATGCCTTGGGATGAGCAGCCAACGCGTCGCGGGCGACGAGCGTGAAGCCGAGGTCTTTGACTGCGCGCGAAAGCGTGTCGCGCTCCTCGGTCAAAGCCTTGATCTGGTCAGCCACGTAGGCATTGGCATCTGCGAGAGCAGCCTTCTTCGCCTCGGCAAGTACCTGGGCGCGAACGCGTTCGATGGCTTCGGAGACGTCTTCCAGCTTGGCGTTACCTGCCGAAAGGTAATACATGCCGGGATTGCGTTGCGGCCCACCAGCTTTCTTCAACAGAGCGTTGAATTCTCTTGCGGCGGCAATCATGTCGGCCGTTTCGCCGCCACGAACCTGTTTGGCATATGCCTCATACGCCTTCCACAACTGCGACCTAGCATCCGATCTGTCTAGGGCCTCGCCCATCGCGTCGATGACGTCAGCTGCCTCCGAAAGACCGATGGCCTTACGGAATTGCTGGGCGAGATCGGCGTCCGGAAACACGTAATTGAATCCAGCAAGCGAATCACTTCGCTTTGCCTTCTTCGCGAGAGCCATGGCGGCAGGCGACCACGGGATCGTCTTGTCATGGTCCTTGCGACTCAAGAAAACCGAGGTATCTTTGCCCTCAGAGACCGGGGCGTCGTCTGCCGCGTCCGCATCCGACACAGCCGGATCCTCGACGCCCTCAGCATTCGGATTCGGACGGCAGGAACCATCGGGGTTCGTGAGCACGCCGGGAACGTACTTCTCTTCCTTGATCACGCCACTAACGGAGCCCATCGCTCCCCAGCGGAAGTTTCCACCGAGCGAGAAGGAGATCTCCGGATACTGGATGACCAGGGAGCCGTTGTCTGCAAAGACCCGGCGTGGCTTCTGGCCGTTAAGATCATCGGCAAGGGCCTTGAGGTCGACAAAGGCTTCGGTCAGGCGCTCGCTGCTCTCGACCGTGCGCGGCTTGTCCGCCTCACCAGAGGCCACAGGGGCGTCACCGGCCGCCGTGAGGCCGCCGCCGTCAGCGTCCTGCTCAGGAGAGGCCCCCTCGGAGCCCTCGCCCTCGACGGGAAGGGCCGGGGGAGCTGCCTCCTGGACCTGCTCTTCGCCCTCGTCGCCCTCTTCCTTGGCGCCACAGTCGCCCTCGGACAAGACTGGCGCCGCAGGCGTCGTCTTCGCCTCAACCGTCATGTCAGGGTAGGCCGTGCGCTGAGCAGGGTCCGCCACAAAGTCGAAGGTATCGAGCTGAAAGTCGTCCTGCACCACGTCGACCCCGTCCTCGTTGCGTGTGACCGAGCCATAACCCCGGCTCGAGACACCGATCGATGCGCCGGCCTCGTAAAGAGCGCGGATCGTCTTGCCGGCATCAGTGTTCAAGACCTCGGCCGAACCCGTGATCTCTCCCTCGGGGGAAAGCTCAAGGCCCGTGATCAGGTGAGATACACGAGTCAGCTTGGTCTTGCCGTCCGCCGGATGATCGCACTCGCCGAAGACCTTGCGGGCAGCGATGCTCTCCGCGAGGCGCCTGATCTCGCGCTCCATGATAGCCGTCGGATAGACCCGGCGGTTTTCAGTCGGGCGATCGGCAAAGCCAAACTGGCCACGCGCTACGAGCTTCCCACTCACCGAATCCTCGGTGAGCGAAAAGCGGAATGGAACCTTATCAATCAGCAACTGCCTTGCCATGGTGTCCCTCCGGAAATCAGCGCTTAGTTCTCTTGCCCTGACGCGACTCCTGAGTCGCTTCTGGTGCGCTGCTGGCCGCGCCGTCGACTGCGTCACCAGTCTTAGCGCCGCCTTCCGGGGTCGGAGTTGAGATGGCGGTCTGTCCGTCCGGCATGCCGTCTCCGATCACCGTCGGGTCAGACCCCAACGAGTTCGGGGGGAGCTCGCCGCCGGCCTGCGGGGGATTGTCCTGGCCGATGTAGCCAATGTCCCCAAGGTGCTGGACCAGCTGGTTGTAGAGCTTCATGGCGCCGCCAAGATAGGAGACCATGTCGCCCATCAGGTCGGCAGCCTGCCCCATCGAGACGTTGCCCTGTTGCAGATTGAGGGCGACTTCGGCGGCCTCGACGCGGATCGCGGCGAGCTCGTGATCCATCGGGAATTCGATGCTTTCGTTGATCGAACGCCCCTTGCGCTTGCGCGTACGCGACTCGAAAACGTCCTCGTCACCGAAATCGTCGTCGTCCTCAACTTCATCGTCGTCGCCGAGATCGTCGTCACCGAATTCGTCTCCGAATTCGTCGTCCATGTCCGAATCGCAGTCGAAATCGTCGTCCATGTCAGAGTCGTCTGCGTCGTCCATGTCGAGATCGTCATCATCAAGGTCAGCGTCGAGGTCGAGATCAAGACCGTCGTCGAGGGTCGGATCTTCCTCAGTCATCTCCGGAGCCGATGGCTCCTCGTCACCCTCGAGCTTGTCGCCCGTCGGCGCCGCCGTCGCCGGCTTGTCCCCGGCGTAATCGGTGACTTCTCCGCCAGACTTTTCTGCGGAGCCTTGATTGGCCTCGCCGGATTCCCAGCCATAGGCGGATCCCGCATGCATGACATCGATGCCGAGAGCGGTCTCTTCGTCGAGAAGTGAACTCTCGAGCACTGCAAATCGGCGCCCCAGAGCGCCGGCAAGCTGGGAGACCTTCATCATGGCCTCGGCTACCTGCTTGCGAGCCGAGCCCCGAGGAGCTTTGGAAACGATGTGGTGTACGTTCACCGACTCCAGCATCGTTGCGGCCCGCTCCATTCCCTGAACGAGGCGGAAGCGCATCCGAGGACCGGCGCTCTTGCCCTTGGTCATCTTCTTCAGCTTCGCCATCCGCTTCTTATATCCCGCCTTCTTACGGGCGAGGCGACGCTTGCGGTTGTTCTTCGCTTTGTTCTTGCGAGCGGCCTGGCGGGCTTTAGCCTTCTCGCCAGACTTCATCTTCTTGACCTTGACTCGCTCGAGGCCCTCGACCGTTGCCGGGGCGTCTTCCTCGCCAGGGACCTCTTCTTCAGCGGCCAGCTCTGGCGTGTCGAGTTGTTCGCCTTCGTCAGATTCAATGAGCTTACGCCTGGCAGGACGAGACTCGTTCAGGCCAAGCGTGGCACCACTGATGCCGATCTTCGCAAAGTCTTCGGCCAGCGACGAAATGCGACGAAAATGCTGCATCGCGGGGCTCCCCTCGGTGTGGCGGTAACCGCTCAAAGGCGGGATAGATTGAAACGTGAGGTCTACAACTCGGGATTGTACCACGACAAACAGGAAGTCGATCAACCAGAGCTTGCGGTCTACTCAACGCATCAAGAAAATAATGTCGTCATCGGCGATCTCCCGATTCGACATCGTCGCCTCGTAAACCCTGTGCAGAGCGGCTTTGCGCTCTTCCCCAAGGTCTGATTCGGACAGGGTGCGTCCGGGGCACCGCTCCCTAAAAGTCACATAGAGGGAGCCGTCTTTGGCCTCCCGTAGGGAGTATCGATGCAGGCCGCCGGCCGCGTCGGCGATGACCGCCTGACTGGGGAATGTCGCGACGATCGAGAACGGCGCTGGCAGTCGGTCGGTCGTCGATTCCTCGTGCCGAGTCACCGCGCAATAGGCGCGTTGGCGCATGTCCTCGTGACTGCCACGCATGATTTTCGCGAGCTCAGAAGCTCGAATATAGCGTTTCACGTAGTCTCCAATGGCTTGCTTGCCTCAGCGATCAGCTTATCGAGATAGGATCTAGCTTTCTTCAGGGCGACCACGCCCCCAGTTTTTCGCCAACAGATTAGGCTCCAACAGATGTTCCCTTCGAGAAATCCCATTTTCTGATCGATGATGAATCCTAAAATCTCTTCTGATTCTTCAATATCGACCGTCGATTTCTCTCGCGAGCCAGAGGGACGCTTGGCTTTAGCGCGGTCAATCAATCGACGCACTTCGGATGCAACATGCTGCTTCTGATCGCTAACAAACTGACCGCTCGCGTTCCGAGACCTTGCCTTTTTGTCCGGGATCGCCGGCTTGTCCCTAGGACCGGGTTTGAAATACCCAACATCGTCCGAAACCTGACGATCCTTAGCCATAGGTATTCCCATATGTGTTGGGGTGACGGGTGTCATCATACCAGATCATTCGCGCGTATCGTAATCGTCCTCGTTAGAGGCTGGTCCCTCGTCGTTATCGAATAGAAGCCAAGAACAATTGTTCCAAAGCAAATAGGCCAGCGGCTTTTCCAGTTTATGGACGAGCCAATGAGGCACCTCGAACCCGTAATCCTCCTCCGCCGCATGAACTAATTCATGAACAAATGTCTCAAGGCGGGCGAAAGGCTTGAGACCCTTACGGATCAATATTAGACGGCTATCGGGAAGCGTCAGCCCGTCGATCAACTCGTCCGGGTGATCGCCATCCTCGACGTCGGGCTTGATGCGAAGGACGAAGCGAATGCGCCAAGGGGCGGCGTCATGACGAAGATGCACTTCCCTAGGGAAATCCTTCTGCCTGCGCATTCAACCAACATCCTCCATTTGATAGTCGTCGAGCGGGACGAAGATCGGGCGCAGGCCATCATCCACGGCAACGCCGCAGCCAAGGATCGGTCGGTTCCGTTGTTCTTTATTATATCGGAAGGCATAGGCTTGCTCATCTATTAGGCAGCCGACGTTTAGCCCCCAGCAGTACTTGTCGTGCGTGCGGATGTGGGCGACGCCCGCGTTCGAATGAAGGTGCCCAAAAACCACGTTGATGTTGGAGTCGAGCGCCGCTGTCCGATAAGCGTACATCCCACCATAGCCGACCCCGTGCATGACCTTGATGGGGTATTTGCATTGGATCAGCCACTGCTTGCGCCAAACCCAGTTCTCCGGCGCCTCGATCAGCTCCTGGTAAGCCTTGAGCATCATCGAGGGGATCTCGGCAGCCGTCGCCTTCTTTATCCAGCGATCGCCGTGGTTAGATCGGCATACCTTCATCATCGGGAACGCCGCGTACCACTCCTTCATTTTTTCGATCGTGTCGCGGATCTCGGAGAGAGGGGAGTGCCAGGCGTCCGGGTCCTTGGTGTACATCGAGCCGAAATACTGGTCGACCTCGTCGCCGACATGGAAGCAGTTCTCGTTCGGTATCCCGTATTCTCGCTGGACGTCTTTGCAAAACTGAATGGCTCTATGGTGGGCGAATGGTTCCTGCGTGTCGGAAATAAACAAAAATCGGTCATGGCGCGGCGTCATCCGGACCCTCCAGTGCGGGCGGTCTCGTGTCCGTCGTGCAGATCGATAGAAGAGCAGGGAAATGCGAATGCTTAAATCATACGCGAGGAAGGATGGCGGCTGTCAAATTACCGACCGATTTTCACCTGATCGAGCCCTAGGCGCATTGAGATTATCGATCTTCTTCCCTTAGTTGAAATCCGCGATCTGCGAAGCAATATTGATGACCTGACCAGAAGCCTGAGGCGTCGCTTACAGCCTCCACCTCATGATTTTTGTGCTTATCAAGCCACTCTTTCTCGTCTCCTCGTTCATAGACATCTGTAAGCCAACCGACATGGTCCTTAGCCTTTAAAGCTGGTGTGAATGTGTCGTTGGTTTCCTTGCACGTATGGCAGAGAAGAATTACTTGGGAGCTCATCAAGCCTCATATCTTAACGAGAACGTCGAACTTGCCGTTCTGGGCCTCCGATGGGCGTATAAATGGTATATAGCCGATCCGGCGGAGCTTTGAACTGATCTCTTTGGCCGTCCGCTGAGTAACAGCGGCAGAGTGCGTTTTGACCCTCATGCCATGGTGGCTCGTCGCCTCGTTAACGAGCAAAGCAGGGATCCCTCGTCGCTCGGCCGACTCCTTGGTCGATCGGATCTCGGCCTTCATGCGGGCTATCGCGCGATCAAGCGTCGCCTCATAGTCAGCATCAAAGCGCTGGCTCGCGAGGTAGTCGACCAATTCGGAGACAGAACTCGTCGGCAATCTGAAACCGTAATCTTTGCCGCCCTTGAACGTGAATCGAAACGGTTCGATATGGACCACTCCGGATGGCTCCACGGAGACTTCGATTGCCGTCGTCAACTCACGGCCATCGTATGGGGATCGCCTTTTGAGGCGCTCATACTCAATCGAAAATCCGGTCATCTTATTCCAAGTCCTGCCGATCGAAGCCCCGTCGGTCTTCTTCTTCAAACGCTCGGATGCGGCCTTGAGAACCTTTTTCAGGTCTCCTGCCTTTGTCGCCGAGGCGGCATCCTTCGGCCACGGTCCAAGCAACTTGTGAATTTCCACGGCCATCGAAACGGGGGCGAGCAGATATTCCTTTTGATCGAAATGCAGGCAATTCTTTTTGACAGAGTCTGGTAAGTGCTCCACGTCAATAAGGATGTCGTCCGGCTGTACCGTGGCCTTCAGGATGATCCCCAGAGAACCTTCCTCTCGGCCGGCGATTGAGTGCAGCCCAGCGAACGGCTCGGCTTCGGATGGATCGCTCGTCCACGATTGCACCTTGCTGGACTTGTAGACTCCCTTGGCGCCTTCCTTGGCCACGAGCTTCGACTTCTTAAGGAACGCCGCGCCGGTCAGCTGGTCAAAGCCAAGGGCGCGATAGAGGACGACGGGATGCTTGACCTTGAATGGAACGAATGGGTTGTCAACGCCAAACCCGAGCTTCCGACCCGCTTTCTGGTTGTATCGCGACAGCTCGTCGCACGCCCACGATGGAATCTCGGCCTCGACCGCCTCCACGAACGCGCGTTCGCATTTAGGAGGGACCGTTTCAAAGAGCAGCTCGCCGCGTAGCTTTAGCGCTTCCATTTCCCCATGCCCTCCGTTCGTACCTGCCGCTTAGGCAAACTGCGTTTGACCTCGTTGACGAGCAGCTTCAGCTCTTTGAGCCGACGGGCCGTATCGGTTCGGCCCTCGCGGAACTCCTTGAGAGCGGCGTCAGCCTTGTGCTCGTTGAGGCGGGCCGCTGCGGCGACCCTCTCGCGGCTGACATCGGCTTTGATTCGCTCTCGCGATTCGGCCGACAGCCCCCCGTCCCGATCCTCTTGCTGGATCTTGGATGCCGCAATCTCGTCATCAGACATGCCGAGAATTCGAGAGTTGATCCAGTAGTCCGAAAAGCCAGCGTTTCGGTAACGATCAGCCAGATCCATCTTGGCGGTCTGGACCTCCATCTGGGCCATCTCGAGCACGCCGGACGGGACGTTCATCATCGAGCGATACTCGACCACGTCTGGGTCGATATTTTTGGCGGCGAGATCGACCCTGGCGACCTGATCGAACCCGTTCTTTATGACCCTTTGAGTGCGCATGACGGACCTGGCCATGCGCACGTCGAGTTGGGCAAGGTTAGCGCGGCCGACTGTGTCATCCCCCGCGAGGTAACTCTTGGGGACCTTGAGCGATGCGATCAGCTTCTCTTTGAAATACTCGACGTCTTCGGTCTGCTGTCCTTCGGGACCAGAAAGCACCTCGACCTCAGTCGATCGCTTCTCCTTGCGGACGGCCAGGAAGAGATCCTCGTCTGCGGAGAGAGGATTGTAGTCAAAGTTGACCTTGCCGGATTGGTCAATGAATTTGGTCTTCTTAAACTCGTTTTTGACCTGCTGGAGGAGGCGCTTGGCCTCGCGAGGCGGCACGTCGCCAACATCAACGTAGAACGCGTACCTCTGAGGGCTCCGCGATATTTTGTACACCATCATCGCGTCTTCCATCATCATCAGCCGCCGCCATGCGTAACGGGCTGAGTCGACGATAGAGAGGCCATAGAGGTCTGCGGCGTCCTTCGATCGCATTCGAAAGTGAACGACCTCCCAAGGCTCGTAAACTCGGGTCAAGTCCGACTCGAGGAGGCCCATCTCGCGACGACGCCAGTCATCGTCGACCGCGCGCGTCCGTAGACGCCTGAAGAACTCATCGGTTGAAATCGTGAATCCGAGGTTTGGATCGAAGATAAATCCATAGTGGACGTTATCCTCATCCTGGATCCGGCGCATCGCTGGGACATACATCGGTCGGAGCTCGACGACCCCGGCGCCATCGACGGCAATGATCTCAGAGAAATTGTTGCCCCACTGACAGGTCTGCCGCGCGATGTCCCATAGGTCCTCATCAACTCGAATCTGTTTGACGAGCATCTGGTTCAGGATCTTCTGAACCGAATCATCGGGCGCTTCGTACCATAGCGCCTTGCCATCAAGAACGTCCGAGATCGTGGCGTCGTCGGCGAAAAGGTCGAGAGCTGTTGAAATCTCAGGGTAATTCGACATGAGTTCGTAATCCTCGTACCTTGATACGAGGTCGTTTTCGATCGCGAGAGCATCCGACATATGGTTCGAGACGCCGCCGGCCACGACGCCGAGAGCAGATCCCCCCAACGCCATCCCGCGTCGCGGTGATGTTGGCGATACCATCATGTCAGCTGACGTCGGAGCGCCAGGGATCATTTGGTCGCGCCGAAACACGCGGCGGATCATATCGAGGCTGTTAGAAGCGAAGCTCATCTAGTCGTCCCTCACGAGCATTAGCTGTTTTTCATCCCCTGATTAGAAGCTCCTCAGGGTCGAACACCGCCGTCACTTGTCGCATGTCTTCCACTCTACCGTCTGTCCGCCTCCGGTTGTAGCTCGGAGGGACTGACCGAGGAATCTTGCGGATCTCCACGGGCGGGGCATCGGACTGTGATGCCTGACCTTGGTGCTCGATCGCCCGATCCGCCAAGTCAGCCGACACGACTGGATCGGAGCTTTGGATGAAGGACCCCGGCGCCGGCAGCGAAATCCCGCGCTCCGGAAGGTTGGGGGTTCGCCCAAGGGCGTGCTCGAGGACATGATAGACGACATGGCAGACCGCATCCGCGCAATCCTTGGAGCTGTCGGCCCGGTGGTCAATCTTCGACGGCCCCTCCTCCAAGCTCTTGAGCTCGTGATAAAGGACCGGATAGTCATAACAGGAGAAGCGCCCGTCATAGATCAAGGCTCGGAAGAGGCGGTATGGATCCTTGGTGGTATCAACAGAAAATATCTCCGCCTTATACCCCTGAGCCTCGAGCGCCTGACACATTTCCCGAGATTGATAGCTATCTGTTGTAAAGCGCGCAAAATGGAACCCATGCGCTGCGAATTCGTACAGTAGCTTTCTGACATTTCGGAAAACGACCTCTTCTCCTCGCCGCCCTTTGATGCGCAAGACAAAGTCGATATGAACCGTCGGTAGCATCTCGACGATCTGATTCCCATCAGCCGAATCCTGAACCATTGGGATGGGGTCGCCCGCACATCCGAAAGCCAGGCCGAAGGCGTCGCCCGTCGAAGCCGGGTCGAGCCCAACGAATCGCGGCCGGTCGGGGAACCGCAACGGCTCCCACTCCCCGTCGGGACGCTGTCGCGCGATCTGCGGCCATTGGATGCGGTAAGGAAGTCTGGAGTCCCATTCGGATGTTTGATTATAAAGCGGGCACAGGAACGGATGCGATCGCGCGGTATCCTTCGACTTTTCGATGAGGTCGACCCGAGACATGAAGCTCGATATCGCCACGGTCGAGACGCCCATAAGGTCGCGCAGCGCTTCCTCCATGTTGTTCTCGAAATCAGGACGAAGGTCGACTGGAACATCGATGATCAGCGCCTCTCGCCCATACTGCTTGAGGTTCTCGTCCGGGGGGAGAATGCGGGATGGATACGATTCCGTCCCGACTAAGAGCTTGAAAGTCTCCTTTGAGAACTGATCCCGCTTGACGTCAACAAGCGATCGGTCGCGCACAAAGATGGTCTTCTCTCCATCCGCAATGGCCTTGTTGATGATCTGCTCTGTAAAGGAGTCGTTCGTCGTTTTCGACGACAAGACGCACAAAATACCAGGGACCTTGCCGTTGCGGTTGAAGCGCGACTTCATTCGCCGAATGACTGACGTGTATAGGCGCATCGCCTTCTGGTAATTCTTGGCGCGGACATGCGAGGACACCATCGCATTCGATCCGTAGGACGAGCTCGTCCGGACGAAGTTGCCCTCGTCGAAGATGCCCCCGAAAATGTTCATGCCAATGATCGACGTGTCGGTTGATGATCCGGCAATGATCTGAAGGTTTTTCGGGAAAACGATTTCGTCCTTCGTCTCCCGCTTGGGCGGAAAGACGTCTCGGAAATAATAGCTCTCCCTCATCTTGGCTGAAATGCCCTCAAAAACGACGCGGCGAGCCGTCTCCTTTGACGAAGCAATCGTGCAAAAGCCGATGACTGAGCCCGAAGCGAGGCCGTAGCTGCGAGCGGGGTCCTTGAGGCAGCTGGCCTCGTAAATCATTCGAAGGATGACAAGGTGCGAGAAGAAGCTCTTGCCCGTGTTATGGGTGTGAACGCCGTCGACCAAATAGGCGTTCCCGTTGGGGACCACGAGGTCATAGGTCTCGACCTCAAGTCCATCCTGGACTACCTCGTTGACCGACTCCCACAAGACCTCTGGGTCGTAATGCGCCTCGGCAGCATGCTCCAGCATCGCCGGATGCTCCGCCAGAAATTCGCCCATCTTGAGATGAGTGACTCGCCGCGTCTTGCCGACGGCTGAGCTTTGCCAGCAAGCATACCGGCTGCCTCGCGGCCGCTTGACGCCGTGGCGCTTGATCCAGTCGCCGGCCTCAGCCCACGTCAATGGCAGTAAGTCAGCATTGGAATTTTCATTTTTCGTAGCGATATCATCGATAAGTGCCTTCCAACGCTCCCCATGCCCGTCGACAGGACAGCCGATGGCGGCGTTGAACGTCTCCAGATTTGAGATGCCACGGATCTCACAGTGCCACATCGTCCGCTCATTCGACCGACCGCTGTGGCTTGAAAAGACCCGGCCACGGATGCCAAACCGCTTGAGTAGCAGCCAGGTCTGCTTGATCAGGACCTCGTTGGCCAGAGATAGCGTCACGCCATAGACAGCCTTTTTGCCGGCCCGGGTCTTGGCGTCAAGCGCCCACTGCGCGTCGAGGAATAGACCTCGAAGGTAGGCGGCGACAATTGGGAGAGGCGAGCGCGTCACGAGGGGGCTAACCTTTTTCTCCCAGGCGCGAGTGCCCCGAAGCCCGTGGCGGTCAATAAGCTCGTAGCTCATGCTATGGCAGCAGATCGCGCGAGCCTTTGACCTCGTGGCCTCCTCCCGCCAGGTGATCCCCAGTTGCGAGGACAGTCGGCAAAAGCGCTCTATGACCGCATCGTCGGCCTTATGGAATGAGTTGCCGTGGGCCTCTCTAAGGCTGCCATCGGCCGTCACCATGCCGACCCACTCAGCCTCGGCCTCCGAGACGGTAAAGACGTCCGAAAGAACTCGGATCGTCCTGGGCGTGCGGACGCGGTCTCGCGACGGGTCGAGATCCTTTGCCTCAATCCATCCCCGCTGCGTCATGAACTTGTGATCCGGAGTGCATCGGACCTCAAAGCCATGGCCGAAGCGGACCAGAATCGTCCGCTGGCGGCCGGTCGCCTTGCCGACGGCACGATGGTGCGCGTCAAACAGGGCCACGAGGTCCTCGCCGCCGACCATGCTTTCGATCGGCCGGATAGCTCCATTGGCAGCCTGGACGAGATGGCCGGCGGCCAGGCATCCCGTCGATCCGGTGATCACTGCCTGCGAATAGAGCCCGGTCCCGAACATCTCGATCAAATCATCACGCCAGACCGAATACAGATTCGATGTGATGTCGCCCATGAAATACGGGTCGAAAAGCCAGGTCTCAACGTCAACGCACTCCCGATCGTATTCGTGCGCCGCGAGCACCGCCTCGAGATCAAGGTTCTCAATCGCCCCGTAAAATACAGAGCGCTCTTCCTCGGTCATAGCTTCGACTTCAGCGAGCAGAGCATCTTCGAAATCGGCGGGCAGCGTCAAGGAAGTGGTTCTATATGAATCCTTCAGGATCGGCATGAGTTCTCCGCGTTGATATCGAACAAGGTCGTTCCCGCGATGAACCCGAGCACCATTGGCCAGGTCACGACTGCGGTCCAGTATTCGATCGACCGCATCATCCCTCCTTGAGGGCGGCGCGGCCGGTGAAGCGCTCCCATCTATCGACGATTATCGAGGCGTAGACTGGATCGATCTCGACCGCATAGCATCTGCGCCCCGTCTTCTGAGCGGCGATGATCGCCGTCCCCGAACCGGCAAATGGCTCATAAAGAAGATCGCCGACCACCGTGTGATTCTCGATCGGCTTCTCGTAGACAGCCGTCGGCTTCTGTGTCGGGTGAGGCGTGCGGTCCTCCTTCGAGCCCGACATGATGTGGTTGGGCGGTGCGATGTCCCAGACGGTAACCTGCTTGCGGTCGCCGACCCAGTTAGCGTCCTTGCCTTTTTTGACGGCATAGATGCAGGGTTCGTGCTTCCAGTGATAGGCCGATCGGCTCAGCACCATGATCGTCTTGTTCCAGATGATCTGCTGGCGGCAGTCGTAGTCGGCATCTCGCAGTGACTTCATCACGACATCCGTGAAAGCCGAGGCGTGCCAGATGTAGGCGACCTGAGCGTTTGATAGTTGCCAGACCTCGGTCCAATCGGCTTTATCGTCGGAGGTGACCTTGCCGGTCCGGCTTCCGCCGAATCGAGTAGCGCCGGCTTGCTCGCGCCACTCGGCGTCATACTCGACCCCGTAAGGCGGGTCGGTGACCATGAGGAGTGGCGTTTCGCTGTTGAGGACGCGGCCGACATGTTCGGGGTTCGTGGAATCGCCGCACAGGAGACGATGGGAGGACTTCAGCCGCATCATGCAAGCACCGCCTTTTCACCGGAAAACGCCTCAAAGCGAGCCAGAATTACGTCGCAATAGTGAGGGGCTAACTCTATGCCAAAGCATTGCCGCCGGGTCTTTTCGCAGGCGATAAGGGTCGAGCCCGATCCGAGAAAAAGGTCGACGACGCGCGTGCGGCCTTCGCCCCACCGCTCAAAAAACCATTCCGCTAGCTTCACCGGCTTTTGGGTTGGATGAACGCGCTTGTCTTTTTCTACGCTGCAGATCCCAGAATGAACCATACGGCAGATAAGCCTCTGGTGCTTTGCGCGTGACCAGCACAGCTCAAACTCCGAAGTTGACATCGCTTGTACGATCGGACCATCGGCAGCATATCGCTTGTCCCAGACGACCCAGCTGCCATCGTTTTTCTTCGGCAAATGCTCAGCGAAATAATCAGCGCCCCAGATAAATGTCTCCCCACAACCGAGGTCGAGAATGGCCTTAATAAGGTCAGGAGAAAAGTCATCATGATCGCCAATGACGTGGCCGTGCTTTTTGCCCTTGTTGCCGAGAGTAGAGTGCGAGCCCCCGAACGACTTTGCTTTCGACCAGTCGGTGTCAAGCTTCATTCCGTATGGCGGGTCGCAATAGACCAAGTCTGGCTTCTCTCCTCCGAGCAGACGCTCGACGCTCGCGGCGTCCGTCGAATCGCCGCAAAGCAGGCGATGCCTCGATTTCAAGCGCAGCATTTGGAGCACTCCTTGTCAACCTGGGCAGCGTCATAGTCGGTGATGTGACCGCACTTGTCGCACTCCAGGTACGCGCCGAGGAGCCACAGGTCGCCCGGCTTGACCCTAGTCTCGCCGGCCTCAGGAATCTCATCCGGATCGGTGTTGCCGCCGGCAGGCTCTTTCGTCTGGAGATTGAGAAGGTTCACCTCGGGCAGGCGAAACGTCTCGTTGAGCTGCAGCGGAGTGAGGTTGAGGTCAGCGACGAACGCCTCGAGCCCCTTCTTCTCGACCACGCCATATTGAGAGGCGAGGGCCAGGACCTTCTCTTTGGCCTCCGACTCGCTCGCGGCGCCAACCTCGACGGCCGGATAGGCGGACGGGACCTCGACCCCTTCGCGAGCCATCCGGGTGATGACGGCGAGCCGCTGGTGACCGTCGAGGAGCTTCTTCTCGCCGCTTGGGGCGACCCAGACGTGGAACGGGGACGAGAAGCCGAGCTTCAGCATCTGCGCGCTGAAGCGCTTGTAGTTCTCCTCCGACAGGCTCTTAAGCTCGCCCTGGAAGTGGACGAGGTCTGCGAGCGCGACGGTGGTCGAACCAGTGCATTCGATGCGCAAGGTCATGCGAGTTTCTCCGCCTTCTGGCCTGTGAACTGTTCAAAGCGAGCGACGATGACAGAAGCATAGTGGGGGTCGAGCTCGATAAGGCGCGCGCGGCGTCCGAGCTGCTCGGAGGCGATCATCGTGGTGCCTGATCCGCCGAAAAGGTCGAGGACGATCTCGCCAGGAGCGGTGCTGTTTTGGATGCAATAGGCGACCAGCTCGACCGGCTTCATCGTCGGATGCTCGCCGTTGCGCGACGGCTTGTCGAATTCGAGGACGGTGCTTTGCTTGCGGTCGCTGTGCCAAGAATGGGCGCCGCCGGGAAGCCACCCGTAGGCGATCGGTTCATGCCTCCACTGGTAGTCTTGCCGGCCCATCACGAGGCTCGACTTGACCCAGATCAAACACTGCTTCATCAGAAGGCCGGCATCTCGCAGACCGCCTCGAAAGTTGTAGCCCTCAGAATCGGCATGAGCGACATAGAAGGCAGCGCCGGGGCGCATGACGCGCGCCATGTTGGTAAAGACGGTAGTCAGGAAGGCCCTGAAGTCGCCGTCGCTCATCTTGTCGTTCATGACGACCAGGCCGTCGGTTCGACGATTGCGAGCAGCTGCCTCCTCAGGCGTCTCCATGCCGAGCGCCACGTTGTAGGGAGGGTCGGTCCAAACGCAGTCGGCCTTCTCGCCGGCCATCAGGCGGTCGACGTCCTCGGGCTTGGTGGAGTCGCCGACGAGCAATCGATGGCTCCCCAGCTGCCAAAGCTCGCCAGGCTGGCAGCGCGGCTCAGGCTTCTCGGGCACATCGTCAGGATCAGCGTTGCCAGCTGCAGGCGGCGTGTCGAGCGCCTTCAGGTCAACGTCTAGCAGGCGGAATTCGCTCTTGATCTCGAGCTTCGAGAGGCCGGCCTCGAGTGCGAAAAGCCTTAGACCCTCGCCGTCAATCTTGCCGTACTGCGAAGCGAGCGCCAAAACCTTTTGCTTGGCCTGCTGTTCGTCGGCCGCAAAGACCTCCACCGCCGGAAACGCGTCCGGCATCTCGACGCCTTCCTCCGCCATGCGGGTCAACGTCGTGAGGCGCTGATGACCATCCACCAGCTTCCATGCCTGATCGGGCGCCTGCCAGAGATGGAAGGGGCTCGAGAAGCCGAGCTTGAGCAGCTGCGCTTTGAACGCCTGGTAGTTCTCTTCGGGCAGAGTTTTCAGTCCGCCTTGAAACCGCACCAGATCGCCGAGCGTCATCGCCTTCGTGCCTGTGCATTCGATCCTGAGCTTCACCAGATCACCTCCCCATTACGTACCCAGCCGTGAAACTTGCAGGCGCCGCCCGTCGTGCAGTTGATCGACGGCTCGACCGTTACGTTTTCAAATCCGCCGCCCTTCAGGCCCGAGGTCAGCCGCCAGTAGGCGCGACTCGGGTAGATCGGCTCGCCCCAAAACTGAGGCATGATGGCGTGCCCGTCGTCGCACGCGGGGCAGCTGAACATCAGGCCCTCGTCGGTCCAGAGGGGGTCGAGATCCTTGAGCGGTCGACTATTCATCCAAACCTCCGCGAACGCGCGTTCGCAATCAGCGGCCTCGTTCATCCATCTCGGCATTCCTGAGGTTTACAGCCGGAACCCATACGGGACTGCAAGCCTCAAGGAAGACCTGGACCGCTGTCGCCAACACAACAAACGGCAGTAGGAGGCACCAAGCTGGGTAAATCAAGACGAACGCGGCGCTCGACAAAAACACCTTCATAGAAGCACCGCGCCGCAAATTTGGCAGCATAAACCAACGCACCTACGTGTCGCAGTCAAAGGTCATCGCTCCGATCGATTGAAATCGTTTGATTATTCTACGATCGGAATGCGAGGAGCGCCAGCCTCAGTCAGATGGGCTTGAGGCTCACGATGACAATCAACCGCCGAGAGCGGCCTTGACCCGCTCGTAATCCGCCCGGGTCGCTTCCGCGTCGCCGGCCTGCCAGAAGAAGAAGGCGCCAATCCCGAGAAGCGGATGCCACTCCGGCAACACGATGTGCGCCCAGTCGGGCAGCTCGTCCGGCTTCCAACAGCACTTGTGAGCCTCTGGATTGGTCGCCGTCTCGTCGACCATCCAGGGATCGAGCGGCGTGAACAGGATCTGCTTTCTGGAAAACCCCTGCATGCGCTGAAGCAGAATCCTGCCCTCTGGCTTGTGGACGTGCTCGATCCCGTCAAGGCAGAGCGCGACATCATACTGACGGCGCAGGACCTCGTGGTCGCCGTGGATCACGTCAGCATGGACGAATTCGAGACCAGCAAACTCTGAGACGTAATTGCCGATGTCGACAAAGGTCGAGCGAGCGAATGGCAGACGCCGCGTGAGTCGTGCGACGTGCGAAAAGAGGTCGATCATCGACTGTGACTCGAGACCGGGGCCGACGATGGCCCGCACAATATCCAGAAAGCGCTCATAGGTGCCGGCGCCGCCCTGACGAATGATCATCGCATCCATGCCTTTTTCTCCTCTGCTCTAGCTGCGATCCAATCGGCCATACGACGCGGGTGATGGACTGGAATGGGCGCGAGCTCGGCGCGGTCGATCAGGCGAAACGGGTCATGATGGCCGGTCGCCTTCATGTCGACGCACCTGGGATCGGCCTGCCCCGGGCCATGGAACCAAGACTGCATGTCGATGCTCTTGTCGAGCAGAGCTTCGAAACGGCGCACCAGGCCATAGTGGAAGATCTGGACCTCATCGACATGATCCCACGAGACGGCGTCCATTCGAAGAGATTCGGCATCTCCCATGGCCGGGGCGCCGGTGTGCCCGAGTCGGACAGGCATATCGCTGCACGGCTTCTTCGAGGAGGTCAGGGACACCATATGGTCGAAGTCGCCGAATAGGTTGAATCTACGAACGGCGAATGTCCGGTGCTTCTGGGACGTCATCAGCCGGCGAACCGCCGCGAAGCTATCCTCATGCAAGACCTCGTCAGCCTGGAGCATGAAGTGCCAGTCGGTCCTCAAGTAGGATCGGGCCTGATTGGCAAGGACCGCCAGGCGCTCGTGCTTGGGCGCGCAGTCCCAGCGGGCTCCCTCGATCAGCCGCACCTTGGCGCTCGCTGCGGCGATCTGGCGCAGGGCCTCGAGCGTTCCATCGGTGCTCTCGGCATCAAGGATTACAACCTCATCACATAGATCGATCAAAGACCCGATTGCCTCGCGAAAACAGTAATCAAACGTGTCGACGTTATGCGTGAAGATGCTGCCTCCTAACCCCGGCATCCGGACCTCCTTTTGATTGTGTCACGCACGCATAAACTCCATGCCCCACCACACGCCAAACGTGCGGCGCAGGAGGTTGGGGGTCCATATATCCGTCGATGAGACGCTCGGTCTTCCAGACAACTCTCCCCAAAACCGCCCACTCAAGACATGGCGTGGATGCACGTCTGTATAGCCATCCCACCAGGGATGGAGGAGCGTCTCGCCATATCGACCACAGACTTTCGCTTCGTGGCAGAACGACGACGAAAGAGAAACGACTCGGTCGACATTGGGATCCGCGAGCAAGCGATATGGAGTGAACTCGCATCCGTGAATAGATAGCGGAAGACCGATCCCGCGAAGAAGGTCGACGTCCTCTGCGACTGACTCTTTGTCGGCATATGGATGAGGCCGATAGATCAGCGCCTTGGCTGACTGCCCGAGGCGCGTTCGGAAGTCAGATAGTCGCGCAAACCGCGCGCCGGAAACCACGGACCTGTCGCGCCTCGTCTGGCCGACAACGAGCGTGGTGCCGCCTACCGTTGGGAATGCCGGGGTACGGATCGACGCGGCAAGGCACGCTCCCGCTTGCGCCTGGATCCATGCCGGATCGGCCGCAGCCCATGCGGGGATCTCTAACAACCCGGACGTTCTGATTCCAAACAAAAGGTCATCGCAGAAACGAATCGGCGAAATTCGGATATCGACAAGGGGAATGGATCTGCGCCGACAAGTCTCGATGAGTTTTGCGTCCGGCTCGAAAGCGACATAAATGGCATCCTCGCCGTGGCGATCGACCTGCCAAGCATCGGCGCCAATCCGCTCTGGGAACGACTCGCGAGCAAGCCAGGATCCCTCATCCAAAATGGTCGACTCATCAGACAATAGGACCGGAGTTAAACCGGCCATTTTGATGTGAGGCTGCACGAGGTGGAATATCACCTCGACGTTGCCGCGCTGTGATAATGGGCGGCGGGTGTCGCCACAAATGACAACCTTCGTCGACATTTCCATTAAGCCTTGAGGTCGAGCCGAAAGGCTCCCTTGCCCTTGCCGATCTTTTTCAGCGCAGCAAGAACCTCATCGACCTTCTCGGCTGAGCCCTGGATCGTCAGGTGCCCGGTCTCGGCGCCGGGGAGCGGGTCCTTGGCATCGTCGGCCGGCCAGCTCTGATCGTCAGAGGGGTAATAGGCGCTCATCATGATGAAGTCTTTGCGGTGCGGTGTGTAGATCCAACTCCCCCTCCACCCTTGACGGCTCCCGTCGGCGGGGTCGCCCATCCCATACCTCTGCATGAAGCCGAGCCAGTCATCAAAGCTCTTTGCCTTGAACTCCGTGAAACCCGCGCTCACGGCGCCGGAGGACTCGATCAGCCCAAGGGCCGCTCTAGTCGCCAATCTCATACCATCTCCTCCTGCTCCTGAAGCGACGCAAAACCGTTAATCGTTCGAGAGTCCCACGCTGTGCGCCAATGCGCACGCGCGTTCGCTATATCCTGAGGAGTCACCGTCATGACCCCCATCGTCTCGCGCAGAGCGAACGGAATCTCGCTGGCCCCCAAAGCGTCTCGATAAACATCCCAGACTAGCTCTGAACAGTAGAAGGCCCGCCGCTTATGAACGACCTGTCCAATATTCGCGGTCTTCAACCGATCGATCTGAAAAAGATAGTCATATGGACTGCCAACAGCCGCTAGAGCGGCCTCGGCAGCGCGCTCCATGTCCCGATCTGCGCAAAACAACGGAGTCATAGCGATCACCCGATCCTTCCCGGAGAAAAAAGTAGCTAGATCCGTGATTCGAACCAGTGGCGATACCGCCTCCACGACACACGGCAAAACCAAGATGTCGCGGCTTCCAGGCATCACGACCCGACGATGGCCGACATAAACCGCCGCGTGAGTGTACTCGCCGGATATAAGGAGATTGCTGAACTCGCCATTTTTTCTAGTGAGGAGGGGTTGTCCAGGGATGAGGCGACTAATGGCGTGATGATAATGAATGCCGGTGACGGCGTGATGCGTCCATGGCGCGTGGATCCTGCCAAGAATTCTCGTCACGGGGATCGCGGCATTCAAAATGGAGAGACGGATGTGCGCGAGCGTCGTCATAGTCACTCCTCATGTTCCCGATGGACTAAGTTGTACATAGAACGTCGCAGTCGCGAGCTTCCCATGATTTGCCGTGAGCTCCGAATCCCCTTCCAAAATAAGCCGGAACACCGTGCCCATCTGACTGTCGATAACAAAAGACTGCAGGTAATTAAACGGCACGACCAACGTCTCTGTTGTTATCTCAGAGCAAACAGGGATCGTCCCCTTCCCCTCATTCGCTGCATTGATGATATCCGTGAAATTTCGATAGCGAGACCGATGCTGGCCCATAGCCGTCGGTCCATTGGGCCAAGCACTACCAAAATATGGCTCGGCCCAAGATACGCCGTCATAGGCGGCGACATTCGTGACCTTCGGAGACCCCGTAGTGAACGCGGGATTCGCCCATATTTCGAATCGAATGACGTCCGAGAATGCTCCGATGTCGATCGAAAACTGCATTTCTACGTGTTCGACGACGTACTTATAGCCAGCCGGCGGAGTCAAGATCCACTCGCTGGCGCGCGAAACTTCATTCAGGTGATTGAACGACGCCGTGACCGTGTCGCCGGGGTCGAGGGGGGAGTCGAATGTCACCTTCCCAAGCAAGTGATCGACAGAAAATCCAGAGGACTGCACAACCCCATTTTTCATGACGATGACGTCAAAGTCGGAATGCTTCGCGAACGATCCGGTCCGAAGCGGAATCATGAACTCGTTGTAAAACAGATACGGATGCCGAATGTTTATCCAAGGAGCCAATGCCGAGTATGACTGATGGTCTCCGGAATCGGTGAGTGCTTGATCTGTAACGCGAACCGATCGCTGATACCATGTCGTCTTGTCAGTCAGAAGAGGCGTGAGTAGTGACATCCCCCGCGTTCCAGGGGCGCCGACCCGCAACGATGGCTCCACCATCATCTGACCGCGTGGGTTTTGCGGAAATCTTTGAGGCGAACCTTGAAATCGCAGCCATCCATCAGCCGGGTCCGTGAACGTCGTCGCACCGTCATCGAATTGAACCGTTCCGTTTGAGAACCATTCAAACATCTGCGTATCGAGCATTCGATCAGCGGTGTCCGGCGATATGTCGTTGAATCCTGGAGCGAGGCTGGTTCCACTCGCGATATGCAAGACGTAACCTTCGGTCGTATTTTTTAGTCGTCGAGCCACGTATTACCTCACCTCGGAACTACAAATATCCCAACGACCGCGTTCGCTGCCGCACTGTTCGCCGCGCCCGTCTTATAGTAAACCGAAATTTCCTCATCATGATTCAAATCGATAGACAGAATGGCAGTCGCGCTATACGAGCCGACGGGAATGGTTATTTCGGCCCCTGGAATATCTGTAAACGTCGCAACCCCAGTTCGGCGCTGAACTTGAAAAACGACCTCTGTGTTTGTGACATTCCCGCTGAGTGAAACTGTGATTTTAGTTATTTTGTTTGTGCCGGGAATCAGTTGGCCTGTATTCGAGCTCACCACCGATCCGACCTGCAGATACGATCCCGGATTCAACGAGCCAGCTCGAGTAAAGAAAAACGGCGGCGTGACGCCGGATCCACCGCCGACGCCGTACCCGACCTGGGTCCATTCCGTCGCGCCCGATCCAGTTTTCTGCCATACTCCGCCGCCGTCCTTCATTGCCAGCGAACCCGTTGGCGCGTCCGCGCCGCCCAACGTCGTAGGGTCGGCGTCGACCTCGATGACGATGATCTCGTTAACAGTGATTCGCCCCTTCTCGCTCACGCCTCGTCCTCAACGATGAATTCGAGGAAGCAAAAATCCTCAGGGGTGAGGAGATCCAAGGTCTCCAGGTCGATGACCGATATCGGAATCGTTGAGATGCCAACCTTGAGCTCCTGCAGTTCCTTCAGCTTTTGCTTACACTCCTCAGCCTTATCCTCGCGGAGCTCAACTCCGCGCTTGCCATCGCCAAGGTCGGACATTTTTAGTTTGCCGTCGTCTCCGCGCTCGCCATACTCGGCGATATAGGAGTCTTTGATTTCGTTATACTTTGCTAGCTCGGTATCAACGGATCGCTTGACCCCCCGCAGTCTGAAACAGGTCGCGGTCGGAAGTGTCATCGACTTCATCAACTTCGACATCGAAGCGCCGAACTGTGGGTGAAGCAATGTTCCAAGACTCATCTCGATTTTTTGCACTCTCTGTTCCTCCGAAAAGAACGAGCCAGAAGACGAGGCCGTCCTCTGGCTCGCCGAAAGCATTCAATCCCATTAGTTGAGAGTATAGACCCGGTACGTTACGGTCCAATCAATGTCCTTGTCCGTTTGACCGGCAACACGGATTCTGACGTTTGTCGTGTTGATATCATAATCAACAGACCATGGATTATTGTCCTCGTCTGTCCAGTCGGTCTGCGTATTCTTGGGCTGCGTGACCGTGCCGCCGATGTTGCGGAAGCGCGCGGTGCGCCTATAGCCTGCCGAGTCGCCCGGAGTGCCCGCGACACCGCCCGTCTGACGAGCCAGGACCATCGCTTCGATGACGACCTCCGAATCGGTTGGGATCGCAATCGTTGCCAAAGTCGTAGTCGTATTGTCAGTTGTCGATACCTGGGCCTGCAGCTGCTCCCATTGCGCCTTGGTCGCCGTCGCATCCTGCTGCTTGATGGCTCCGTGGAAGATCGAGCTTCCATCGACATCGAGCATCCGGGTCGGGGTGTTCGTGCCGATTCCGAGACGCTTGGTGGAGTTGTCCCAGAAGAAATCAGCGTCCGAAATGATGTTGTTGGCGTCCGAGAAGAACGAAACCTGACCCGCGACCCCGGGAGTTCCCGTGGGACGAACCACGAACGTCCCCGCGCTGTCCGGAACGCTGATCTCGCGACCGGCTGTCAGCTGAGTCAGGTCGAGCTCAAACTCGAACGCCACGTTTGGAGCAAGGAAGACCCAGCCGTTACGATCGGCCGACGTCTTGAAATATCCAGTGACAAGTCCGTCCTCTTCGACCTCAAAGCCACTGCCGCCGCCAGATGCTGCCGCTCCGCCCTTATTCAGCCGGATAAGCTTGTCGGTCACTTCCAGGTTGGTGGTGTTGATCCAAGTGAGAGTCCCGTTGACCGTCAGGTCTCCCTGGATGACGACGTCATCGCCAAACGTCTTGTCACCGTTAATCGTCTGGACGCCCTCGGTCAGGACAAAATCGGCCGCAGTGACAGCGTCTCCCGGATTCGGGATACGGTACGCGATGTCAGCGGATCGAGTCGGCTGCGCCTCAATAAAGACGTTAATCAGCTGGCTGTTTTGCGTGACTTCGTCATCAACATGATAGCCGTTCGGGCTCAAATCGTAGATCGGCAGGCGCATGAAGGTGCCCTGACCCACGAGATTGCCGTCTCCGACGGTGACAAACTGCGCCCAGGCCGTGTCGGCTGAGCCGGTCTTGAGATACATCTTGCCGGTGCCAGAGTCGTCCAGCATCGCGACAGAGCCGATGCTTGACACCGTGCCGCCGCCGGCCCCCGGGGCCGAGCCAACCTCAAGGATGTCCTTATGGTTGACTGTCTGCAAACCAGTGATCGCCGCCATGTGGTCAGCCCTCCTTTAAAACGATTGTCGCATTAATGGGCATGGCCAAAGGTCAAACGTACTTGAGGCTCACGCATCCAGTCCAAGATACGGTGGACGCCGAAGCCGCCTTGACGCGGAACCGAACATTCTCAGCGTTGAGTTGAAAATCGAGATCGAACCCTGGGGATGATCGTTCTGTGAATATTGTATGCCATATCCTCTGGATTTGCACATCGCCCCCCTCGCGATAGAACAGGCCGATCCTGCGGAAGGCGGCGCGCCCCAGACCATCCACGCTGCGACAGATCACGTCTACTTCGACGAGAGCGACCTGGCCGTCGTCGATCGGCACGGTCACGGCATCTGTGAAAGCGGCCGACATCGTCAGGACATCAAACGCTACGGTCTGCTTGCAGGTCGCCCCGAGCAGGACCGACTCAAGAATTCTAAGCCTTGTTCCTAATGACTCACAGCTCAATTGGCGCCCCTGGAACGCAGGCCGGGCAGGCGCCCACTGCGCGAGATCGGGTCAAAGATCAGTGGCCGATTCAGATTTGTCCCAGGATACCACCGATCTCAGCTCGTGACCTCCTTGACCCACGGCAACAGATCGACACGACCAAGCATGGCGTGGGCGAACACCTCGGCCCAGAACTCGCCGGAATTGACCAAGGCATACGAGGACACGGCGAATGGGTGCTTAGGAGGAAGGGGCGGTCCATCAACGATGTCGTAATCGGAGATCCCCTCTCCCGCTCGCCAGGTGGAACGCAAGCCAGCGGGGCGGTTCGCTTCGTGCTCATAGTTGCCGCGATACTGCAGCTTGCCTCGAGCGAATTCGACAGCCGTGATGACCAGGACCTCGCCGCTCTTAGGGTTACGCACCTTGTGCCCTACCTGGAGCCTCGGGCGGTCCTTCTTGACCTCTTGAAACATGCGCTCGATTTCAGGGCGGTTCAGCTTGAACTTGTGATAGAGGCGGTGCCCGAGCTCGTGCATCGCGGTTCGCACGACGCGATCGTCAGTCTCGCTCTTGAGGGTGATCCGGATCTGGTCGGTATCCGGGGCATAGTCGGCTAGGAGAGTCCGCTTGGTGCCGCCCTTTGAGGCGAGGATGACCTCCCCATAGCAGAGGTAGCCAAACCCATGTGACTTGAGGATGGACGCGGCCTTCGTCAGAATCTTCTGGATTCTCGCCTCATCCTTGCTCGATGCCCCGATGACCTTGAAGCAGGATGCCTGGAGCGCCCCTTCGCTGTCGCCGAGATTACTGTGGATCTCGGGGAAGGCGAACTTGAACATGACCGTCGACATGCCCTCCTTGTTCAGAAACAGCTTGATTAGGTCCTTCTCGCTGATCCCCGTGGCGACACTTTTACTTATGCCCCTCTGCTGCGCATAGGTCGCTGCGATGGCGAATAGCTTCTCCGGGGTCGGGGCGTTAAGCGCGGCAGCCAGAGTGCTGAGCACTGTATGCCCGAAGACATTGTTGTTTTTCAAAATCAGAACATCGTACTTTTTGGCATCGGCGCGAACCATCGCCAGAGCCCCTCGGCCCCGGCCGTAAAGGAAGAGGAGCCCATCTTTTTCCTTTTTGCCGGAGTAGTCGCGCTCCGTCAGATGGCCGAGGAAGGTCGTGACCTGGATGCTGTTTCCCAGATACGGCTTACCGAAACCCCATCCCCACATTTCGATGGCTCCCTTTTGTCCACGCGAACGCGCGTTCGTTCACTCAAGTCGGTCGATGATATCCGAAAGCGAGTCAGGAAGAGATTCCGGATCCGGTCTCGATACCGCGAGACCGGCTTCGCAAAATGGACACATGGCGAATGCCTCGGCGATATCGAAGATCCAATGCTGGAGGGTCTTTACCTCCTGCGCGGTCTCTTGCCCGCACTCCGGGCAAACGTAGACCAAAATCAGCATCAATCTTCCGTGGACTGCCGCATCATCCATTTTAACTCCCGTGACGCGGCGGCAAGTCCCGCTTGTCGTGCCTGGGAAGGCGCCAACACATATTGCCGAGATTCCATCCGGCGAGAAACCCGACGCATCCGACAACGACATAAAAGATCACGCCGATCATAAATTCTATCATCTGATCCCCGTGAGTTCTTGGGACTCGGCCTGAGAGCTGGCGACCCTCTTCAGGAACTCCTCGGTGCGACTCGTGTCGATCCCGCGTGGCCACACCTGCATGCGGATTTCACACTCGCGGATTCGGTAGAAGAGAGCCCAGAAGGTGTGGGCAGAAATGAGTTTGAAGTCACCCATGCCGGTACTGATAACCGCGTCGCTCTGTACCGTTGCCATCCATGACACGTCGGAGCTTTCCACACCGCTGTCAAAGCCATGGCGGTATGCGGTCCAGATCAGAAAAACGACGAGCCCCACCAAGACAATCGCCAACGGGATCGTGATCTCGACGACCATAAGGCCCGGCCCTCCCCTTGATTGTCAAATGCGGATGCCTTCAGCGTAGCATGGCCGGGCAATGGCTGCGCGAGGATCAGTCGTCGCCGAAACTGGCGCTAGCGTCGGAGGAGTAGGAGCCGCCGCTGTCGGGCGCGCCGTCGTCGGGGTCTGCAGTTGGCGGCGCCTGACCGTCGTCGTCGAAGGCCGCGCTCGCCAGGGCGCCCATCGCCAGGCCCCCGACCATGCCGGCAACAGCGGCCGTTCCTGGGGCCACACGGGCCGATTCTGAGGCCGCCCCGCCGCCCAGGGGGTCGTCACGCCTGGAGACCAAGTATTTGACCACCAGCCCCCTGAGAACCAGGCCGATCCCCACGATCGCCACAGGCGCAATAATCCAGTAGGTGATCCCCCCACCCTCGGGCGGATCTGCGACCTTGGCCGGCGTCAGGGCGAGCTCGCTGGCCTCGGTCACTTCATTGATCTGATAGCCGCGCGGAACCAGGACCACCGGCCTACCCTTTGCCTCACTCCAGGAGAGCGTCGGCTTCTCGACAAGGCCCTCGTAGACCTCCGTGGTGTCGTTATTCAAAGCGCCCTCGGGGCAGGCGTCGACCTTTTCTGCAAGACGCACGATGAAGCGGTCGCCTGCTTTGACAACCTCACGGACAGGATAGGTCGTGAACTTGTCGAGCGTGCAAGTGGTCGTCATTGAATTTCGCCTCCGCGACGATGGCTCGCATTACTTTACGACGCCGAGGCGCGCCTTACCAGAAGAGCCACCGCCGCATCCTCCCGTACATGGGGGTTAGCGCGCCGCCAGCTTCCTAGATGCCCGATCTCGAGATGGCAGCTGCGCTTGCCGTCACAGAGCGTAATGAAATTGCTCGGCACCAGCTCAAGCGAACGATCCTGACTCACGGGCACTATGTGATGCACCTCGAGCTTCTCCGACGTGCCGCAGGCGCAGCAGTTCGGTTCTATGGCCAAGTGCTGCTTGCGAGCGGCTCGCCATAGGGGGGATCGGCGGACAATCGGCTTCCCGGCCAGAAAGTCTCGGGCCAGCTTCATCAACCGCATCGGTTCTCCCCTCCATCACTATTACAATCAAGCCACTGGACCACCGTTCTCCCGCCGTGCTCATGAATGGTAATAAGGGTTTCAATGTCATCATAGATGGCGACTGAAGTATACCGAGTCAGCCAATTAAGAGCGCACTTGCCGTTGGCGAACTGAACCCCCTCGGCGACAACGCCCGTGCCACTCACGCCACTTACGTCTTCTCGGCGGACGAGATGAAAGAGCCTCATGGTGCCTCCTGAGCTTCGACATCGATCGTCTCGGCTTCTTCTGCGGCCTGCCGTTCTTCGCGACGCTGCAGCTCTTCCGCCTTTTCGGCGTTGAGATTCAATATCTCGGACAATTTCTCGGAATTGCCTCGACGGACACGCTCGAGGGCGTTAAGGATGCGGCGGCGACTCTCGTCGCTCATTATCGCACGGGCCGCTGACGATCCATAACGCTGCTCATATGTCTGGCGCAGAAAATCCAGCTGGGCGATTACCTCGCCAGGTCCCTTGTTGCCACTGCTGGACGGCGGAGGCGGGGCGTACCGACGCTTCTTCGTGTCGATCTCGGCCATGGTTTTCAGGATGTCATGACTCAAACGAATGGCGTCGTTGTTGAGCTTGGTCATACGGCCTGAGCGTTTTTCGGACACATAAAGGTCCCGGACGCGGTCGAGCTGAAACGCCAAAAGCATATTGAGCCCATCCAGGGGATCGACCCGCCCCGGGGTAGAACTGATCAGCGGAACGTGCCCGACCGGAGCTCGCTCCCCGACAGACGCCTTGTCTCGCTTGATCCAATAGTAAATCGCCGATTCAACGGCGGCCTGGGTCGACTCGAGATATTCCCCGCGACCGTGAATGTAAATCGCGATCTTGGAGGCCGACTCTCCGTTTTCGATCATCGTCAAAACATCGGGCCAGCACTTCAGTCGCTCGAGCTTATAGGCCGTATAACGAGTTTTTGTCGGGCGGGGTGTGTCCTGGTGTGCCGGCGGTGCCGGGACAACATTCTGTTGGTCGTCGCTCAAGATTTATCTCCAGTGCCGCGCGCGTCACGGTTCGGAAAGACCGGAGCGGCAGTCATCGTAGCCGTCTGCGACGCCAACCTTGTAGGCGACGAATGGGGCGAGACACAGGAACAGAAATGCTATCCCCCAAGCCCATTTATCGCATTCCGGATGATTTTGATTCTGGTTCATGGTCGCCTCCTGATCGGGGTTACCTCGGCCCCATCCAATCGCCTGAGGTCCTTACGATTGGCCCAGACTTCGAACAGGTAAATGACCGAGACATCATATCCGACAATCGTTCTCGCGGTCTTCTCAGCGACGGCTCGAGTTCGCCGCAACACGAGCTCGAAACGATCAATCGGTCTGTATCCCATTTCGAGAAGCTTCGTCGGAACGAGCTGAGCGGCGGAGTGATAGACGCTACTCGGATGGTGCGATGTTAGCTCGAATTCTAAAATCAAATCATCCATCCAGTCGTCCCCCTTCATAACGTCATTGTTATCTCGATCAACTCCTGATTGATGATGCACGCGACAGCAGCGATATAGCTCGCGACTTGATCGACGCCCGGCGCGGTCGACCCTGCCTCCCAGGACAGGACCACCGACTCCGACACGCCAACCTTTCTGGCCACCTCGCGGGGAGAAAGGCCGGAAGATGCCCTGAGGCTCCTTAGCCGAACACCGATGACCCTCATGGCATTCTGCCTCGTCAACTTCGTCAATTCGTAAACGTCCACTTCACGGCCTCTTCGCTACTGTCACGACGACTTCGTGAGCTAGATAATCATACTTCACTGCAGACACTGTTCCGGTGATCGTGCGCCCCCCAGACAGATTGAAGCAAGCGAGCGCTCCAACCGATGGGATCGGGTGACAATATGCGGCGAGCGTCAGCGTCTCGCGCTCTTTTGTCGGGGTCTGCAAAACCAGATGCCAACTGTCCAGATTCATTTCATTTGTTCTCCGGGGGGTTGAGCCTTTGAATCCCATAGTCGGGATCGCCATCTCAAGCTGGCGCATCCAATCCACGACAGGAGATCGCGACAGCGCTCGCGTCACAACCGCGAAGCAGAATTCGCAATCGGCGGGCGTATCGCAAAGGCCGTCAGCGTGAATGATGCAGGCATACCGCATCACGCCCTGAAGGTCGCCGTGAAGTACCTCTGCTACTTCAGCGTGACCTTCAAAATACGAAGCGATTTTGATCACCCTGCCGCGACGGGGGCGCCGCCGCTTGTCACCCGATCCGACCGACCGCGACATGCTCCCCGCCAACCAGATTTGCTTGCTTGAGTGTGTCCGATGGTCGCAGGAATCGACGGCCGTTGTCTACGAAGAACGTCCAGATGCCTAGGCCGTCGTCCTGGAGCCTGAGCGCCGCCGCAGCCTGCTCGGCCGCTATCTCGACAGTGGAGTCGTCATCGAAGAAGGCGACGACCTTTTTGTCCCCCTTGGCCGACCAGCATACGAGCTTCACCTTGGGCCTCCTCTCGCCTCTCCTTGAGGCCGGGACGAAGGCGCTCGATCGACTGGCGCTCGATCGACTGGCGCTCATCGGCACGGGCTCTCGTTCATAATGCTCACCGCAGCCATTACGTTGTCGACCTCGATGGCCGACCGAATCCAATCCGTGCTCAGGCATTCAACGACAGCTAAATTTGGCCGCCGTCCTTTCAAGCTGCTGAGATAGTGGTTCAAATCCGAATACATCGTGCCGCCTAGTCTTTTCAGAATGACCTCCGTTATCGGCGGAATAAAAAGCGAACGCGCGTTCGCGCCATCGCGCTGGACGAAGGCTACCCAGGAACGGTGGGTCATGGGTCCTCGCCGTCGTCACAGATATCGCGGATCGCATCGGCATACTGCGAGATCGTCAGCTGGCGGCGGTGATAGGCTTCAGAAAGGATCTCCCGAGCGTGCTCGGGAGTGCCGGCCGCCATCGCCTTGATGAGCACGGAGTCCTTGACTGAATCCTCGGTCATGAGAGCCCCCCAAACAGAGCCTCAAGAAGGCCGCCGATCGCGATTAGCCCGACAAACGCCCAGACCAGCCCCATGAACAGTATGCTCGCCATGGCAGCGCCTCCACGTTTGGGATCGATCCTAACCATGAGCATAACAGATTGACGGCTAAATCTCCGCTGGGACGAGCTTACGCTGGCTCATAGGTAAGCTCGAAGATATCTGGTTTGCATGGGTAGACTTCCCCTTTAATACCCATGATCACCCAATCACCTACTTGCGCGGTCATCCTACCCTCTAGCGTCTGTATGCAGAGAGAGCTGTCTATGCCATCGGCAGCATCGTCATAGTCGGCAGAAGACATCACGGGGATATCAATGTCCCTGTGATGTCTGAACGGTTCCGGTATCTCCCACGATTTACCGGACCATTTGAAGGCTTCGATGACTACTGGTTTCTTGCGGTATTTCATCCTACCCCCGGCTCTTCTCATTCATCACTGGTCTCCTCCTCCTTGCGTCCCAACTTCCGCTTTTCGTATTCGTTAGCAGCTTGAACGAGATTTTTGAGATACACCGTTTCTGCAGTCGCGGGGCCTTCTCGGAGAGCCGCCCCGACCAACATCATGATCGCTGTCATGACATGGCCGTGCGCCGGATGAAGAGCCATTCGCGGGTTCGCGGTCGTCATAGATCCTCCTGAGATCGCCGTAATGCTTCCAGAGATCGCATCAGCTGCGCCCTCCTCTTTCCAAAAGGAGAATGAGTGACTTCCACCGAGCTCTCGCCGGGTTTAGCTCGCCTTTCCATTCGTGGATCGATCACCGAAATGTCGACCCAAGGTCCACCCATATGAACCGTCCACGCCCGCCGGCCGAAGGGCTTCTCGGCGACCCGCTCGTCGAGGAATCCACCGAACTCCTCGGCGATCATGGTAAGCAGCGCGCGGGCATCCGAAGCACCTTCGATCCACGGCACCGCGACGATGTCGCAGTCGCGCCGTAGGCTCCCGTGCAGCCCGAGGCACCAGCCTAGCTCGCGCGCCCGCTCGACCGCTCGCCCATAATAGGCGGCGTAGCACACCGGCAGGTGCGGCTTGTCACGCAGGTCTTCCGATGCCTTAGTCTCTCTCAAGAGCCCTCCAAATAACAACCAGCGCCGCCGTCACTGGATCAGCCCCTAGGTAACGAAGCACGATCCAGTCGTTCTTGATGGCGACCAAATATGTCCAAATCCTCTTCATGAGTCGCCTCAAAGGCTGCCCTCGAACTCGTGCTTGTAGGTCTCGCCCTCGACGAAGGGGGCGTAGTTCTTGAACACCTTCTTGAGATCGACGCCGCAGAACGGGCAGAAGTTGAGTACCGACAGATAGCCGAGCTCAAGGTCGCCAAGCGCCATGGCAACATGCGGACTGCCATCCCGACCCATCGGAACGTCCCTGCGGCTCCAAATCCAATTGCGGCGCATCGCCTGATAGAAAGGGCGGCACGCGGCGTCCGCCGAGCACTCGGCGCCTTCCACAACCTTGTGGGTGTGAATCTGAATCACCTTGTCGTTCAAGTCCTTGTCCTTTCGAAGTCAAAACCGGCCTCACCCGCCTCTCCCTTCAGCGTGGACGCAGGGCCATCGAGGATGCAGCGAGCGTCCACTCGTCGTCGGTCATGCCGCCAATCAAATTTATGAATGCCCCAAGGGTGTGGTGCGTCGGCATCAAGACCTCGTCCCCCTCGCCGTTCCTGCCGATCAGGCACAAGTCAAACCCGGCCTCCTCCGTCAGCCCCATGACCCATGTCGTTTGGCCAACCTTGATTCGACCGCCATCCAGCAGAAATGTCAGAGCCCGGCCGGCGCGATGCGAAATCATAATTCCCCTTCCTGGATGGCATACACCACGAATGCCCACGCCTCTTTGTCGTCAAAGCCCTCGGCTCTGCAAAGATCGAGCAATTTTTTCGCGTTACTCTTCTGATAAATACCCAGCAGCGCCTCGTAAGACGCCGACGAAACCAACGCATCGACGCTGATCCCATGAAACTTCGCCGCAGCAGCATTAAGCGACGCCTGATCAAAAACCGGCTGACCGTCATCGAGCGCAGTGATTTTGGCTGCGAATGCGTCCCCATCCATTTTTTCTAATTTAGAACTGACTCGAAGCATCGCTAGCATCAGGTCCATCCTGCTGTAGGGACATTGAATTCCCATCGTCAAGCTTCCCTTCTTCGTAAATCTGGAGCTCCGGCCAAATCCTGAGCGTGACGCAATCTTGCCTGCCTCTCGCGAGCCAGCTCGCCGTTGATCTGTCGGCGATAGAAAACGGGCGTCATAAATGTCACGATCTCCATCCAGTCCCTCCGAAAGATCACCACGATCGGCTCGGCGCTCACCGACTTATCCAGCACAAAATAAACCTCGGTGCCATCCCCGACCCCGCGCTGCATCGCGACCAGCCAAGCGTTATGACCCGAATCGATCTGGCGATGAAAAGCTGCGCGCATCTTCGGCGTCAGCTCCTGACCATATCGCTCACGAAATCGCTTAGCCGAATGAACACGAATATGCTCCTTGTGTAGCGTTCCTCCGTCAGTCAATCCGCCCCCCTTATCAACCGATCCGCCCTATCTATCGCATCGACCACCGTTTTTTGCGTCAATCCCTGGCGTCTCTCCCGCAGTATCTTGCAAGCCCATCTGCCCTTCTGAACGCGCGACCTCACCCGGTTATCACATCGGCAGCACACGGACTTCGGAACCCAGGCCATGCCGTCTAGAACCGGATGATCCGAGCCATAAGACTCCACATCCGGGCAACAGTACGCGAGCGCATTGAGCTTGACGGCCACGCGTCTCCCGCGATCATCGTCCTTTGCGGAGATGACGCGACGAGCAAAATCGGTCGATTTGTCGCCACGACGCGCAGCGAAGTCAGCGATCATCCGCTCTAGTTGAGCCGGCGATTTGATAAAGACCCACCTATGGGTCCGGAGCCGTATCGCCCCGTCCTCGCTGGCGATGAGACTCTTGAAAAGGTGGGCGATACTCATTGACGGACCACCGCAAACCAAACCACGGCGATCAGCGCGACTATAAGCGCCGACGTCATGATTCCGAAAACGACCGCAGCACACCCGCCAACGTCGCGCTTTGTCGCCTCTAACATTTCATCGTTGTTCTTCAAAAGTTACCCTCCGCCACTTGCCAGCATTCCAGTCCTAGTTCACGCCACATCTTGACATCGACGATGATGGCGGGTGTCATTGCATCTCCTGAATGCGCTTATTGAGCGTCGCCCCGAGCTGCTCCATAGCACCAGGGGCGTCGCGGTCGAAGAAGTCGATCGAGTGCGCGACCTTGCGCAGCGTCTCGGGGATCGGCGTACCATTGGGCGCCACCACCATGATTGGCTTGTCGAGCAAGATGGCCAGCCCGAGCTGAAGGACCGGAAGGGGCTCCTTGTGGTAGTTAGCGGAAAGCATCGATACGAAGATCCGGCTCTGCTCGATCTTCTCACGATTGCGCTTAACGGCTTCTGAAAGCTCCCGCTCAAAATCCTGCATATTATCCTCCAAAGTTATTTGGCCACAGCGGGTCGTGTCGATCAGTACTCCGCCGCAGCATACCGCGCATCGCTTTCAACCATCTTCTCGAAACAGGCGCGACATGGACGATCGTTCTCGTCGCCGTAGTCGTCCCCACCAAGAGCCTTCAGGTCGTCGAGCGAAAGGGCGGGCTTCTTCTCGCAGCGATAGCAAGACGGGACGTGCGAACGCGCGTTCGCGGACATCGCCCCGACCTCACGGCACGCATCCGGCGAGACGCGGCCGAAGACAATCAGGGGGCGAAGCTCATCCGCCGTGAGCTTGGCGTCAGCCGCCTCACCGGATCGATCGCTGCCGCATAGGATGCCGCATCCGGCAAAGAAGGATTGATGCGGCGAGCGGGCGGGGCCATCCACCAGACGGACGATGAATCCATAGTCGACATCCTTGCATAGGCCGTCGCCGTCGACGTAGATGCAATCGTGGTTGTCGAAATAGACGGCGCCGTCGATCGAATCGCATTGGATGCGGTCGTAAATCGCCTGCAATGACCCATCCGTCTCGACGTCGACCACCCGCTGTCGATAGGCGTCAATCAATACCGCCTTCATAATCCCTCCGTGTCAGTATTTGACGACCCATCCCGCGACGCCCCCGGTTCGATGGAATGTGCCGTGCGCGGCGCGATAATACGCCTGCCCGCCTGGCTCGCCGTTCTCGCCGAGAGCCTGGACGTATCCAAGTACGCCCCGTGCGGTCGCCTCGCAGACGGTCATCATGCAGGCGCGGAACATTGGGTTTTCTGTCTTAACTGGGTCCAGTTGAACGATCTCGCCGATTTGAATCAAGGGTAGGTCCTTCCTGAACGAGAAGTGATGGGCACGTCTCTAGTGACAAAAGATCCGCAGCGCAAGCAGCGGGAATGAAAGACAAGGTATCCGGGGCCAGGCTTGACTGCCATAAGGTCGAGGCCGCCCGCATGAACGCAGAGAGCACGGCGGATGACGCCAATCAGTATTTTGAGAAAGGTCACGGCATCCATCCCTTGGCGCGAGCGACCTGGCGGGGTCTCGGTCTCGGCGTCACATCCACAGCTTCGAAATATTCATCAGCCCGATGCTCGGGATCACGCGCATTGATGATCGAGGCATAGGCCGCGATGTCGTCCAAAAGCTCTTGGCTCGGAACACGACCGTCATCGCGCATAGCGCACAGCAAGCGATGCTGGTCACGGACGACCGCAATAGAAACCAGCTCCACCTGGCGCTCGCCTAGCCATTGGTCATTCAAGGTCATCACTACGTCTGCGGCATTCGGGTCACCAATGTTGCGGGTCACAAGGAGCCCTCCCAGGGGTCCGACTCGCGCTTCGGCTCCCAATCTTCAACGTCCAGATCCTCGACCTCCGGGTGTGTGGCCTCGGCGGCAAACCGAATCCATTCTCCCCCCCTCGACGGACTTCGCACCCAGCCCTCAAAAGCCTGCTTGCGCGCCTCTACCAAATTCATCACCGCTTCCTCCATTTGATAAGACCGTTTTCCCGCGCCCACACGATGTATGGCAGCTGCTCGCCGTAGGTATCGTAGAACCCCCGACACATCACATTCCCCCACTCGTGACAGGTGAAGTGCCTACCGCTGGCCAAAGCCGCAAGCGCCTTACGCTCACCGTAATCCCACGGGACATGAGGGCGAGCGCCGAAAAGACATCGACCGCACGACCGCTCACACACGTTCAGGCCATCGTTGGGGGCCTCGGGGCGCGCCTCGACAGGGCTAAGCTCGTCACCCACGGGCGATCACCTCAGCTTGAGCCATTACTTCCGAGAGTGTCACGTCGCGAGACCGCAACTCCGCTTTCACCCAGTTGCCGAGAGTCAGGACGCCCATCCCCATAGAAAGCTCACGAACCTTCTTGCGGACGTCCGCGTTCGAGAAAATGCCGTCTATGATCTCGCGATCACTATAGTCCCCGCGCACGAAAACCATCTTGAAGCTCACTGCACATTCCTCCGGTCCACCAGTTGATAGCCGAGTTTTGCGAACGCCCTCTGCAGCATTGCCAACGAAACCTCGGAGACGATCTTGACCGCCCCGGTAGCTCCGTCCGTCATGTCAAACGCAAACGACGCCCCTCCCATAGCCCCGTCGGCTTTGTGATGAAGCCCGGTGATCACCGATATCAGATATGGGCCTTCGCCGAGATCGATCTTCTCGACGCCCCAATCACGAACCTCGAGATCGCTGATTACTCTGGCCACACACCCCTCCCGATTTTTGATTTTCGAGGCGAAAACTAGAATCTTTGGGGGGAAAAAGAAAGGCCGACGTGCCGCATCGGGCGCGCCGGCCATAACTATCTAACATGTTTCACTTCAGTGAGGACCCCGACGGCTCATATGACTCGCCTGGATCCTCTTCCAGCGCCGGTTCGTCCATCCATGCGTCGGGATCCGTACCAGTCGCCGTACCAGTCGCCGTCGCCGTGTCGGTCGCGGTCTCCGATGACATTGGCGCCGCGCCGACCGCATCCTTAACCTTCGCTTCGTAAACCAATACAAGAATCGCGAGCAAGGGCAGCAGAATCATGAGCAGGATCTTCGCCAACTTCATACCAGCTCTCCCTATGGTGAATCGGGAAGCGAAATGCTCGCCCGAAATCATTTGCGCTTCGCTGATCGAGGCAGGAGCGGTCTGACGTAGCGTCTAACTGGCTCGCGCTCGCCGCCGCACTGGCAGACGCCGCAGGTGCGGCACTTGTCGCAGCCCTTGCATATCTCACAGCAGTACTGGCGGAAGGTCGGCGGGAGAGTCACGGGCGATCAGGACCATGCTCGGGGCGCCATTTGTCAGCCCGTTTGACTGCAATCACTTCCTCTTCCTCTTCCTTTGACGGCGGCGGCACGCCTTCGCGTCGATGCACGACACCGGGGACCGATGATGAATCGATCCCTCTATATTCAACTCGCCGGGTGGGCGAGTGCATCCGCACCGAACGCAAACCTTGTCCGGCCAAAGTATCCCGTGGTCCACGTTAACGCTATGGCTCACTTCACCAACTCCGCCGATTAATAGCCGACTCGAGAAGGACGAGGCACGAGGTCGCGACCTTTTGAACCTCAACCCTCAAGCGCTCAACCTCACAGATGAGCTCGGTCACGTCCTCGCGGGCATTAGCGACGAAGGCCGCGTTCTCGTGCATCCCGGCGTAATGTGTCGTCCGCATCAAAATACCACCATCGTCGTTCATGATATACGGAACGTCCATCGTCGAGGCCGGCTCACCGACATGCCACGGGCCGGCCGTCGCGTTCGCGCATCGCATCTTGATTTCGTTCAAGCGATTAGGATTCATTCGGCAGCCTCAAAGGTCGAGCCATTCTTTAGCCGCTCGCGCACAACAGCGCGATAGACCTCGCGCCAGTTTTTGTACCATCGATCCACTAGATCCATGAACTTGTTCATAGGGAGACTGGCCGCTGCCTCGTTTTCTCGCTCGATGGCGCCGAGATAGAACCGGCTTGCCGGTCCTTCGATGGCCCACATCAATTCCTCGCGAGAAGGGCTCACCTCGGCGTGCATCTTGGTGAGCGCCGCGTAGGCGTCGTCAACAAGGCGGTACTTGTCGGCCAGGTCGATAGGGTCACTCATATCGACCGCCCGTCGATGATCGCTAGAAGCCGCCGACACTTCACCTCGTCGAACATCGCGATATGCGCCTCGTCTTCGTCGAGCTCAAGGGCCTCGCGCATCCATCGGTACGCCTCCTTGCGCTTCATGCGCCCGGTCCGCCAAATGGGATCGAAGGCCGCATGACACACCTTGCGAAGCCATCGGAGCTCGCCATTCGCGAGCGATCCGAGCGGCTTGGTCGTGCCGCGATGCGTCCCCACGTAAGCATTGCAAGTCGGATAGTTGCCGCAGATATAGACAGGGCCATAGCTGACCCCGCCATAAATCACCGCGCTGTCTCTCAGAACAGAACGGGCACCGCAATATCCGCAGATGGGGGCTTCGTCGCTCATTCGCCGACCTCCTCCACCTCCTTGGGCTCCTCGATCCGGTCGGCAATGATCCTGAAGATCGCAACGGCAAGGTCGGCGTCGACGCTTCTGCGCACGAGATATTCAATCCCCGAGGCAAGAACGGCGCGATCCTCGAGCCAGTCCGCGCTCGGGATCAGCAGGCGCTGGCTCGCCATCCACTTCGTGATCCGGAGCGAGTAGTCCGCGATCACGCCTCGGTCCTCGATTGTAAAGGAACGCTTCACCATTGCGTCACCTCCACCCACGCTTTCGCGTCCCATCGCCGTCGACCGAGCCCGACGATCTCTTGGGGGTCGATGAGCGTCACTTTGCGAAACCGCCGCTCTTGAGCGTGGGACGTACGCAAAGGCGCGTGCGGGTCTTCATTGCCGGAAAGCGACTGCCAATCCCCAGGCTCGACTTCGAAGAAGGAATAGATTCGTTCCGGGTGGGAGGCGGCAGGAGGCAGCCGATCATCAACCTGAATGTCGAGAGCGCCGGCAATCCTTGCCAACGCCTTGATCTCGTCCTTGCTCCCAACGAAAACCCGAATACCGTCCGCGAACGCGCGTTCGCCATCAATCAAATGCTCCGTCTCAGTCACTGGCACCTCGTGCACTCTTCAATTGTGGGTTTGTTATGATCGCCACGGTATCTCCACCATTGCGCTAACTCAATGCCAATCAAAATAAGCCAGTTGGCGGCGAGGGGCCACAGAGCGTAGTGCCAGGTGTAGACCAGCTTCACGACGCATCCGACCAGGCCCAACAGGTGGAGGAGGCCGCGATCCTTGACCAGGAAGCTGGCAAGGAAGATCGACGTGCCCGTCCATCCCAGGGCAGTCCACATGGCTTCCGTCATCATTTGGCAAACACCACCACCCAAAAATTATTGAGGACCGCTCCTCCCATGACGCGATTGTTTGGCTCGAGCATCGCCGCCCGGTGGGGCGGACTGTTCAGCCAGCCGATGACCGCTGACTCTGGGCTCCGATGCCCGCAGGCGAGGATCTCGCTCCCGGCGCCAATCCGGAATCCACAGGTCGACGCGCGCTGGACAAAGTTCGACCCGTCCGACCCCGTGTGGCTACACGACCTCGAGGCGCCCACGTCCGAAGCGTGGCGGTCCGCCGCGCAGGCCAGCTGGTCGTCGATGGGAATCAGAGGCAGGGCATGCTTCGCGCGCTCGAGGTTGATCGCCACATAGAGGCGCTCCAGATCTCCGAGGGGCACTGGGACATCCGGCTCCGGCGATTGATCGCCGTCACCCGGTTCGCCGCCTTCCGAGGGCGGAGCCTGGCCCTCAGGCTGGGGCTGCGGTTCGCCGCCCCGGTCGTCGCTACAAGCGGTCACGATGAACGCGGCCAAGAGTAAGTAGATGAATCTATCGAAAACGATAGATCTGCCTACCGCCAAAAGCGCCCTCCCCTTTAGCATCACCGTTCCCCCTTTCCCTCACGTCCTAAGCAACCCCACCATGGCCGACACTATGACGGCCAAGGATAAAGTCTGGTTTGTGTCCGCGCCCAACGATCGCGCGAAGTGCGCCGCTCCGAACACGGCGGCGGCCGAGAAGAGGATCGCGATGGTCCGGCCAATCAAATAGAGGACCGTCGGTCGAGCGTAGGTGTCGGTTGTTCTGTGCGCCGAGGGCGGGGGCGACGATAGCTGCATGGACGGGCTCCTCCAGCGAACTAGCTGCGCGCTCGGAGCTAGGAGCCCGGGGCGCCTAGTCCGTTGGGAGAATCATAGGGATCACTGCTTCGAGAGAAAGAGGGCGAAGGCTTCGTCGAATTCTTCTTGTCGGAGATCGCGTCCGGTCGCTAACCACCGATCAATCACTGAGCGGATCAGAGCTATGGCGCCCAGGCTCCGGTTGAAGCCTTCAAGGCGGAAGAGAACTCGGCGTTTCTTGAAGTCGGACCCGAAGATTTGCACCTGATAGTTGCCGATCTCAGAGGTGCCGCTGAGGTCATTATATATAAGGAAGCGCGCGATGTTGTAGCGGGCCTTGCGAGAGCCGGACGGGAGAACCCTAATGGTCAGCTCAAGCATAGGCCACTCTAGTCATCCAAGGAGTAGCTGCCTTGAGCCCTTACTCTCCTGGACCTTTGGGGATGGCGCGGCTTCGTCGCCGTTGAGCGGCTTGCCTTCCGCTGCCTTGGTCGTTTGCTTTGCGATGGCTTCGCCTTCGTCTTTTGGATCTTTGTCATCCATGACTTCGCACAAGCGCTTGGAATCCATGGTGTCCTCCGGACTTGTTGTCGGCGCCATCACAAACTTTCAGGGAAAGCGGTCCTGCAATGATACCACGCCTCGGCTTTCCGACACCAAGAAAAACGCCCGTTGTTTTCTTGAAAACATCAAGAGAAACAAGGGCGTGTAACAAGGGACGCGGCCGACCCTCTGGGCGGGAATCTAATGTGCGGCTCGTGAATTTCACGTGGCCGTGGGTGAGATTTCAAGGGGCGGGTAGACTAGGACGGCTTTCCGATCGACGGGAAGGAAGGGTCGTGCCGCGATGTTTGTCGTGGTTAGGTCTCCTGGATCGACACGGCAGCGGAGCGATCGAGACGAGCGCGCTCAACGGGCGTTAAGCGCCGAGCTGCGGCCCACCCCCTATCGACGAACCATTGATACAGCTTCCGGACCGCCGACAGGCGGATGGCGATAAACTGGGCTCCAGGGGGGTAATCATTGCGCTCGACGAAGAGGGTCATGTGCTGAGCAATGATGCTGCCCTCGCGCATCTGCCCGATCCCAACGCTGAGGTTTTTGATCGTCGTCACGTAGAGGGGGATGAAGGCGCGACGGATTCGGTCGTACTCGCCTCGGCGCTCTTCGTCTGTCCAGCGTTCTGCTGAGGGGACCTGGACGACCGGCGATCCCTTCCGGACATTGGTTTGAGCGCTGCTGAACATTGTTGATTCTCCCGTGGCTAGGCCGCGCATCTTGCCCTAAACGGGGAAAAAAGAAAGCCGAAAATCGGTGAGTTGAAGCGAAAATCAAGGATCACGATCGTCGTCGTCATCCCGTGTGATAACGATAAATACCAATATCATTAAGAGCATAGCCGACATGCTGGCGATTTGATGCCAGGCAATGTCGAGAATGAGCTCACCTGCATTTGTCAAACCACCTCGGCCTCCCCGGTCGCGACCGGCGCCCAGGGGACCAGCCCTGCCTCGATCGCCTCGCTGCGATAGTTCCCGGACGCATCTTTGATCCCGCTCAGTCGCATAAAAGCCTCCCTTACTTGCGCAGGGACCACGGCGTTACCAAGCGCCCGAATCTGCTCCACTCGAGAAGGGAACCCTGTCACTGTGCGCGGCACATCAGGCCACTCACTCCACCACACGTCACCTACGGCAGCTGCGACGACAAGCCAGTCCTGGTGCGCTGACCCAAGAGAATCCCAGATGTTTTCAAGAGGCGTTGGGTGCTTAGCGAACGAAGAAGCAAAAGCATCGTCGAGGCGATGCGCGGGGCTCATCGACTGAATCGCGTGGTGCGACCGTGCGTAAGTAAAGTATGCCACAATTTGCACAGCGATGCCAAACGGAAGCGAGCCCTCCTGATACCCCCCGTCAAGCTTGACCCCTGACAAGCTTGACCCCTGACAGCGGTGCTCATGAACAGCCCTAAGAATCGCCTCAGGAGAAAGGGTGGCTACGACTTCTTGATCTTGCGAACGGCCTTCTTCGCCGCCAGCCAAGCGTTCCATCCCATCGTGTCGAGCTCGGTCCAGCCCGCCGGAAAGTTCATGAGCCAGCAGACGAACGTCGGATTGAGTACCCTCGGCTTCTTCTGAAACTCGCCCGGCGGCAGGGGCCACGGGTCCTTCTTCAGGACGTGCTCGTTGAGCGGCGCCCCGCCCTGCCTCGAGTAGCTCTCTTCGGTCGCCGTCACTCCCGAGCGGTGATCGCGCGAGGTCGGGGTCGGGAAGATCTCCCCCGCTGCCCTGGCGGCATCGGTCAGCGTCGTCCCCGGATGCATGATTCCCGTCGTCGTCGTGTGTCGACCCGAACTCTTGGCGTCGGTCGAGGTCGGGGTCGGCCACATGCCGATGCCGGTCGACGTCACCGTGCAAGGTATGGGCGAGTATTCGACGCGCGAGTTCGGCCAGAGATCCTTTGACGCCATCGTGTCGAGGGAGACGACCTGGCGCTGCGTGCCCTTCCTGATCCCGTTGCCGCCCGTCCCGTAGCGAGCGGCGGTCGGCGTCGGAAGCAGCGGCTGGCCCGATTCGGTGTGCGTGGGCAAGTAAGAACCACCTGTCACGGATATGCGGCGATGCCACATCTGCAGCGGCCAAACAATCCCATCGACAGTCATACCCGAGCGCGGCCAGCTCTTTGACCACTCGCTCTCCGCCACGGGTCCTAATCGCCGCGACATTTTCAAGGAAGACGAAGCTCGGCCTGACTTCGTCAACGAGCCTGAGTATCTCGAAAAAAAGCCTGCTTCGCTTCCCTTCCAAACCAGCTTGAACGCCTGCGGAGGAGATATCTTGACATGGAAATCCCCCAAAGATGATCTCAGGCCGCTCTGGCAACTCTCTGCCTTGGAGTGTGGAGACGTCATCCCAGATTGGCGCGGGGTCGAGCCTGCCATCGCGCATTCTCGACAAAAGCACCTGTCTGCAGAATGAGTCGATGTCGCAATATGCGACCGTTCGGACCCATGGCCGCAATGCGACAGCGATTCCGCCGATCCCCGAAAAGAGGTCCAACCCGGGCATCCTTCGGGAAATATCCATGTCATTGAACCCCTCTCGACGCGTGATGGACCGCGATGCGGCGCAGCCAATCGATCCATTTATCAAGCGGCATGTCCCGCTTCAGAAAATTACAGGTCTTGCAGCAAGGTACGCAGTTTCCTTCGACGTAACCCAAAGCGTTGTCTTGCCTGTCAATTCCGTTTATTCCCTCTCGCGCGCCGCAATATTCGCAAGCTCCTCGCACTAGCTCAGCGAAAAGATCAAACGAAAGGTCAAATGACCGTCCGCGCTTGGGAGCCTCTTTGCGATACTGCCGAAATCGCAAACGTACCTTAGCTTCGTCGCCAAGAAGTTTTCGCGGATTTGGTAAGCAGCCGCACGACCTTGTATTACCTGATCTGAGATTGGTGCTTCGAATGGCCGCCCTGTTGCCGCAATCACAAGCGCACAGCCATTTGAACACTCCCGATGAGTCGGGAGCAGACGGCTCTAATGCTGTCAATCGCCCAAATCTCTGCCCTGTGATGTCTATATACGGCTTGACCTTCCTGGGCTCTCGTTGGCGATCCTTGTTAGCGGCACGATAAGCAGCTCGCGTATCCTTAACACGGTCCTTATTCCGCTCCCTCCACGAGCGCACGGCAGCCGCTTTATCCTCTCTCGTTTTCGTCAACTTACAACCGCTCCCGTCTCAGCGTGCGAACGCGCGTTCACATGGAGAGATGCGGGCTGGATTCGAACCAGCGATAGAGCAAGCGCTCGCGGGCTTTGCAAACCCGCCCCTTCGGCCGCTCGGGCACCGCATCAGCCATCAGTCATTCAGAGCTCAGTCGAATCTTCGTCGCGACTCCTTAGATAAGCCCTGATCTGATCACGCAGACACAGCATCCGATCGCTGCCGTCGTCGTTGAGCATCCAAAGGCCCTGCCAGTCGCGAATCAAGTCGGTCGTCGGATCGAACTGGTTTTCGGTCAGTATCTTCCAGCGGTCCCAATAGAACCGTTTTCGCTTGCTCCCATGGAACGCGTGGGTGATGACCCCGGGAACGCATCCGACGTTTCGACGAATGTATCGCTCGGCTCGAGCCTGCCACTTCAGCACAGTGGCGCGATAGGCGGGCGTCACATCCGTCGGCATCGCCTCGTCGCCTCGGCCGAGAAGAGCCAGAGCCATATGATGGTCCCCAGCCCCAAGAATGCCGGTATCGAGCAGGCCGCCCACTGCATTGAACGCTTCGCGACGAGCGGCCCATCCGTAGCCGGGATGCCAAAAAACTCTGTTGCCGGGGAGGCCGGCGCCCAGCCGATAGGGGCCGTTGGTCTCGCCTTTTATGTGCGACGACGTGAACCTCTGCGGATTTAGCTTTCCATCCACAACCAAAGGCGGGATCTCAGGATTGTTAAACTGGTTCAAATAGCAGTGGTTCATCCCGATGTTGGTGCCAATGACATCGAGCGCGGGGGGAGGCCCGATGTCTATGGCCTGTGAGAACATCTGAACGAAGTCGTAATGCTGCAGCTGATGAATCGTCTCCTGAACCCAGTCGGGTCGAACGAAGTCGATGTCAGCATCGAGCCACGCCACGTACTTCCAATCAGGGATTGGGATCCGTGATACGCCGATATTTATCGCGCATTCCTTGTGCCACATCTCCTCGCGCGTGCGCAGCTGCACGTGCCAAGGATTGCCAGCCTCGGTGATCTCAAACGGGCGCTCGCCATACGCGAGCTCGACCGTCAGCAGCTGGGCGCCGCTCTCCTCTACGTGCTTGGCAAACTTCCGGTAGAGGTTGTAACGCGTGCGGTAGCGGACCGGGTTCGACACCATCGTGACCACGACAAACTTACTCAGGTCGATCGGCGTCAGGTCACTGCGATGGATGCTGCGGTACCCAAGGTCATGGAAATGACCCGGAGAGGTAGGCGTAGCCATTCAGGAGAGCCCTCGGTCAGGGATTGTTTGCCCAAGAATAGCACGCCGCCGGATGAGCTATCCAGGGATAGAAGGCTTATTTTTGAGGAGCATCCCAGCGATGTCCGCCAGCTGCACCTCGCCATAGAACTCGACGCCGCCGTCGTGCTCACCCGTATATGCGTCGTAGCTCGACCAGTAGCCTAGAGCCTCGATCCAGCGAAACGACCGGATGGGAAGCTCGGTCTGGCGCGGCGCGGCCAAAGGGTTTTTGGCGAGTTCGGCGTACTCGTCACGCTTGAGAGTCGCCTCCTTGATCAGCTCCTCGACGGCGCCCCTGATCCAGTCGGTACCCATCTCGCGCTCTTCGTACTCGACGCCCGTCGAGTAGCCATAATCGCAACGGCCTTCGTGAATGAGGCTGTAGGTGATCGCGCAGGCGTCCTCCTCAAAGACGACATCGTCGGCCAGGTCGTCATCAAGAACGTCCTTCGGGATGTCCTTGGTGACGTCTGCGTAGTCGCCGTTCCAAAGCATGCTCTCTAGCTCGAGAGCGCTGGAGGTGTCGCCGGCATAGAAAAAATGAGCGGTGAACTCTACAAGTGAACAGATTTTCATTCGTCATCCGATTTGTCGTCGTCGACCAGGTGAAGGTGACTCTTGGGCCTGACCGACGCAGCCGCGAGATAGCGAAGGCGGCGCGCTCGAGCCTCCTCGGGCGATTCGCGCGCAAGGTGGTGCATGAGATACAAACGGGCCATCTCCACCAACATGCCGATCAAGGCGAGTATCGCAATCAATCCGAACCCAAACGACACGACAGCCGCGCCGCCTGGGTCCATCTCGTTGATGACGACGCCCGTTACAGCGACCATGATGATGGGGACGAGCACGGGCGCCATGATCCCGTGCGAACGCGCGTTCACAGCCCCAACCACCCCTGCTGCTCCTCGGTCAGATCCTCAGACCGGATCGCAAACATAATAGTCGTCGAGCGGCGCCCCGCCCCACGCTCCTTCGCCAGCCACACTACCGGATGGTCATAGGTGAACACGTTGCGGGTCGATCCATCCACCCAGTCATACACCGTCAGCATCCAAGGCCGCATCACTTCGCCCCCGACTGCGGCAGCATGTTGAGCAGCGGCGCGCCCTGGCCGAGCGTCAAGATGTGCGGCGGCTCACCATTCCACTTCTTGAGCGCCTGAACCATCTCCCACTCGACGAGTCCCTTGTTCTTCGAAAGCGCCTCAGAGCGGATCGTCATCGACTCGGCTTCGGCCTTGGCGGCGATCACCTGTTGATTAGCCTGCTCCTGGATCTCGACCGTCTTGTTGCGGGCTTCTGCCGCCTTTTGGATGGCGACCACCTTCGCCTCGACCGCCTTTTCGTAGGCGTCGTCGAAGTCTAGGTTTGTGAAATCCAGTCGCGTCGCTACAACCTGACGTGACTCAAGAACCTTGCGCACTTCCTCAAACGCCTTTGTACGCGCTTCGTCTCGCTTCGCCACTAGATCGTCAGCGATGTATTGTCCGGTCACGTCTTTGATCGCGCCCAGCAGCGCCGGACCGACAATCGTATTGGGCCAATCCACGCCAAATTGTCGGAAGAGCTTATGAATCACGGCTGGATCCGGATAATACGTGATAGCGAAATCGATATCGACGCGCTGAGTGTCGCGTGTGAAACATGATGTTCTCGCTTCCCATTTCACTTCTCGAACCGATATCTCGGAAATGGTCGTCGTGAACGGATTGTAGAAGTAAAGCCCCTCGGGGAGAGGCTCCCCCTGGATCTCGCCGAAGCGGGTCTCAATCCCGCGAGATCCTGTATCGACCTGCTCGCACCCGATCAGCCCAGTCATCGTCAGAAAAATCGCCAAGTACCTCATCCTACCGCGCCCTCCGCTATCTTTAATTTTTTCTCGCGCAACATCTCCGCGATGTCCTCGAGACCGAAAAATCCGACAATGACGGGATCACTTCTGTATTGAAGCGATCCCGGCGAATCCGTTGACTCCCAACTAAAATCCCGGGCTACCAAAGCCATCATCCGCAACATACTCGGTCGAGGATTATCGACTTCCCTGCGAAGCTCGGCCAATCGAGCTGCCGCTTCGACCACTATCGCCATCCGCAAAGGCTCTATCGCCTTCTCCAGTCCATAAAGCTCGATGTCCGCTTCGAAGCCAGTCGAATGCGGGCAGTCGTGACAATCCCCTACGGCGAAGGCCGAGACGCCCCAAAACGATCGAGCGGCCAGGTCCGGCTCCGTGCCGGACAGAAAATCGCCCCGATCATCAATTAAGACCATTCCATCGAGCATGTGCGGCTCAAAATCAAACCCGGCCGGTCCGAATCGAGTAATACCGAACTCAACGATAGCGTCTTGGCTGCGGCCCTCAAACATCACCGTCATCGTCATCCCTCTCTTTTCTACGATCCGGGCGGTCAAATCGCACGTCAGATTCGGCTTTACATCCGATCCGGACTTGCTTCCCCCGTATCGCCAACACTGTAATGAAGACCTCGCGATCTCCAATCACGATTCTCACCTCTTCGCCCAATCGACGTGTCAAAACCAGCATTCAATTCACCATGCGAAAAACGATAACCGCGACAACAACGACAACAATGATGAAACGACGCACCACAATTCTAGTAATCTCGTGCTCGTCGACTCCGCCAAAACCACTGGCGCCAATCGTGTATGCCCCTTCAAAACAAACGAGGAGCAGGATCATCGCAAAGAGAGAGTCGATAGCCATCCCTTTATCCTCCAAAGCACTCGGCGTAAGCGCGATTCAGGATGCGCCCCGATCTCCGCAAATAGATCGGGAGATATCTCCTCCTGACCGCCAAGACCCTCCTCGGCGGCGTTTCGGCACGCAGCTATTGCTTCGGCGCAGTCGCGATTGCACAATTTGCATGACAAGACGAAATTCTCGTCATCGTTTGTGCCGCCCAATGAGATCGGGATCCTGCGATCAACCGTGGTCTCATGCCACGCTAGCCGGCGTCGGCATCGGTAGCACTTGGGGTCGCGCTTAAATAAGCGGTCGCGAACTTCAGCGTAAAAAAACGACTTTGCTCTCATCCTGAGAACCTCTCGGCGCATCAAATGCGATGGGTCGCAAATATCGAAAAAGGGATAAGCTCCGTTACCACCCATCCCATTAGAGAGTCCAGCGAATTCTAATCTTCTGGTTCCGGCTCTGAGCCGGCCGTCTTTTCGGCGCCTTCCGGAGAGACGTCGATCAGACCAACCAACACCACACGCATAGTCCGCCGAACAACCAGCCCCTCGCAAGCGAACGTCGCTGATCCACCCCGGCGATTCGCTCGAGCGGGCCGGCGCAGCCATCGTCGCCATCGACGAGGAATTTTGTAACGGCCCACGGCGCTCCCTTGGCTGCGCGGGGCCACTCGGCAGCGCCTAGTTAGTTACGGGATTTGGCGTACTCGATACGAATGCTCCGACCCTTTAACTCGCGATGATGCAGTGCGCGCATTGCGTCTTCCGCTTCTCCGGCGGTCGCGAATTCGACGAAGCCAAAGCCTCGGCTGCGGCCGGTGTCGCGATCTTTCACGACCTGCGCTTTGATGACCTCGCCGTATGCCGAAAATGCCTCCAGCAGAGCGTCGTCATCGATTCCCCATTGCAGATTGCTAACATAGAGCTTTCGCATCGATTGTCCCTGATATTGCGGCGGCCGGCACCGCCAGCACAACGACTACCACCCAACAGTCCGTCTGTCGGGCGCCATCTTCCGTCTAGAATGGAATCGCTTGAAGTCAGACTACCAGGGCAGTAGGGCAGGGCGCAAGCCGAGCCAGAATTTGCTTTAAATAGGCATTATGGTTTATGAAGACCGAGAAAAGGAGAACCCATTATGACCGTTGCCAAGAAGAAGTTTGACCCGCTTGCAAACGCCCGTGTCGTTGGAGCAAAAACAAAAGGCCGGGAGGCCCTCGACCGCATCGAGATCCAAGATCAGGCCGTCGCTCGATCCGTCACGGAGTACGCTCGGCTCGACTCCCAAAAGAAGGAGGCGGAGGCTGCCGCTAAGCCGCATAAAGAAGCCATATTAGCTCAAGCGAGAGCGGCATTCGCTAACCGCCTGGCGTCGTCCGATGACCCCAGCTCATTCATGCTGACCGCTGGTGACACATCCATACAAGTGACGATTCCTCGAAAAATCGCTTCCCTCGGCGATCCAGAACTGAAAACACTCACCGAAGATTTCGGACGCGATGTCGTCGACGACTTACTCGAAAAGGGTGACAAGGTCGGTCTCAATCTTAAGGTCTGGGAAGCTCACGCAGACGTGCTCATCAGCGCTCTCAACGCGCTCGGGCCGGACGGCAGGCGACTCGTCCCGACCGAAGTCTTGTCAGCCCTGTTCATCCGAGACATGAAACCACGGGAAGATATTTTTCAGCGGATCGTCAAACGAACTAATAAAAATCCCGAACAAATTCAGACACTATTGTTTGGCAAACTGGGCATCACGCCGACGCTTTCCGTGCGTTGAAACTCCTCCCTTGGGCGGGCCTTCGTGCTCGCCCGATCCCCCTCGGACTGATACCCTCCAATTCATGTCCCTCACTATGCCAGCTTTCCGTGACTTTGCGTCGCCATGCCGATCGTTGATTAAGAGTCTCGTCAACGATCATGGATGGGTCGGCCAGCCGTGGCTCGGCTTTGCGCGCGTGGCGATCAAAATCGATGCGAATGGCGTGATAGGATGCGTGTCGCCCGAGGGGCGCGACAGCATCAATGCTCTCGACGCCGAGACGCGGGCTATGATTCGGACAGCACTCACCCCGAAAACGCGAAGCAACGTCTACTTCGCGCTACGGGGGCGACGACCTGGCGAAAAGATATGGATCATGGATTGTCTCCGCGCCGAGGGCCGTGATCTGACGTTTGCGAGCTTTGCGGAACGATGGGAGGAGATCCCGAAAAATTTCATCTCCCCCAAGCTCAAGCTCGCCGCTCCGTTGCGGACCGATCACGCATGCTGGGAGGCGACCGCTGTCGGGAAAGTCCTCATGCGCAATCCCAACGCATGGGGATGGTTTCCGTCTTCCTCGCTCATTCTGCGATCACGAGACAGGTCACCCTGACACGCCCGCGAGGCCGAAAGGCATCTCGTATATGGGCTCGAAGTCGCCCGAGACAGTTTCGCTAAACGAAAAGCGATGATAAATCATCTCTCGATCGCGCTGCCCATCCACAAGCGTCCGCCCGGTCACCAGCTCCTTCCTGACATACCCTACCGCTGAGACCGTATCGACCCACGCCGGCCCTATCTGACTCAGAAATTTGACCTCCGTCGCCATTTTAGTCCTCCTCGTCCCCGCCCCGCTCCAGGAGCGTCGGGATGGCCTCGGCCGTCTTCAGAAGGATCTCAAAGCGCTCGCGAGTCATGCCGATATTGCGAGCGAGGATCGGCAGCATCGCGGCTGTCGGGTTCGGGAAGGAATCTTTGAAATTGGCGACGAGCTCGCGGAGATCTGTCTCTGTTAGGCCCCGCGCCTGTCCTTTTTCGTCCTGTTCACGCTCGC
>Ga0180437_10000665_pt1 | contig 63406 bp, 41 predicted proteins | sample SS_ome_4_FD_132410 | JGI IMG/M metagenome (GOLD analysis project Ga0180437, IMG submission 132410) | Hypersaline lake sediment archaeal communities from the Salton Sea, California, USA - SS_3_D_1 metaG | ecosystem: Environmental > Aquatic > Non-marine Saline and Alkaline > Hypersaline >...
CCTGTGGCGCCGCTACGGTCACCAGCGCTCCCACTAACAGCTCGGTGTACATCTGCCTGTCCCTCTCGGTTTAGCTTACCGCGCCGGTCATCTCTGCCGCGCGCCTGAGAAACTCGAGCTTCTGCCTCTTCGTTGCCGTCAAATACTCGTGCAGGTACTCACTCCCCGGATCCTGCGCCAGTGCGCGCTGCGCCTGCGCGATCGCCTGATCGATTATCATCAAATTCTCGGCGATTACACGGACGGTCGCCGTGTCCAGCCGGTCACGGCTCTCATCGATTATACCCTGCAGCTCCGCGATCGCCGCGTCGTAGCTCGACGCGGTGAATCCGGCGGCCGCAGTCGCTTCAACGGCCGGCTCGCCCGAAATCTGCGCTCCAGCCTCATCCGATCTCGATACCATCCAGGCCGCGCCCGCGGAGAGCACCATCAAGGCTATGCTCGCCGCAGCGAGCTGCGGCAGCGAGAGAGTCAGCCGACGCCGACTCAGCCGCGCCACTCGGCCCCGGCGATGCACCTCCAGATCGGTGACCTTCTCTCCCTCGCGCGCCTCACTGATCCGCTCGGCGATACCGGACCAGAGGTCCGTCGCCGGCGGTCTGTCTTCGAGCCTCTTGGCCCGCTCGACTACCTGGCGGAGTTGCTCCAGCGTCGCTGCGCACTCCTCGCACTCGGCGAGGTGCGCCTCGACCTCCCGGCGCTCGCCCGCGCTCAGCTCCCCGTCCAGATACTCGGACAACCTGTCTGTCCACTGATCACTCATATGAATCACCGCCCACTGACTACCGACTCACCGACCACCGATTACCGATCCAAGTAGTCACGGAGTATCATCCTCGCACGATGCAACTGCGACTTCGATGTCCCACTCGAGATGCCCAGTATTTCCGCGATCTCACCGTGCTTGTACCCCTCAACGTCGTGCAACACGAAAACCTGCTGCGCACCGTCGGGGAGCTGCCCGATGGCGGTCTCGAAGTCGATCGCGGTCTCGGCACCCCTCGGCCTCGTAGAGAGCCTGCCGACCACTCCCTCGCCGTCGACGAACCGCTCGCGCCGTATCCCCAACTGCTTGCGGCGTCCCAGAATCACGTTGATCGCCACCCGATGTAGCCACGTCCCGAACGCCGCCTCACCACGAAAACTCGACAACTTCTGCCAGGCCCTGACGAACACATCCTGAGTCGTCTCGTCCGCCAGCTCCGACCCGATCATCCGCCGGGCCAGGCTGTAAATCCGCGGGACGTGCCGGTGGTATAGCCGCTCGAAGGCGCCCGTATCTCCCGCGGCCGCCAGCACGGCGTCGTCCGCGTCCGCCAGCCGCACGTCCCGGTCTTGCTTCAGCTTTTCCACTCTCCAGGGCCCATCCCTCCTGCCACCCATTGAGATACCATGGGCGCCGAGAAGGTTGGAACCCTCTAAAGCGTTCTCTCCAAACGACTTGGACGGCTCACGAACAGCAGCGCCAGACCCACCGCCACCCCGAACGCCAGGAGTGTCGTGTCACCGATCAGCCAACCCACGACGATCGCCCCCAGGCTGCCACCCTCCGCCACCGCCCAGACCACCACCGCCCGCGGCAGCGTCTCGGTCCACCACTCGGACAGTTGCTCCGCCCGGCCCGGCGGCTTTATCCGCCCGCGCAGCATCTGTGCGACGAGGATCGCCGCGCCCAGCATGACGTAACCGGCCAGCCTGAGGCCCCGCGCCCCGGTCTCCGAGAGCTCGATGGCCATCTGGCTCCGCAGGTAGAGGAAGACGGCGAAGGCGACCGCCAGGCCGCCAGCCACGGCACCGTGGATGATCCGGGCCACCGTACCGACGTTCTCGGGGTCGACGGCGCGAGGCTGCTCGTTCATGGATACCTCCGTGGGTGTAAGCCGGGCTCAATCTAGCACGCAGTCGCTGAACGTGCCCACGGTCCGTTGTCCATCTCAATATTCACCATCCGGTGCCCAGTGGCCATCTGCCCGGCCGACTCTCAACCGGAGGACGAGCAACGTCCCACCGGCCAGATTCGCCCTGTATATTGGAAACTGCTACTTGCCAGCCGAATGTCCAATGCGCATCTGATCGTTGACTGGCGAATGCCGCATATCGGAGAGCGCCCACCACGCGCGAGGAGCCAGCGTGAACAAGATGCTAGCCGCAGCACTCGTACTCCTGGCACTCAGCGGCTGTGCCGCTGCCGACGAGTCCGAGAGCTTCACGATCCCTATCATCGATCTCGCCGCCGATACTCAGCGGCAGGTTGTCGTCGACAGGGAACCCGGCCAGTACCTGGGCCACCCCACCACCGTCCTGCTCGAGGACAACACCACGATCATCGCCGTCTACCCGAAAGGCCACGGCCGCGGCGCGATCGTGATGAAGAAGAGCAGCGACGGCGGCCTCACCTGGAGCGAACGGTTGCCCGTACCCGACAACTGGGCCACCTCACAGGAGGTGCCCACCATCTACCGCGTTACCGACCGCGCCGGCGTCACCCGACTGATCCTGTTCTCCGGTCTCTACCCCATCCGCATGGCAGTGTCCGGGGACGACGGAGCGACCTGGACGCCGCTCGAACCGATCGGCGAGTTCGGCGGAATCGTCGCCATGGCCTCCGTCGAGCGCCTCGCCAACGGCGATTACATGGCCCTGTTCCACGACGACGGCCGCTTCCTGCACGGAACCGGCGAACCCGGCGGCTTCCGGGTCTTCAAGACGGTCTCGACCGACGGCGGCCTCACTTGGAGCGACCCGCTTGTGGTCACCGAGCACCCGCAGGCCCAGCTCTGCGAGCCGGGGCTCGTTCGCTCGCCCGACGGATCGCAGATCGCGTTGCTGCTCCGCGAGAACAGCCGAGAGTACAACTCCTTCGTCGTCTTCTCCGACGACGAGGGCACCTCATGGTCCCAACCACGAGAACTGCCCGCCGCCTTGACCGGCGACCGCCACACCGCCCGCTACACGCCTGACGGCCGACTCTTCATCACCTTCCGCGACATGGCACGCGGCAGTCCCACCTGGGGCGATTGGGTGGGCTGGGTCGGTACCTACGAGGACATCGTGGCAGGCCGCGACGGTCAGTACCGTGTCCGGCTCATGGACAACAGGCGGAAGGCGGATACCGCATACCCGGGACTGGAACTGCTTCCCGACGGCACTTTCGTCGCTACGACATACGGCCACTGGGACGAGGATTCCGAGCCCTACATCGTCAGTGTGCGGTTCAAGATCGAGGAGCTGGACGCGAAGGCGGACATGTGATCATTCAGTGCCGAATACGGGAGACTGATTCCGTCACTCCACCCGATACGCCTCCATCGCGTAGTACTCCGCCAGCCCCAGCCGGTCGGCCCGCGCCGCCGTATCCAAGTTCCGTGACTCCACACGCTGCCAGAACTCGCGGTCGTCGTAGCCGCCCGGAAACGGCGCCACATCCTTCTGCGACTGATGCTTGAAGATCGATAGAATCTTCCGCCGCAGTTCCTCCTGCGACAGCGGCACCAGCACGTCCGCCTGAGTCAGCGTCCACTCCTCCCACGCGCCGCGATAGAGCCAGATCTGCGGCTCGCCCCCGTAACGCGACAGCGCCTGATCGATCGCCGACTTACACAGCCGATGTGTCCCGTGCGGGTCGGACAGATCGCCGGCCACAAAGATCAGATCGGGCCGCAGCTCGCAAAGCAGCTCCAGCACGATATCGATGTCTTCCTCGCCGATCGGCCGCTTACGCACCTCGCCCGTCCGGTAGAACGGCATGTTCAGGAATCGGGCGGCCGCCCGCGGCAACCCGACGTCGGCGATCGCCGAGACCGCCTCCGACTCCCTGATAAAGCGTTTCAGACTCTGCACGCGCTCCGAATCTACATCACCCGGCTGTTTCTTTTGGAATTCACCCTCGATCGCCTTGCGCAGGCCGCGCACCTTCGACTGATCCAGCTCCAGCGCCGGCGCCGCCCGCACCGCGAAGTCGAGATGCCGCCTTACGTCGTGATCGAACACCGCAATGTTACCGCTCGTCATGTAGGCGACCACAATCTCGTTCTCGTTCTCCCACAGCTTGCGCAAGATGCCGCCCATCGAAATCACGTCGTCGTCAGGATGCGGCGAAAAGACCAATACCTTCTGCCCCACCGGCAGCTTCGAACGACCCCGAATCTTGTCCCGCAGCAGCGTGAAGACCTCGCCGTTCACCTCCCCGGCGTTCGCATACTTGTTGAGCAACGGGCTCAGATGATTCTCACGATAGTCACGTGCCGTGAGCTTGAGGATCGCCTTGCCCGTCTCTTGCGCCAGCCACACCACGGCTTCTTCGATCATCTCCGGCGTCCACTCGACCGCTTCCAGAACCCAAGGCGTCTCGATCCGTGTCAGCTCGCCCGCCGCCGCCAGGTCGAGGTACACTGTCGCGTTCCCGTGCTGCTGCAGGTAGGTGGCGGTTACATCTTGCGATACCCCACCCTCCACCGCGCGCCGCACGATCGGCGCCTTGTGCTCGCCCGTCGCAATCAGCGCGATCTCCTTCGCATCCATTATCGAGGCGATCCCCATCGTGATCCCCTCGAGCGGCACGTTGTCCTCACCGAAAAAATCGGCCGCCGCGTCTCTCCGCGTGATCGTATCCAACGTGATCAGTCGCGTACGCGAGTCGGGCGACGAACCCGGCTCGTTGAACCCGATATGACCGCTGCGTCCGATCCCGAGAATCTGGAAGTCGATGCCGCCGGCCTCGCGGATCGCAGCCTCGTACGCCCTGCAGTGAGCCTCCAGCTTATGGCGCGGTACGCTGCCGTCAGGGAGGTGGATATTGCGCGGGTCGAGGTTCACGTGGGCGAATAGGTTCTCCATCATGTAGAGCCGATAGCTGTGGATGCTGTACGGCGACATCGGGTAGTACTCGTCGAGATTGAACGTGACCACCCGCGAGAAATCCACCTCACCCGCCCCGTACCTGCGGATCAGCTCACGGTAGATGCCGACCGGCGTGCTACCCGTCGCCAGCCCCAGCACGCACCGGCCCTTCGCTGCAGTCTCGCGCTCGATGACCTCGACCATGCGATCGGCGAGCAGAACGGCCAGGTCTTGTGGATCGTCGACTATGACCGTCGGAAGGTTCTCGCGCTCGCGCGAGCCCTCGATGACAACGACGTCGTCGGATGTCCCTCTCATGGCGGTGCCTCGTTGCAAGTCCTCCAGGCTGGGGCAAGATTGCTCCTATTATAAACAGTACGCCGCAACCACCCAATTGCGGCGGAGCCGCTCGCCACCCGGCCCCACCCGGGTCCTGCGCTCGTCGGGGCGGAAACCTATTATTATGATTGCAGTCATCCCAGGCGACAGTGAGCGGCGGCCCGCCCAGCCGGGCGCCGCGCGTGCCCCAACGCCGCAGTCCCAAGCAGCTCTGCGACCGAGCGCCGGTCTCGGAAGGCCCCTATGGGCAGCACCGAGTCCCCCCGGCGGCCCCTGGAAGGGAGAGACGGCATGGACATCCCCGCGTCGATGCAGCCCCTGACCCTCGCCGCGGCCGCATTCGCCGCGCTGACCATCCCAAAGGTAGCCGCCGCGCAGGACGTGCCCGACTGGGAGAACCCCGCCGTCTTCGCAGTCAACAAGGAGCCCGCACACGCGACGCTCTTCCCCTTCGAGACGCGCGAGCTGGCGCTGAGCCGCGACGAGCGCGGCTCCGCCTATTACCGGCTGCTCAACGGCAGGTGGAAGTTCAACTGGGTCAGGAAACCGGCGGAGCGGCCGCTCGATTTCTACCGCGAGGGCTACGACGACTCCGGCTGGGCCGAGATCCCCGTGCCCGGCAACTGGGAAGTCAACGGGTTCGGCGTGCCGATCTACCTGAACTCTCCGTACGAGTTCGAGGAGAACCCCCCGTATATCCATCACCACTACAACCCGGTGGGCTCTTACCGGACCAGCTTCACGGTCCCCGAGGACTGGATGGACCGCGAGGTCTTCATCCACTTCGGCGCCGTCAAGTCGGCTATGTACCTTTGGGTCAACGGTCGGGAGGTGGGCTACAGCCAGGGTAGCAAGCTGCCGGCCGAGTTCGACATCACTCCTTACGTGCGCGCCGGCCGCAACACGCTCGCCGTCGAGGTCTATCGCTGGAGCGACGGCAGCTACCTCGAATGCCAGGACTTCTGGCGCATCAGCGGTATCGAGCGCGATGTCTTCCTCTGGGCGGCGCCCAAAGTCCACATCCGTGACTTCTTCGCCGTCGGCGGCCTGGACGACAGCTACACGGACGGCATCCTCGAGCTCACAGCGCAGATCTCCAACTACGGACCCGAAACCGCCTCAGGCTGGACCGTAACGCTCGAACTGCTGGACGCCGACGGGGAGGAAGCGCTCGCAACCGCGCCAACACGCGAACTGACTGTCCCGGCCGGTGCAGAGGTGACCGTCGAGTTCCGCGAGCCGGTCGCGGCGCCGCACAAGTGGACGGCCGAGACCCCGAACCTGTACACGTTGCTACTCAGCCTCGCCGACGCCACCGGCGCGACCGCCGAGGTGATAACCGCGCGAGTGGGATTCCGGACCGTTGAGATCAAGGACGGACTGCTCCAGGTGAACGGAGTGCCGATAACGATCAAGGGAGTGAACCGCCACGAGCACGAGCCGCGAACCGGCCATGTCGTCACCGAAGCGGGCATGCTGCAGGACATCGCACTGATGAAACGGCTCAATATCAACGCGGTCCGCACCTCGCACTATCCGAACGACCCGCGCTGGTACGAGCTGGCCGACGAGCACGGGCTGTACATCATCGACGAGGCGAACATCGAATCGCACGGCCGCGGCTACCATCCCGACACCACCTTCGGGAACGACCCAACCTGGGAGGCCGCCCACCTCGATCGTACGATCCGCATGGTCGAGCGCGACAAGAACCACCCGTCGATCATCACCTGGTCGCTGGGCAACGAGGCGGGAAACGGCGTCAACTTCTACGCCACCTACAGCTGGATCAAAGGGCGTGACTCGACGCGGCCGGTCCAGTACGAGCGCGCGCTGCTCGACTGGAATACCGACATCTACGTCCCCATGTACGCCGGCTTCCAGCGCCTGGTCGACTACGCCGAGTCACACGACGACCGGCCGCTCATCATGTGCGAATACGCCCACGCCATGGGGAATAGCGTCGGCAACTTCACTGACTACTGGAAGATCATCGACCGCTACCCGAACCTGCAGGGCGGCTTCATCTGGGATTGGGTCGACCAGGGACTGCTGACGACCAACGAGAACGGCGACACCATCTTCGGATACGGCGGCGACTTCGGACCGCCCGGTACACCCAGCGATGGCAACTTTTTGATCAACGGAATCGTACTGCCCGACCGGCGGCCCAACCCCTCGGCCTGGGAGGTCAAGAAGATATACCAGCCCGTTGACGTCCAGCTCGTCGAACCCGCCGGTCCGGTCGTCGCGGTCCGCAACGACTACGACTTCGCCCACCTCCGCAACATGAAGCTGGTCTGGTCGGTGATGGCCGATGGCGTCGTGCAGCAGACCGGCGACCTGGACCTCCCGAACGCGTCGCCCGGCGATGTCTGGACGGTCAGGATCCCTCACTCGCCCTTCCAGCCCAGTCCGGGCACCGAGTACCTTCTCGACCTCAGCTTCCTAACCCTACGGCCCACCGACCTCGTGCCCGCCGGCCACGAGCTGGCGTTCGAGCAGTTCAGCCTGCCCCTCTTCGAGCCCGCGCCGGTCCTGCCGGCCGACTCGCTGCCACCGCTCGAGGTCGATGACGACGAAACGACGGTCACCGTCAGCGGCGCCCACTTCACGATCACTTTCGATAAGCAGGCGGGAGTCCTGACCTCCTATGCGTATAGAGGCACTGAGCTCATCCTCAGCGGCCCGGTCCCCAACTTCTGGCGTGCGCCCACCGACAACGACTTCGGCGGCGGTTGGCAGAGGCGGCTCGCCGTCTGGCGCGACGCCGGCGCGACCCGGTCGGTTCGCCGCGTCACCGTATCTCAGCCCAGCCCCCAACGCGTCAGGATCCGCACCCGGGCGCGGCTCGACTCCGTGCGCGCCGACTACTCCACCCTCTACACCGTTCTCGGGAACGGCGAGATAATAGTCGAGAACCACTTCGAGCCGCGCGGTGAAGGGCTGCCCCGCATGCCCAGGTTGGGCATGCAGATGACGATGCCCAAGGAGTTCTCGCACCTACGGTGGTACGGCCGCGGCCCCCACGAATCCTATTGGGACCGCAAAGCCGGAGCACCGGTCGGCCTCCGCAGCGGAACCGTTTCGGAGCAGTTCCACCCCTACGTCAGGCCCCAGGAGAACGGTAACAAAACCGACGTTCGCTGGATGGCGCTGACGAACGAGTCCGGCACCGGCCTGCTGATCGTCGGCATGCCGCTGCTCAGCATGAGCGCGCTGCACTTCACAATCGATGATCTCGACCCCGGCGACTCGAAGGCGCAGCGCCACTCCGGCGAGCTGGTCGAGCGCGACCTGGTGAACATCAACATCGACTACAAGCAGATGGGCGTTGGAGGCATCACCAGCTGGGGGCCGACCGCCCTCCCCAGGTACTCGCTCTATTATCAGGATTACCGATACGCCTTCCGCCTGCGGCCGTTCGCTCGCGAGGACGGTCCGCCGGCCGAGCTGGCAAAGGTACGATATGAGTAAACCACGTTCGGCTTCTCTCGGCCTGCTCGCCGTCGCCGCCGTCTTTACGACCTGCCTCCCTGCCACTCGGCAGTCGGAATCGTCCGGGGCGAGCACCACCGAAGCGGCTCGACAGCCGGCGCTTCGAATCCTCGCCTACAACATCAAACACGGCCTCGGGATGGACGGCGTAATCGACCTCGAGCGGGTGGGCAACCTGATCCGGGAGCTCGATCCCGATATAGTCGCGCTCCAGGAGATCGACAGCGCCGTCGAACGCTCGTCCCGCGTCGACCAAGCATCGCGTCTCGGCGAGCTGACGGGCATGCACTCGGTCTTCGGCGCGTTCTTCGACTACCAGGGCGGCCGCTACGGCATGGCCCTGCTCTCGAGGTTCCCGATCGAATCCTACGCCAACCACTGGTTGCCGGAGGGTACCGAGCCGCGCACCGGGCTGGCGGCACGGATCCGTCTCGATTCCGGCCAGGAGATCATCGTCGTCGGTATCCATCTCTATCGCACACCGGAACAGCGCCTCGCCCAAGCCAGCGGGCTCGTCGATATCTACAGTGACGAGACCACGCCCGTGATCCTGGCCGGCGACTTCAACTCGCTGCCCGATTCCGATGTACTGGCTCTGCTGAGGCGGCACTGGCAGGTGCCCGACAAGGGCACGGATCGCCTGACCTACCCGTCTGATGCGCCGCAACGCGAGATCGACTATATCATGTACCGGCCGGCGGACCGCTTCGAGGTCGTCGAGCACCGCGTAATTCATGAGCCGCTGGTCTCGGACCACCGGCCGGTAGTCATCGAACTGAGACTGCTGGACCCTGCGAACCCTAACTGAGAGTGCGGCGATGGCCTTTCAGAGACGCGAATTCATCAAGACCGGCGCCGGCGCAGCCATCGGAGCATCGCTGTGGCCCGGCGCCCTGGTGGCGGACTACGCGGAGGCGCAGCGCGACACGGTCCGCCTGGGGTTCGTCGGCGTGGGCGGCCGCGGGACCTGGTTGCTCAGGCTGGCGTTGCAACGCGGCGACTGCGAGGTGAAGGCGGTCTGTGACCCGAAACCGGAGCGAGTCGAGCGCGCACAGACCCTCGTCCGCGAGGCGCAGGGCAAGACGCCCAGGGGCTTCAGTGACGGCGAGGAAGACTTCCACAATCTCGTCGACAGGGATGACATGGATGCCGTGATCATCGCCACGCCTTGGCTCTGGCACGCACCAGTGGCCGTCGCGGCGATGAAGAGCGGTAAGTGGGCCGGCGTTGAGGTTCCCGCCGCCATGACCGTCCAGGAGTGCTGGGACCTGGTGACCACGTCCGAAGAGACCGGCATGCCCTGCATGATCATGGAGAACGTCTGCTTCCGCCGCGATGTAATGGCCGTGCTCAACATGGTGCGCCAAGGCATGTTCGGCGAACTGATGCACTGCCACTGCGGTTACCAGCACGATCTGCGCGGCGTCAAGTTGAACCCGGGCGCCGAGTTCGGGCCCGGCGCCAACGGCGAAGCAGAGTGGCGCACCGAGCACTCGCTACGGCGCAACGGTGACATCTACCCCACCCATGGCGTCGGGCCGGTCGCCAAGATGCTGAATATCAACTCGGGCAACCGCTTCGCCACGCTCACTTCCACCGCGACCAAAACGCGTGGCCTGCACAACTACATCGTGGATGTGGGTGGCGAGGACCATCCAAACGCGGATGTCGAGTTCAAGCTCGGTGACATCGTTACCACGGTCATCAAGTGCGCGAACGGCGAGACCATCGTCGTAAGTCATGACACCAACCTGCCTCGCCCTTACTCCCTGATGTTCCGTGTGCAGGGCACCAAAGGCTTGTGGATGAACGATGGCCGCACGATCTACATCGAGGGCGTCAGCCCTGAACCACACAGCTGGGAGGACTTCGCACCGTACGGCGAAACTTACGACCATCCCCTCTGGAAACGGTACGCCGATCGCGCCACAGGCTCCGGTCACGGCGGGATGGACTTCTTCGTCGTCAACGCGTTCGTCGAAGCGCTGAAGCGAGGCGTCGAGCCGCCCATCGATGTCTACGATGCCGCCGCCTGGAGCGTCATTGCGCCGCTCTCCGAGCAATCGATCGCCCTGGGCAGCGCGCCCGTCCGCTTCCCCGACTTCACCCGCGGCAAGTGGGTCACGCGACGAAAGATCTTCGGACTTACCGACGAGTTCTAGAACTATGAGACACTCGACAGCCACATTATCAACCGTCACTATCCTGCTGCTTACCGCCTGCGCCGGTGAAAGCCCGATCGAGAAGAAAGTCCTGGTCATCGGGATCGACGGCGTCAGGCCCGACGTGCTCGCCGAAGTCCACACCCCGGCGATCGATGCGCTGGCCGCTGAGGGCGCCTTCGCCGACCGGGTCATCACCCGGGCCCAGACTATCAGCGGACCCGGCTGGTCCAGCACGCTTACCGGGGTCTGGCCCGATAAGCATCGCGTCACCAGCAACGACTTCAACGGCAACAACTACGCGATGTATCCCGACTTCCTGACCCGACTCGAGTTGATCGACGGAGCCTTCTCGACCTTCGCCGTCGTCGATTGGGCGCCGCTGGGCTCAGAGGTCTCCGGCGGCCCACTGCTGAGCGACACGATCGACGTGAAACTCGACTTCGACGGCGACCAGCTCGGCTATGAGGAGGGCGACATCCGATCGGTTGCGGCGGCCGTGCGCTTCATCGAGAACCAGGACCCCGATGCCGCATTCGTTTACATCGGCTACCCGGACGTCGCCGCACACGAGCACGGCGGCCGCTCGGCGGAGTACTGCCAGTCCGTGGAGAATGCCGACGTCCATGTCGGCAGGCTCGTCGCCGCCATCCGCAACCGGCCGGACTATGAACGGGAGGACTGGCTGATCCTGGTGAGCACGGACCACGGCCACAGAGACGCAGGCGGTCACGGCGGTGACTCGCCGGAGGAGCGAACGGTCTTCTACCTGGCCAGCGGACCCTCGGTGACGAAGGGCGACTTGCCCAGCGACGTGAACATCGTCGACGTCGCGGTGACCGCCCTGGCACACCTCGGGATCACCATCGATCCGGCATGGCACCTCGACGGCAGGGTGTCCGGCCTGGAGATCGGGAACTGACCGGGAGGTGAAATAGGACGCGAGGAATGGAGCCGCACCTGGAGGAGCTGCGGGCAGCCTTCGCCGAGCGCTACGGCTCTGCCGACGGGGGCTATCTGGTTCAGGCGCCCGGCCGCGTGAACCTGATGGGGGACCACATCGACTACAGCGGGCTCTCGGTCCTGCCGATGGCTCTGCAGCGTCATGTCTCCGTCCTCTACCGCGAGCGAGACGACGCCGCTGTGCGCATCGCCACCACGGAGAAGGGGTACGCGGAGCGCGGGTTCAAGTTGGCTCGGACCATCAAGCCCTACAAGTCGGGTGACTGGGGCAACTACGCGAAGGCGGCGGCCCAGGGATTGGTCGGACGCTTCGATATCCGGCGCGGCTTCGATGCGGTCGTCCGCTCCGACATCCCGGTCGCAGCAGGTCTGAGCTCGTCCTCCGCCCTCGTCGTCGCATTCGCACTCGCACTCCTCCACGCCAACGACCACGAAGAGGTCGAGCGACTCGAGCTGGCGGAAATGCTCGCCGAGGCGGAACACTATGTCGGCACGCGAGGCGGCGGCATGGATCAGGCCATCTGTCTGGCGGCGCGCAGGGGGTCGGCCAGCCGTATCGACTTCAACCCGCTTCGCCTCACCGCGCACCCGATCGCTCCGGAGTGGGATTTCATCATCGCATTCAGCCTCGTACGGGCACAGAAGTCCGCCGGCGCCCGCAAGACATACAACGCGCGGACCCACGAGTGCCGCGATGCACTGAACACTGTGACTAAGGCGCTGGACGTCGCGGAAGAAGTCGACAGCTATCCTGCGCTGATCCGCCGGCGTCCCGTACGCGAACTGTTCAGGGTGGCTGAGCAGGCACTCGATCAGGCGTTGATGCGCCGCTTCCGCCACGTGGTCACCGAGGCCACCCGCGTGCGCAAGGCCGTCGAGGCGCTGGCTGCCTACGATCTGAGAGGATTCGGACGCCTGATGAAGGCGTCGCACGCGAGCCTGCGCGACGACTTCGAGGTCAGCTCGCCCGAACTCGACGAGCTGGTGGACCTCGCCACCCGCGCCGGCGCCGCCGGCGCTCGCCTCACCGGCGCCGGGCTCGGCGGCTGCGTCGTCGCACTCTGCTCGCGGGAGCGCACTGACAAAGTGCTCGCGCGACTGAAGAATCGGTTCTACGATTGCCGGGAATATGAAGGACCGCTGGAAGATCAGCTGTTCGTCGCCGCACCTTCCGGCGGCGCGACCGTGCGTCCAGTATGAGCGAGCATCCATAGACTTCGGGCCTGAAAGGGGTTTCTCACAGTGGGTGGATTCTTCGGTGTAGTATCTCGCGACGATTGCGTAGCCGACCTTTACTACGGCACCGACTACCATTCCCATCTCGGTACCATGCGCGGCGGCCTGGCCGTCCATAGCGGCCAGGGCATCACACGGTTCATCCACGACATTACGAACGCCCAGTTCCGGTCCAAGTTCGAGGACGACCTGCCGAAACTCCGCGGTGCCAAGGGCATCGGTGTGATCAGCGACTACGACGACCAGCCGCTGATCATACGCTCGCACCACGGGGCCTACGCGATCGTCACCGTCGGCAGGCTCGACAACCTCAACGACCTGGTCGCATCCGCGCTCAAGCGCGGAGCTCACTTCTCGGAGATGAGCGGCGAAGAGGCGAGCCCCACCCAGGTCGTCGCCAACCTGATCGACCAGGGGGACAGCCTCGTCGACGGGATCAGTGCCGCGCAAGATGCGATCACGGGATCCTGCTCGATCCTGTTGCTTACCGATGACGGTGTCTATGCCGCACGCGACTTGCTGGGCCGTACTCCCATCGCCGTCGGCACGAAACCGGGCTCCCACGCCGTAACGCTCGAGACGTGCGCGCTCGCCAACACCGGATATCAGGTGGCCCGGTACCTCGGACCCGGCGAAGTCGTGCGCATCAACCAGGACGGCGTTGAGGTGCTGCGCCCACCCGGGGACAGGATGCAGATCTGCTCTTTCCTCTGGGTGTACTATGGCTATCCGGCGTCGAATTACGAGGGTATCAACGTCGAGGCCGTCCGCTACCGCTGCGGCGGCTTCCTCGCCGAGCGGGACGACGTCGAGATCGACCTGGTCGCCGGCATCCCGGACTCGGGGACCGGGCACGCGATCGGCTATGCCAATACTGCAGGCGTCCCTTACGGACGACCTTTCGTCAAGTACACACCGACCTGGCCCCGAAGCTTCATGCCGCAGGACCAACGGGTCCGCGATCTAGTGGCCCGCATGAAGCTGATACCGATCCGCGAGATCATCGAGGGCCGACGACTCTTGTTCTGCGAGGACTCCATCGTCCGAGGTACACAGCTGAAGGACATCATCACGCGCATCTTCGATTACGGCGCGACGGAGGTGCACATGCGACCCGCCTGCCCGCCGCTCATCTTCAGTTGCAAGTTCCTCAACTTCTCCCGCTCCAGGTCGGAGTTCGATCTGGCAGGACGAAAGTCGATACAGGAATTGGAGGGCGACAAGCCCGCCGGCCTCAGCGTGTACGCCGACCCAGACTCCGAGCAACACCGCGCCATGGTCGAGCGCACTCAGGAACGGCTGGGCCTGACGACTCTGCGCTACCAGCGGCTGCAGGACCTCATCGCCGCCATCGGTCTTCCCAAGGAGCGGGTCTGCACCTACTGCTGGGACGGCACCGAGCTTTGAAATCGAGTAAGGAGTCGTGACAGGTAGACCGCGAGCTCGCCTCGAACAGACCGCCCTGCCGAGCCTCCGGCGCGCGCGCGCGATTCCGCTGCTCCTCCTGGCAGCGGTCGCCTGCACCGCCACGGAGTCGGAACGCTCTAAGGTCCCGATCAGCTGGGAGCCCGTCGACTCCCTCAACAAGAGTCTGCCGGACGGCGTACGCGTCTTCGCCGGCGTCAACGACGAGGCGCCGCTCCGCGCCTGGTACGTGCGCATCGCCGAGCCCGATCACGCCCTCGTCACGCGTGTGGCGGTGTCCGACGACGCGGCCGACAACCGTGAGACGGTCTCCAGCTTCGCAGCCGAGCCGGGCGTCTGCGTCGCCGTGAACGGCGGCTACTTCGCCATGGACCAGACGCCCGCCCGACACCGGGGACTGCTACTGGCGGATGGGATCCTCTGGGAACCTCCTACCCCGTCGATCATCTGGGACACGCTGCGCTACGAGACGGCCCGGGCGGCGGTCGGGTTCACCGCCGATGACGCCATCGAGATCGCCTGGGTCGCCTCGCGCCGCGACACGCTGTTCGCCTGGCCGAACCCGCCCCGGCACCGCGCCGGCCGGCCGGCCGGCCCACTACGCCGCGAACGGGCCCGGGTCTGGGACGTACGGGACGCGCTCGCCGCAGGGCCGATGTTGGTGGCGGCCGGTGAGCTGCGCCTCACGCTGGACGAGGAGGGCTTCTTCGGCTCGTATCTTCGAGAGCCGCACCCGCGGACGGCGGTGGGACGAACCGCCGACGGCACGCTCATCTTGATGGTCGTCGACGGCCGCCAGGCGCGGAGCCGCGGCGCCACACTCGATGAGCTTGCCCGCCTGATGCTGGACGTCGGCGCCGTCGACGCGCTGAACCTCGACGGCGGCGGCTCTTCGACCCTGGTGGTTAACGGCACCCTGGTCAACCGGCCGACCGGCGGCACGGGCGAGCGCCAGGTGATGTCGGCGTTGGTCACGTTCTGCGAATAGGCGACCGCGGTACGCTTGTCGGCGCCCCGCACCCGGCTCGAGGCGCCTCTCGAACGTTAGCCCGCCGGCCGCGCAGCTACGGCTACTCGAACCCGACTTGCGGCAGCTTACGGAACAGCGCCATCGCCGCGACCGCGACGATCGCGAAGCAGGCGGTCGCGATTTCAATCCGGCCGTAGAGCGCGAAGCCGGTCCCGAACAGCGCCGCGTAGACCACCGCACAGCCCAGGAACCAGCAACTGAGCGCCGCCGTGAACCGCCCCTCCGTCGGACCCGTCTCCACCGCACGCCGCCAACCCCAGTTGAACGGGCGGATCCTATCGTAGAACGCCTGCAACGTCGCCCGGTCGGTCGGCGGTGTCAGCAGCGTGACCGTCAACCAGACCGCCGTCGTGATGGCAACGCCGAGCACCAACTTCAGCGATGCGTGGATCGCCGGAAAGCCCAGCGCCTCGTGAATCAAGGTGAAATACACCGCAACCAGGAACGAGATGATCATCGCCGACAGCTCGCTCCACGCGTTGATCCGCCACCAGAACCAACGCAGCAGGAAGATCAGGCCGGTACCCGCGCCTATCTGCAACAGTATCTGGAACGCCTGCAGCGCGTTCTCCAGCCACAACGAGATCGCCCCCGCCAGGATGATGAGCACCACCGTAGACATCCGCCCTACCTTGACATAGTGATGCTCTTCATCCCGGGTGTGCACGAAGCGCCGGTAGAAGTCGTCTACGATGTACGACGCGCCCCAGTTCAGGTGCGTGCTGATCGTCGACATGTAGGCGGCGGCCAGCGACGCGACGACCAGACCCAGCAGACCGTGGGGCAGGAACACCAGCATCGCCGGATAGGCGAGGTCATGGCGGACAATCGATGGGTCGATCCCCGGGAAACGGGCCGTGATCGCTTCCAGGTTCGGATAGATGATCAACGAGGCAAGCGCCACTACGATCCAGGGCCAGGGCCGCAGCGCGTAGTGGGCGATGTTGAACCAGAGCGTCGCCCGCACCGAGTCCCGCTCGTTACGCGCCGCCAGCATGCGCTGCGCCACGTAGCCGCCGCCGCCCGGCTCGGCGCCCGGATACCAGACGCTCCACCACTGCACCGCGACCGGGATGATGAATACCGGCAGCGCCACGCGCCAGTCGGTGAAGTCGGGCAGCAGCGACAGCTTGCCCTCCAGCGCCGGGTGCGAGATCAAACCCGGCAGCCCGCCCACCTCGGGCTGCATCACAGCGTAGTACGCCGCCGCGATCGACCCGATCATCGCGATGGCGAACAGCAGCAAGTCGGTGACCACGACGCCCCACAGCCCCGAGGTCGCCGAGTAGATCACCGTTACCGTACCCGCGATCAGCACCGTGGTGTACTTGTCGACCCCCAGCAGCACGCCGCCGATCTTGATCGCCGCCAGCGTGACCGTGGCCATGATCATCACGTTGAAGAAGACGCCCAGGTAGAGCGCCCGAAAGCCGCGTAGGAACGCGGCGATCCCACCCGAATAACGTAGCTCGTAAAACCCGATGTCGGTGAAAGCGCCCGACCGCCGCCACAGCTTCGCATAGAAGAAGACCGTGCACATCCCGGTGATCAGAAACGCCCACCACAGCCAGTTCTGGCTCACACCGCCCGTCCGCACCATGTCGGTGACCAGGTTCGGCGTGTCGGTCGAGAACGTCGTCGCCACCATCGACGTGCCCAACAGCCACCACGGCGCCTTGCGGCCCGACAGGAAGAACTCTTGCGTCCCCTTACCCGCACGTCGCGCGAAGACCAGGCCGACGGCCAGTGCGATCAGGCCGTAGAGCAGCACGACGAACCAATCGATACCGACGAGTTGCATGGGCTAGCGCTCCCGCTGCTGGGTGGGCTGCGGCTTCTTTATACAGCGTGACGCGCCCCCGCGCCACCGCCCAGCGGACCCGGGTGTTCCGTCGCATTCAGCGGTCGGATCCGACGGGCTCCCCTCTTGCGACTCCGGACCACACTCGCCGACACCCTCTGGTGCCAGGGAGGAGGCGGAGGACCACCTCGCGGAGGTCGCGAGCACACCCGGATCCTCGGGATGCCATGGCGGGTGGCGCGGGCCCGCAGCGAGTGGTCCTCCGCCTCCGACCCACCGCTCGGCGACAAGGGATTGCTGCGCCTGCGGGTCAGGTTGGCGATTCCAGCTTTCCTGTCGTATTGTGATGAGGCCGAGACCACCGAACACCGATACGTCGAGATTACGACCCGAGGATCGCATGATCTCACGGCGCGATATGCTCAAGACCAGCGGCGCCGCCCTGGCGGGGCTGGCCGCTCTACCGAGGACCTGGCCGAGTCAGCCCGGCTCGCCACAGGACGACGAGGACCTCGCCCAGTACGTCGACCCGTTCATCGGCAGCGGCGCCCACGGCCATACCTACCCCGGCGCCAACCTGCCATTCGGCATGGTGCAGCTGAGCCCCGACAACGGAATAAACGGTTGGGACTGGTCCTCGGGCTACCATTGGTCGAGCGACCGTATCGCCGGGTTCAGTCATACCCACCTGAGCGGCACCGGCATCGGCGATATGTACGACCTGCTGTTCATGCCGACCTTCACCGAGGCGGCGCCGATCGGCGACTACGGCTCCAGTTTCTCCCACCAGCGCGAGTCGGCCCAGCCCGGTTACTACTCCGTCGAGCTACTCGATACCGGCATAACCGCCGAGCTGACTGCCACCGAGCGCGTCGGCCTGCACCGCTATACGTTCCCGGACCCGCCGCGCGGCCGGCATTCTTCCGTCATCGTAGACCTCGGCCACTCGCTCAATTGGGACAGGCCGACCGACACGAAGCTCACCGTCGAGAGCCCGACACTGATCAGCGGCCACCGTATGTCCACTGGCTGGGCGCGTGACCAGCGAGTCTACTTCGCCGCCAGTTTCTCGCGACCGTTCCGGGAACATTGGCTCGAGTCCGAGTGGACGACCTCGCCGGCGCGCAATTCACTGCAGGGTACTCACGTCAAGGCTTGCCTCCAGTTCCGCGGCAGTTCGGCTCAGCCGCTCCAGGTGAAGGTTGCCATCTCGCCGGTCAGCATCGAGGGCGCGAAGCGGAACTTGAGTCGGGAGGCGGCGGGCTGGAACTTCGACGAAGCTCGACGCCGTGCCCGCGCGGCCTGGAACCGAGAGCTGGGACGCGTCCGGATCACGACCGCCAGCCGCGACCAGAAGGTCTTGTTCTATTCGGCACTATATCACGCGCTCCTCGCCCCGCAGCTCTTTTGCGATGTCGACGGCGCCTACCGCGGGCCCGACGGCGAAACGCACGACGGCGGCGGGTTCCAGAACTACACCGTCTACTCGCTGTGGGACACGTTCCGGGCCGAGCACCCGCTGCTGACGTTGCTGCAGCCCGAGCGGGTCGACGACCTGATACAGTCGATGATGGCGTTCTACCGAGAGGGCGGCCTGCTGCCGGTGTGGTCGCTGGCCGGGGTCGAGACGAACACGATGATCGGATATCACTCGGTCCCGGTCATCCTCGACGCCTGGTCGAAGGGACTCACCAGTCTGGACCCGCGTGAGGCGCTGGAAGCGATGATCAAGAGCGCCACCCAGGACGCCCATGGGCTGCGTTTCTACAAGTGGCCGGCGCCGATCTCGCTCGACGAGGCTCGCGCGCGGGACGCCGAGTCGAACCTGCGGCACGTCGGGTCTGTCGAAAGACGGCACGCGCAGTCGATGGGTACCCTGCTGAGCGGATACGAGCGTACGCTCGCCGGAAACACGATTCGCTATCACTCGCCCGTCCCGGCGGCCCGCTCGGCCCTCATCTCCCGCACCGAAGCCCGGCCGCAGCCCATCGAATGGGAGACCGCAGCCGTTACCGGGTTCACCCAGTCGAAGGTCAGCTTCGTCTGGCTCGCAGGGATGGACGCCGGTGACAACGGCCGCCGCTTCGAGCTGTACGTCAACGGCGAGCGGTGGTTCAGATTCAACGGGCCGAGGGCCAGCGACCGCAGTTTCACCGCCAGGGGGCCCGGCGGCGCGACACTCACCTTCCGGGCAACGCACAGCGATCAACACAACGATCTCTTCGGCTTCATGGTCTTGACGGTCCCGGCCTCGGCGGTGCGGGAGGGCGAGCGATTGCAGCTCAGGCTGCAGGGTGAGACCGCCGGCACGCGCGAGTGGTGCATGACCTTCGAGCACCCGATCGAATCGCGCCTCACCGTCGACAACGTGCACGCGCATGTCCAGGAAGGTGGCGAGATCCGGCAGTTGGTGCGCCTGGACATCGAGCACTATGGCCCGCCGACCGAGGCGGTGGTCTTCATCTCGCGTGGCCGGCCCGTCGAGACGCGGCTCGACTTCGGTAATAACCGCCTGCTACTGCCGGTGCTGCCGGTGGAGCGGAAGACGGCGACGGCGGCGGCGGTCGACCGCGTCGACGGCCCCGACCTGGAAATCGAGTTTCAGCTGCGGCCCGTGCGACCTTATCGCTACATACCGGCGGACTGGGAGCCCGAGTCGGTATCGAAGACGCTCGAGTACGCCTACGACGACTGGTGCATCGCGCGGATGGCGCGAGTCCTGGGTGACGCGTACGACGCCGAGCTCTTCTATGAGCGGGCGACCTATTACCAGAGCCTGTTCGACCGTTGGGCCGGATTCATGCGTGGCCGGCTGGCTAACGGTGAATGGAAGGAGCCGTTCTCACCGACGGCTGCATCTCACCGTCAGGATGAGTACACCGAGGGCAACGCCTGGCAGTACAGCTGGTACGTGCCGCACGACGTACGCGGCTTGATCGAGTTGATGGGTGGCCGTGAAGCGTTCATCGCCAAGCTGGACGAGCTGTTCGAGACCTCTTCCGACATGGAGGGAACGGCACCGCCCGACATCAGCGGCATGATCGGCCAGTACGCACACGGCAATGAGCCGAGCCACCACGTGGCCTACCTCTACTCTTACGCCGGTGCGCCCTGGAAGACGCAGGAGCGGGTACGGCAGATCACCGAGACGCTCTACGGCGTCGCGCCGGACGGGCTGCCGGGTAACGAGGACTGCGGCCAGATGTCGGCCTGGTACATCCTGAGCGCCATGGGGTTCTACCCGGTGAATCCCGCCGACGGTATCTACGTCATCGGAGCGCCGCACTACGAGCGCCTCGTCATAGACCTGGGCGACGGCGGCCGGTTCAGCGTCGAGGCGCCGGGCGTATCGGCGGAGAACAAGTACATTCAGTCGGCAACCCTCAACGGCCGGCCCCTCGATCGCTGCTACATCACGCACGAGGAGATCGCCGCCGGCGGTACGCTCGCCTTCACGATGGGCAGCCGACCGAACCTGGACTGGGCCACCGAGGAGTCGGCGGCTCCGCCGTCCATGACGCCGGCCTAGCCGGCCGGCGCGCTCGAATGGAGGGATGATGGTCTCGCGCAGGGAGATGCTCCGCACGGCCGGACTCGCCGCCGCCGGGCTCGCCGCCGGCGCCCCGCGCTCCCTCGCCCGTGCGATGGCCGCCGATGGCGCGGTCCACCGAGACCCTCAGGACTTCGTCAGCCGGCGGCCGCCCCTCGACCGCCGACGCTTCGTCAGCGAGGCCGTCGAGGAGATGATCGCGACGACCGTACGTCGCATCGCCGATCCCGAGCTCGCCTGGATGTTCGAGAACTGCTACCCCAACACGCTCGACACCACGGTGCGGCACCGGACGTCCGATGGCCGGCCCGACACGTTCGTCATCACCGGCGACATCCACGCCATGTGGCTGCGCGATTCCACCGCCCAGGTCTGGCCGTACCTGCCGCTGGCTGCAACAGACGAGCGGCTCAAGGACCTGCTGGCCGGTGTGGTCAATCGCCAGACCCGCTGCGTCTTGATCGACCCCTACGCCAACGCATACAACGACGGGCCCACCGGCGGCGGCTGGGAAGACGACCTCACAGAGATGAGGCCCGAGCTGCACGAACGGAAGTGGGAGATCGACTCGCTCTGCTATACGGTCCGCCTCGCACACGGCTACTGGCGGACGACCGCTGACGCCTCGGTCCTCGACGCCGACTGGCGGGACGCGGCGCGGCTCATCGTCAGGACGTTCAAGGAACAGCAGCGCAAGCAGGGGCCCGGCCCCTACAGGTTCCAGCGCGTCACCGCCGTCTTCTACGACACGGTGCCGCTAGGCGGCTACGGGAACCCGACCCGAAAGGTCGGACTCGTTCATTCGATCTTCCGGCCCTCCGACGACGCCTGCATCTACCCGTTCTTGGTTCCGTCCAACCTGTTCGCCGTCGTCTCGCTACGACAACTGGCCGAGATTTTCGGCGAGGAGCTCGCTGAGCACGCCTTCGCCGACGAATGCGAGGCGCTGGCGGACGAGCTCGATGACGCGATCCGGGAGCACGCCGTGGCCGACCACCCCACGCACGGTCCCGTGTACGCCTACGAGGTGGACGGCTTCGGCAACGCCCTGTTCATGGACGACGCCAACGTGCCCAGCCTGCTCGCGCTGCCCTACCTCGGCGCCGCCGGTAGCTCCGACCCGCTCTACCAGGCGACGCGGAGCTTCGTGCTCGGCAACGACAACCCGTACTTCTTCAGCGGCTCGGCCGCCGAAGGCGTAGGCGGACCGCACGTCGGACTCGACATGATATGGCCACTCGGCATCACAATGCGTGCGTTGACCAGCACCGACGATGACGAGATCCTCCACTGCCTGCGTATGCTCAAAAATACGCACGCCGGGACCGGCTTCATGCACGAGTCCTTTCACAAGGACGACCCCTCCCGCTTCACACGATCCTGGTTCGCCTGGGCGAACACGCTGTTCGGCGAGCTGATCGTCAAGCTGCACGACGAGCGGCCCGCGCTGCTCTCCCGACCACTCTGACGAGCCATGCCGACCATCGATCGTCGTAGCTTCCTGAACTCGCTGGGCACCGTAGCCGTGGTAGGCTCGCTGCCGCGCCTGCTCACGGCGTTCCTGGTACCGGACCACGCGCCCCAGCTGCCCGCGGCCCCGCGCCTGGCGCTGTTCCGCGAGCCCGAGTTCCCGACGCTCGATGCGCGGCCGATCCGCGAGCGCACGCTGCAGTCGGCGTTCGACGGTCTCGAAGTGACCGAGCTGGGCGTCGCCGAGCTCGGTGCGCTGGCACCCGACGCCTTCGACGTCTTCATCAACCCGTACGGCTCGGCCTTCCCGAAGGACGCCTGGCGCGCAGTCCTCGACTTCCTCGCCGCCGGCGGTAACTGGGTGAACGTCGGGGGCACGCCTCTCTCCGTTCCAGTGCGGCGCGAGGATCGGGGCTGGCGGGCCGAGATCAGACAGACGGCCTACCATAAGGCGCTGGGGATAACCCAGGCGTTCCCGGTCGACGTCGACGATATCACCAGCTACATCGCGAACCCGAGGGTCGCCGCGGCCCGCGCGCTGGCCGGCGGCATCGAGGCCGACACGGTCTACGAGCTCTACTACCGCCTCACCCGCGAGAAGGAATTCCCCGACGAGGACGGCTCCGACGGACCGCGCGAGGGCGTCGTCACCCCGCTGCTCTCGTTGTACGGTGACGGTGAGCACCCTGTCGCCGCGCCGGTCGTTCGCCTCGACCGCACGGCCGGCCCCTATGCCGGCGGCCGCTGGGTCCTGGCGAACATCGACGGCTCGATCTCGGCCGCGGCGCTGCGCGCCCTGATCGATGACGCAGCGCTCGGATCTCGGCAGTTGACGGTGGCGCCATCGCTCGCCTGCTACCGGGACGGCGAGCGGCCGGCGGTTACCGTGACGCTGAGGACGCCGGGCGCGGAACGCCGCGGCACGGGCATCACGTGCCGTGTCGACGTTTTCGACGACCGGGACCAGTCGATCGCTTCCGCCGAGCTGCCGCTCGAGGCTGGCGGCTTCGTCGCTGCCGCGGCGGCGACGCTGGAGCCGGCGTTCGGCCGCTTGGAGCCCGGGCTCTACCGAGTGGAAGCGGAGCTGCTCGCCGCGGACGGCTCGAGCTTCGATGGGCTGCGGGCGACCTCGGGGTTCTGGATCTACGACCGCGAGCTACTGGCCGGCGGCCGACCGTTCACGACCGACGCGCACAACCTGTTGCGCGACGGCGTTCCCTACGTCGTCACCGGCACGTCCTACATGGCGACGGACGTGCATCGCCGGTTCCTGCTCGAGCCGAACCCGCACGTCTGGCACCGCGACTTCGCCGCGATGCGGCGCGCCGGCGTCAACATGATCAGAACGGGTATCTGGACGGGCTGGAAGCGCTACATGCCGGAGCCGGGCTCGATGAACGAAGCGGCCCTGCGCGCGCTCGACGCCTTCTTGCTCTCCGCCCGCCGCCACGACGTACCGGTCATCTTCACCTTCTTCGCATTCGTGCCCGAATCGTGGGGCGGTGAGAACCCGTACCTCGATCCGCGGGCCGTGGACGCGCAGAAGCAGTTCATCTCGAGCGTTGTCACGCGCTACAAGGAGATGACCGACGTGATCTGGGACCTGATCAACGAGCCGTCCTGCTGCTCGCCGAACCGCCTGTGGCAGACGCGTCCCAACTACGACGAGCACGAGACCCGCGCCTGGCGCGCGTGGCTGCGCGCGCGCTTCTCCACAGAAACCGATGAAGAACTGAAGAAGAAGCTCGCCGAACTCTGGCGAACATTGCCGGACGACGCGTTGAAGCTGCCCGAGCCGGCCGAATTCGGCGACCGCAACATCTTCGAGGATCTGCGACCGCTGAAGGCGATGGAGTACCGACTGTTCGCCAACGATGTGTTCACCCGCTGGGCCCGGGAGATGGCGGCGACGATCCGCGAGGCCGGCGGCCCACAGCAGCTGGTCACCGTCGGCCAGGACGAGGGCGGCACCTACGAGCGGCCGGCACCCATGTTCCACGGTCCGGTCGTCGATTTCACGTCCAACCATACCTGGTGGTTGAACGACGACCTGCTTTGGGACAGCGTGGTGACGAAGACGCCCGACCGCCCGAACCTGATCTCCGAGACGGGGATAATGTTCTACGAGCGGATCGACGGTAGCGCCTGGCGCACGGAGCACGAGGCCCGCGATCTGCTCGAGCGCAAGCTCGTGCTCGCCACCGTGACCGACACCGCCGGCTTCATCGAGTGGATCTGGAACACGAACCCCTATATGCCGCTCGACAACGAGGCGGCGATCGGGCTGCTGCGGGCGGACGGCTCGGCGAAGCCGGAACTCCACACGCTCCAAGGGATCACCAGATTCGTCGCCCGATCGATGCGCGACCTCGGACCACGCGAGCGCGAGCCCGTCGTCATGGTGATCCCCCACTCCCACATGTTCTCGGTGCGCAATTACGCTACGGCGGCGACGCAGCGCTGCGTCCGGACCATGCACTACCACTTGCGGGTCATGATGGGCGCCGTCGGCGAGTACGCGCTCGATCGCCTCGACTACAGGCCGAGGCTCCTCGTCCTGCCCTGCGCTCGCATACTCACCGAGACCGCCTGGCGACGGCTGCTCGAGCTGGTACGCGACGGCGCCACATTACTCGTCACCGGCCCCATCGAGTCAGACGAGCACTGGCTGCCCGTCCAAAGGCTCGAGCGCTTCGACATGGACGCCACCCTCAGGCCGGTGGCCCAGGAGGAGCACCTCGCCATTGGCGATATGCTCTTCCGGCTGAGCTACAGGGGAGACAAACTCCAGCGACTCGAGAAGTCGGTGCCGGCGCCCAGCGCGCCGGCGCGGGTCGCCGAGTTCCGCGAGGGACGCGGACGGCTGATCTGGTCACCGCTACCCGTCGAGCTCGCCGAGCAGGTCGCACCGACGACCGTCCTCTACCGCCAGGCGCTCGCCGCAGCCGACGTCGAGCCGCTCTTCAATATGGAACGACCCGACCCGGGCGTCCTCGTTTACCCGGCCGTCTACGGGCGAGCCGTGCTCTACGGGATCGTCTCCGAGCTCGGCTCGGCGACCGATCTGCGCCTGACTCACCTCGAGACGGGAACGCCGCTCGAGGTCGCCCTGCCCGCGGGACGCGCCGCACTGACACTCGTCGATCGCAGCGACGGCCGCAGCCTCGGCCGCTACGCGCCCGTCCCGAGATCCTCCGGGTAGTGGCCCGCCGCCACCAGCTCTCTCAGTCGCGCCTCGACGTAGGGCCTGTCCTGACGGTGTGTCACTCCCAGCCACGGACCCGGCGTCGGGATCACACGCACCCGCAGCTCGCCGGCCGCGATCAGGTCGTTCACCGAGTTGCTCAGATAGAACTCGGCCTCTGGATCGCCACCGTGCTCGCCGAGAAACCGCGCGAACTCACGCTCGAGTAACGGGAACGCCGCCGGCGTCGCCGCCCACAAGTTCATCGAGACCGTCTCGTCGCCCGTCAGGTCGCGGCGCTCACCCGCTACCGTCACGCCGATCAGCGCGCCATCGACCTCACGGATGTTCTTCATCTCGCTGACCCGCGCCAGGTAGCCATCGCCATCGACCTCGCACACGGCGCGCGAGACGCCGCCGTGCGGGGAGAGCGTGTCCCGCAGCGTGTAGCCCGCAGCGGCGAACTCGAGCGCCCCGGAATCGGCGGAGCCCAGAAGATGGCGCGCCAGCACATCGTACGCGGTGGCGCCGTAGAAGTCGTCGGCGTTCATCACCACGAACGGACCCGTGGCCGCACTGCGCGCGGCGAGCACGGCGTGCCCGGTCCCCCACGGCTTGACCCGGTCTTCCGGGGCGGAGAAACCCGGTGGCAGGTCGCCCAGCTCCTGATAGGCGAACTCGAACGACGGCGAGGCGCCGAACCGACCCATCAGCCGCTCGCGGAAAGCGTTTTCCAGCTCCGGCCGGATCACCAGCACGACCCGCTTGAACCCGGCACGCGCCGCATCGTACACGCCGTAGTCCAGCAGCGCTTCACCGCTCGGTCCCACCGGCTCCAGCTGCTTGAGACCACCGTAACGGCTGCCGATTCCCGCCGCCAGAACGATCAGCGTCAGTTCCATGCCCCGATCGTAACGCCGCCAATCAGAGAATTCCACCGTCCGCGAATTCCAAGTTCAGACGACGAATTGCTCGATTACTTACCTGATCATGGATTCCCGAACTCCCACGAATTTCCATCCTACGACCTGGTGGCACACACGAAGGGCCCCGGCGTCGCCGCCGAGGCCCTCGCACACTACTCCAGAGCGTCGCTACTCAGCTGCCGCTCCGCTCTTCCTCCCATTCCTCACGCGTCATCAGCTGGAGCGCCTCCATCCCTTCCCGCTCCAGCCGCGAGTTCAGGTCGTCGAGCCTGTCGGCTCCCGTCAGTTCGGTGAACCGGGCCTCCGCCTCTCGCAGCTCGGCGCCCAGATTCTGCATGCGCTCGAGCTCCGAGTCGGTGGGCCGCCCGGCGTAACCGTTGACGGCACCGAACAGCGCGCCGAGCTTCTCACGCAGCTGCTCATCCGACGAGAACAGTCCCTCCTCGCCGGTGGAGACCAGGCCGGCCCGGAACTCGTCCAGCTCGTCGGCGTAGTCGTTGAGCCGCCGAGCCGTGCCACCGCCGACCGAGTCGGCGCGCTCGCGCGCCTGGTCGCGGAGGTCGACCGCCGCCTCGACCACGTAGGTCAGCCGTTCCAGCATGTCGTAGAGCTCGAGGGCCGTACGCTGCTGAAGCTGCCGGTCCTCCGCCGAGTGCGGCGACCGCGGGTCGGGTACCAGCCTCACCTCGCCCTCGTAGCTGTTCCGCCCCTTGACGATCCTGTACGTGTACGTCCCTTCCGGCACTCGCGGGCCCTGGAACACCGGCACCAGCGCGCTGGCCGCCGGGACCTTCGGCGCCGGCATCCGCATCGGCCAGTCGACACGGTTGATACCGCGGACCTTGCCGGCCGGGATCTCGGTGATCAGCTCGCCGTCGGCGTCGAACACCTCCAGCTTCATGTCGCCGAAGATGTGGCGCCGCGCCTGATAGTAGACGATCGACGCCGCCTCGGACGGGTTGCGGCCCACGTACTCATCGGCGCCGGGGAACCACGGGCCCTGGCCGCCGCCGATCAACTGAACCGAAGGGCGGGTCGGCAAAATCGCCAATTCGGCCTCCAGAACCTCCGGCGTCAGCCCGCGCAACGGCGTGATGTCGTCCAGGATGTATATCCCGCGCCCGTGCGTCCCCACGATCAGATCGTTCTCACGCGGATGGATCGCCAGGTCGCGTACCGCCACCCTCGGGAAGTCGGTGGCGTAACGCGCCCACGACGCGCCGCCGTCCAAACTTATGTAGAGCCCGAACTCGGTACCGAGGAACAGGATGTCCGGCCGCTCCAGGTCCTCCTTCACCACGAGCGCATAGCCCTCTATCTCCTCGGTCACCAGCGACTCCCACGTCTCACCGTAGTCACGCGTCCGATACACGTACGTCGTCATGTCGCCGGTCCGATGACCGTCGAACGTCGCGTAGGCGGTCGCCGCGTCGTGACGGCTCGCCTCGACGTGCGAGACCCACGTGTGACGCGGCAGCCCGTCGACGTTGCGTACCACGTTCCGCCAGTTCGCGCCGTCGTCACGCGTCACCTGCAGGTTGCCGTCATCGGTGCCCACCCAGATCAACTCCGGATTCACCGGCGACTCGCTGATCGTGTAGATCGTCGTGTGGTTCTCCGCCGACGTGGCGTCGGTCGTCAGACCGCCTGACTCCTCCTGCTTCTGCTTCTCCGGATCGTTCGTCGTTAGGTCGTCCGACAGCCGCTCCCACGAATCGCCGCGATCACGCGTCCGGTACAGGAACTGCGCGCCCATGTACAGCGTGCCGGGATTGGCCTGGCTCACGTGGAGCGGCGTGTTCCAGTTGAACCGCAGCTCGATATCCTTCGATTCCGGATACGGCCGGATGTTCTTCATCTCGCCCGTCGACCTCTGCAGCCGCGACAGGTTGCCGCCCTGATATTCGGTATAGATGAAGTCGGGATCGCTCGGATCGACGAAGATGTGGAAGCCGTCGCCACCGTTCAGCAGCGTCCAATCTGACGGCATGATACCGCCCGACTTACGCGACGGACCGACCCAGGTCCCGTTGTCCTGGAGGCCGCCGTACACGTTGTACGGGAACTCCATATCGTAGCTGATCTCGTAGAACTGCGAGACCGGCAGCGCCTTCGAGTGGCGCCAGGCGCCGCCGTGGTCGTACGAGAAATAGACGCCGCCGTCGGTGCCGAGGATCAGCTCCTCGTTGTTCAGCGGGTTGACCCACATGGCGTGCAGGTCGCTGTGCACGCTGCCGACGTCGAAGCCGCTCGAGCTGAACGGCGAGGTGAACGATTCGCCGCCGTCGTTCGAGACCGTCAGCAGGAAGCCCGGCTTGTAGACCCGGTCGACGATCACCGGGTCCGGCACGATGTAGGCGAAGTAGAAGGGGCGCTGCGTGATGTTCATCGACGAGTTCGTCTCCTCCCACGTCGCACCCATGTCGTCGGACCGATAGAACGCGGTCTCCTCCGCCTCCACGATCGCGTAGACCCTGGTCGGCCGCGGCGGTGACACGGCCACCGCGATCCGGCCCTTGTCGCCCTCGGGCAGTCCGACGGTCAGCTCCTGCCAGCTATCGCCGCCGTCGACCGACCGATAGAGCCCGCTGCCCGGGCCGCCGGAATTGAAGAAGTACGGCCAGCGCCGGTACTCCCACATGCCGGCGTACACGATGTTCGGCGCGTGCGGGTCCATCGAGAGATCGGAGCAGCCGGTGTCCTCGTTGATGTAGAGCACCTTCTCCCAGGTCGCGCCGCCGTCGGTGGTCCGGAAGACGCCGCGCTCCTCGTTCGCATCCCACAGGTGGCCCGTGGCACAGACGTAGACGCGGTCGCCGTTCAGCGGATCGACGGCTATCCGAGCGATGCGCTCGCTGTCCTCGAGACCCATGAACTGCCAGGTATCGCCGCCGTCGGTCGACTTGTAGATGCCTTCCCCTACCGAGACGCTGTTACGGACCCACGTCTCGCCGGTACCGACCCAGACGATGTCGGGGTTCGACGGGTCGATCTCGATCGCGCCGATAGACATCGTATGATCGTCGAAGACCGGCTCGAACCGTAGACCCCCGTCTCTCGATCTCCACACACCGCCGCTCGCCGAACCCACGTATATGGTGAGTGGGTACTCGGGAACTACATCCATCGCCGCGATCCTGCCGCTCATCGTCGATGGCCCGATCGCGCGCGCCTTCAGACCGGCGAACGTCGCCGACTCGATCTGCACCTGGGCGTCCGCCAACCCGGGCAGCGCCAGCAGCACCGCCAGGGTCACGAGGCCGCGCCAGGCGTATTGCAGCCGGGTACGCATCGTGACTCTCCTTCCCCCGGTTATGGCCGAGCTATTACTTCCCCACAAAAAGACGGCCGTCTCTATTGCTGGCCCTCTTCGCTCTTCTCCGGCATGACGAACAGCGAATCCGGCATCTCGACGTTCAGTTCGATGAGATCCATGGTCACCGCCTGACCCGCCGGAGCGCCCTTGGGCCGCACTTCCATCGAGTGCGCGATCATCAGACCATCGACCTCCTTGTAGTCGCTGACGATCGTCTCGAACTCGACCGTACGCCCCTGCTGCTCGCGCACGCCCTCCATCCTGATCGGTATGAAGTACTCCGCATCCAGGAAGTAGTACTGCACGCTCCCGCTGTTCAGCGTGACCTTGAGCTTGTACGCCTGCGTCCCTTCCGTCTCCTCCATGCCGACCAGCTCGACCGTGTGCCCGGACTCCTCCCAGCCGACCAGCGGACCGTCGACGTCGGCCTGATCCCACAGATCCTCCGCGTCATCGTCCGGTATCTCCTCCGGATCCGTGCTGCCCGTGAACGGCATCACCTGCCACGCGGTCTCGCCGTCATATGCCTGGATGCCCGTCATGCCCTGGAACACGAACTCGATACGGGCCTTGTTCGGGCGCTTCGACATCACCGTGAACGGCGCCTCGATACCCATGCCGCCCATCATCATCTTGCCGGTCATCTTGATCGACTCCACGGACTGCCAGGCGTCCAGGCCGCCGATCGCCTCGTAGTAGTTGTTCAGGACCTCGTCGAGAGTCAGATCCTGGGCCTGGGCCGGCGCCGCCAGTACGGCGACGACCGCCAGCGCTGCCAGCTTCTTGAGCATGAGACATCCTCCTCCAGGTTTGGTGAACTGAGGCACACAAGACGGCCCCGCCCCCGCAGGAGGCCGCGCCGCTCGTGAGTCCGAGTGCTGGGTTGTCGGCTGGTATGATGCTGCTCTATAGGCTGAGGGGCAACCACTCAGACACCAGATGCGGAGGTCTATCATGTAACGATCATTGGGCGGTCATGTTATCATTCCGGCGATCATGAAGGAGCCCTAGCTTCCTTCAGTGCTCTCCGGCAGGGTGAAGATCGCGTCATCGACCGCGACGTTGAGCTCGATCGTGTCGATCGTGACGCTCTGGGGCGGCCGCTCCGATCCGACGCGCCGCGTCTGGATCGAGTGTGGGATCATCAGGCCGTCGACTTCCTTGTAGTCGCTGACGATGATCTGGATCTCGGCGGGCGCGCCGCCCGCGCCACGGCCGCGGCCCGGCATGCCGCCCATGCCGGTTCTGGTGATCATGATGGGGACGAAATACTCGGCGTCCAGATAGTAGAAGACCTCCTGGCCGTCGCTCATCGTCAGCTTGAGCTTATAGGCCGGGGTCGCGTCGGTCTCTTCGAGCCCGACCAGCTCGACCTGGTGACCCGACTCCTCGTAGCCTACGAGGGGACCGTCGATGTCGGCGTCCTCCACCAGCGTGCCAGCCCGTTCCATGACCTGCGGCTCGCCGCTGCCCCGGAAGGGCATGGACGTCCAGGCGGTCTCGCCGTCGTAGGCCCGCACCGCGGTCATCCCCTGCATGGTGAACTCCACGCGAACCTTGCCGGGCCGCTTCACGATCTGGGTGAACGGGATATCACCACCCCGGCCCATCGATCGCGTGCCGGTCATCTTCATCGACTGGACGGACTGCCAGGCGTCGAGCCCGCCGATCGCCTCGTAGTAGTTGGCGAGGACCTCGTCCAGCGTCAGCTCCTGGGCCGCAGCCGGCATGGCCACCAGGCCGGCGGCGACAGACAGGACCAGCAACTTCCTGTACATGCTTCACCTCTCCTGGCTGTATGACTGGGAGCGGGCGCCTGATATCGCCCTCGAGATGCTAACATCCGCAGAGGCAGAACCGTTGGGAGCCCGCGCCTTGAGCCAACCCTTCGGGTGCTGCGGCCGTCCAAGTAGTGTGACCCGAGCCCAAAGCCCCACAATGCCAGCGATAGGTGACCCATGACCCGATTCGAGCTTTCAATTCGCATCGTCCGATTGCCGCTCGCGCTCGCTGCCGCTCTCCTGGCGGCGTGCAGCGGGACGAGCGGGCCGGCCGCCCACGAATGGTACGCCGTCTACGACACGATCGGCGACACGATCGTCGTGCGGACGGAGAGCGGCAGCGTTTGGGGAGACACCGCCGATCTCGTCGCCGACCTCACGGTCGGCCGGTTCGAGGGTCCCGACGAGTACATGTTCGGCCAGGTGCGCTCGCTGGCGGTGGCGCCGGACGGCGCCATCTACCTTTACGACAGCCACGCGAAGGAGCTGCGCAAGTACGGGCCCGACGGCATCTATCTCGGCACGTTCGGCCGCGAGGGTGGCGGCCCCGGCGAGTACAAGCGGCCCGACGGCGGACTGGCGGTGCTGCCCGACGGCCGGGTGCTGCTACGTGACCCGGCCAACACCCGCATCACCACCTTTTCGCCGGACGGACGGTATCTGGAGAGCTGGCGAATCCGCGGGGGCTTCAACACTTCTAACCCGCTCTTCGTCGACACCGCCGGTAACGCCTACGTGTTCCTGCTCCTCGAGCCCGAAGCCAGGGTCACCGATTGGGAATTCGGATTGGCCCGCTACAGCCCGCAGGGCGTTCCGAGCGACACGCTGCCGGTGCCGAGCTGGGACTACGAGGAGCCGACACTCGTCGCCGAGCACGTCGATGGTGACGACCGCAGCATGTCGGTCAATTCGGTGCCCTTCTCGCCCCAGGAGACCTGGACGTTCAGCCCGCTGGGCTACATGGTGGGCGGCGTTCCAACCCGCTACGCCTTCGACCTGCTTATCGCCCCCGACCGAGTATTGCGCGTCGAGCGTGCTAACTGGCAGCCGGTGCCCGTGCTGGCCGATGAGAAAGCGGAAGAGGAGCGTATCATGACTGCTGCCCTGCGCCGGACCCAACCGAACTGGCGCTGGAACGGGCCGCCCATTCCGGATACCAAGCCGCCCTACGCCGCATTCTACGTCGGAGCGCACGGCCGCATCTGGGTCCGGCTACATCAGGACTCGTACCAGATCGAGCCGACGGTGCCCGAGTCGGAGCTCGCGCCCGGCGAGGTCCCCGAGCGGACCTGGCGCGAGCCGGTGGCCTTCGACGTCTTCGAGCCGAACGGCCGCTACCTGGGGATGGTGCGTGCACCGCGGGGCTTCTCGACCTACCCGACCCCAGTCATCCGCGGCGACACCGTCTGGGCGGTGGTCCGCGACGAGCTGGACGTCCCGTACATCACCCGCTCCCACATCGAGCACGGGCGCGAGACAAACTAGAGAACGAGATCATGAACTCACGAGGCTTTCAAGCGACCGCACTCCGCAGCGGAACGATCACAATTCTGGCCGCTGTAGTCGCCGCCTGTGCCGGCGGCTCCGGCTCGACCGCGTCCCACGACTGGCGAGCCAGCTACGACACGATCGGCGACACGCTGGTCGTCCGCACCGAGAGCGGCAGCGTATGGGGCGACACCGCTACGCTGGTCGCCGACTTGACGATCGGACAGCTCGAGGGACCCGACGAGTACATGTTCGGCCGGGTGAGATCGCTCGCCGTCGCTTCCGACGGCTCGATCTACGCCTACGACGCGCATATGAAGGAGCTACGCAAGTACGCGGCGGACGGCACCTACGTCGCCACGTTCGGACGCCAGGGCGGTGGCCCCGGCGAGTACGAAGACCCTGACGGAGGTCTGGCAGTCCTCCCCGACGGGCGCGTCGTGCTGCGCGACCCCGCGAACGCTCGCTTCAGCGTCTTCTCCGCGGAGGGTGATTACCTCGACAGCTGGCGGATCCGCGGCCAGCTCTACACCTCACGCAGTCTCTACAAGGATTCCGCCGGATGCGTCTACCCGCTGATCCTGCTGAGCACCGAAGGCGGGGTCCAGGATTGGCGAACTGGACTGGTTCGATACGGACCCGATGGTCTCCCCGGCGACACACTGGAAACCCCGACCTACGATTACGAGCCTTCCGAGATCGTGGCGTCGAGCGGCGACGACGACAACCGCCACATCATAGCCGACCAGATCCCGTTTACCCCGACAGTAAGTTGGGCCTTGAGTCCACCCGGCTACTTCGTCGGCGGCCTCAGCACCCGCTACGCCATCGAGCTCTACGTGGCACCCGACAGCGTGGTCCGCATCGAACGCGGCGATTGGCAGCCCGTCCCCGTCAAGCCCGAAGAACGGGACGAGCAAGAGCGGATCATCACAGCTAACTTCCGGCAGCTCGACCCAAGCTGGCGCTGGAACGGCGATCCGATCCCCGACACCAAGCCGCCCTACCAGCGCTTGTTCGTCGCAGAGGACGGCCGCATCTGGGTCTGGCTGCACCAGGAGGCCCGTAAGACCGGCAGCGGTGACGAATCCGCCGAACAGGACGAGCCGGGAAGGATCCCGGAGCAGACCTGGTTCGAGTCGGTGGCCTTCGACGTCTTCGAGCCCGACGGCCGCTACCTCGGCATGGTCAGGGCGCCGGACGGCCTCGCCGTCTACCCCACGCCGGTCGCCCGCGGCGACACCTTATGGGCGGTGGTGGAGGACGAGCTCGATGTGCCCTACATTGTGCGCTTCCACGTCGAATTAGGAACCGCCGACGCCAGGTAGGCACAGCCAAACCACGAGACATGAATCGTCGGCTTCTCGAACGTCACGCGATCGCACTCCTGGCGCTCGCGTTCGCCGCGTGCACGTCGGACGCGGAGCGAGCCACGAGCACGGTGTCCGACAGTGCGGGCATCACGATCGTCGAGAGCCGCGGCCCGCTCTGGGGCCCTGAGGACACCTGGCGCCTCTCCGAGGCGCCGCTCGTCACCATCGGCACGGTCGAGGGCGCCGATGAGTACCAGCTCTATCGCGTCAGTTCCGCCCGCAGGCTGGCCGATGGACGGATCGTGATCGCCAACGCCGGCACCAACGAGCTCAGGTTCTACGACGCCGACGGCACCTACCTGTTCACCCGCGGCGGCGAGGGCGGCGGCCCCGGCGAGTTCCGATCGCTGAGCACCATCTGGATCCTGGGCGACTCGCTCTACCTGTTCGACTACAACCAGTTGCGGGTCACCGTCTATTCGACTGCCGGCGAGTTCGGGCGCACGTTCCGAGTCCGCGAGACGCCGGACGGTGGGTTTCCCTTCCCGGAAGGTGTGCTGGCACCCCACTCACTGTTGGTGCGCCGGTCGCCGCCCGACGCCGAGTTCGACGCCGGCTTCAACCGCGACACCTCGCTCTACTTGCGGTACACGCTCGACGGCGAGCCGCTCGACTCGCTCGGCTGGTTCCCGGGCGACGAGAGCTACTTCGGGTCCGGCGAGGACTTCACCTACGGCACCAGCGCACCCTACGGTCTCCGCGCCTACATGCTCGCCGCCGGTGACCTGCTGTACTATGGCTCGAGCGACACCTACGAGATCGAGGTCCGCGACTCCGACGGCACGCTCCGGCGACTCATCCGCAGGCCCATCCCCAACCCGCCGGTCACCGCCGAAGAGGTCGAGGAATTCCACCGGAACCTCGAGGAGCGCCGAGAGCGGATGTCCGCGATCTGGCGCAATCTGTACTCGCAGATGACGCTACCCGAAACGAAGCCCGCCTACGGCCGACTGCTCGTCGACTCGGAGGGCAACCTCTGGGTCGCCGACTACGCCCAGGGGCGGGACGACGAGGGGACTTGGAGCGTCTTCGATCCTGAGGGCCGCTTCCTCGGCAGCGTCGAGACGCCGACCGGCGGCCGCGTCCTCCAGATCGGCAGCGACTTCGTCCTCGGCATCTGGCGCGACGAGCTCGACGTCGAGTACCTGCGCCTGTACGAGCTGATCAAGAACTGACTGCTGAAGCGCACGATGCCCGACTACCCGAAGTTCACTGCACGGTTCGCACCGTTGCTGACGGCCGCGCTCGCCGCCGTGCTCGCCGCCTGCGGCGGCGCCGACCGCTCGACCGGCGTCACCTGGCAGGCAGCCTACGACACGCTCGGCGACACGCTCGTGGTGCGTACCGTGAGCGGCAGCGTCTGGGGTGACACGGCGGAGCTCGTCGCCGACCTCCGCATCGGACGACTGCAGGGGCCCGACGAGTACACGTTCGGCAACATCCTGTCACTGGCGGTGGCGCCCGACGGTGACATCTTCGCCTACGACAGCCACGCCAAGGAGCTGCGCCGCTATTCCGGCGAGGGCACCTACCTCGGCAAGATCGGCCAGGAGGGCGGCGGCCCCGGCGAGTACCGACGCGCCGACGCCGGCCTCGCCGTTCTGCCCGACGGCCGCATCCTGCTGCGCGATCCCGGCAACAACCGCATCAACGTCTACTCACCGGAGGGCGAGTACCTCGACGGCTGGTGGATCCGCGGCTTTTGGTCCGGCCGTGCCATGCACGCCGATACGGCCGGCAACATCTACACACTCGTCCTGCTGAACCCCGACGTCTCGGTTCGCGGTTGGGAGTTCGGGGTCGTCCGCTACAGCTCGCAGGGTGAGCCTTGCGACACGACTCCCGAGCCGAGCTGGGATTACCAGCCGCCGAGGCTCTACGCCGGCACCGGCCGCGACCAGTCGGATTGGGGAGTGGCGTTCACGCCCGATGCGGCGTGGGCCGTGAGCCCGCTGGGTTACCTCGTCGGCGGACTCGCCACCCGCTACGCCTTCGATCAGTTCGTCGCGCCCGACAGCGTGATACGGATCGAGCGCGCCGACTGGCGGCCGGTCCCCGTGTCCGACGGCGAGCGGTCGGAGCAGCAGAGCATCGCTGCGAACGCGATGCGCAGAACCGATCCCGGCTGGCGCTGGAACGGGCCGCCGATCCCCGAGACGAAACCACCCTACAAGGGCTTCTTCGTGGGTGGGCGTGGCAGGATCTGGGTGCAGCTACACACCGAAGCGTACGAGATCCCCGCCGAACGTGCGGGGCCGCCGGAACGCGCGCCCTGGATGCACGACCACGTCCAACGCTGGATCGAGCCCGTCGCCTTCGACGTCTTCGACGCCGACGGCCGTTACCTGGGTATGGTGAGAGCGCCGGACGGGCTACTGATGCGGCCGCCGCCCGTCGCCCGCGGCGACACCGTCTGGGCGGTCGTCCGAGATGAGATGGGCGTGCAGTACATAGTACGCTCCACCATCGACCACGGCGCCGGCGACCCGACCTAGCCGCCCCCCGCCGACTCGCCGTGCGCGATCCTCGGCCACCACTCGTCGAACGCGAACTGCTCCGGGTTGCGGTGGCAACTCTGGCACGTGGCCTCGTCGGGTATCCTGCCGCCGGCCGCCAGGAAAGCTTCGCGATCCGACATGACAGCCGGATCCAGGTACTGCGAGCCCGGGCCGTGGCAGGCCTCGCAGCCGATGCCCTCGCCCACTTCGAACGTCTCGGCGAATAGCGCGTCGGGGTCCTGAGCGGCGGTGCCGTGACACAAGAGACAGCGAGCGTCCTCCCGGGGATTCTCCATGTCCTGGAAGTACGGCCGCTGCATGGCGAGGAAGAGGGCCCAATCGGTCGCCAGCCGCCAATACGCCGAGGCGTGCCTACCGCTGATCCAGCGCAGGTACGGGTTGCCGTGCGCCTCACCGAGGTGACAGGCCCGGCACTCGCCGGACCCGACGTACTGCGGATGATCTCGCTTGCCACCCCGCACCGCACGCCGCAGGAACTGCACCTCGATCTCTCGCACCGCACCGGCATCGTCGCGGCTGAAGACAACACTCCACGGCTCCGACCGGCAGTAGAAGGAATCCGGCCCGGTGGGATACATCTCGTCGGCCCCGAAGTCCTTCAGCTTCAGCACATCGCCGGCCACCCAGACCTTGAAGTGGAAGTCCTCGCTCACATCGTAGAGGCCCTGATACTCGTACAGGCTCGCCGGTTCCACCGAGACCGCCGCCGGGCGCCGGAACGCGTGCTCGGCGGGTAGCGCCCCGGCGCTGTCCCGCCTCTCCGCATCAGCGCCCGCCGCCACCAGTAGCTCGACCAGCTCCGGCTGACCCGAGCGGTACGCCACATGCAGCGTCGTCCAACCTTCCCGGGTCGCCGCGTCGGGATCGGCGCCGCGCGCCAGCAACAGCTCCGCCACCTCGCGGCAACCGCGCCGTGCCGCGACGTGCAGCGGCGCGCGGCCCCACTGGTTCTGGACGGCGATGTCGGCGCCCGCCTCCAGCAGCAACTCCACCATGTCGGGACGGTCGTAGTGGCAGACACGGTGCATGACCGTGCCGCCGTCGAAACCTACGCGGTCAACCGGCGCGCCCGCCGCCACCAGCTGCCGAAAGATGTGCCAGTGCTCGCCGGTCGCCGCCCAGTCCAGCGCCGTCATCCCCAGGGCGTCGGTGGCGGTGACCAGCTGAAGGTCGGCTTCCAGCGCCTTGCGGACCGCGTTCTCGTCCCCGCGCCGCGCCGCGGCGACGAACTCGCGAGGCTTGCCTTCGTCCTGCACCTGCTCAGGTGCGCTCCCGCCGACCAGTGCCAGGCCAGCGACGGCCAGGAACGATGTCACGACCGGAACTCCAACTGCGCTTCTCATCCTCGCATACCTCCCAAGCCAAAGGCCAGCTCGAGCCATTGAGCATTACCGGGGCCGGTCCGCTGCGTGCCTCCCGAGCCTCGTGGCATCACTCGGGTTCCAACACGAACGCGTCACCCGGGTTCGAGGCCGCGAAGACGGCCGCATCGCTGCCCCACTCGGCGATGGCCGCCGCGACTTCGCCGAACATGTGCTCGCGACGGTCCGGGTCGACGAAGCCCACGGCCCGCGGCCGGAACCGTTCGAGGAAATACCAGAAGTCCGTCTCGTCTTCCGGCCCGGCGAAGACTACGGGCAGAAACGCGAGATCGACTCGATCGGTGTGCTGGGCCAGGAGCTCGAGATCCTGCTTGAAGCGATCCAAGTTCTCGGCGCGGAAGCCCGCGTAGTAGATCACCAGACCGTCCAGCTTGATCAAGTATCCCAGCGACGTCATCTCCTGGGTGACCTCGATCGTGACGAGATCCATACCGTCGATCGTATGCTCCTCGTCCGGCATCACGTAGACGACGCGCTCCGAGCCCCGCCAATTCTCCTTGGCGTTGTGCACGTAGGTGACGCTCGCCAGCGAGTCCTCGATCTCGTGCACATAAGCCAGCTCGCCGGGCGACGCGTGGAAGGTCGTGTAGAACGAGATCACGTCCAGCTGCCCGATCTCGGCCGGCGCGATGAACCCGTTGGTCAGCGACGGCTGGGTCGGCCGGTTGACCCCGAACTCCTCGGCGTCGAAGACCAGCATGTGGTTCCGCGTTCGGACCGCCCAGCCGCGATGGTTCAGGTACCAGGCGACGGCTTCGCCCCGCGCCAGGCTACGCGTCACATGGGGCGACAGACCGTAGTTCTCCTCCAGGTCGTCGGGCCTGATCGCGCCAGCCTCGGTCAGGTAGTCGGCGACGCGCTGGTGACCGTACTTGGCGGCATAGTGCAAGGGCGTTCGGCCGGCGCTGTCTCTACCGTTCAACTGGACATTGTGCGCCACCAGCGATCGGACGACATCGAGATAGCCGTTCAGAGCGGCGATGTGCAATAGGTCTCTTCCGTATGTCTGATCTAGGAAATCGACGGCGGCACCGTGCTCGAGAAGCAGGTCGACCACATCGGTGTGGCCGCGCTCCACCGCCCAGCGCAGCGGCGGGTTGCCGTCACCTCCTCGCAGGTCGACGTCGGCGCCATTCGCCAGCAGAAACTCGGCGATCTCCAGATGTCCCCGTGCCGCGGCGTTTTCCAGCGGCGCCAACGGGTACGCCGTCGCATTGACATCGGCGCCCTGTTCCACAAGGAACCGAGTCAACTCGAAGTTCCCTGGCGATATCACCAGGTCCAACCGCCTGGCCCTGCCGTAGAGTGTCGCGTTGGGGTCGAACTCGGCGCCTTCCGACACGAGAAACCGGGTCACACGCGCGGTGCCGGAAGCGCGCTCGGCGAGGAAGGCGAAATCGACCGCCGATACACCGGCCGCGTCCGCCGCGTTGATGTCGGCGCCGCGCTGCAGCAAGAGCCTCACCGCTTCTTCCCGGCCGAAGCCCGCCGCGTAGTGGAGCGGAGTACGGCCGCGCTCGTCCGCCGCATTCACCAGCTCGGGGTCCTGCTCCAACAGCGCCTCCAACGTCGCCATATCTCCCGCGCGGGCGGCCTCGTGAGCCTCCTGTGCACAAACCGGGGCCGCGCCCAGCAGCGTCGAAGCTGCTAAAGCGATAATCGCTATCCTCTTGTTCATATCCGCTTTCCTCTACAACTCGCCTTCCGGCGAGTTTGATCGGCCGGGACTGTCTATTTGGACGCGCCGTTCAGCTGGGCGGTTGCAACTATGCCGGACGGGGCCGGCGTCGAGCGCCCGGATGCTCTCCTCGATCGTCGCGCGATCGCCCACCACGATGACCGCCATTGGGTCGGGAACGACATACTTTCGCGCCACGCGTTGCTCATTCGCCTGCGTCACGTCGAGGATCCGCTCCACATACGCGTTGAAGTAGTCGTCAGGCAAGTCGTGCAGCTATTCATCCGACACCGGCTCGCGCATACCGTTCAGCTCCTCCACCCCCGCGAGCCGACACATCCTCTTGAGTGCGACACCGCCGCCGCGGATATTGCAGCGTATGCGCGCGCCGAGAAACGTACGGAGCCCGGCCAACCTGGCGACTTTCATCCTGGCCATCGCCGTCTCATTGCTCGCGGCCGATGGCCGCGCCCAGGGGCTGGCCGATGCCGTCCAGGAGGCGCTACGCAACCGCATCGAGGCGGCGGGCACTCCACCGGCCCTCAAGGTCCGCGGCCGGCCCATCTACGCGGTCCAGGCGCTGCCCACATTCTACGAGCGGCGCACCTACCGGCCGGCCTGGAGCGACGACGGCGGTCCGCGCCCGACGGCGCTGGCGCTGCTGAGAGCCGTTCGCGAAGCCGACCTCGAGGGACTGCGGCCGGCCGACTACCACCTGGCGGCGATCGAAGAGCTGCTGAGAGACGGGGCCGGCCGTCGAGGGGGTCGGCGCTGGACGGTGACGGCGCTCGTCGAGCTCGACCTGCTGCTGACCGACGCCTTCCTGATCTACGCCTCGCATCTGCTCTCCGGCCGCGTCAATCCGGAGACGATCGACGCGCAATGGATCGCCAGTCGCCGCGAGCGCGATATTGCGGCCGTTCTCGCAGAGGCCATCGAGTCGGGCCGCATCGCCGAGTCGCTGCGCGGCCTGTTGCCCGAACACCCCGGTTACCATCGCCTGCGCGACGCCCTCGCCCGCTACCGCGCCATCGCCGCAGCCGGCGGCTGGCCGACGGTCCCCGAGGAAGCCAAGCTGGCGACCGGCGAGCGCGGCCCCCGCGTCACGGCCCTTCGCCAGCGACTCGCCGTCACCGACTCCAGCATCGCCGCAAAGGGCGACGAGTTCGACGCCGACCTCGAGGAAGCGGTCCGCCGCTTCCAACGCCGGCACGGCCTCGATGTCGACGGCGCGGTCGGCCCGGCCACACTGGCGGCACTCAACGTTTCGGTCGAGGAACGGATCCGACAGATCGAGCTCAATCTCGAGCGCTGGCGCTGGCTGCCGCAGGAACTGGGCGAGCGCTACCTGATCGTCAACATCGCGAACTTCGAGCTCGACGTGGTGGAAGCCGGGCGCACCGTGCTGACGATGCGGGTCGTGGCCGGCAGGCCTTATCGACGGACGCCCGTGTTCAGCGACCAGATGACCTACCTGGTCTTCAACCCGTACTGGCACGTCCCACGGAACCTCGCCGTCCAGGACATCCTCCCGCAGATCCAGAGCGACACCACGTACTTGGGGCGACAGGGGATGAGGGTGTTCCGGCCAAGCGAGAGCGGCGGCCTGGAGGAGATCAACCCGAAGACGATCGACTGGGCGCAGGTGACGGCCGAGAACTTCGACCTCCAGTTGCGACAGGACCCCGGGCCAACAAATGCGCTCGGCCGCGTCAAGTTCATGTTCCCGAACCGCTTCAACGTCTACTTGCACGACACGCCGACGCGCAGTCTGTTTGAAAGATCGGCCCGCGACTTCAGCTCCGGCTGCATCCGGATCGAGAAGCCGATCGAGCTGGTCGAGTACGTGATGGCCGGCGACTCGACCTGGACGCGGGACAGGATCATGGCGGCGATCGCGACCGGCAGCGAGGAAACCGTTCGCCTGCCCCAGCCGCAACCCGTCCATCTGCTCTACTGGACGGCCTGGGCCGAGGACGATGGTTCTATCCAGTTTCGCAGAGACGTCTACAACCGCGACGCGAGCCTCTACGCGGAGCTGCAGGAGAGCCCGCCGTCGCCTTGAGCACCGGAGGTCGTGGCGTCAGGCACGGACGACCCGTGACCGATGAGAGGAGAACGTTCGACTTGACCACCGCGGCACGACACACGATAGCGCTGCTCGCCCTGACCCTGGCCTCGACCGGCATCGGCGGTGAGGCCGGCCCCGCACCCGCACAGGACGAGTTCTCTGCCGAGAAGGCCGGCTTTGCCCTGCGCTTCAAGGACGAGGAGTCGCCCTACCGGGTGATCGGAGCCTTCGTACTCCCGCAGGAGGAGCTGACCCTGCAGGTGGCGGCGACGGGCTCCGACGCTGGGTTCGGCGTGCGTGCGACCGCCGGCCGGCTCGCGGACGTCGGGCCCGGCGAATGGCGCTGGCAGGCGCCTGCGGCGCCCGGCCTCTACCCGGTCGTCGTTACGCAGACCGAGCCGCCTGACTCGATCACGCTCCACGTCTTCGTCATGGTCCCCTACGACGAGCTGGATGGCGAATACCTGAACGGCTATCGAATCGGCGCCTATCCCGCGATTCCGCTCCGGCAGCTGGCGATCTACGAGCGGCCCCGCGGTTTCATCGAGGTGACGCAGGAGAACGCCAATACGCTAGTTTCGCCGCACTTCCGGCTCGAGCAGTTCCTCTGCAAGCAGGAGAGCGAGTGGCCGAAGTACGTCGTGCTCAGGGAGCGGCTGCTCCTCAAGCTCGAGATGATCCTGGAAGAAGTAAACCGGCGCGGCTATCGTGCGCAGACGTTCGCGGTGATGAGCGGCTATCGCACGCCGTACTACAACCGCGCCATCGGCAACGTCAGGTACAGCCGTCACGTTTGGGGCGGCGCCGCTGACATCTATATCGACGAGTCTCCGCGCGACGGCAACATGGACGACCTCAACGAGGACGGCAACATCAATTATCGCGATGCGGCGATCCTCTACGACATCATCGATTCCATGTACGGCAAGGCCTGGTACACGCGCTTCATCGGTGGGCTGGGTCGCTATCGCAAGACCTCCAACCACGGACCCTTCGTGCACGTCGACGTCAGAGGTTACCACGCGCGCTGGGGTACCTGACAGGGGGCGGCCCTCTACTCCAGCCCGTACTTCTCGATCAGGCGGTTGAGGCGCGGCCGCGAGACGTCGAGGATCTCCGCCGCCCGTGCCTTGTGGCCGCCTGTCGCGGCCAGAACGCGGACGACGTGCTCCTTCTCGGTCTCATCCAGACTGGGCAGGTGGGCCGGCGACTCGGCGGGTACCGCGCCGATCGCCAGGTGTTCCGGCCTGATCACGTCGCCGGTGGCGAGCACGACGGCCCGGGTGAGGCAGTTCTCCAGCTCGCGGACGTTGCCAGGCCAGCGGTGGCGCATCAATGCATCCATCGCTTCCCCTGAGATCAACTTGGGTTCGTGGTGCAGCGTCCGGCTGGCCCGCTTCACCAGGTGCTCCGCCAGGTCTGGCACGTCGTCGAGCCGCTCGCGGAGCGGCGGCACTACGATCTCGACCACACGCAGCCGGTAGTAGAGGTCCTCGCGGAAGCGGCCCGCGCCGATCATCTCCTCCAGGTTGCGGTGCGTCGCGGCGATCACTCGCGCGTCGCTGCGCTCCGGCCGCTCGCCCCCCACCGGGTAATACTCGCGGTCCTCGAGCACCCGCAACAGCTTGCTCTGAAACTCGACCGATGTGTCGCCGACCTCGTCCAGGAAGATCGTGCCGCGGCCCGCCAGCGCGAAGCGGCCCCGGTGATCAGCGATCGCTCCGGTGAACGCGCCCTTCACGTGACCGAACAGCTCCGACTCGAGCAGCGTCGGCGCGAAGGCCGTACAGTTCACCGGGATGAACGGCTCCGCCGCATCCGGCGAGTTGAAGTGGATTGCCCGGGCGATGACCTCTTTCCCCGTGCCCGTTTCGCCGCGGATCAGCACGTTCGCCCGGTTGGCGGCCAGCTGGCCGACCAGCTTATAGATCTCGATCATCCGCCGATCGTGACCCACCAGCTCGTCCAGCTTGTAAGCGCTTGCCATTTCTTCGACGGCGCGCCGCGCCCGCTCCCGCGTGCGGCGGTCCTCGAACACCTTCGCCAGCACGAGCCGCAGGTCGTGCAGGTCGAGCGGCTTGACCAGGAAGTCGTGGGCGCCCTCGCGCATCGCCGTGACCACCGTCGGCATGTCGTCGTAGGCCGTCATCAGGATGACGTCCACCGACGGCGCGCGCTCGCGCAGCAGCTTTAGCAAGGCGAGCCCGTCGAGTCCGGGCATCCGCACGTCGGAGATCACGATGTCGGGTAGCCACTCGTCTATCATAGACAGCGCGCGCTCCGCATCCTCCGCCGTGCGCACCTCGGTGGCGTCGTCGGTCAGCGCCTCGGAGAGCGAATCGCGGATCGTGGCGTCGTCGTCGACGACCAGGACGTGTCTCATGGCTGGGTTGATACGTGGCGGTGGGGAGCGGTCCTCACTTCACGGCGGCCAGCTGCAGGACCGTCAGCGATCCGTCCATGTTCAGCACCACGGGCTCGGTGGGGTCGGGCAGCTGTTCGAGGGCGAACTCGGCGCACAGGACGTAGTAGCACTCCGCCTCTCCCGGCTGCATCTGCCACACACAGGCCTTCGGGTCCTCGGGGTTCACCCGGCACTGCGCTCCACGCGGCGCGTCCGGCCAGCAGCGGACGTTACTCTGTCGGACCCGGACCGGCGACAGCGCCGGGCCGCTGCCGGTCCACAGCCTCAGGCCGGCCACGTCCCAGGTGCGCTTCTGGCCCCCGGGCGCCGCGACCTGGATCTCCACCACCGCCCGGATCCCCGCCGCCGACGAATCCACCGCCAGCCAGAGCCCGCCCGCCTGGGCGATCAGCTCCGGCTCCTTCACCGGCTTCCCCGCCGCGTCGTAGAGCATGGGCGTTGAACAGCCCGCGGCGGCGGCCAGCAGCAAGATGGGCGACAGCCAGAAGCTCTTCATAATGGGCTCGGCGGCCTGACGGCCTGAAGGAATCACTACCCGCTATGTCTACAATTTGCCGCATCGCCGCCGCCTCGTCCACTATCGCGTTCACTCGCCGGTCCGATAGCCTGGCAGGAAATCCTCCATCACCCAGACCTCGGCCCCGCCGCTTCCCGAGTCGAAGGCGATGCGCCGCCCATCGGGATGGACGCGGAGGTGGGCGGGCGTGCCCTGCCCAGACAGACCGGTCTTTTCAGGAGGCCCACCATCCACACCGACGCGCCAGAGCCGGGGGTCACCGCGGACGCTGTAGAGCAAATGCTTTCCGTCTCGTGACCACGCTATGCTTTGCACCCAGGAGGATTCGGCCTCGTAGCGATGCAGCTCCCGAGGCTCGCCGCCCGCCGTTGGCACGACCAGCAATCGGTGGAGTGTGCCGTCCTCGGTGGCGAAGGCGATGTATTCGCCGTCCGGCGACAGTGCCCAGGGAGACAAGCCGGGCCCGGGCTCCTCATCGCCGAGCACGGTCTCGTTGTCACTCTCCAAATCCATCACCGCGATGCGACCCCCCTCTTCAGTCCGCTTCGTGTAATAGACCTTGCGACCATCGGGCGAGACATCGATCAACTTATTGAACGAGTCGATCTGTTCCGGATCGTCGATGGGGGCCAGCGGCTCGCTGTCTCCCGTCTGGACATCGACCCGGTAGACTCCGGCTCGACCCTCGCGATCCAAACCCGGCACGATCAATGAATATCCGTCAGGCGACCAACGAGCGTAGACGAAGGCGTTGAGGTCCGGAACCAGCTGCCGGGTCTCACCCGTCTCGACGGACCGGATCGAGTAAGCGTTGCCTCCGTCACGTCGTAGCGAGCGGTACAGGAGGTAACGTCCGTCGGGTGACCAGTCGCACAGACGCTCGTCCCCGTAGTAGTCTCCGCTCACCACCGCCGGCGCGGCTAGCATCTCGCCCGTCTCCGGGTCCAGGCTGGCGACGTACACGGACCGCGCCGTCATGTTTACACCGTAGTAGAACGAGCCACCCCGGGTGAAGCCCAGCGGCCTAACGCGCCACATGTCCGCCTTCACCAGCCTCGCCTGCCCCGCCGGTCGCCCATCAACCACCGGCATTAGCCAGGCACCCAACGTCCCTGTACGGTCGCTCGCGAAGAGTATGTGGCGGCCATCAGGCGCCCAACCCAGGACGAAATCGTTCGCCGGGTGCTCTAACAACGCGGTCTCGCGCCCACCATTGAACGAGAAGACGAAGATGTCTCGCGGACCGTCGGCCTCCTTCGGACGGTCGTATACGATGTAGCGACCGTCGGGAGAAAAGCTCACTTTGGTGGGCCAACCCGAATCCCATCCTTTCAACGTCCGGGCTGACCCATCCGCCACCGAAACCAGAACAAGCTGAGTGCCATCCTCCCCGCCCTGGACGGCCGCGACATACTCGCCGTCGGGAGACCACGCGGCGCAATCGAGCGCCCCCACGTCGGCGCGATAGAACGCCCGATACTCGGAACCACGCAGATCGGCGACCCGCAGCTCGCGCCCAGGCAATGCCCTACTGTTCATCCAGTCGTAGCAGAGGGATCTGCCGTCCGGTGATACGACGGACCCCTCTTCCGTGAACTGGCGCGGCTGAGACATCGAACCCTCGTCGGTCACCAGGCGAGTCTCTCCGGTCGCGAGCTCACGAACCGCGATGTTGCCACTCCCCCAATCAACGAAGCTCAGATACCGCCCGTCGGGCGATACTCCACCGAATAGATCGACATCCGGGCCGCCCCAGACGCGTCGCGCCACCAGCGGCGTCGAGTCCTGCTCGGCCAGCACCGCCGCCGCCACGGCGCTGGGGATGCCCGCCGCCAACAGCTCGCCCTCGCCGTTTGTGCGGGGTGAATCGCCGTTGCAGGCCGCCAGTGCGACAATTCCAATCACTAGAACACCAAACTGCTTAGACATGACACCCTACTCCTATCTCTCGTTCGATGTACTGGTCGTCGCCGGCAGGAAGTTCTCCATCACCCAGACCTCGGCCCCGCCGGTTCCCGAATCGAATGCGATGCGCCGCCCATCGGGATGGACGCGGAGGCCGCGCAGGTACTTCATCGCGACGTCTAGTTTCTGGGGCGATCCGCCTGCGACGAATGCGCGCCAAAGTTGGTGCCGTCCGTCTTCGCCCTCGACGGGGAAGAACAGGCTGCGCCCGTCCCGCGACCATGCCACGTTCCCCGATGTACCTCCCTCATTCTCGTACCGGTGAACTTCGCGGGGCTCCCCTCCTACCGCCGGCATCACAAGCAAGCGGTGAGTGTTTTCCTCTTTGACGACAAAGGCGAGATAGCGGCCGTCAGGTGACAACGCTGGGCTGATCTCCCACCCACCATCGTAGAGCACTGTCTCTCGACCCGTCTCGAGGTCGATCACTACGATGCGGGATCTCCCGCTCACCCGCCTGCTGAAGAAGACCCTCGTTCCATCCGGCGACGGATCGATCAATCTGGCGATATCGACATCCCAGAAGGCAGGTAACGGCTGGGCCTCACCGGTCTGCACGTTTACCAGGAACAAGCCAACGCGGTCGCTGCGATCCCGGCCTGGAACGAGCAGGGAATGACCATCGATCCACCAGAGGGGCCGACCGCCGCTGTTGAGGTCCGGTATGAGCTCCCTTGTCTCGCCGGTCTCAACCGACCTAATCGATAAGTAGATGCGCCTGAAAGCCGTGTAGATAGTCGCGCCTTCGCCGGAGACATACGCGAGGTACCGGCCGTCGGGCGACCAGGCGGGACGGTAGTCCCACGCGAGGTGGGTCGGATTCACTGTCGCCGGAGGCGCCAGTAGTTCTCCCGTCTCCGGATCGATGGTCGCAACGTAGACGTCACTCGCCGCCATATTCACGCCGTAGAAGAACGCACCGTGCCGGGTGAACCCCAGTGGATGTACGCGCCACATGTCAGGCTTCACCTGCCTCGGGCTCCCGGCCGCTACGCCGTCGGTGATTGGTAGCAGCCAGGCACCCACGGTGCCCGTGCGGTCGCTGGCGAACAGGATGTGTTCGCCGTCCGGCGCCCAGCCGAGCACAAAGTCGTCGGCGTCATGCTGGACGAGAGGCATCTCGCGGCCACTATCAACGGCGAGCACGAAGATGTCGCGCTCCGGCGAGTCCCCTTTTGTCTCGTAGTGGTAGACGATGAAACGTCCGTCGGGAGATAAGCTCAGCCCGCCGGGCCAGCTCGACTCGAAGCTCCTTAACGTCCGGACCGAGCCATCGGCGACCGAGATCGACAACATCTCGGTAGGCCCGTCGTTGTACGACTGCACGGTCACGACCTGCTCACCGTCGGGGGACCACACCCCGGAGCTGAAGTACGATCCGGCGTTCCGGTAGAGGACGCGACGGCCCGACCCGTCCATCCCGACGATGCGCAGCTCGGACGGCGCGGCGGCGCGGTACCACCGATAGGCCACCCAGCGGCCGTCCGGCGACACCGAAGAGCCCTCCGCGGTCTCGTACGGCTCCCACGCGGCGTCGTCGGTCAGCAGGCGGACTTCACCCGTGGCTAGTTCGCGAACTGCCAGGTTACCGGTCGACCAGTCGACGAACGTCAGCTGGCGTCCGTCGGGTGACACGCCGCCAGACAGATCCACGTCGGGTCCGCCCCAGACGCGCCGCACAACCATCGGCGACGAGTCCTGGTCGGAGAGCGCGGTTGCCGCCACGCTCCCCGGGATGCCGGCCGTTAGCAAGCCGCCCTCACCGTTGGAGCTCGGCGACTCGGGTTTGCAACCCGCCAGGGCGACGATTGCAGCCGCGAGAACACCATACTTCTTACTCATGACATCTTGCTCCTATCGCTTGAAGAGAATCCCGGTCAAGCTTCTCATGATGTCTTCCTCTTACAGGTGATACTGCTCACGTCTCAGACATTCGATCGCCAAGGCCGCCACCGAGGCGAGCGCCACGAGCAGGCCCAAAATGAGCCCGGCGCCGAACCAGTAAGCGACTGTGACGGCGTCCAGCTCCAACTCTGGATTCTGCACGGTCAGTTGCACGAAATCGATCATAGTCTGACGTGGGCTTAGCAACGGTGGGGCGGCCACTAGCCGACCCTTCTAGACACGTATCCCTGGCGAGCAGCGTGCCAGAGCGGCGAGCCGGTCAAAGGCCAGGAATTGTGCGGGTTCTGAGGGTTGGGGCTGCTCTTTTACGGCTTGTGCGGACGGAACGACCCGTTACGTCGAGCGCCCGAACCGTTACGCTCGCGGCCCCGCGCTACCGTGTGCCGGCGAGGATCGACTCGACGAGGACGACGCCGATGCCGCGCGGATACCTGATCCCGTCCTCTTCCGCGCCGGACGATACCGGGGCAAGCCACACGCCGGGGCGCAAGTTCTCTCGCATCGGGCTCGGCAGGCGATCAGTCTCGGGGCCGAGCAGGAGGGCGAAGGCGAAGTTGCCGCCGATTCCCTGGTGCACGTTCGGCTGGAAGTAGGCCGCGTTTCCCCACCGGGTCGACGTTTCGCTGAAGCTGTCGGCACCGCCGCCATCTAGGAAGACGCTGAACGTCTGGACCTGGGAGACCGCCGGCCGGTGACCGAGCCCGAACAGATCGGTATACGTGTCTGACCCCGCCACATCGACGAAGAGCCCGAGGCCGAGATCCCAGCCGCCACCGGTGGCCGTGCTGCTCGCGTAGAAGTCGTCGCCGGCCCTGTCGAGCACCATGCCGGTCCCGTGGTGTACGCCTCCCGCCATCCCACAATGCTGCTCGGCGTCACCCTTCACGCACAGGTAGACATCGTTGCCGGCGCTCTCGACCATCATCCCGATGCCGGCGGTGAATCCGACGCCCAGCCCGAACGTGCCGCCGATGTAGGTATCGTTTCCGCCGCCGTCGTTCACCAGCCCGATCCCGCCGACGAAGCCCGGCCCGTGAGTCGGCGTCTCTGAGTACCGCTCGCCTCGCCAGGAGAAGCCGATGCCGATGCCGTAGCCCTGGAACCCGTGATCGGGACCGCCCTCCCGATTGTACGAGTTCCTGTATACTCCCCAGCACTGATACCGATCGTCGCCCGCACCGCGGTCCCTGAGTATCCCGACCCCTTTGTTGAACCCGATCCCGATGCTCTGGACAGCCGCGACATACCAATCGTCACCTTCCCCGTCCGCCAGCAACCCGAGCCCCGGACCGTGCGCCGCGCCCAGCGCCCACTTGTCCACGAGATACGTATCGTTTCCTGCCCGATCGATGTGCAGGCCGATCCCGAAGAGCGCCGCGCCGTACGAGAAACCGCCGTCGAGGCTCGCCGGCTCCGCGCCGCCGTAAAGGCGCTCGGGATCGACTACGTGTATGTCGGGCCCCGCCTCCTGGCTCTTGGTTGGCGCGTCTTTGAGCAGCGCCCCCCGGTCGCCGCCGCGCGCCGGGTCCACCCCCTGCGCGTAGATGTCGTTACCTTCCTGGTCCAAGAGGAGGCCGAGGCCGAAGACGCCCGCGCCGGGACCGACGGGCTCGGTATGGGAGTACATGTCGTTGCCGTGAAGATCGATGACGGCTCGCAACGGGTAGCGGCCCAGACGATCGAGATCGTAGTCGATCTCGTAGATATCGTCGCCGCCTGTGTCGACGATCACCGCCGCCTGCGTGTCGCCGTACCTGTTGGGGCCGGGGCCGCCGATGATCAGGTCGCCGTACTCGGTCGCCCGCTGGACAAGCACGTCGCCCTCCACACCCGGCAGAGCCACCGGGCTCGCGGCCTCAGCCAATTCACGCTCCAGCTCTGCGAGGAAACCCTCTTCCAGCACGGGAAGAAGCGCCGCGAGTGCCCGCGCGGTCGCGGCCAAATCGACACGCAGTCCCGTGAAGGTCGTGTGGCTGCCGGTCCACTCTCGCTCATCTCCACTCACGCCACTGGTCTCCAGGTCGTAGCCCGCCAGCGAGCGATAGTGGTGATAGACCGACGTCACGCTGGGTAACGCCTCGGGAACAGCGAGGCCGAGAGGGGTCTGCAGGTCGCCTGGAGCGAACCCTCTGTGCGCATCATACAGGAACCAGTTGTGCGGGGGTGCCTCGAGCGAATTCGCACTGTACGCGCCGCCGGTCGTCGTGATGTACCGCACCAAGAACGGGAGCAGCCCGCGCCCGTCGTCATCGAGCGCTCCCAGCGCCTCGCGGTCGAGGATGCCGTGCGCCGCGAGCGCCGTGGCGTCGAGCGCCTCCACCGCGCTCTCGAAATCGCCCAACGCAGCAAACTCGGGGACAGGGATGTCCGCAGCCTCCAGAGCGGTTGCGGCGAGCTCGGACACCGACCCCGCAGTCTCGATCCGGCGCGCCCAGCCGTCCAGCAGCCGGGCGGCGTTCGGCGGGTCGTCACCCGCCTGCCGCTCCAGGCCAAGGCGCTCGATGCGGTAATGATCATCGACCGCGGCCTCGTACGAGACCCGGTACTCGCGCCAGTCTCCGTAGTCCGCTGCCACGCCGAACTGAGGATCCAGATACGGGTCTTCCACCTGGAAAGCGGGACTCAGATCGCTCAGAGCCCGCGGATCGTTCAGTACGGACTGCATGATCTCCGTGGCACGGCTCAGGACTTCATCTGTCGCCTCGAAGCGCTCCTCAACCTGCAGATCGGGCCGGTGCTCCAGCGGCTCCCACGAAGCAGACACCAGCGCCACGCAGCAAAGGATGAACGCGAAGCTCAAACCGCGCGTCGTCCTCTTCATGCTGATAACCCCTCTGTATTAGACCTGAGTAACGACAAATACGTAGCGCGGCGCGGTCCGAGACGCGACCCGCTACTGTGGCTCTACCTGAGGGAGCCGCAACCGCACCGTCGTGCCCGCGCCCGGCGTGCTCTCGATCTCCAGCTCGCCGCCGTGCGCCGTGGCGATCCGCTGGGCGATGGCGAGCCCGAGGCCCGTGCCCTCGGGCCGCGTGGAGTAGAAGGGCTCGAAGATCCGATCGATGTTCTCCAGCGGAATGCCGCGTCCGGTGTCGCGAATCGAGATCGAGACCCCACCCGAATGACGGGCGACGGTGACCTCGACGCGGTCACCGTCGTCCAGGACCTGCGCGGCGTTGAGCAGCAGGTTAAGGAAGAGTTGTTCGAGCGCCGGCGCGTCCCCCTTCACCCACAGGGGATCGGCACCTCCCAGCTCCACCTCAAGGGTACCGCCGTGCGCCTTCAACTCGGGCTCAGCGCTGTGGATCGCGGCCTCGAGCGGCGCTCGGATGTCGACGGGCTCGAGTGTGACGCTGCCGCTCCGCGCCACGCGCAGCGCGCCCGTCACCGAGCGATCGACGCGTTCGATCTCGCCCAGCGCACGGCCCAGCAGGTCGCGGGCATCCGACTCGTCGGGCAACTTCTCTTCGACCCGCTGCAGGTCGACGCGAATCGATGTCAATGGGTTGCGGACCTCATGGGCGAGCGATGCGGCGAACTCGCCGACGGCGGCGAGCGCCTGGCGTTGCGACAGCTCGCGGAGCGTGTCCCGCAGGCTCTCGGTCATCGAATTGAAGGCCCGGGCGACACGACCGACCTCGTCGCCCGGCGCGTCCTCGACTTTCCTTTCCAGATCTCCCTCCGACACCGCTTCCGCGGCGGTCGCCAATCGGACCAGGGCGCGCGTCGTGCGCCGGGTCAGCAGCGTCACCAGCGCTACTACGGCGAGCGCGACGATCGCCACGATCCAGAGATTGCGGCGCGCCGCCTGCTGGAACGGCTCGGTGAACGGGGTCAGCGGCGCTGCCAGCACCAGGTCCATGGGCGGCTCGTGCAGCGTGTGCCGCACGGTCAGCCACGGCTCCTCGCCCCAGACGAACGACTCACGGGCGAAGAGTGCCGGGTCGATGGAAAGCGGCAGCAGCGATGCGCCCGTACTCCGATCGAAGACCGCCAGCACCGAGCCGCTCACTCCGCCCCAGCCGGCGCCGCCGGGCAGCAGGCTGCTCATCGAAACGCGGGCATCCAGACTGCCCAACCGTTCACCGGTAGCATTGTCGTAAATCCCCAGGCGCACGGGGAGCGCCGGGTTGGCGAGCGTCGTGACGCCCGAAGTCGGCGGCCCATCGGCCGGCACGCGCCAGCGCACGGCGCCGCCGGCGTCCGCGACCGTCGCCGACTCGACCGCGTCACGCATGCCCGCGAACAGGCCCTCCAGTTCGGCCTGCGCCGCGTACTCGGCTGCCTGTGAGGGGGAATCGTCACGCAGAGCGGTTTGAACCGCGGAGCACTCGGCCAGCCGGAGCAGTTGCGAGCGCCCGCTCAGCCAGCGCAGACCGATCTCGTCCACGACCTGGCCGAGCGAAGTACCGAGACGCGCGCGTAGCAGCTCTTCCCCCGAGCGCTCCGCGGTTCGGTTGAGCCAGAGCCCCAGCAGCGCCAGCGGTAGAACGGCGCCACCGAGAACTATCAATATGAGTTTGCTCCGCAGCGAGAGCGAACCCGCTAAGCTCATTTGCGCCAGCGAAGCAGCGTCGTCGTATCAGCCAGCCGCAGCAAGACGGAATCGGCCGCGCTGGGGAGCGCCGGAAGATCGAACTCGGCGCGCACGACGTGAGTGCACAGCACGACCTCTTCCTCGACAACGTCCGGTGGCCCGGCGACCTCCCGCTCGTTCGGAACCTGAACCGGCCGCGTGACACGACGGCAGACGGCCGACGCCTCGCACCGCATGCGGGCCGGTGGGATCGTGTCATCGCCCATCAGGAGCGCCAGCTCCGTCAGGTCCCAGGGCAGTTCGCCGCGTTCCGCCTCGTCCTCCATCTGGAGGACGGCGCGCACGCCTTCCTGTGTGGAATCGACGGCCACCCAGCCGTTCTCGATCGGGGCCGAGAGGATCGCCTGCAGCGTCGCCCCCTCAACGTCCTCGAACTTCGGCCCGCACGCCGCCACCGACAGCGCTAAGAACATCATCGCGCCTGCCAGTGCGGCTAGCGTCGACCTGCCCGGCAGGCAGGTACTACGCGGTGCAGACATGGGCTTATGGTTGGCTTGTCCCATTGCAACATACAGACGGAAGCCAGTTTATCGCAAGAAACCCACGCCACACCACCAGGCCACCGACCCACCGGTCACCGGCCACCGACGCACCGACCCACCGGTCACCGGCCACCGACGCACCGACCCACCGGCCACCGGTCACCGGCTACCGGCTACCGATCCCCAGCTCCATCCCGAGGTTCTTCACCAGGAACGCCCAGCGGTCCGCCTCCTCCTCGATGACCATGGCCGTCGGCTTGCCGCCGCCGTGGCCGGCCTTGGTCTGGATGCGGATCAGCACCGGCGCATCGCCCATCTGCATCTCCTGCAGCCGCGCCGCGAACTTGAACGAGTGGCCCGGCACCACCCGGTCGTCGTGGTCCGCCGTGGTGACCAGCGTCGGCGGATAGGCGTGCGGGTGCAGGTTGTGATACGGCGAGTAGGCGTACAGGTACTTGAATCCGTCCGGGTCGTCGGACGAGCCGTAGTCGGAGACCCAGGCCCAGCCGATAGTGAACTTGTGGAAGCGCAGCATGTCCATCACGCCGACGGCCGGCAACGTCGCACCGAACAGCTCGGGCCGCTGCACCATCACCGCGCCCACCAGGAGCCCGCCGTTCGAGGCGCCGGCGATCGCCAGCTTGGGCGGTGACGTGTAGCCCTCGTCGATCAGGTACTCGGCAGCGGCGATGAAGTCGTCGAACACGTTCTGCTTCCGCTCCTTCGTGCCCGCCTCGTGCCACTCCTCGCCGTACTCGCCGCCGCCCCGCAGGTTCGCCGACGCGTAGATGCCGCCCATCTCGAGCCACACCGCGACGCTTGTCGAGAAGTACGGCAGCGTGCTCGCGTTGAACCCGCCGTAGCCATACAGGTACGTCGGGTTCGTGCCGTCCAGCGCGATACCCTTCTTGTGGGTGATGAACATCGGTATCCGTGTGCCATCGCGCGACGGATAGAAGACCTGCACCGTCTCGTAACCGCTGGGATCGAAATCGATCTCCGGCGCCCGGAAGACCGTGCTGGTGCCGGTCTCGAAGTCGTAACGGAAGATCGTGGACGGATAGAGGAACGAGCTGAACGAGTAGAACGCCTCGGTATCCTCACGCTCGCCGCTGAAGCCGCCGGCCGTGCCGATCCCGGGCAGCTCGACCTCGGTGTCGAACGTGCCGTCCATGTCGTAGATCAGGATCTGCGTGTGCGCGTCGTGCATGTAGCTGGTCACGAACTGGTTGTTGACGATGCCGACGCCCTGCAGCACGTCGTCGCGCTCGGGGATGATCTCGCGCCAGTTCTCGCGTCCAGGGTTGCGCGTATCGATGGCGATCACCCGATTGCGTGGCGCCTCCAGGTTGGTCCGGAAGTAGAAGACCGGGCCGTCGTTGTCGATGAACCCGTAGCTCGCATCGAAGTCGTCAAGCAGTCGCACCACCTCGCCGTCGAGATTCGGTGCCTGCGGGTCGCCGAGATCGATGTAGTAGACGCGGTTCCGCTCGTCCGTACCCTGCCACACGCTCATGATCGCGTACCGCCCATCTTCGGTCACGAATGTGCCAAAGCCCCATTCCGGCTGGTCGGGCCGCTCGTAGACCAGCCGATCCGCCGACTGATCGGTGCCGAGCCGGTGGTAGTAGAGCTTCTGGTTGCGATTCGCCTCTTCGTAGGTGTCGCCTTCCGTGGGCTCCGGGTAGCGGGAATAGAAGAAGCCGGCGCCGTCGTGGGTCCAGGAGGCGCCGGAGAACTTGATCCACCGCAGATGGTCGTCCAGGTCCCGCTTGGCCTCGACGTCCCGCACGAGGAACTCGCGCCAGTCGGACCCGCTGGCCGAGACACTGTAGACGAGCAGCTTACCATCTTCGGTGAAGTCGAGGACGCCGGCGGAGACGGTACCATCCTCAGAGAGCGTGTTGGGGTCGAGCAGCACCTCGGGCTCGGCCTCCAGGCTCGCCTGCATGTAGAGGACCGACTGGTTCTGCAGCCCGTCGTTCTTCCAGTAGAGGTAGTAGTCGCCTTCCTTCCACGGCGTGCCGTAGCGCTCGTAGTTCCAGATCTCGGTGAGTCGGTCCCTGATCCACTCGCGCTCGGGGAGCGACTCGAGATAGGCGAAGGTCACCTCGTTCTGAGCCGCGACCCACGCCTTGGTCTCCTCGGAGTCGACGTCCTCGAGCCAGCGGTACGGATCGTGGACGATCGTTCCGTGATAGTCGTCGACATGATCGATCTTGCGGGTCTTCGGATACTCGATCTGCGCCTGCGCTGGCAGCGCGACTAGCAGCGCCAGAACCGGCAGTACCGCGAGAATACCTGATCTACGTGCTCTCATGTCTCCCTCTCAGTTCGAAGCCATCGTCATCTCCACCCCACCGACCCACCGGCCACCGGCCACCGTTTACCGACCACCGGCTACCGGCCACCGGCTACCGGTCACCGTTTACCGACCACCGACCCACCGGCCACCGGCATGCGGACCCAGGGATCACAGCTGCTGCCTGGGAACCGGAGGAAGATACACGACGGCGCGGCGCGGCGCACGAAGCGCGTAGTGCCAGGATCCACCGACCGACGCCGCACCGCCGTGTCAATCAGGAGACGCGCCGGCGGCTGCACGTTGCACACCGCTCGAGATAGCGCCGGTCGGTGGAGTCAGTGGAACGGCGAGCGCCGGGCTCCTAAACCTTCGCCGTCTCGAACAGATGCACGTCCCGCTGCGGATAGGGGATCGAGCAGCCGGCCGACTCGAGCCGCTCCTTCAGCGTTCGGATCAGGTCGAACCGCAGACCCCAGTAGTCCTCCTTCTTGCACCAGGGCCGCACCACGATGTTCACCGACGAGTCACCCAGCTCGGAGACGGCGATCACGGCCTCGGGCTCGTCGAGCACACGCTCGTCGGCGTCCAGTACGCTCTTGATCGTCGCGATCGCGACTCCGACATCGTCGTCGTACGATACGCCTACCGTGATGTCGTTGCGGCGCGTCGGGTTCGCGGCGTAGTTCTTGATCGTCTGCCCGTAGACCTGCGAGTTCGGCACGAGGATCTTTACGTTGTCCGGCGTGTTGAGCGTCGTACTGAACATGCCGATCGACTCGACCGACCCCGCCGTGCCGCCCGCCTCGATATAGTCACCCACGTGGAACGGCCGGAAGACGAGCAGCATGACGCCCGCCGCGAAGTTCGACAGCGTGCCCTGCAGCGCCAGCCCGACCGCCAGGCCGGCGGCACCGAAGACCGCCAGCAGCGACGCCGTCTGGATACCGACGACCCCCAGCACGGCCACCACGATGACCGCCAGGAGCAGATAGTAGACCAGGCCGGATACGAACGGTATCAGGGTGGGTTCCACCTGCGTCCGCTCCATCGCCCGGCGCACGGCACGCCGCGCCCAGCCCGCCACCATCCGACCCAGGACGAGCAGGACGATGGCGCCCAGCAACTTCAGCCCCCAAGCACTGAGCAGGTCGACCACCAGCTGCAGCGTCTGCTGCATAGAAGCATCGATCTCTTGCACGTTACCTCCCTCCGTTCGGTCCGACGGACGGCGCCGGCGGCAGACCGCTCACCGCTTCGTCCCCGGCGTCATTGGCATGGTCTGTAGAGCGATCCGAGTCCCGGATGATAGACGAAACCGCGGCCATGTCGAGTCCCAGACGCCAGCTTGACGGAGCGCCACCTCCCACCTTTAGTTGTAGCTCATCGCGACCGCACTCCGCCGGACTCTGCACCGTCAGCGGACCTCGGGAGGCTCCAATGCGACTGCCCCGCTACCTGTCAACCGCAGCGCTGCTGGCCGCGCTCGCCCTGCCCAGGCTCGCATGGGCTCAGGGCTTCGAGGGCACGATAGAGTCGCGCGCCGCCTCGCTCGACCAGGAGGCGCTGATGTACCTGCTCGGCCCGGCGGGCGAGGGCGAGGAGTTCGACGCCACCGGGATCTTCGACTTGTCGATCGCCGAGATAATCCAGGCCGCACCCGAGTTGGGCGACGTAGAGATCGAAGCGCTGATCTACCACTTCAAAGGCACCGTGATGCGGGTCGACGGCGGTATCGAGGAAGAGATGCCCGGCTACGCGATCCTCGACTTCGGTGCCGGATCGTTCTCGCTCGTCAATCCGGCGGAGCGGCTGGTCCTCGAGATGACGCGCGAGGACTTCGAGCAGATGAAGGAGATACTCGGCGAAGAGGAGATGGCGGAGCCGCGCACCGCGCCTCAGGTCCGTCCGCTCGGACGAACCAAGCAAATCAGCGGAATGCGATGCGTGGCGTTCGAGATCAGGTCCGAAGAGGAGACGATAATCGCCTGGGTGACGAAAGACTTGAGCGATCTGGTCGAGGTATTTCGCGAGCTCGAATCGCGCATGAGAAGCATGGGTATGTTCGCGGAGGATGACGAGGGCACCGAGGTGTTCATGCTGCTCGCCGACCACGGGTTCCCGGTCGTCCAGCAGACGCTGACCCGCTACCCTTGGGGCGAGTACTCGTATGACATCTCGGCCGTGATCTCGGTCGAGCGGAGGCGGCTCGCCGACGACATGTTCGCCATCCCGGAGGGCTACGAGCGCCGCAGCATCCTCGAGATGATGCGGATGCTCGGCCGTGAGAACTAGCGCCCGGGATCGTAATGCAGGCCGAGCTCGGCGAGCAACGGGTGGGCCCGCGCTTCGTCGATGACCAGGCGCACGCGCCGCGCCGTCACACCCTCGATCCTGTCGAGCTTCTTGTGCCCGACCGTCGTGCCAGCGCTCACGGTGATCCAGTCGCCGACCCTCTCGACCTGGAACCGGTAGGCCGCAATCCGCTGACCCAGCTGAACCGGTTCCTGGATCCGCACGACGTTGAACGTCGCCGGCGTGCCGAGCTCGAGCTCCAGCACCGCACTCAGCACCGAATCGTCGGTCGCCCAGTAGCTGTCCAGATCATTGTCCAGGGCGCGCGCCGCCTCGAAGTCCCGGGAGCCGCCGCGCACGTTCGAGGCTGAGGCCCGGGCGCCGGCGGCCAGGTCGGCGCTGAAGATCGCGTCGAGCGCCGCGCGCAGCTCGTATAGCCGCTCCACGTCCGCCGCATCGAGCAGGCCATCCCGGGTCGGCGGCACGTTTAGCAGCAGCACGCAGTTCCGTCCCACCGACTTGAAGTAGATGTCGAGCAGGTCTTCCAGCGACTTCGGCTCTTGATCGGCATGCCAGAACCAACCGGGCCGGATCGAGACATCGCACTCGCCGGGCACCCAGTCCGGCCCGAGAGAGTCGCCGGCGTTCAGGTAGCCTGTGTCGGCGTTACCCACATGTACCCGCGAGCGGTCGATCGTCGACCAGTTGGTAACGCCGGCGAAGCCGCGCTCGTTCCCGATCCAGCGCACGTCGGGCCCCTCGTCCGAGAAAATCACCGCCCCCGGCTGCAGCTGGCGCACCAGCGACCAGTAAGCGTCGAAGTCGTACTCCATGTCGACGGCGTCCGGCCCTTTCGCGCCATCGAACCAGACCTCGGTCAGCCTGCCGTAGTCGCTGAGCAGCTCACGCAACTGTCCCAGGTAGAACTCGTTGTAAGCCGCTTCGTCGCCGTAAGACGGCTCGTGACGGTCCCACGGCGAGAGGTAGAGACCGACATCGAGCCCGTGGGCGCGCGCCGCATCGACCAACTCGCGCACGACGTCACCGCGCCCACCGCGCCAGGCGCTGCTCCGCACCGAATGCTCGGTGTAGCGACTCGGCCAGAGCGCGAACCCGTCGTGATGCTTCGCCGTGAGGATCAGCGTCCGAAAGCCGGTCTGGCGTGCGACCCGCACCCACTGCTCCGCATCGAGCCGCGCCGGGTCGAACAGATCGGGACCCTCATCGCCCGTTCCCCACTCGGCGTCGCTGAACGTGTTGACGCCGAAGTGGAGGAAGATGGCCAGCTCCTTGCGCTGCCACTCCAGCTGCCGGGCCGTCGGGATGGGCAGCAGCGGCCGCGGTGGCGGCACCGCCTGCTGCAGGGCTGCGCCGCCGATCAGCACAGCGGTCGCGCATACGGCTGGTATCTTCATCGTGAACCCTTCGACCTCGATGGCCTCGTAGTGAGGGTTGTAGCTTGAGCCTAGCCGGCCGGGCCGTTCGCCACGGCAAACCTAGTCACTAAGTTGCCGGCGCAAAACACGGTACGCATCTTGTGTACCGGATGAGCCCGATTGCCGGATCCCGACCCGCCACGGGAACGATATGAGCAGGTCGCGCTTCAAACGGTTGATCATCGAGATCCACCGCCGCTCGCTCTGGCAGGTGCTAGCCGTCTACGTGCTGGGCGCCGCGGCGGCCTACCAAGTGGTCCAGAGCCTGACCGAGGGGCTCGGTCTGCCCACCTGGTTCCCCGGCTTCGCCATCGTCCTATTCATCGCGCTGCTGCCCGTCGTATTGGCGACCGCCGTCGTGCGGGAGCAGGCGCCGCCCAAGGAAGCGCCGCGCCCGGCGGCGGAGACGGCTGCCGAGCCTGACGACACGACCCCCCCAGCCGCGCGGGCGCACCGCCACGTGCTCGCCTGGCGGCGCCTGCTGCTCAGCGTCGTGGCGATCTTCGCGCTCTGGGGCGCCGTCGCCGCCGGCTGGCTGGCGCTGGGCGGCCGCCTGCCCCGGCCGACAGCCGGCACGGAGGCGACGTCACCGAGGATCAAGCTCGTCGTGCTTCCGTTCGAGAACCTGGGCCAGCCCGAGGATGAGTACTTCGCCGACGGGGTCACCGAGGAGATCACCTCACGGCTGACCGAGATACCGGACCTGGGCGTCATCTCGCGCACCACGGCGATCCAGTACAAGGGCAGCCCGCGAAGCGTCGGGGAGATCGCCTCCGAGCTGGAGGTCGATTACGTGCTGGAAGGCTCGGTGCGCTGGGAGCACATCACCGGCGCCCCGAGCCGGGTCAGGGTCACGCCGCAGCTCATCCGCGTGGCCGACGACACCAACATCTGGACACAACGCTACGACGCGGTTCTGTCCGAGATCTTCCGTGTGCAATCGGACATCGCCGAGAACGTGGCGCTGGCACTCGACATCGCGCTGCTCGAGCCGCAGCGCCGCGCGATCCGCGCCCGGCCTACCGAGAACCTCGAGGCTTACGACTACTACCTGCGCGGTAACGATTACTACGCACGCCGTTTCATCGAAGAGGAGGCGTGGAACGCCGTCGAGATGTACGAGGCGGCGATCGGGCTCGACCCCCAGTTCGCTCACGCCTACGCCGCGCTCGCCCGTGCGCTCGTCTGGCTCAACCAGCAGTTCGAGCGCGGTACGGCACTGCCCCGCGCCCGCGAGGCGGTCGACGAGGCGCTGCGTCTGGCGCCCGACCTGGTTGAAGCGCACATGGCGTTGGGCGATTACTACTACTACGGCATGCTCGACTTCGAGCAGGCGCTGGAGCAGTACGAGTGGGTACAACGCCGCCGGCCGAGCAACTCGGACGCCGTCGCGCTGATCGCTTGGATCCAGCGGCGTCTGGGCGACTGGGAGTCCTCGATCGCCAACGCGGAGCTGGCGCTCGAGCTCGACCCGCTGAATACCGTATGGCTGATCGGGCAGGCGCAGAACTACTTCGTTGTGCGGCGATACGAGGGCGGGGAGCCGTACTTCCTGCGCGCCATCGCCAACGCGCCCGACGTCCCGTACTACTATCGCTGGGCCGCTTGGTTCTACCTGGCCTGGGACGGCACGGCCGAGCGGGCACGCCGAATACTCGGGCAGGCGCTCCTCAGGGTAGAGCCGGGCCAACTACTGCTGGGCGCGGAGTCGGGCTGGATCATCCTCCATGTCTTCGGCGATGAGTACGGGCCGGCACTTGAGCGGCTGAGCCCCGACTCCGCCGACGTCGACGCCGGCTACTACTACCTGGCCCGTGGCTACCTGAGTGCCCGATCGGGGGACGACGACCAGGCACGCGTCTTTTACGACTCGGCCCGCGTCGCCTTCGAGGCGCGAGTAGCGGAAGGGCCCGAGAGCTTCGCGCCACACAGCGCGCTCGGCATCGCCTACGCGGGGCTCGGGCGAAAGGAAGATGCCATCCGCGAGGGCGAGCTGGCGGTACGACTGGTGCCGCTCTCCCGCGATGCGATGGACGGGATCAACAGGGTCCGTGACCTGGCGCTCATATATATGATGGTCGGAGATTACGACGGCGCGCTCGAGCAGCTCGAGCAGCTGCTCTCCGTGCCCTCGGAGTTCTCGGCCAACCTGCTCCGCGTCGACCCGTTCTGGGACCCGCTGCGCTCCGACCCGCGCTTCCAGTTGCTGCTCGAGATGTACGATCGAACCAGCGAGGGCGGGACGAATCCACGGCATATCACCGCCTAGGCGGTTGCTCTCCTTGTCACCGCGGGCGCCCGCCGGCATCTTGTAGACGGGCTTACCGGATTACGGCACGCCGTTGCGGCGGCCTCGAGCCTGGGGTGGTGTGATGACGACGATGCGATCCTACCCAACCGCGCTGCTCATCCTGATCATGCCGCTGACCGCGTCCTCGCTGGAGGCACAGCGTGTCGACAAGGGACGGGACGGCTTCGAGCTCGAGGCGTTCGCCGGCGTCTTGTTCCCCAAGGAGCCGGCGTTCGGCGACGGCGAAGTCCAGTTCACGCTCGACGAGCGACAGGCCATCTTCGGCGCCCGCCTCGGGTGGACTTTCCGATTCAACATGTTCGTGCAGGCCGAGGGCGGCTATGTCCCGCTGACGATGGAGGAGGAGGGCGGCACGACGCGCGACATCAACACCTTGCTCTACGGCGCGAGCATCGGCTACAACTTGCAGTTTTCGCCGGAGGCGCAGCTGTTCATCCTCGCGGGCGGCGGCATGATCCACTGGAGCCCTGACGGCCTGCCGTCGGAGAACCAGCTGCGCGGGCATTTCGGTGGCGGCCTCCGCATCTTCTTGAGTCGCGGGGTGGCGCTGCGCTTCGACGCACGCGACCACCTCGTGCCGAAGACGATGAGCGACACGCGTCGCAGCCTCAACCCCGCACTCACCATCAACGACGAGCTGACCCACAACATCGAGCTGAGCGGCGGCATCACGCTCTTCTTCGGGGTGCAGCGCGACGACGACAAGGACCGCATCTTCAACGAATACGACGCCTGCCCCGCGACACCCGTCGGTGCGCCCGCCGACGCACGCGGCTGCCCGCTCGACAGCGATGACGATGGGATCATCGATCAAATCGATCAGTGCTCCCACACCCTGCCCGGCACTCCGGTCGACGAGCGCGGTTGCCCGACCGACAGCGACGGCGACGGCGTGCCCGATGGGCTCGACCGCTGCGGCAACACGCCCGGCGGCGTCCCGGTCGACGAGTTCGGCTGCCCGCTCGACCCCGACGGCGACGGCGTGCCCGATGGGCTCGACCGCTGCCCCAACACCCCGGCCGGCGTCCGGGTCGACGAGAGCGGCTGCCCCATCGATAGCGACGCCGACGGCGTGCCCGACGGGCTCGACCGCTGCCCCAACACGCCGGCCGACCGCGAGGTCGACGAGGTCGGCTGCAC